>Ga0187866_1000510_pt1 | contig 44585 bp, 45 predicted proteins | sample June2016WEW_11_1_3_FD_133013 | JGI IMG/M metagenome (GOLD analysis project Ga0187866, IMG submission 133013) | Peatland microbial communities from SPRUCE experiment site at the Marcell Experimental Forest, Minnesota, USA - June2016WEW_11_150 | ecosystem: Environmental > Terrestrial > Soil >...
CTTCCCCACCATATACACTGCGACAATCCCGGCCAAAGTCAGAATCCGCTTCCACCATTTCCAGTGACCGGCGAACAGGGCCAGCAGGGCGCAGACCAGGACCGTCTCCTTGAAAAAACAGCCGGCGCAGGTCGCCGCCGCCATCAGCCACATCTGCCGCCGCTCGAAAAACAGGACGGCCAGCGTGAAGAACAGCGTGGCGGGCAGGTCCCACGGATAAAAATACAGGCCGGAGGCGGGTGAAAAGTTATACATCAACCCGGCGAAGATACCGAGGTTGATGAACAGCGAGTGGCGCAACGCGCAGATGACGGTCAGGAACAGGAGAAACAGCCATACGCTTTGATACAGCCCGAAGAGCCGGAAAAGATGGTCGATTTGGAACGTGTAGTCCTTCAACAGGGAATCAAACAGATAACCGGACAACATCAAGCCCGACAACCGTCCCTTCCAGACATCACCAAGTTTTTCCAGATGATAACCCGGAATGGAGCATGAGGTGAACACCCAGCCATTGGTCGTGTTGTGCGGGACACCAAGGGCAAAGTTTGTGACGAGAAAGTAATAGGTCACGCTCAGTGAGAAGGCGACGAACAACTCGAAGAACAAAAGCCGCCATTTTGTCCTGCCCTTCCGAACGTCAAAATTGCCGCCCATCGCGCGCCAGCAATTCAGAAGGCTTGTCTTGAAGGAACCGGGTTTGAAATTCGCCCGCCGGTCCTTACTGTTGCGTGAGTTCATGATCGTCGGGGATGAATTTTACCATAGCCCGCCGAGACAACAAGAAACAAGCCGCTAATTTCCTCGAATCAAAAGGTCAGTTGCGGGCCGGATCCTGTCAAACAGTCAGGAAGGATCACAAGCGGTAACTAACGTGTTTCACTGGGCGGTCTTGGCTTTTTGGTGCAAAGCCCGGCCGGATTTATACAATTCGAGCAAATTTTCATATTTGGCCGCAATCCCGGTTTGTCCTTGTGCCGAAGCCACCGTGCAGGCTTTCTGGGCGGCGGCGACGGCATCATTGAATCGTCCGGCCTCGGCGTAGGCGGCGGCCAGGACGCCGATCATCGTGACATCTTTATATTGAGACAATTGGCAGGCCTGTTCAGCCAGACGCACCGCCTCGTTGCCATTGCGCAGGCGCGGGTCTGAAGCGGTGGCGAGCAGCAACGCAGGTTGTTAAGGTGGTGGCTGAATTGGTGTCCAGTTCGAGGGCCCGTTGGTAATGATTGATGGCGTCTGCAATTTGGTGGTTGCCTTGTCTTTGGTGCTAGCGTCGAAACCGTTTCCAGCCGCACCGGTGGTGAAAAGTGAACACCGCAACAAATAGCGAGGAGCGTGCCGGGTATTTCCGAAACAGTTCCGAGGCAGCTTCCTGGAGTTCGCGGCCGTTAAAACGGGGCGTAAGCGGTAAATCAATTCGCCTTAGACTGGTTCTTTATACCTCGAAAAAGAACGCCGGTTCCGACTGCGAGCAAAGCCAAATAAGCTACGAATAACGGAAGGCGAATCAAAGTCTGCCCTGTTGCTGATTCGCATTTTGCCATCGGTCGCAGAAGCCACAGCGGTGGATGCAGGTTTCCCATTTTATATACCAATATGTTCAAAAGAAACGTTCCGTGGGACCCCAACACGGCATATTCAACCAGATAAGTGCAAGCGGTAATCAAGGCAAAGCCGGTCAACACCAGACGCCATTTGCCTTTGAAAAAAGCGAATGTGGCAACCAGAAAAGGCATGAACCAATAGAGATATTCTGAGTTATATCCCGGTCCAAAAACGGGAATGCATACCAGCAGAAGCGCTGCGAAAAGAACTGTTTCCCGATCGCCAATGGATCGCCGATGCCAGAACAAAATCGAGGAAGCCACCATGACCATGAAGAGCAGAACATAGAAAATCACGTTATAAAGACCCATCAATTGGTCAGCCCCTGCAAGGTGAAAAAGGCCGGAAAAACCAAAACATCCGCTGATGGACCGATATTCAAGAACCTTGGTTGTTACATCGGCAGGAGCAAGAACGTAGATGATGCTAACACCCAGAGCAACGGGCCCCAACAGAAGGGCAAGTCCCAGGAATTTAAGTCGTGTCGTTGCTCCCCGGAAACCGCCTGCCAGCAACGGAGCAAGAACCAACGGCACCGTCTTGGTAAGAATACCAAGCCCAAGAAACAGACAGGCACACAACCAATCGGCGTAATCCTTAGTCCGGTTATATCGTAGCAAACTGAGCATAAAGAACATCAGCCATAAAGCTAGAATGACATCAAAATTGCATTGCTGGCAGATCAGGAATATGGCTGCGGGATTGAGCGCAAGTCCGATAATAACAAGCGCGCGGACGTGTGCCGCGGGAGCAACCTCGCGGATCAGCTTGATGAGCAGGATGATTACCACCGACTCAACAGCGCTGAGGAAGAATTGAAGGACACGGAAAAATGAAATGGAGAACGAAACCGAAATTTTTGAAATGAAAAAAATGAATTGAAGCCAAAACGGCGGCCAGTTCAGGATGGATGTGGTTTGGTAAGGATTTTGCCCGGCATCCAAAGCGTTCGCCACAGATTCCCAATTATGCGCGTCAGCGGAACGGACTTGCGGAGGCATCGCCAGCATAAAGATCAATCTGGCCGCCAAAGCGACCAATAGTACGACAAAAACGTCTCGACGGGACAAAGCTCGACCCAATAAAGCTGATTGGCCAGACCCCTCTGGGCGACGTGATCCGTTTTCGTCCGTGGTTTTTTGTTTCAATTTCATTGCCAACCAATAGCGACTGATTCTGCGGCATTTTTGAGCGGATTTGCTTGGAAGGCGAGTCGGAAAAATGAGAAACTGGCTTAAGAATTTAGGCTGGCATGAGTGGTTTGAACCTGGCGGCTATTCCACGGCTTCTGCCGAATCCAGCCGGATAACGTGTTTTACGGTACGGTCTTGGGCTCTTGATGGTAGGCCTGGTGGGCTTTGAACAATTCCAGTAACGGTTCATTGGCATCTGCAATTTCCTTTTGTCCCTTTGCCAGGGCCACCACCCGGGCTTTTTGGGCGCAAGCGATGGCGTCATCGAAACGTCCGGCCTCGGCATAGGCAGCAGCCAAGGTGTAGAGCAAGGCCGCCTCTTTATATTGAGTTAATTGACAGGCGCGTTCGGCCAGACGCACCGCCTCGTTGCCATTGCGGAGGCGAGGGTCGGAAGTGCTGGCTAGCAGTACCGCGAGATTGTTCATGGCGAAGGCTGAATTTGTATCCACTTGAAGAACCCGTTGGTAATGATTGATGGCGTCCGAGTCCCGCCGGTTGCTCTGATCGATCATGGCCAGTGCCAATTCGGAATTGGCATATCCATTTCGGAACCATTCACTCTCAACCTCATAATTGCTGCCACTCCTTTCACTTTCGCGGACGAATTTGCCGAGTTCAGACTGCCCCAAGCGACCAGGCTTAAGGTTTTCAAAGATGTTATAATAGTGCCAACCTGCGATACCGGTGGAAACCCCGATCAATACAATGGTCATTGGAACCAGGACCGGAAATGTTTCGCGCACCGCCCAGACCGGTGCAGATTCGCTGTCCAACTCGTCGGCTGCGCCTGACCCGGCATATTTCCCCCACCGCTCACTCAACAGGATCAGGCTCAAAGGCAGTACTTGCATGAAAATCCGGAATTCTTTGAATCCCCCGTACATAAACTGCCCCATGAAAAACACCAGAATCACCACCATGTAAGGCAGAAAACGCCTGCGCCAGCACAACACCAGCACGGTTGCCAGGGTTCCCGCATTGAGGAAAATGAAATGGTTGAGAGTTGGTGAAAAAAGCAACCTGACATTCTTTATAAAAAGCGGAAGCCGGAACAAGTCGAGCAGATTTGTCGCATTCCCCATGGACAGGGCCGCCACATCGAGATACAAATGGCTTAACAGGAGTTTTTTTCCGAGGACATACACGGCGATGATGCCTGCAAATGTCAGGACGCGTTTGCCCCACTTCCAGTGGCTGGCAAACAGCACCAGCAGGGTGCAAACCAGGACCGTCTCCTTGAAAAAGCAACCCGCACAGATTGCAGCCACCATCAGGAACATTTGCCGGCGCTCAAAAAAAAGGACCGCCAGTGTGAAGAATAATGTGGCCGGGATGTCCCAGGGGAAAAAAAACGGCCCGGCTGCCGGCGAAAAATTATACATCAACCCCGCGAAGATGCCAAGGTTGATGAACAACGAACGGTGCAACGCCAAAATGATCACGGAAAACAACAAGAGCAGCCAGAAAGCATGGTACAGCCCGAAAGTATTCATTAATTGCCCTATTTGTTCCGTATTGGGGGTGTGATCCTTGAGTGAAAAATCAACCAGCGCACCGGACAATAACAGGCCCGTCAAGCGGCCCTTCCAAACGTCACCGATTATTGACTGGTCCATCCGGTAGAGTTTTTTCGAACCCGCCATGAACACGTTGCTGTTCATGGGATCACCATAGGCGAAGTAGTTCCTGACCAAAAAGAAGTACGCCACGCAGAGTGAAAATGCGACAAACAATTCAAAAAACAGCAACAACCACGAAGAACCACCCTTCGGGCAAGCCTCAATGTTCCACGTCGCACGCCAGCCTTTCAGGAGGCCGGTTTTGAGGGAATTGAATTTGAAGTTCGCCAGCCAGTTTTCGCTGTTGCGCAATTTCATGGTCGTCGGAGGTGAATTTTACCATAGCACGCCGGGACGACAAGAAACAAGCCTTCGATTGCCTCAGACTGAAGGTTACAGATCCGGATACAACCGGGCGTGCTGGAAAATATTCGTGCGGCCACCGCACCATCGGCTACGATAGCCGCGATGGCCGGCGCCTGCGAACAACTGCTCAACGCGACAATTCAACATCTCGAGGATTTGAAAGCGCGCGGTGTGCGGCATGTCGCCGTTTCGCCGGAAACGCTGCGTGCTCTCGCACAGCCGTCACGTTCAATTGAAGGCAGGCACACACGGCCCGCGCGTCCGGTGGAAGCTCCGACTCCCCGTTCGGACGAGCCGGCGGCTCGTCCCCGCCAAAAGACGACTTCTGCCGCGCCACCGCGTTCGCCAGCTCCCGCGCCTGTTGCCGAGCAGGCCACATTACTTGCGCTCCCGGGCGAAACCATCATCAACCAGGGTCCACCGCTCGATCCACAGGCCAAAGCCGCCGCGTTCGCCGCATTGCGTGAGCGGGCGCTGGGCTGCGTCAAATGCGCGCATCTCGCGTCGTCGCGCAAAAACGTAGTGTTCGGTATCGGCAGCATAGACGCGCAAATCATGTTCATCGGCGAGGCGCCGGGCGCGGACGAAGACGAACAGGGCGAACCGTTTGTCGGCAAGGCCGGCCAGTTGCTTACGAAAATCATCCAGGCAATGGGACTGCGGCGTGCGGACGTTTACATTGGCAATATCTTGAAGTGCCGGCCGGATACATCGCCCGGCCAGACCGCTGGCAACCGCAAACCAACGACCGAGGAGATGGCCACCTGTCTTCCCTATCTGCAGGAGCAGATTGATTTGATCCGGCCCAAGGTCATCGTGGCGCTGGGCGCAACGGCAGTAGAGGGGCTGCTGGGCAAAACCATCGGCATCACCAAGCTGCGCGGGACCTGGAAAACCTACCGCGGCATCCCGCTCATGCCGACGTATCATCCGGCCTATCTGTTACGCAACCAGGCGCTGAGCGAGAAGCGCAAGGTCTGGGAGGACATTCTGGCGGTGATGGAAAAACTCGAAATGCCCGTCAGCGAAAAACAGCGGCGCTTTTTCCTGAAAGCCTGAGACACGGATTCCACGAATTGGCACGAATTTTTTGCCCCGACTCCCCGGGTTACAAACAGCTGATGGTTTTATAGTTTCGCGTCCGTCAATGAAGCTGATAGATTCATGTCGAATTCCATGAATCGCCGCCGGAAAATTTTGGTTGTTGCAGGCGTCGCGCTGATGGCGGCAGTTATCATTCCGATCGTCCGCCATTATCAACTGCGCGCGGCGACGGAAGCTTACATCGCTGAACTCAAGGCTCAAGGCGAGCCGATGGAATTGGCCCAGGTGATTCCGCCGCCCGTGCCGCCGGAACAAAACGGCGCTGACGTTTTTCGCAGCGCAGCTTCACTCATCGATGCGGATGAAAGCCTTAGCTACACGAATTATGTTTACGGCATGAAAACGGTCGTGCCGGGAAGGGCAATGATTCGCTGGCAGCAACCGCTCATTAGGGATAGTGATGTCACTAATTCTTGGGAAGATGTGGAAACAGCGGTCAACAAAAACGCCAAATCTTTTGCACTGCTACAGCAAATCATTGACAGGCCGGATTTCGATTTTCAGATCAAATATGAACGCGGGGTCGCCGACTTGGTTTTTACCAACCTCTATTTGTCTGAATCTAAACGGGCAGCGCAGCGTCTGACAACGACCGCCCTTTGTGATTTGCATCGCGGCGATACCGCGTCCGCTGTAAAAAACCTGCATACGATGCTTGCACTGACAAAAGCATTACGTGATGAGCGCTTCGCCATTTCCGAACTTGTGCGCATCGCAATTGCTCAAATTGCTGTCACCGTCAATTGGGAAATCCTGCAGTCTCCAAATCTAACGGACGAACAGCTTGCCGAATTGCAGCAAGATTGGATGAGTCTGAATTTTATTCGTGGCGAAGAGGACGCGCTGACAATGGAGCGTGTGACCGGAGAAATCTCCCTCGCGATATGGCGGAATTCTCATGCCGGATTGCAACGCTATTTCAACCTTGAAGAAGGCGCACGCAAATCAATGGGATTGAGCGATGGGGAAGAATCCCTTTGGGACAAGGCGAAGATAAAAACCAAAATTTTTATGTGGCGTTGGTGGTGGTCGTATCCTGACGAATTGCGCTCCCTCAGGGGTTACGCGGTGTTGATAAATGTGGCGCGGTTCGCCCAAACCAATGGTTCTTTTCAAACTGCGCTGCAATATCAGAACGTCAAGTTGGATGAATTGGGAATATCCAAGATAGATGATGAATTTTTGTCGCTTTTTTCCAACGAGATGGATTTTCATACAATGCTTTCACAATCAATTGTTGGTTTGAGTGGAGTAACCAGAAAGGTTATGCGAGTCGAAGCGGCAAGGCAGATGGTTATAATGACTATCGCTTTGAAGCGCTATCAACTGGAGCATGGAGGTTATCCACCGGATTTAAATTCGCTCGTGCCGGAATTTGTTCCGTCAGTTCCACGCGATCCGGTGGACGGCCAGCCGTTGCGTTACCGGCGGAATGCCGACGGCACCTTTCTGCTTTATTCCATCGGCGAAAACGGCGTGGATGATGGGGGCAATCCTTCCTTGGAAAAGAATGTCCAGTCTTCGAGTTTTAATTGGCAAAACCCTCATGCCCTTGATTGGGTCTGGCCACAGCCGGCAACGCCGGAAGAGGTTCAGAATTTTTACGAGCATCCGCCAAGATAATTTTGCGGCTTTCCAATTCGCGCAAATTCGCGTAATTAGCGGACTCATTTTTAACGCCCGATGCTCAAATCCGTTTTCCAGCCGCTCATCGCGTGGTATCTGGCCGCGCTTAAAACCGGCGGCTATCCGCTCGTCGTGCTGCTGATGACGATGGAGAGTTCCTTCCTGCCGCTGCCCAGCGAGGTCATCATCCCGCCCGCGGCGCATCTGGCGTGGTCGGGCGGCGGCTTGAATCTTTTCCATCTCCACTTCTCCGGCTGGCCGGCCCAAATCGGTATTGTCATCACCGGCGCGTTCGGCTCGTGGCTGGGCGCGACGGTAATGTATTGGCTGGCGCGCGCCGCCGGCCGGCCCCTCGTTTTGCGTTATGGACGGCTCGTTTTGTTTCCGCCGGAGAAACTGGAAAAGGCCGAACGCTGGATGTCGCACTACGGTCCGATGGGCGTGTTCGTCGCGCGGCTGCTGCCGGGCGCGCGGCAACTCGTCGGCATCCCCGCCGGCATCGCGCGGATGGATTACCGATTGTTTTCCCTGTTCACGCTGCTCGGCGCAACGATCTGGTGTTCCGTGCTGTGCTGGCTCGGCGTCAACATCGGCGCCGACATCACCAAAGGCGAAATGCACCGCGTCGGGTTTTGGGTCGGCGGCACCGCGCTCGTGCTGGGCGGCCTTTATTATTTCTTCGTCCACCGGCACATGGCCAGGAAGTCCGAAGTCCGAAGTCCGAAGTCCGAATAAAATTCTGCCTGCGGACGTTTCAGCTGCTACTTGATAAGATTCAAGCTGTATGGATATTTGTAATCCTCGCCGTTGTTGGCCTTGATGCCCGCGATGATGGCGAACACCAGCCCGGCGAGGCCGATTAAAATGACAAGCGGAACCAGTAAAAAGCCGACGCAGAAAAAAGACAGAATCACCGCGACGACCACGCCAACGAACGCCGCGAGGGTCACGGTGATTTGAAAATTCAGCGCGGCCTTGCCGTGAACATTCACGGAAGGAATTTCGTTCTTCTTGATCTGCCAGACCAGCAGCGGACCAAGAATGTTTCCGAACGGGATGATGAAACCGGCCAAGGCACTGAGATGGCACAGCATGTTCCAAGTGCGGGCCTGGCTTTCGGTACCCGGCGGCGGCGTGGGCGTTGTGGGTTGCGACGGTTGGGCAGGCGGCGGATTTTGTTTTTCTGGCATAGGCTTCCTTTCGTTGGGTTTGCCGCTCAATACGCCGATTCCATTCGGCACGCAAGCGTAATTTGGGGTTAAAATTCCTTTGCGCCTTTGCGCCTTTGCGTTGAAATTCCATCGTGCCTGCGACCGAAGCCATCCGCAAAAAAGTCGGCACGCTGCCGCACAAACCGGGCGTGTATCTTATGCGTGACCGGTTTGGCGCGGTCATCTATGTTGGCAAGGCGCGCGACCTGCGCAAACGCGTCAGCCAGTATTTCCATCCGTCGCGCCGCCTGGGCTGGGACTTGAAATTCAACGCGCTCATCGAGGCTATCCACGATTTCGATATCCATGTCGTCCGCAGCGAACCGGAGGCATTCCTGCTCGAAGGCAAACTCATCAAGGAATTTCATCCACGTTACAACGTCAGCTTCCGCGACGACAAACGGTTCCTGATGCTCAAGGTAAATTTGAACGACCCGATTCCAATCTTCACCTTCACGCGATTGAGAAAGGACGATGGCGCGCGTTATTTCGGACCGTTCTCAAATTCAGGCGCGTTGCGCAACACGCTCGCGCTTGTGCGGCGGCAGTTCAATTTGCGTGGTTGTCGCGCGTTCACACCGGGCGAAGCTGACTACAAGCATTGCCTTTACGCTCATTTGAAGTACTGCACCGCGCCATGCATTGGCAACGTCACGCGGAAACAATACCTTGACCAAGTCCGTGCCGCGTGTGGCTTCCTCGAAGGCGAGTGCCGCGAGATGAGAGGGCAGCTCGAAGCGGAGATGAAAAAGGCCGCGGGCGCGCGGGATTACGAGAAGGCCGCCGCCTTTCGCGACCTCATCCGCGACCTTGAGCAAACGACCAAAAGAACGGAACGATTTGAGCGTGTGCCTTACACGTTGCCGCTGGCGATTGAGCCGGTACGCGATCTGGCGGAACTCGCGCACGTGCTCGGTTTGCCCGCGCCGCCGCAACGCATCGAAGGCTTTGACATTTCCAACATCAGCGGCACATTCGCCGTGGCGTCGCTGGTCAGCTTCAAAAATGGCCGGCCCGACCGCGTAAACTACCGGCGATTCAAAGTCAAGACCGTCGCAGGCCAGGATGATTTTGCGAGCATGGCGGAGGTGGTGAAGCGCAGGTATTCAAGGTTGTTGCGCGAAGCAAACGTTGCGCCAGCGTCCCGCCTGCTCAAGCCGGGGGAGGGAACCGGGGCGGGAAGCCGGCGGGACGCCTGCGCTACATTGCCTGATTTGATCCTGATAGACGGCGGCAAAGGACAGCTTAATGCGGCGTGCGCGGAGTTGAAGAAACTTGGGCTCGAAAAAATTCCCGTCATCGGGCTGGCGAAGGAGTTCGAGGAAGTTTTTCTGCCGGGGGAAAGCCGACCGTTGCGGCTCGGGCTTGACCACCCGGCGGTCAAATTACTTCAGCGCATCCGTGACGAATCGCATCGCGTGGCCAACTCCTACAATGCGCAACTTCGTCTCAAACGGATTTCGGAAAGTGTGCTGGACGAATTTCCCGGCATCGGCGAGCGTCGCAAACAGGCATTGCTGAAAAAATTTGGCTCGGTGCAGCGGTTGAAGACGGCAACGTTGGAACAAATCGCCGAAGTATCCGGCTTCGGCGGGAGGGCGGCGGCGGAATTGAAGAAGTTTCTGGCAGCGCGCTCGGATGTTCCGTAGGGCCACGTGGCGCGCAGCTCAAATTTCACGACAAACGACAGGGTGTTGCCACCGGATGGAACGGAATGACGTTGCATCGTCGCGGAGAGCCGTTGGGCAAGCCGGTTTTGCCATCACCGCCACGTAATTCTCTTTGTTTTTGGCGGGAGAAAAGGTTTGCCAAGCAGCAAACCTGCGCCTTCGAACCGCGCTTTTTCAGGGGGTGTGCATCCAAACGCACAGTTGTCACCATGCCAGGCAGGGTTAGGATGCCTCAAAACCATTTGTCACCAACATGGCTACAAAAGAGAACAAGCGGCAAGTCCGGGGGCTGATAGAAGGATTGGAGCAACGGGTTAATCGCGGCCCGGCCATCCAGGATGCAGAAATTCAGACGGCGCGGGATTTTCTCCGCCAGAATGACTTTTCCCCCACCAGCGATTATTTCGACCGGCTGGCGCACATTGAGAACCGCCTGCAAGGACGGCCCCGGGAGATTTCCTGGCCACAGGCGAAACGCAATTACGGCGGCACGGCCGGCGGCTATCAAATGCAGGTGCAATCCATCTATGACCATCTGATTCTTTCCACCTGCTATGAGGGCGATTTCAACACCAAACATGGCAGGGTCAAAATTTCGCATCGGTTCAACCAGGAAGGCCGGATTGATTTCGTCGAATTGAAGTACTTGAGATCTCTGCACCCGCCGTTGAATGGCGAACTGCGAAAGTTGCTGACCGTGCAGGATTATATGTCCATCCGGAAAGATTGGTTTGAGGCAAAGGCTTCGGTTTTGAGGATTCTGCCCCAGGAATTGATTTTTCTTTTTGTGGATTTATTCAAGGTACAAAAAGCCCAACTCTTTGCCTGGCTGCTGAACATCGGGCACGGGATTGTGGAAGACCTTTTGAAAGACTTGAAATCGCAAGCCATCCAATCCGGCTTCGCCTCCAATCCGGACTGTCTGCCTCTGAACTGCCCGGAAGATCATGAGCCGAAGCCTGACTGGCTCCCGGAAGCCTGGAATCCAACAGCGGTTGACCCGGTTTCCAGAAGCGGCAATGGAAAAACGGCGTTGTGCGTGGCCGCGACGCCTTCGCCGCCGCGGGTTCGGTTTTCGGGGTTGGAAAATGGTCATGCCGCGTGCGGAGTGGCTGAGCGAAACGGGAATGGTTCGGAAGGACAATCACTGCGACCCGCTGGGAATGCAGGTCAACTCCGCCTGAATACGCTGCTGCACGATGAGGTTGCCTTGCCGATATTGGAGAAAGCCGCGGGCTTGGAATCGGTGGTGGAGGTCAAGAATCCTACGGAGGTTCTGGTGCGCTATCTGAGAAAAATCCGGTAGTGGCTGGAATTCCTTCAGTTTTCGAAGTTCGGTGGCAATCCCGCAGAGCGGGAGCGACACCGCCTTGGAAGCGGGGTTGGACAATCGAACGCGTCATTCTCCCGGAATCCCGACCTGCGGGAGACGGCGCTCTGCCGACGCAGTCCAAGCCGCTTTACGCCGGCTGATGACTGTACTATTTCGCCGTCACGACCACGTAATTCTTTTTGCCTTTGCGAAGCAGGACGTGTTTGCCGAAAAGCAAATCGTTCGTCGTTACGGCACGGGTGGGACTGGCCTCGCGGACGTTGTTGACATTCACGCCGCGGTCTTCGATGTCTTTACACGCTTGGTCCTTGGACGGACAAAATCCGGCAAGAATTATTTTGTCCTTAGTAACTTTAAACTCCAGACATGTTCTTCAAATGCACCTGGGATGTGTGCAAATTCCCAATTCCGGCGCATTTTTTGAATTATTTCATAAAGGTAAGTAACAGTGATTACAATTGCGACAATCCAAAAAACGGTCTTTTGTCCTCTGGTTTCGCACACTAAAAGCACAGATTCAAACAACCACGCTAAACCCCAAAGACAAATCAACATAATGACGATTTGAAAGGCTACAACTTTCAATCCGGTTAAAAGAATCTTTCGATTTACAATTCCTCGCAATAAACCGATCAAGTAAATTATAAAAGCGACAGTTGAACTAAAAATCTGCAATGTTAACCATGTGGCAATAGCAGCCCAAAATGGGCTTAGAACCAAGAGATACAAAAGAGATTTCATTTCAAATTATTTTGCAACAACAACGACGTAATTCTTTTTGCCTTTGCGCAGGCGCAAATACGTCCCAAGCTGCAAGTCGCCAGTTTGGATATGATAACCGATGTTTGGTAACGGTGGATTGTTGTTGATACTAATACCACGGCCTTCAATGTCTTTTCGAGCTTGCCCTTTGCTCGAAGAAAGACCGGCGAGAACTAGAAGCTCAACAAGTAGCATTCTGGTTAGCTTTGTCTTTTCAACTTCTATTGAGTGCCAATGCTTGGCGAGAAATTCCCAATCTTCCAATGTGTAATCAGTGAAAAGTTTGCCAAAAAGAATTTTGCTGGCTCGTTCAGCCAATGCGACTGGCGAGTCTGCTTGTTCAATATGACTTGAGTCACCCGATTTTGAATGGATCAAGTTGGTGACGGCTTGAGCCAATGTTTTGTGCGCATCGCGCGCACCGGGATTAGCAATATGCTTTGTTTCCAATGCGGCGATTTGCTCACGTGAAAGAAAGGTAAAGTATTTCAAATAGCGAATAACGTCGCGATCATCTGTTCGAATCCAGAATTGATAGAAATCTTCTTCTTTGGTTCTGTTTTTATCGAGCCAGATGGCGCCGGCCTCGGTCTTGCCGAATTTTGTTCCGTCGGCGTTGGTGATGAGCGGTAGCGTGAGGCCATAAACTGTTTTACCCAATTTTTTCCGGCAAAGGTCAATGCCGGCGGTAATATTGCCCCACTGGTCGCTGCCGCCGATTTGCAATTCGCAATTATGATCGCGACAGAGCACGTAAAAATCGAATGCTTGGAGCAGCATGTAGCTGAACTCGGTGTAGCTGATGCCAACCTCGCGGTCCTCCATCCGCGCGCGAACACTTTCCTTGGCGACCATCTGGTTTACGGAAAAATGTTTTCCAATGTCGCGTAGAAAATCGAGGAACGAAACGTTCACCGTCCACGAAGCATTATCCACCAGTCGCGCCGGATTTTGCTTCGTATCGAAATCCAGCAAACGTTTGAGTTGTTCTTTGACGCTCGTGATGTTGCTTTCCAGAATTTCTTTCGTGAGCAACTGGCGCTCCTGTGTCTTGCCGCTGGGGTCGCCCACCATGCCAGTCGCACCACCAGCGACCGCAATGGGATAATGGCCGAACAACTGAAATCGCCGCAGCGCGAGCAGCGGCACGAGATTGCCGACGTGCAGACTGTCAGCGGTTGGATCAAAACCGCAATAAAGTGTCATTCCCGGAAGGAGGCCGGGAAAATTTTTAGGAAACTCTTTTAGATTTGGGCCACCGATTCGAGAGTCAAGCCAAGCCGAATCCGATGACTTAGCTGCGATCTGGGCGATTAGGCCACGCCATTCCAGTTCTTCGTAAATGCTCACGTGCGCAGATTAAATCGCCGATGGCCAATTGCCAATTTCCAATTGGACGGGTTGGGAGAAGCGGCTGACGAGCCGGCTCGCGAAGGCGCTCGCCCCACCCAAACCAGCAATTTGGCTTTGCGACTTTGCGACTTTGCGTGAGAATTCCGCGCGATGTCGCAGATGCTCAAGTCGTCCGGTTCAATGGCCGCTGCCACCCTCACCAGCCGCCTGCTCGGCATGGTGCGCGAAATGGTCTATGCGCGGTTCATGGGCGACAGTTGGGTGGCCGGCGCGTTCCAGTTCGCCTTCACGATTCCGAACCTGTTCCGCCGCCTGCTCGGCGAAGGCGCGCTCACGGCGGCGTTCATCCCCCTGTTCAAGGAAAAGGAAAAAACGCATGGCGAAATCGAAATGTGGCGCGCCGCCAACGCCGTGATTTCCGGCCTCGTCATCGCGGCGGCAACGGTCATCGGCGTGGTGATGCTTGGCCTCTCGATTACACTGGCCGTTCATCAATTCGACGTGAAAACCGAACTCATGCTGCAATTGCTGCGCGTGATGTTCCCCTACATGCTGCTCGTGTGCCTGGCGGCGGCGTTCATGGGCATGCTCAACGCGCGCGGCCATTTTTTCATCCCGGCGATGGGCGCGACGATGCTGAACGTCGTGATGATCGCGTCCGTGCTCTGGCTCGCGCCCAAGATGGGATTGCAATTTCCGAAGGGAGAGCGGTTGCCGCACCAAATCTTCGCCCTGGCCATCGGCGTCCTGGCAGCGGGCGTGGCACAGGCGGCGTTTCAACTGCCGACGCTCTGGTGCGACGGTTTTCGTTACCAATGGGTTTCGCCCTGGCGGAATGAAACCGTCCGGCTCGTCGTGACCCGGATGGTTCCAGGCACGATTGGCGTGGCGGCGTTTCAACTCAACGTGACGCTCGTGCTGGCCATCGCGTTCTGGGTCAGCCCGCAAATCGTCGCGTCGTTCAACTACGCTGTGCGGCTGATGGAACTGCCGCAAGGCATGTTCGGCATTTCACTGGCTACCTATCTGCTGCCCACGCTGTCCGGTCTGGCCGCGGAAAAAAACTTTGCCGAATTCCGGGCGACGCTCCGGCATGGCGTCGGCACGCTGATTTTCTTGAACCTGATTGCGGCCATCCTGCTGGTCGTGCTGGCCGAACCGATTGTGCGGCTGCTGTTCGAACGCGGCGCATTCACCGCCGACTCCACCGGCCGCGCCGCGCTGGCGCTGATGTGTCTCGCGCCGGGGCTGGTGGCGTTTTCGACGGTCAATGTTCTGGCGCGGGCGTTTTACGCCCTCGGTGACACCCAAACGCCGATGAAAATCAGCATCGTCTGTCTGGCACTGAATTTCATCCTGGCGGCCATGCTCGTCGTCCCGCTGCGGCAAGGCGGGCTGGGCCTGGCGAACACCGCGACTTCCATTGTCAACGTCGGCCTCTTGTTTTACGCCCTGCGACGCAAATTGGGGAAGTTGGAAATGGAAACGCTGCGGGCGGCGTTTTTACCGCTGACCCTGGCCGGTGTACTGGCGGGAGCGAGCGCGTGGTTTGGCTGGCAGTTTTGGGAAAAAGCAATCGGCCATGAAACCCTGGCGCTGAAAATCGGCGCGGTGTTCGTACCGGCGGGAATCGCGGGCCTGCTCTATGGGCTGGTCGCGCTCGCGTTCAAAGTTCCAGCGGCACGGGAGATGGTGGAGTTTGCGTTGGCGCGATTTAAAAAATCGAGGTAGGGACGCCGCGCGTGGCGTCCGCGGACAGTCCAGCGGGCTGTCCCTACCAATCAAATCGGCACCACTGCCATCCAGCAGTTCCGCCCAGATTTTGCCTTGAATTTTCCTACGAAAGCGGTGGTTTTTGTGACGGTTTCGGTATTTTGTCGCCCCTGTCCAGTATCTGATTTTGCTCCTTAAGCACTTGCCCTGAACGACTTGCGTGGTCTGGGGCAGGCTCATTTCTTACCCGCGATTTTTTACAAATTTTTGAAAGATTTGTCCTGGTTCCTACGAGTTATGGGTGACGAGGAATTTATGACAATCAACGTGAACATAAAGAAAGGCACTATTATGAAACCGGGATCATTGGCATTAACGTGGGCGGCCTTGGCCGTGTGGGCGGCAAATCTGTGGGCGCAAAGTCCGCCCATCATCACCGTCCAACCGACCAACCAGACGGTGATAGTGGGAAGCGCCGTCACCTTCGACGTGGCAGTTTCGGGCACGGGCCCTTTCACCTATCAATGGCAGTGGAATGGCACCAATCTGCCGAACGGTATAATTACGACGGTGGCAGGAAATGGCGGTTCAGGTTATTCTGGCGATGGTGGGGCGGCTACCAATACCAGTTTGTATTACCCGTGGGGTGTAGCTGTGGACGCCTCCGGCAATTTGTTTATTGGCGACAGTTCCAACCAACGCATCCGCAAAGTAGACACCAACGGCATTATTACAACGGTGGCGGGAAAAGGCAGTGATGGTTATTCCGGCGACGGCGGCGCGGCCACCAATGCCAGCTTGTCTTACCCATTGGGTGTAGCCGTGGACGCCTTTGGCAACCTGTTCATCGCGGACCAAGGCAACTACCGGATTCGCAAAGTGGACACCAACAGCATTATCACGACGGTGGCGGGCAATGGCAGTTATGGTCATACCGGCGACGGCGGGCCGGCCACCAATGCCGGGTTGGGTTATCCTTATGATGTGGCTGTGGACGCCGCCGGAAATCTGTTTATCGCGGACCAATTCAACAACCGCATCCGCAAAGTGGACACCAACGGTATTATTACGACGGTGGCGGGTGGCGGAACGAACTATCCCGGCGACGGCGGGCCGGCCACCAATGCCAGCCTGCACTTTCCTTTCTGTGTATCCATGGACGCCTTCGGCAATCTGGTCATTGCGGACTCGTATAACTACCGTATTCGGGAGGTGGACACCAACGGCATTATTACAACGCTGGCGGGTAATGGCAGTTATGGTTATTCCGGCGATGGCGGTGCAGCCACCAATGCCAGGCTGTCGGTCACGTATGGTGTAGCTGTAGACCTCTCCAGCAACCTGTTCTTTGTGGATTCAGACAACAACCGTATTCGGGAAGTGGACACCAACGGCATTATAACGACGGTGGCGGGTAATGGCAGTCATGGTTATTCCGGCGATGGTGGTGCGCCCATCAATGCCAGCTTGTATTATCCTGCCGATCTAACCATGGACGCCTCCGGTAACCTGTTCATTGCGGACCGGTTTAACTTCCGGATTCGGAAGGTAGCGTTGTTTGCCAGTTTTCCCACCCTGAAATTGCACAATGTGACCTCGACCAATGCGGGTAATTATGCCGTCGTCATCACCAGTCCTTACGGCAGCGTGACCAGCAGCATTGTCACCCTGACGGTGGTGGTTCGCCCCGCCGTCTCCGGGATTGTTCCCAACCCTGATGGGAGTGCGACCATCAATTTTAGCGGCGGTGCAGGCGAGACTTATCTGGTGCAGACGACCACCAACCTGACGCCGCCGGTGGTATGGCAGACCGTATCAACGAACGTCGCGGGCACAGACGGGACCTGGCAATTCACCGACCTTGACGCTCCCAGTTATTCCGTGCGGTTTTACCGCGCCAGCACGCCGTAGATCAGATTGAACGGCGATTTTACGCAACTGCGGCGGGATTGGCGCGGCGAAATTCAAAAGGTAGCGACGACCTGCTGGTCGTCCGAGGCCGCGAAGCAGCGCGGCCCAACCTTCAAATTTTCACCACCGCTGTCCAGCAACTCGTGCCAAACTTTGATTTGAATTTTTCGACCAATGATTCGGCGGCAGTAACGTTTTCGGCGATGGCAGACGTGGTTGAGCCACTGCCGGACATGAGCACGGCCTGCGCGCCGTTCGCGCACAGAAATTCCTGATACAATTTCAGAACCGGGAATTTTTCAAACGCGGGCGCTTCCAGCGCATTGTAAAATTCGGCGCTGGCGGCGCGCCAATCCCCGGCCTGAAGCAGGGAAACCAATTTTTCCGCACGCCCCCGCCGCCCATTCAGCGCCGCTGGAAACCGTGCGAGGCTTTGGTACGCCCAGGTCGTTGCGATGCCGAAGCCGGGATGGATCAGCAGGAACGTCTTGCCGCGCAGCGCCGGGAAGAAATCCAGCGGCCGGATATTCTCGCCGCGTCCGGTGGCCAGCGCCGGCTTGGATTGCAGGAAAAAGGGGACATCGGAGCCGAGAACTGCGGCAACGTTTGCGAGCGTTGCCGGGGAAAGTGGCGAACCAAAAAGTTCGTTCAGGCCAAGCAGCGTGGTGGCGGCGTTGCCGCTGCCGCCGCCCAGCCCCGCCGCCAGGGGAATCTTCTTTTGCAGATGAATGCGGACGCCGGTGCGCGGATTGTGCAGTTTCAAAAACGCCTCCGCCGCCCGATAAACAAGATTTTTCGAGTCAACCGGCAAGGCAGATTCGTCGCAGGTGAGTTGAATTCCATTGCCGCCGCGCTCGAAATGGATTTCGTCAAACAGCTTCACCGGGTGCAGGACGGTTTCGAGTTCGTGAAAGCCGTCAGGCCGTTTGCCAAGGACGTTCAGCAGCAGGTTGACCTTGCAGGGAGATTTTTTTTCGAGCGCCATGGTTTCACAAAAGAAAAACGCGCCAACAGGTGACGGTTGGCGCGTTGATGAAAACGGATTCGGTCACGGTCAATTGTCGAATACCTTGAACCGGCTGCCGGGAATGAACGGCGCGACATCGCCGCCGCTGAAACCGCTGTAAGTGTCCGTGTCAAACAGCGCGTCCGAAAGCCGTCCCGGCTTGTAGCTCTCCGGGAAAGCCGGTTCGGGATTCAGGTAACTGGTCCAGATCGGGTGATAGGGCGGGATGGGCGCGGTAACGACTTCAAAGAGGCCCAGCCCGGTGCGCGCCAGGGAACGGTTCAAGCCGCGCACCGCGCCGGCCGTGTAACCGGCGCCCGGTGAATCGAGCACCGCCGTTTGCTCAATGCTGCGGCGCATTTCGCCCATGCGGACGATTTCAAAGACATTACCCATGCCGCGGCCGAGTTTATGTTCCGGTCCGGCACAACCGGAAGTGAGCAGCGCGGCCAGCGTGATGACGGCGAGAAAAGGCATTGCATTTCGCATACGTTCTTTCAAGTTGACGAGCCGAGCTTACGCCGAATCCGCCGGATGTAAAGCCCGTTTTCTTTCTTTCCGGTCCCAATACCACGCAATCCAGACGGTGATTTCGTAAAGCGCTTGCAGCGGCACGAACATGACCAATTGCGTGATCGGTTCAGGCGTGGTGAGCACCGCGCCCAGAATCAAATTGATCACAATCATGTAACGCCGCGCCTTGGACAGCGTGCGGTAGTTGAGCACGCCGATTTTCACGAGCGTCAGAATCACCACCGGCAACTCGAAGCCCAGCCCCATGCCCAGCATGAATTTGCAGACGAAACTGATGTAATCCTCCGCCCGCCATTGGAACGCGCCGAAACCGAGCCATTGCGAATAGAGTTGCGCCGCCGCCAGCGCGACCGGCATCAGCGCGAAATAACAAAACGCCACGCCGGCCAGAAACAATCCCACACCGATGGCCAGACCGCGATAAACGTATTTCCGCTCGCGCATTTTCAGCGCCGGGAAAACAAACGCGGCCACGAAATAAAAGACGAACGGCGACGCCAGAATCGCGCCGCCATACAAAGCGACTTGAAACGCCACGACGAACCCGCCTGCCGGACTGAGGTTGATCAAGTCAATTCTGGCCCGTTGCGCGCCGACAGCGGCGTTCAGGTTGGGGTTGACGCGCCAGCCGAGCACGTGATTTGTGCCGATGACGAGCGGCTCGATTTCAACCGCTACGAAGCGGTTCGTGCCGAGATCCAGCAACTGTTGCTGTTCGGGTGTGAGCGGAAAACTGCCGAGGCGGTTCGTGCCGAAACTCACGGCGACGATCCGGTTGGTGCCGAAGTAATGAATCCGGGCGTGTATCAGCGGCCATTTGATGATCTGCACGACGTAATTGGCCGCAAACAGACAGATCAACATTCCCAGAAACAGCGTGACGATGCTCTTGATGAGCACCCAGCGGAAATCTTCGAGATGTTCGAGAAAAGTCTTGACCGGACCGCCTTCGGCCTTGTCGGGACGCTCCGGTTCGTGGTCGCCGGCCATGCCGAGAAATCCCCGCCCTCAGGCCTTCGGCGGGTGGGAAGACTGTGACACGGTTTGGCCGGGCTGCGCCTGGCCGTTCTTCACGGTTTTGTCCGGCGGGGCGGGCGTTTCATTCGCTGCGTTTTGGATTTCATCCGTCACCTCGCGCGCCCCTTTCTTGAATTCCCGGATGCTCTGGCCCAGACTGCGGGCCAGATCGGGAAGACGTTTGGCGCCGAACAAAAGCAGGACGGCCAGGATCACGATAACCCATTCCATGCCACCGAGCCAAGCTGCTAACATGACATTCATAAGTTTTGTTGAGCCTCAACAAGGCTACGCCCGTTTCGGAAAATAGTAAAGCGGCAAAAAAGAAGCGCATTTTACCGGTAGGGCGCGTCACTTCGTGCGCGCCGACATTGCCATTTGCGGCGGGCAGAGGACTGCCCGCCCTGCCAGTTTGGCGAAAGAAATTACGCGCCGGTTTTCGGATGCAGGAGGACGAAATCGTCCCGGCGGTTTTTGGCCCAGGCGGATTCGTCATGGCCGGGGTCCACCGGCTTGTCCTTGCCGAAGCTCCGGGTCTCGATGCGCATCGGGTCCACGCCCAATTTGGCCAGCGCCTCGCGCGCCGCCAGCGCGCGGCGTTCGCCGAGCGAGCGGTTGTATTCCTCCGTGCCGCGCTCGTCGCAATTGCCCTCGATGAGCAGCTTGGCACTCGGGTCGCTGCTCAGCGTTTGGGCGACTTGGGCCAGATTCGGTTTCTCGCTGGTTCGGATTACGGAGCTGTCGAAGGCGAAATGAATCGTGTTTGCCGCCAGCGCCGCGCGGTCAGCCGTCATGTTGTCAAATTCTTCCGCCGAGGCCATCGGTCCGCCGCCGGGCTGGTTTTCTCCAGGATTGACAGCCGTTCCCGAACCCATAGTGCCTCCGGCGCCTGGTTCGTTGACGAGGGGTGGATTTTGCCCCGGCAGTTTCGTGAGGCCAACGGGTTTGTGGGAGTGACAGCCCGTCGTGGCGAGGGCGGCAGCCAGGGCGAGCACCAGTGGATAAATCAGTTTTGTCGTTTTCATGTTTTTGTTCCGGTTAATAAAAGTCAGTTAAAAGTTCGTGAAAATCCGAAATCATCTCGCCCAAGCAGGCTGTGAATCGCTTCCCGAAACTCGGGCCACATCTTTCACTTGTTTCGTCGGCGCGTCAAGCAAAGACAACACATACCGGTAGGAGGCCGTGCGCCGCGCATAGACCAGTGTCCGGGAGTTCGGCGCCCAGGACGGGTCCTCCCCGCTGGTCAGCACCGTTGCCGTGCCGCCGCCGGCAGGCACGACGCAAACGTCAAACTCGCCCATTTGCGCCGTGAACGCGAGCCATTTGCCGTCCGGCGACCAGTCCGGCTCGGTCGGGTTCGAGACGCCCGCGGTCGAAAGACGCTGCACCGACCCGCCGCCCGCCGGCACCTTCGCCAGCAGCCGCCGCGAATTGATTTTGGTCGCAAAACAAATCCATTGACCGTCCGGCGACCAGCACGGCGACGAATCCTCACTCGTGGTCGTCAACCGTTTCAAATCCGTCCCGTCGGCGTTGCCGACATAAACGTTCGGGCTGCCGGCCTTGCTCAAAATCATCGCCACCCGCGTACCATCCGGCGAAACGGCCGCGCTGGTGTTCAAACCGGAATACCGGGCGACGGCGCGGCGCTGACCGGTGGAGAGGTCGTGATAAAAGATGTCCGGGTTGCCCAATTTGTAGGAGGTGTAGTAAACCGCCAGCCGGCCCGGCACCCACGCGGGCGCGGCGACAATGGCGCCGTCGTGGGTGACGGCCTGCGGGTTGTAACCGTCGAAGTCGGCGACGTAGATTTCGCCATTGCCGTCGGGCTGCTCCACCTTGAACGCGATTTTGGTTTGCGCGATGCCCTTTTTGCCGGTGATGGCCAGCACCATGTCGTCGGCGAAGGCGTGCGCTTCCCGCCGCAACGACGCGCCGGTGTAACTGCGTGCGAGCAGCACGCTCTTGCTGAACCGGTCCGTTACCCGGCCCTGCACGTTGCCCGCGTTGCTGCCGCTGATGAGGTACTGCGCGGCGTCGGGACTGACAAAGCTGAAACCCTGGACGTAAAGATCGAATCTCAAAACATTGGCGACTTCGCCGGTGAACCCATCCAATGAAACGGGAATCGGTTTCGTCATTCCCATGACGGTGATGTTTTGTTCGATGTTGATTTCGTTCTGGCCCCGCGCCGGCGCGGCGGCCAACAGCAGAACCGGCAGGAAAATATTCAAAGAATTGAAGCAACTTTTTTTCATTCGAGCAATCGTTTGGCCTTGAGGTTGAAGTTGATGGAATAAGTCCGTTCCTTTTCCTTAGCACCTTCAGGGAAGGGAGCGATGAACGTGACGCGATCCAGGGTGCGCTGGACGGACGCGTCCACGCCCGGGTCGCCTGAGGGCGCGAGTATGCGGGCGGAAATCACCGTGCCATCATTGGTAATGGTGACGGTGACCTTGACATTCGCTTCGTCGTTAGCGGCGTCATCCGGCGGCTGCCAGGCCTGCTCATAAACGCTTTTGACGACGGCGGCATAGTTGGCGTAAGCCGCACTGCTGTTGCCGGGCATGTCAATTGTCATGGTCGGAGTAAGATTGTTTCTCAAACTCCGAAGGGCATTTTGAAACGCCTGCTGCCGCAACCGTTGTTGCCGCCGCGAGTCGTCCTGCGAATTCGCAGATGTCGTGTTTTTCGGCGCGGTGCGCGTGACCAGTTGCGTGTTGATTTGAATTTTGGGCTTTTCGCTGACCGCCGATTTTTCCACGGGCTTCGGCTCCGGGGCCAGCGCTTTTACGATTTCCTTAATGGGCTCCGGCGTTTCGACTTTGGGCGGCGTAACCACCGGTTGCGGGAGAGGCGGAGCCGGTTGCGGCGGGGTGACCACCGGCGCAGGCGGCGGCTGGGCGTTCCGGATGCCGCTGTTGAACGCGGCGTCAATCAAGTTGGCCGGGATGACATCCAGTACCTGCAAATCGTCGGCCTTGGGTTTGGGCGAGAAGAAACCGGGGCCGATAATCAAAATCACCAGCAACAGCAGGTGAATGCCCACCGTCACAATCGCGCATTTTTTTTGCAGCCGGTTCATTTGGGCGGTTCGGTACGGAGTGAATAGCGCGTGATGCCATTGCGCTGGCAGCCGTCAAGCAAGGCCGCGACGTTTTTGTAGGGCCCGTCCTCGTCCGCGCGGATGTAAACGATGAGGTTCGGATTCGATCGAAATTCCGCCGCCAGCCGCGCCAACAATTCGTTGAACGGCATCCGCTGCCGGTCGAGCGCATAGACGCCGGTGTTGCTGATTTCGACGGTGCGGATGTCGCGTTTGTTCACCGATTTGTCCGGCTGGCCCATGCCCTTGGGGAGCTTGAGGTTGATGCTCTGCTCCAGCAGCGGGGTGGTGATGACGAAGATGATGAGCAACACGAACGCGAGGTCGAGCAGCGGCGTGATGTTGATTTCACTCAACGTCACCAGATAACTGCGTTGTGAAAATCGTCTCATGACTGCAAATTATTCCTCTTCTAGGTATTCCGCCTCCATTTGGGAAACGAGTTCCTGCGCGAAATTGTCCAAACCGACCGTGAACACGCGCAAATTGTGCACCAGCCAGTTGTAACCGAACATCGAGGGAATCGCCACCAGCAAACCCGCGACGGTGGTGATGAGCGCCGCCGCGACACCGGGCGCCATCGCCGCCAGCGTGGCCGCGCCCTGCGGCGCCTGCGCGATGCCGCCGAACGCGCTCATCACGCCCCAGACTGTGCCGAGCAGACCGAGGAACGGCGCACCGCTCACGGCGATGGCCAGCAGAATCAGGCCCGATTCCAGTTTCAACGATTCCTGCGCGACGACGTTCTCCACGGCGCGTTTGACGTGTTCCATGTTTTTGAGCGTGACGCGTTGCTTGCGCCGTTCGCCGCCGGGACCGCGCAACCGCGCGTCCAGTTGCAGGCAACCGGCCTGATAGACCATGAACAGCGGACAGCCCTCGACCTGCAGTTTGCGGTCAAAAATTTCGAGCACGGATTTCTGGGCGTGAAATTCGGTGGAAAAATACTGATTCAGCTTCCGGGCGCGGCGCATTTGCGTGGCCTTGTAGAACATCGTTGACCACGCGATGATGGAAAAGACAAAGAGGCAGGCGATGACGCCTTTGCCTTCCGGCGTCGCCTGCTTCCAAACGTAGATGAGTTCCGCCTGGTTCGAAGCGGCCCCCACGACAACAAACGATAATCCGCCTATCATAACGACTCGCAACTTGGTCGTGAGGAACCGATGTAGCAGCCAAGTGACAGGTGGTCGAGCCATTTCCTGCCGGCCGAATTATCAATCGCGACGGGGCAAATGCCAAGGCTTTTTGCAGGGAAAAATTCTCTGCGCTTGCCGGACGGGTAAAAAGGCTTACAAAGAAGGCCGATGTTGCGTCCGCGCCTCGTCGGTTTGTTACTCGTGCTGATCACGCTGCTGGTTTATCAGCCTGTGTGCCGTTACAGCTTCGTGGTCTATGACGACGATGATTACGTTACGGAGAATCCTGTCGTCCAAAACGGCCTGAAGTGGGCCGGGGTCAAGTGGGCCTTCACGACGTGGCACGCGAGCAACTGGCATCCGCTGACCTGGCTTTCGCACATGCTGGACTGCGAGATGTTCGGCCCGAATGCCGGGGTGTATCGCACCGGTAATGTGGCGTTTCACTTTCGGGGTGCTGAATGGGTGCTGTGCGTTTATCCAGCCGGGGCGCATCATCTGGTCAACGTTTTGTTTCATGCGGCCAATGTGGTTTTGCTTTTTGCCTTGCTGCTGCGACTGACGGGCGCTTTGTGGCCCGGCGCGTTCGTCGCCGCGTTGTTCGCGTGGCATCCGCTGCATGTGGAATCTGTTGCATGGATTTCTGAACGCAAGGACGTATTGAGCACGTTTTTTGCGCTGTTGGCACTTTTGAGCTACACGCGGTTTGTTGAAGAGTCCAAAGCCCGAAGTCCAAAGTCCAAAGTCTATTACGCTTTGGCGCTGCTAACGTTCGCGCTGGGCCTTATGTCCAAACCGATGCTCGTCACGCTGCCGTTTGTAATGCTGTTGTTGGACTATTGGCCGCTCAAGAGAGTAACGAGTGACCGGTGGCAGGTGGCGGGTGTTCTGCGATTGGCGTTGGAGAAATGGCCGTTTTTTCTACTCGCCATCGTCTCCGGCATCGTCACTTTTCTGGCGCAACGCCACGGCGAAGCGATTGTCTCACTGGCGAAAGTTTCGTTGCGCTATCGTCTGGAAAACGCGCCCGTCGCCGTTGTGCGCTACCTGCTGAAAATGATCTGGCCGGCCGACCTCGCCGTCATTTATCCCATGCCGGACAAAATACCCGTGTTCGCCGTCGCTGCGGCGGTCGCCGCTTTGATGCTCATTTCCGCCGCCGCTTGGGTCGTGCGCCGGCACCGTCCGTATTTTCTGGTCGGCTGGCTTTGGTTTTTGGGCACACTCGTGCCGGTCATCGGCCTCGTGCAAGTCGGTGGCGCGGCGCTGGCAGATCGTTACACTTACATTCCATCCATCGGCGTGTTCGTCACCGCCGCGTTCGGCCTCCGCGATTTGGCGGGCCGGTTTCCAATCTCCAAGGTCCCCGGGACGGCCGTTGCCGGTTTGACGCTCGCGGGCTGTTTGCTGCTCACGGGAAACCAACTGCGTTGTTGGCGCGACAGCGAAACCCTCTTCCGCCACGCGCTCGCCGTAACCAAAGACAATTACATTGCGCACGTCAATCTCGGCGTTGCCCTCGACCAGCAAGGCCGATACGCCGAAGCGCTGGCCGAATATCGCAAAGCCGCAGAACTCGCTCCGGAGCGTTACCAGATTTACAACAACCTCGGCAACCTGCTCGATAAAATGGGCAAACCGGACGAGGCGCTGACCGAATATCGCCATGCCGTCCGACTGAAACCGGAACTTCCAGTTTTGCACGACGGCCTTGGCAGCGTGCTTGTTGAGCTTGGCTGTTTCAGTGAAGCCATGAACGAATTCACCATGGCCGCGCACCTCGATCCCACCTATCCATGGACATATTGGGAAATGGGCAAGTCACTGCTCAAGCAGGGCCGTGACGCCGAGGCGATGGGCTGCTTCCACCAGGCATTGCGCCTCGACCCGGATAATTTCAAAATCCTCGCCTACACCGCCCGGGTGTTGGCGGCCGATGAAAATCCTGAAATTCGCAACGGTAAAACCGCGGTCGCGCTCGCCACCAGGGCCAACATCCTGACCGGCGGCATACAACCGCTCGTGCTCGACGTGCTGGGCATGGCGTGTGCGGAAACCGGTGATTTCACCAACGCAGAAGCCGCCGCCCGGCAGGCTCTCGCCATTGCCATCGCCGCCAAAATGAACCACCTCGAAGGAATGCAACAACGGCTGAAGCTTTACCAAAATCAACAACCGTGGCGGGAATCGTTTCTGTTCACGAACGCGCCGGCGAAAAATTAAATTCGCATCAACGCTCGGAGCGTCCAGCCCACCGCCGGATTTCGGAGAACCCGCTTCGCCTCAAACTTTTCACCCAGCCACGGCAGCCGGAAAATTCTTTCCGCGTCAAAAAATTCCGCCAGCAGCCTTGCGTTCGTGCCGGTGGCGGCGTCCGGTTTCGACGGCGACATCAAAACGATGCGCGCCCGGCCCTGGAAATATTTCGGCAGGGCTTCGCGCGTAAGCAGAACCTGATTCACTGCGCCAAGATGGTTCGGGCAGACGATCACCGGCATCGCGTGCAAGGCCGCAATCAAATCGCGTGAGTCAAAACTTATACAGTCGCGGCGCCCTGTGAGCGCCGGCAAATTATGCGACGGTCGCAGGCCGCCGCTACAAAAAACGCCGAGCGGGCTCAACAAACCGCCTGCGCCTTCAACCAGCACAATGTCAAATTTTTTTTGCATCGCCTGGACGTGGGCAAGCACTTCAGCAAACCCGACCCGCTTCCGTTCGCGGCGGGCGGCGAGCAACGGCGCAATGGGCGCGCGGTAACACCATGGATTGATTTCGTCGAGCGTAAGCACCCCGTCCAACGCGGCGTGGAGGGCACAGGCGTCATCGCGACTGCCCGAGCAAATGGGTTTGAGCGCGGCCACGTTGACGCCACACTTGCGCAGAAACCGCGCCAGCAACACAGTTAGCACTGTTTTGCCGACACTGGTGTCCGTGCCGGTGATGAAGAATGTTTGCTGCAATTCGACCACATCAAAGCGGAAACTCCGCCGGCAAGCCATCAAAACCGTTGACGAAATCGGTTTGACTCACATAAGCTGCGCGGCTCGCTGACCGGCGGGAATTATTGTGAACATTGCCGTTGAAAATCTGGCCCCGTGCAAAAAATTGTTGCGGGTGGAGGTGGACGCCAAGGCCGTGGACGAGGCCTTTGCCGCCGTCACGAAGGATTTCCAGAAACAGGCGTCGCTGCCCGGCTTCCGTCCAGGCAAGGCGCCGCGTGACCTCGTGGCCAGGAAATTCGAGGCCGATATCAAGGCTGAAACCAAGCGCAAGCTCATCAGTGATTCGTATCGCAAGGCGGTAGACGAGAAAAAAATCGCTGTGGTCGGCTACCCGGATATCGAGGAAATTCAATTTGACCGCGGCCGGCCGCTGCAATTCGCCGCTACTATCGAAACCGCGCCGGAATTTCAAATGCCCGATTACAAAGGGTTGCCGGTCAAGTGCGAAGCCAAATCCGTCACCGCCGCCGACGTGGAGCGCGCGGTGGAACTGCTCCGAAAACAGCACACCAAATTCGAAACTGTCGCCCGCGAGGCACATCCGGGCGACATCGCGGTGGTAAATTACACCGGCACGTATGACGGCAAGCCTATCACCGACATCGCGCCGACAGCGAAAAGGCTGGCGGAGCAGAAAAATTTCTGGGTGGACATCGGGCCGGAAGCGTTCCTGCCCGGATTCGCCGAGGCGCTCACCGGCGCGAAGGCCGGGGACAAACGCGCGGTCAGCGTGGATTTTCCCGCCGATTTCGTGACGAAAGAACTTGCCGGCCGGAAGGGCATTTTTGAAATTGAGGTTGTGGAAATAAAGGAAAAAATCCTGCCCGCGGTGGACGACGCCTTTGCCAGGCTATACGACGCGGAAAATCTGGAAAAACTGCGCGCCGGCGTGCGGCGGGACCTGGAGAACGAGTTGAAGTATTCCCAGGCCAGGTCTATCCGCACGCAGGTCATCCGCGGGCTGCTCGCCCGCGTAAATTTTGATTTGCCGGAAACGGCGGTGGCGCAAGAGACGCGCAACGCGGTCTATGACATTGTGCGGCAGAACACCAAGCGCGGCGTCACCCGCGAGATGATTGAGCAGCAGAAGGAGGAAATCTATTCAGCGGCCACGTATAACGCGAAAGAGCGCGTGAAACTGGCGTTTCTGATCCAGCGCATCGCCGAAAAGGAGAACCTGCAGGTGTCGCAGGAGGAAATTTTGAAGCACGCGCAGGGGCTGGCGGCGTTGTATCAGATTCCGTTCGAGAAGTTCCTCAAGGATTTGCAGAAACGCAACGGGCTGCCCGAGCTTTACGAACAAATCCTGCACGAAAAGGTACTTGATATGCTGGAAAAGAACGCGGCCATCGAGAATGCCCCGCCTTCAGCGTCGCCGGCTCCGGGCGCAAATCCCGGCTGACCCGGAATTGACTAAATGGTTACCTCCAGGCGCGGCGGCACGTCTTAGGTTTGACGAATCACGAAGAAAGCCGCAATATGCACAGCACCATGAAACGTTTCAGCATTTTCCTGTCTGTTTTCGTGGCGGTCCTGGCCGCCGGGGCGCAGATGGACACAAACGCTTTGGCTGCGCCGGCGGTGACCAACGCAGCTTCCACGATGATGAATACCAATGCCAGCGCGCGCGCAATGTCGCTGCAGGATTGCATCCAGGAAGCGCTGCAGCACAACCTCGACGTGCAAATACAGCGCTACAATCCGCAAATCCAGCGCTACAATTTGCGCGCGGCCTACAGTGGTTACGATCCGTTGCTCAATATTTCCGGCGCGCACAACTACAACGACACCGGCGCAACGTTGCAAAATGGCCAGGCTGTTGCCGGCTCGGAATACGACGAGAACAGTTTCACGTCGGGCTTGAATGGCGGGACGCCCTGGGGGATGACCTACGACTTTAGCGGCAATGTTTCACAAACTTATGGCGGATACGTAGTGAGCAACAGGTTTTTGCCGTTTCCAAATTCTTCCTCTGGGCAGATTGGGGTGCAACTCACCCAGCCGTTGTTGAAAAATTTCTGGATTGATACCACGCGCCTGAACATTCGCGTTGCCAAGAACCGCTTGAAATACTCGGAACAGGGCCTGCGGCAGCAAATCATCACCTCTGTCACAGCGGTTGAGAATGCCTATTACGAACTGATTTACGCGCTGGAAAACGTGAAAGTGCAGCAGGAGGCGCTGAATCTCGCCCAGACGCAGCTTGACCAGGACAACCAGCGTGTGCAAATCGGCACGCTTGCCATCTTGAGCGTCCAGTCGGACGAAGCCCAGGTGGCGCAGAGCCAGGCCAATCTGATTACCGCGCAATTTACACTGGTCACTGACCAAAACGCGTTGAAGAACCTGCTCGCAGATACGAACTATTCCCAATGGCACGACACGGACATTCAGCCGCTGGAGACGCTCGCCGCGCCCGTGCATACATTCAATTTGCAGGACAGTTGGCGGAAGGGCATGACCGAGCGACCAGACCTGTTGCAGGCGCAATTGAATGTGGAGCAGCAGGGCATCCAGTTAAAGTTTTACCGCAATCAACTTTTTCCCGAACTCGATTTAATCGGCACCTACGGTTACAACGGCTCAGGCACGGAATACAGCGACGCGTTCAACCAGTTCAATGAAGGCAACCGGCCATTTTACAGCTACGGCGGACAAATGACGATTCCGCTCAGCAATGTCGGCCCGCGCAATCAATATAAGTCCAACAAGGCAACGTTGCAGCAGATCACGCTGCAACTGAAGCAACTCGAACAAAACGTTTTGGTGGAAATTGACAACGCGGTGAAGCAGGCCCAATCCAACTACCAAAGCGTGCAGGCCACGAAACAGGCACGCATTTACGCCGAGGCCGCGCTGGACGCCGAAGAGAAAACCTACGCCGTCGGCAAGGCCACCACGTTTGAAGTGCTGCAATATCAAAACAACCTCACCGCCGCCCGCTCGCAGGAAATCCGTGCGCTCGCTAACTACAACGAGGCCCTCGCCAATCTCGCCCAGCAGGAAGGCAGCACGCTCGAACGCAACCGGATTGACATTCAGGCGAAATGATCGGAGCGCGGGTCTGTGACCCGCAGCGATTTGCAGAATCCAAAGCGTCGTTCGCGCTGCCGCTTGCCAAGCCGCGCCCCATCACCAGAACTGCCACGCGTGCTTCCAGATAATCCAGACGCCTAGCAAAAAATTCGTAATGGCGTGCGCCGTCATCGCGTCGCCCAAGCGGTTCTTCCGCAACACCAGCCATTGATACGCCGCGCCGCACACGATGCCTGCCAGCCATTGATAATGGGTAAACCCAAAGAAAGCGGCCGTGGCAAGAAACGGCCACGGCAAAAATCGGTTGAGCGGCACGGACAGGAAATCCGGCCTGGCCACGTAGCGATACAAAAACGAACGGTAAAAAACCTCCTCCAGCGGCGGCACGACGAACGTTGACCCCAGCATCCGCGTGAGAATCATCACCCAGGCGAGCACCGAATTCTGGCCAAATTGTTCATGTGGATTCCAGATTGATTGACTGGCGCCAAAAAATTTGGACAGCCCTGATTTTGCAATGACTTCGCCGAGCTTTGGATAGAACGGATCAAGCCCGACCCACATGACAAACACGCCGACGCCGACAAACACCGCCTCCCAACTGACCGACCAGCGCATTTCCGCCACGAACGGGCGCATTTCCCAGATGAGCCACGCGCCGACGAGCGTTTTCACTAGGTAAAACCAGTAGCGCGACGCCTCTCCGAATTGTCCCTGGCAAGACGTCAGCACAAGGAAAACGACAAACGGCGCAACGCGAACGACCGCAGGCTGGCCACGCCAGGACGAAGCGGCGGCGGGCGGCGCGGCAAAAATGTTTTTCAGGAGGCGCACGCGGAATGATGATGCGGATTTTCAGTTGCTCAATCCCAATTTTTTCTGCGAGCCGCCGGTTTTTTCCAGCGTAACGTCACGTTGCGAGATGGCCTTTACGCGGAATTCGCCGAGCCGGTCGCCGACGTGGACGGTCCGGCCATCCACAATCGCCCACGGTTGCGTCGGGGCGTAGACAATGCCCTGCAACTTCGGTTCCGGCGGGGCTGGCGGTGACGGTGGTGGTGGCGTCGGCGTGTTGGGCGCAGGATTGGGCGCGGGAATGGCCGCCGGTTTCAATTGTTGCACGGCCAATGGCTTGGGTTCGCCGACGGCTTTGGTCGTCATGCGTGTAGCCAGCGCCAGCCCGATGAAGAGGCACGCGGCGACCACCAGAAACCCGATCACCCCCGGCAATATCCATTTGATGATACCGCCGGGCCGGGGCGCCCCCGGCGGCAATTTCGGCAGGCTGGGCTTGGGTGCCATGGGCGGCAAGGGCGTCAGGCCGGACAGCGTTTGCCGTTGCGCCCGTTTTGCGCGCTTGAGCGCGTCGTTGATGCGGCTCATAGGCGGATGTTTCCTTCGAGTTCGCGGATGGCGCGGCCTACCATGGCGTAGGTGATTTCGCCGCTTTGTTCGACAAAACCGGCGAGCAATGCCTTGTCGCAGACGGCGTTGATAAGTCGTGGGATGCCCTGGCTGTAACCGAAAACGCGCCGGACGGCGGGCTGGGTGAAATACGGTGCACCCTGGGCACCGGCGAGTTCAAGCCGGTACCGAATGTATTGGCTGACTTCATCCCGCGAGAGCGGCGTGAGATGATAGCGCACGGTGATGCGCTGGCGGAGCTGCTGTAGCCGGGGACTGTCGAGGCGATCACGCAATTCGGGCTGTCCCAGCAGCACGATTTGCAGCAGCTTGCGGTCGTCGGTTTCGATGTTCGAGAGCAGGCGGATTTGTTCGAGCAATTCCTCGGTCAAATCCTGCGCCTCGTCAATGATGAGCACGGTTTCCTTGCCTTGCTGGACCTGCCGGAGCAGAAATTCGCCGATGGCCGTGATGGTTTCCAGGCGGTCGCGGCCCTTGACATCCAGGCCGAATTCGGTCGCAATGGCCTTCATCAGCCCGTCGGCGTCCAGTGCCGGATTGAGGATGAGCGCGGTCGAAAAAATGCCGTTGAGTTGTTCCAGCAACGCGCGGCAAAGCGTCGTCTTGCCCGCGCCGACTTCACCGGTGAGTTGCACGAAGCCCTTGCGCTCGCAGATGCCGTAAAGCAGATGGTTGTAGGCCTTGCGATGCTTCTGGCTGTGAAACAGGAAACGCGGGTTCGGCGTGAGGTCGAACGGCGCCTGCTTCAACCCATAGTATTCCAGATACACGCCAGCTACTTAGCAGAATTGACGCCAGCGGGAAACAAAAAGGGTGGCATAGGCCGATCACCGAATTTAACCCGCAGGCTCGACGCTACCGCAAATTTTTCCGGGCCGCCTTTACGAGCGCCTCCACTTCCCGTGGCGTGCCGATGGTGATTCGCAAATAATTTTTCACTTCCGGAAAATTGAACCAGCGCACCAGGATTTTCCGTTCGCGCAATTGGCGCTGCCACTCGGGCGCGGTGAATCGCGGCGGTTGGGCGAGGATGAAATTCGTCTGGCTCGGAAAAACGTGGAAGCCGAGCTTGGTCAGTTCGCAGTTCAACCACTCGCGCGTGGCGATGATTCTTCTGAAATTCGCCCGGTAATGCTTCCAATCGCCCAGCGTGGCCGCCGCGGCGGCCTGGCCGAGGCCGTTGACATTGTAGCTGTCACGGATTTTGTGCAGCGCACCGATGAGTTTCGGGTGCCCGACGAAATAACCGACGCGCTGGAAGCATAGCGAATACGCCTTGGAAAACGTCCGCGCCACGATGACGCGCGGATATTTCAATGCCAGTCTCAGTGCATTTTCCTCTGCGAAATCCACGTAAGCCTCGTCGAGGATGACGACGCCTTTGTGCGCCCGGCAAAGTTTCTCCAGCTCCGACGTTTTGTAACCGCGCCCGCTCGGCGCATTCGGCGTGGTTACATAGGTCAGCGCTGCATTGAAATCCCAGATGCCGTCGCGCTTCAACTCCGTCACACCCGGCAGGCTGAAATCCGGTTTGAGCGGCACCGGATTTTTCCGCGCATCATGAATGTCTGCCAGCACCGGATACAGCGAATAACTCGGCGTAAAGTATTGGACGGTGCTGCAACGTAGCGCAGGCGTCCCGCCTGCACCGGTTCGGGACAGGCGGGACGCCTGTGCTACCACTGGTTCGACAAAGCACCGTGTCGCCAGCGCCAGCAATTCATCCGAACCGTTGCCCACGATGATGTTGTCGGCGTGGCAACCGTGGAACCGCGCCAGCTTTTCGCGCAACGCCTGCGCCGTCGGACTCGGATACAACCGCAGCCGTCCGTCCACCGCCGCCTTGACTGCCGCCAAAACCTTCGGCGACGGCGGATACGGATTCTCGTTCGTGTTGAGCTTGATCAACCCCTTGACCTTTGGCTGCTCGCCATAAACGTAAGGGTGCAACTTACGCACCAGCGGGCGGACCAGCGATTGCGGATTGCGGATTGCGGATTGCGGAATAGACATCGGCGCAATTTCAAATGAACGCTGAATGAAAGTCGAGTTTGGATGCACAATCAATCTCAAATGGATTGCATCACTCAGCCCAGGTTTGCGCGGCACGAGCTGCCTTGGGACGACGCTGCACAAAAAATGTCCAACCTTTTCAGAAGGTAATCATATCCCGAACAACGCTGTTGATATCCATCCAAGGAAGATTAGTTTTTGGGGTGCGGTTGCGAAAGTGGCTCCAAATGCCTGCAAAAAGTCGTGTGCTGCCGCAGCCATGAGTCACAAGCTCTGGCAATCCCGGCGTAATACGGTTGGTCTTTCTCCGTGAAATAAATATAGGACGACTTGAGCAATGAAGGTGCAATGACTGCCAGCACCACCGGGATGATGACTAAAATTAGAATCAATCCGGCGATGACTTTACGCGTTCCGAATCTGTTTCGCACTCTGGCGGAGAGGAAGAAGCCCGCGAATGGCAGCATCAAACATGTGAAGGACCATCCCAAAGGCGGTACGCCATAGCTTTGTCGGAAGAAAATAACTCTATCATAACCGTGCTGGTGCGCACAGACCACGACACGCCGGGTCGTGGGGGAGTAACGCGCCCTACCGAAATGAGGCACCTTCCCGCGCGAGCAAAGTGCGCTTCCAACTCAATCCGCCGGAGAAACCGCCCAATTTATTGTTCGCCGCGAGGACGCGGTGGCAGGGCACAAAAATCGGGACCGGATTCGCGCCGCAAGCGCCACCCACGGCACGAACGGCCTTGGGTTTGCCAATCGCCCGCGCAATCTCGCCGTAGCTTTTCGTCCTGCCGGCGGAAATCTTTCGCAACGCGTTCCAGACTTTCTGCTGAAATTCCGTTCCGGCGCTCAAATCCAGCGGCGGCAGATTTTTCGCCGCCCGCCCAGCCAGCGCGTTTTTGAGCGCAGCCACGGTTTTGCGATGCGAACGGAGAATTCGGGTAGGGACTCCGTTTGTTTTGACGGCTCGCGGGGACGCTTCCACCCTCCGTAGCGGAGCCACTGCGGAGGACGGGCGCCCCACCGGAAAATTTAATTCAGCCAATCCTTTGGCAGAATAGCGTGCGACAAATTGGCCTTCGCGGGTGGCGATGGACAGTTGGAATAATTGATTTTTCATGGGCGTGTGCATTCAGTGGTTGCGCAGATAGACCAGGATGATGCCGAGCAGCAGCAGAAACAGAGCGCCGGCAAAAAAAATGAACCGGTTGCGCGCCACGCGTTTTTCGTACCGCAGCGGGCGCAGGCCGTGCACGCCGCCCGCCGCCAGATACGTGACGAGCCGCGGGTTGGAAGCCGCCGGCCGGCTGAAACGCTGGCGCAGGCGATGGATAAGCGCCGGCAAATCGTATTTGCGCACGCCGTGTTCGTTGAATTGGTCGAGCGCGTCGGTCTCGTCACTGGCCGGGAGCGGTTTGACCTCTTCAAAGACCGGTTCCGGCGCGGGCGGGGCAGGCGGCGGTTCGTGCGTGCGGTCAATAGTCGCGCCGTGCGGAATTGCGGTGGAACGCAGACGCGGCGTGGGAGTGCTCTGAAGCTGCGTGTCGAGCCGTTTGATTTCGGCTTCGAGCGCGGCGATCTGGCTGGTCAAGGCGCGCGCGCGGTCGGATATCGGGTCAACTGTCTTCGCCTTTTTTTTTGCGAACACCATACGACCTCAAGCCTCAGTGGCGCAACAAAATGGCCACCATTACGCCGAGCGCAATCAAGGCCACGAGCGCCAGCGGCCAGGTCATGGCCAGCCCCCATTTGCACAACTCGCCAAAACTGGCGTTGGCCAACGGTGACACCGGCGGCGTCGGCGCGCTTTCGGTTTCCGGTTTGGCCGGGGTTTCGCCGGACAGAACGGGAAACTTGAGCCGCGCGGCGTTCCATTCCATGCGCGCGTTTTCGATGGTGGTCAGCGCGCGCGTGAGTTCCACGCTGAAATTTTCCTTGTTCCACGATTCCTCGTGGATGGTTTGGATTTTTTCGAGCGCGTCGCGGAAGTCGGCGACGGTTTTGACCATCTGCTCAGCGTCGCGGCGGGCGTTGAACTCGGCTTCTTCGAGCAGGCCAAGGCCGCGGGTGAGACTGTGCACCATTTCCTGCCGGCCGGTCTGAAATTCCGTCTGGCGGCGGCGCAATTCCTCGAGCGCGGCGCGTTCGCGTTCCAGCCCCTCCTGCGCGCGTTTGAGTTCGGCGAGCTTTTGCTGCGCCTCGACGACCTTGCGGTCCACTTCCTCGCGCGTGGGCGCGCGGAGCGGATCACTGGCGGGTGAGGGCGTTCCGTAAGGCGATTTCTGGGTTTGAAAGTCGGTATCCACAAATTCGGTAGTGTCGTATTCGGCAGCCATAAAACGATTTTAGTCCCCGCGCGCGAACCTGTAAAGCGGCGTGTTGAATTTTTAGCCGGCACGGAGAAATCAAATTCTTGAGGCGGCGGAACCAGTGGGGGCATCGTTCAACCCTTGCCAACGGACAGCGATGAACTTAAATTGTGCCTATGAGCAAAATGGAAATCCTAGCGGAGTTGCCCAAGCTGGGCATGGCTGATCGGCGCGAGATTTTCGACCGCCTGTGCGAAATGGAGGAACGCGATCTGCTTAATGGTGGCGCGACGCCGGAGGAAAAGGCCATGCTCGACCGCGAACTGGAGGAATACCGCCGCAATCCCGATGCCGGTTCGTCCTGGGAAGAAGTTGAACCGCGAATCCGCAAATCGTCCCGCCCGTGAGTTGGCGCGTCATCATCCGACCGAACGCAGAGGCGGATGTACTGGAGGCCTGGTTGTGGTATGAATCTCAACGCGCCGGCTTGGGCGATGAACTGCTGATTGACATTCGCGCGGCGATTCGCCGGCTGGAAACCGATCCCGAACGCCGCCCTTTTTACTACCGCGATTTTCGCCGCTTGCTCATGCGCCGTTTTCCTTACAAACTTTTCTATCGCTTGGAAGGCGATCGCGTCATGATTTTTCGCATTTTGCACGCGAAACGGGAACACCGGCGGCAGCTTTGAATTGACCGGCGCGTCACAAAGGCACGCCTTTTTGTTTGGCCATGAAGGAATCCTTGCGGTGGCGGCGGAATTTGCAAAGATAAGTCCGCAAAATGAAACTGCCGAATGTTGAGCGCGCCATCGTGCCGGGCAGGAAAATCACCCACTACCTGCTTTCCACCACGCACCGCGATGGGCAGCACAAGGCGGCATTTTTCCGCAGCTTTGGATTCAAACTTGAAAATTGGGAAGAACTGGCCACGGCCTTGTTGGAACACGCGCGCAATTATGAAGTGATTGAAACCGTACCGACGCCGTTCGGACGGAATTTTGTGATTGAAGGCGCTCTGCCCGCGCCTGATGGTTGTGCGCCGAAAGTGCGCGCGGTCTGGTTTATTGCCAAGGGCGAGGAAACTGCTCCATTAGCCACGGTATATCCGTTGGATGAATAACATGATCAAAGAATTGGACAGCGTGGTGCTGACGACCGACTTGCCGGAACACGGCTTGAGCGCGGGCGACCTCGGTACGGTTGTGCTCGTTCACGAAGGCGGCAAAGGTTGCACGGTGGAATTTATGACCCTCGCCGGCAAAACGATTACCGTCGTCACGCTGCTGGCCAATCAGATTCGGCAGATTGCCAAGGACGAAATTGCCCACGCCCGGCACGTAGCGGTGGCGGCCTGATTCGCAGCGCAAATAACGCAGGACAGGCGTCTCGCCTGTCCGGGCTTTGGGGCAGAACTCCGGCTTGAGCCGCAAAAGGCAAAAAACTCTTACAGAAGAAAACGAAGCAAACAAAGACTGGCGATTTTTCTTCGTTCCCTTCGCCTGCTCGCGATTTATCGGAGTTGCCTTCTGTTCGACTTCCCACTGGCGCGCCTTTGGGTTTGGCCGGGAAGGAATCCTTGCAGCGGCGGCGGAAAAGGCGGCCGCGCCTGAACGGTTGCCACCCATTTGACATTCGTTTATATTGTCCGCGTGAAAACCTATCACGAGTTTGAGATCAATTATTTTCAGGACGAGGACGGGATGTTCACGGCGGAAGTGCCGGCGATCCGCGGGTGCGTGGCTTGGGGCAAGACCATTCTGGAGGCATATCACAACGCGGTGGACGCCATCGAAAGCTGTCTGGAGGCCCGCGAAAAGATTGGCGCGAAGAAGCCGCGCAAGCCCCGTTACGCCGGAGTGAACATCTACCGCCGTCCGGTTCATGCCTAAACTCGTGCCGATTTCGCACCGCGAACTGGCGCGCAAACTCCGCCGCGCGGGCTTCGTGGAAATCCGCACCCGCCGCCATCCGGTCTATTACTCGGCGGCCAAGGATTTGACCGTTCCCATTCCCAGCCATCCCGGCGACGTGCCCAAAGGCACGCTGCGCAGCATCATCCGCGAAATGCAAATCAGCATCGAGGAATTCAACGCCCTGTGACCGGGCGCACGGTCGAAGTTCGACTTCCCACCACGCGCCTTTTGGTTTGGCCAGGAAGGAATCCTTGCGGCGGCGGCGGAATTTGCAAAGATGAGGCGCGACATCGGAATGCAATGAAACCCATTCGATTTTCCAGACACGCCAAAGAACAGTCGCTGGAACGTGGCGCAACCGCCGCCGAAGTGGCTGAAGCCATCCGCAAGGGAGCGCGCGAGCCGGCCAAACACGGGCGTGAGCTGTGCCGGTATAATTTTGCCTTCGGGCGCAAATGGCAGGGCAAACCGTATGCCATCAAGCAAGTGGCTCCGGTCATCGCGGAAAAGGCCAATGAAATAGTTGTCATTACCGTTTATACGTTTTACTTTTGACAGAGACGGGCCATGAAAATCAGTTACGATCCAGAGATTGACGCGCTTTACATCCGGCTGCGGGAAGGGCGGCACGAATGCCGCACCGTGCGCTTGTCCGAAGAAGTGGCGTTAAACATCGGCGCAGGCGAAAAGCTGGTGGGGATTGAGATTCTGGACGCCAAATCCATTCTTGGCCCGGCCAAAATTCCCGCCGTGACACTGGAAGGGCTTGAATCCGTCGCCGGTTTGCTGGTGCTGCACGACCGACCGGCAAAATACGGGAAGAAATAAAGGCAGGGCTTGCACTCCGTGCGAGCCGCGGCGCGCAAGGGACTGCGCGCCCTACCAAATCAAGCGCACGAGCGGGTTGTATTCCGTTAACCCTCAACCCTCAACCTTCAACCCTCAACCATTTGTGGCGCGCCTTTTGGTTTGGCCATGAAGGAATCCTTGCGGCGGCGGCGGAATTTGCGAACATGAACTACGACGTTTGTGAAAAAACAAACCAGAGTTTTTATCCTCGGCGCGGGTTGCTCTGCTGATTATGGCTATCCACTCGGGGTCAGCCTTTTGACTGAACTCCGAAACTTTTTACAAGAAGTCCCTGCTGATTGCCCCACGGTGAAAAAACACGTCGTTGAAACGGTTAGCTTGCTTGCCACCCGCCCAAACATTCAGACTTTGGATCAGCTTGCCCAACGAATTGACCTAGACCTGGATAGTTGGAAAAAACAGCGCAACAGCTTCCTGGTTGATGCGGAATATCTCAACAAGGAACGGGCCGCCGACAAACAAATTCTCGACGCAAAGATTGCGACGTCCGTAATGTTTGAGGCGAAAGAGGAGAAAGCACGGGCAACCGGCTTGGCGGGTTATATGCGTTTAATTGATTTGGTCCTTGGTGGGCAACCTTGGCAGAATGCAGTAGCCGAGTCAGACGGTTATATTTTGACCTTCAATTACGACAGACTTTTTGAGGTAGCTTTCCAAGACTATTGCAATTGGCCTGAATCAAATGCCGACTGCGTTTACGAGAAGTCAGTTCTAAATGCCGGATTCGATGCCCGCGAATGGGATGGGTTCGGTTTCAAGTCATTTCAGCCAGTAGATGGACGTTTTTGCTTCCTAAAACTGCACGGGGCGGCCGGATGGTGGATTCAGGAATCCAAGAGAGGAAAATTGTATTGGCCCGGCCAGCCGGTGAAGAAATTTAGCTTCCAAGATAGAGAGGGGATGCTCAAGAAAATCGAAAATGGCCAGTCAAAATGGGAACCATTGATTGCCTTCCCGCATGAGAGACAACGATCGGCGAGCGGCAAAACCAAATTTACTTGGGATGCATACTTAAGGACGGCAGAAAAGTCCGCGGCGCAAGTATTGGCTAAAGCAACCGAAGTGAGAATCATTGGTTATTCGTTTGCACCCATTGATAGTCGAAGTGTCGTCGGCAGTTTTTTGTCCAAGATTCCGCAGCAGGCAAAAGTTATCGTTCAGAACCCGGATGTTGAGACGGTCAAAGCTAGATTGGACGCTTACCCGAGCCTGCGGGGACGTTGTGAGTTTGATCCAAAAAAGTTTTGAAAGCAAATGGACGGAGCCGGTGAAAATGAAAATTTCGCGTTAGTGCCGAAACCACCGGGCACGCTTGAAAAAGCACAACCAGGGGCGAAGCGCATTTTGGCGTCGATGGTCGTTGAAGCACTCAATCTCGCGCAGAAGCAAAAACTGACAGCGCCTCTAGCCATTGATGCTGCAGAGCCGGATAAATGGTTTCAGATTGGAGAAAAATATGATTACGGACTGGGCGTTCCTCAAGACCACACTGAAGCCATAAAATGGTATCGCAAAGCTGCAGAACGAGGGCACGCCGACGCTCAATGCAATCTGGGCTTCTGCTACGACAAAGGCCAAGGCACGCCGCAAGATTACGCAGAAGCGGTCAAATGGCATCGCAAGGCCGCCGATCAGAAACACGCCTTGGCTCAAAACAATCTGGGCGTCTGTTACTACAAAGGTCAAGGCGTTGAGAAGGATTACGCAAAGGCGGTGAAGTGGTTACGCAAGGCAGCCGAGCAAAATAACGACTTAGCTCAAAGCAACCTGGGTTCCTGCTATGACAGGTGCCACGGTGTTGCGAGGGATTATGAGGAAGCAGTCAAATGGTATCGCAAGGCCGCCGAGCAGAAAAACGCCGGTGCTCAATGCAATCTGGGCATCTGCTACGAAAAGGGACACGGTGTTCCGCTGGACTTTGTCGAAGCATACAAGTTCTACAAATTAGCTGCGGAGCAAAATCAGGAAAATGCCGCAGAGAATTTGAAACGAATTGTGACACGAATGACCGTCGTGGAAATCGCTGAAGGCGAACGACGCTATCTTAAGCTGAAAAAGGGCGAGTGACATTCTTCCAGACATGAAGACTGCCAAGTGGGTTCTCTTTGACACGGAAACGACCGGCCTGTCCGCGCCGATTTTCGTGGTTGAGCTGGCGGCGCAGCGGATGCGCGGCTGGTCGCCGGACGGTGAACCGTTCCGCAAGCTGCTGAATCAAAATCAGGAGATTCCCGCCGAGGCTTCGCGCGTTCACGGCTACACGCGCGAAATTCTGGAGCGCGACGGCGAACCGGCGCAGCAGGTCTATCGGGAGTTCGCCGCTTACGCGGGCAACCTGCCGCTGGTGTCCTACAATCTGGAATATGATCTGGACGAGGTGTTGCAACCGGAATGGCGGCGGCTGCGCACCGCGCCGGTCGGCCAGCCCGGTTTTTGCGCGCTGCGGCTCGCGCAACGGCTGCTGGACCCGGTGCCGGCGGGCAACTGCAAATTGCAAACGCTGCGGCAGTATTATCGCCTGCCCGAACGCGGCGCACACACGGCGCTGGGCGACGTGCAGACGGTGGCAGATTTATTTGCCAACGTGCTGCGCCCCATCGCCGAGCATCGCGGTTTGGATACTTGGGAAAAACTGGCGGCGTTCGCGGCGGAAGAATGGTATCCGTCGCGCATCGCGTTCGGCAAACACAGGGGACGGCTGATTCAGGAAGCGCGCAAGGACGCGGAATTGCGCCGCTGGCTGGATTTGCTGGCAAGTTCATCCAATTCGCGCAACGCGAAAATGGGGCGCTGGTATTTGCGGCAATTGGAAAAGGATTTGCCGGTGGATGCCACGGTGTTCGCAACCGCAGGAATTGACGGCAAGCGGGCCAAAACTTTTTTCACGCCGGGACAGGCGGCGCTGATCATTTACGTCAACCCGGAACTGGAGGAATTGCGGCAGCTTGTGTCAGGCGCGCGGGCGCGGTTGGCGGAATTGGAGTCCAGTTATACCAAGGAAAAATCGCGGGTGGATGCGATGCAGGCGGTTCTTTTCCGGCGGTTGCGCGAGCATTACCAGAAGCGCGACCGGCTCCGGCTGATTGTGGATTATCGGAAGAAGTATCTGGATTCGCTGATTCGCGGCGGTGACGAGGAAGCCGCGCAAGCGGAAGAGAATTACGCAAAAGCCAAGGCGCAAACCGAGAAGGATTATCAGGAAACGGCGGCAGCCGTGGCCGGAAAGAAGCAGTTGACCCCGGACGAGGAGGCGGAATTGAACCGGCTGTGGCGCAAGCTGGTGAAGTTGTATCATCCCGACCGTTTCGCGAACGAACCGGACAAGCTGGCGACTTACGAAAAGCTGACCGCAGCCATCAACCGCGCGAAAGAGGCCGGCGACATCAAAACGCTGCGCGAAATCGCGGAAGACCCGGCGGGATTCATCCTGCGGCAAGGCTGGACGGGATTGGATTTCAGCGACGAGGTGGAACTGGCGGAGTTGCGGCGGCTGCACGAATCGCTGCAACTGGAAATCATCGCTGTCATCGAATCACTAGAGCAGTTGAAGGAGATTGCCGAATACGAGTTGTGCAGCATTGTCGAGCAACGACCCGGTGTCTTGGACGAACTCGTGGCGGAGCGGAGCAAATTGTTGGAACAGGAAAGCGCCGAGTTGCAGCAGCAGGCGGACAAGCTCGCGGATGAAATCAAGGAGTTGAATGGTAAACCGGTGGATACGATCCGTTGAAGGCGGTGCGCGCGGTGCAAAAATTTTTCATTCTGCCTGTTGATTTCTGCGGCGGGGATTTTATAGTTCGCTCGATTGGACACATGAGATGAACAATTCAACCGATGCGGCGCGACCGTGGGACATTGAAGCGGCCCGCAACCTGTACAACATTCATCGCTGGGGTGCGCAGTATTACGACATCAACGACGAGGGGCACGTGGTGGCACGGCCGTTGCAGGACGCCGGCGTGGCCGTGGATTTGACCGACGTGGTCGAGGAGGCCAAGGCGCGCGGACTGAAGTTCCCGCTGCTCATCCGGTTCCAAGATATTTTACGCCATCGTGTCGAGTCGCTGAACCAGGCCTTTCGCGGTTCCATCGCGGAATACGGTTATCAGGGCCGTTACCGCGGCGTGTTTCCCATCAAGGTGAACCAGCTCCGCGAGGTGGTGGAGGAAATCCTCGACGCGGGCAAGCCGTTCGAGTTCGGCCTCGAAGTGGGCAGCAAGCCGGAACTGCTCGCCGGCTTGGCGCTCCAAAATCAAATCGGCAGCCTCATCGTCTGCAACGGTTACAAGGACGCGGAGTTCATCCGGATGGCCATGCTCGGAATCAAACTGGGCAAAACAGTCATCCTGGTGGTGGAAAAACTGGAGGAACTGCGGCAAATCATTGCGATTTCCAAACAACTCGGCGTCGAACCGTTGCTCGGCGTCCGCGCGCGGCTGTTGAGCAAGGGCGTGGGACGCTGGGCCGAAAGCGGCGGCGAAACTGCCAAATTCGGCCTGAGCACGGCGGAAATTCTGGAGGCGACGGAGATGTTGAAGGCCGAAAACCTCGGCCATTGCTTCAAGCTGCTGCATTTCCACATCGGCTCGCAGGTGTCGGACATTTTGACGGTGAAGAAGGCCGTGCAGGAGGCGGCGCGCCTTTACGCGAAGCTCCACAAGATGGGGTTCACCCTCACCTATCTGGACGTCGGCGGCGGGCTGGGCGTGGATTACGACGGCAGCCGTTCGGCGTTTGAAAGCTCGACGAATTACACGCTGCAGGAATACACCAACGATGTGGTGAGTTACATCGCCGACGTGTGCAACGCCGAAAACGTGCCGCACCCGGACATCGTCAGCGAAAGCGGCCGCGCCATCGTCGCGCACCATAGCGTGCTGATTGTCGAGGTGTTCGGTGCGATTGAAAAAACCCGGCCGAGCGGATTTTTGAAATACGGCGACAACGAGCACGCGCTGGTGAAGGAGTTTCTCGACATGCGGAAAAACCTCGCCAAGCTCAACAAGCTCGAAGCCTACCACGACGCGCTCGAACGCCGCGACGACGCGCAGCACATGTTCACGCTCGGCGTGCTGGACCTGCGCGACAAGGCGAAGGTGGAAGACCTTTACTGGCAGATCAGCCGCGCCGTGGTCGAACATTACAAGGGCCGCGCCTACGTGCCGGAGGAAATCCGCAAGCTCGAAGACACCCTCGGCGACCAGTATCTTTGCAATTTCTCCGTCTTCCAATCGCTGCTCGACCACTGGGCGCTCGACCAGTTGTTTCCCATCATGCCGATTGCCCGCCTGAACGAGCGCCCCACCCGCGAAGCCACGCTGGTGGACATCACCTGCGATTCCGACGGCCAAGTCAGCAAGTTCATTGACCTCCGCGACGTGCGCGACACGCTGCCGCTCCACCAGCTCAACAACAACGGCAATGGCCAGCCAGAACCGTATTACCTCGGCTTTTTCCTGATGGGCGCGTATCAGGACATCATGGGCGACCTGCACAACCTGTTTGGCCGCGTCAACGAGGTCCACGTCTTTCTCGAACCCGACGAACCCACCGGCTATTACATCGAGGAAATCATCGAGGGCAACACCATCGTCCAGGCGCTCGCGTCCGTGCAATACGATGAGAATGAACTTAAGCGCCAGATGAAGGCGCAAATGGACGAGGCCATCAAATCCGACCGCATGAAACCGTCCGAAGCCATGCGCCTGCTCGACGATTACGAGCGCGGCTTGAAGGCGTACACTTATTTGTCGTTTTAGCCGTAAAGAAAATTGACGGAAGGTTGAACCCGGA
>Ga0187866_1000515_pt1 | contig 44331 bp, 47 predicted proteins | sample June2016WEW_11_1_3_FD_133013 | JGI IMG/M metagenome (GOLD analysis project Ga0187866, IMG submission 133013) | Peatland microbial communities from SPRUCE experiment site at the Marcell Experimental Forest, Minnesota, USA - June2016WEW_11_150 | ecosystem: Environmental > Terrestrial > Soil >...
CCGGATGAGTGATTGCAGCCTAATGCCAGCCTGAAAGAATGGAGGTCGAATGGAGAATCAGGGGAGGTGTGGCAAAAAGCTTAACTCTACTGCTTCGCATTGGATTGTAGGTTGGCATTGGGTCGGCTTGGGGGCGCCAGGTTCGTGCAGCGTCTTTCATGAGTGGTCAAAAATGGTCATAATTCCATTTTGCAGGTTTCTGCCGCGTTCGAGGAAAACAAGTACCTATGAAGATCAAGGACAGATATGGAGCCCAAAACCCTGCCTAAACCATGAAACCCGGATAAAAACCATTTTAGGCCAATTTAGGAACAAGCATGCGCGCTACTCATCTCGCTATATAGAAATCGGGAATCTATTCATTTATTCGGTCAAAGGTAAACCTTTCAATATGCTTTTTCTTACCATCTGATTTTTTGAGGTTCAAAGCCTGAATGAGTTTATCTTGTGCCTGTTTCTCTAAGCCATGTGCCTTCTGTTTCAGTTCCACAGCTTCTTTCTGATACTTCTCCATTTCTCCGAGCGCGCGCGCTTGATAGAACAGGCCACAAAACATGAGTCTACACTATTCGCAAATGTCGTTACTCAAGGCGACAAAACGAATGGACAAACTATAGAGGTGATTGCGAAATGAGAAAAATCTTGGTTTCTCTTCCAGATGGCGTTGTCGATCTGTTAGACAAAGAGGTTGTGGGCAAGGTCGGAGAAGGCTACTCCGATACTCTCAGAACTATAATTATGAATTGGCTTTCTGAGAAAGGTTATCTCACAAAAGGTGGAAAACATGAAAAAGACGGTTGTTAAGCGAGAACTTGCAGAAGAAATCGACCTATTGGACACCGAACTTTCAAGTCTCGTAGAACTGCTTGAAGAAAAAGGCATAGTAACTCAAGCCGAGTGGGAAAAGCGAATCAAACAAAGAACAAAAGTGTAAGTTTTCAAGAGATCAAACAATAGGTCGTATACCTATCTCCGCCAACTTTTTCTCAAGTTCTTTGGGTTGTGCTGCGGGAATTAGATTAGTATCGTTCACCATCTTTACGAGTTCAGAATCTCTTGTAATGAAAATATTGCAGTTGTTACCTATCGCCGCATCAAGCTGAAAAGCGTCACCAACTGAGAAATTGCTCTTCTTCAATAATTGCAAAATCGAGTCCCAACCTTCATTTGTGGGTACCATCAAGGTGATGATGTCGGTATCTACGAAGGGTTTTAGGAATTTATCTTCAACTTCATTATAAACCTCAAGCAAATCAGCTTCTGACAGCTTTCTTGGATAGCGATGGCGAAGAAAATCATCAAGAGTTTCACCCTTTTGAACCCTTTTCCATATCCACTTATTCTCTTGCTCTCTATCCATTAATTCCAAAGCTGTGTAGTACGTTGTCCAGCATCGAATCTTCTTACGCTTTATTGTTTCTAACAATAACATGGAATCATGGTCTCGATTTCGAACATAATCCAATATTACGTTTGTATCAATATAGGGACGAGGCTTCTTTCTTCGTGGCGTCATTCTGTATCACTTAGCGTTTCGGCTTATGTTTTCTATACTTCGGCTTCTTCTTTTTGGGTGACACAGTTTCAGCCTCTTCGCTAGAACCAGTTATATCCTACACCTCCTCACTATATAAATTCTCGAAAACTTAGCGCGCGCGCTTGAACCACTAGAAAGATGGATGAAAAGAGCGTGTCACCATCTGTAAAAAAACGTAAGCGTGGGCGTAAGGTGCCAGAAGGCAGGGTTGTTATTGGAAAGAACGTTCCGTTCCATTGGGGAAAAAGCGAAACAGTGGCATGGGAAGTTCATGGCGAAAACATAGGCATGATTGAAAGCTATAAGACAAGGAAAGAAGCCTGCCTAATGTTTCCATACCTCAAGAAAGTAAACACCTATCAGACTCCCACAAAAATCTGTCCACTACTCAAGTCCGAAGGAGCAATAATGAATCCCTACGTTGTAGACTGGAACAACTGCTTCGTCCCAAAAGAAGAAGACATGAAAACACCTAACAAAATGGTTTGGGCAGTTAAAGGCTGGAGTCAAGAAAAAGGCAGGTGGATAACCTGTGCACACCTGCAAAGCCAAGAGACAAACCCATCTGAACTGCGAAAGACAGCAAACAATGACCCAAAAACCATGGCCAAAGCAGACAAACTAAACCTTATGAAATCAGAACTGCCCGAACTGAAATACTGGTTTACCTTTGAACTTGAAGAATACGAGGAATAGCTATGAAACCACAACCAAAACGATCACAAGTCAGACTTTCTGAGGAGTTTGTTGGAGATGGTGACAGAGCCTTGCGGATAAAAGGATGCGAGTTCCCGCTGATATTTCTGTCAAACAGATTCGTAGATTTGGGATGGGATGGGTATCTGATTAGAAACTTGAAAGAATATCAGAAATGTCTGTTCAACGATGAATTTACTTCGCTAGCACCAACTTTCAATGTTGAAAGTCTGATGAAAGCAAAAGAAATGTCAAAGAAGTTGCTCACCAAAGAGACATAGAAGGAAGAATAGTCACCCTCAATTTCTGATTTTGCGTACAAGCTATGGCTGAACTGAGATTCCTTTTTTGTTTTTCTGTTCCATGCTTTCGACTATTGAGCTACCCAGATTTTGCGGAAAAGTAGCAGAGAAGTAGCGGCATTTTTTCAGTCTTATGCTATTTTGGTGATATATGAAAAATCCAAAAATCTAGATTGTCCGTTAACTAAGGAGAATGGGAAGTCTCAGGGTCTTTCGGTGAGCATTGTTGCCAACCCCAAATCAAGAATTGTTTAAGAGCATTTATGATTTCACTATTCCTTGACCATTATGACGTGCACATAGCAATCATATGCGGTCATACAAACGGGTTTATAGCCTTTCAGAGCGAGTTTATTTATTACTTGGGGTAATTTCGGGAGTTTTCCATAATCCATTGGACTTTCGGACACAATAATGTATCGTTCTGTGACCTCATTTAACCATGAATCGTCTCTTGAGCTATAATCATTGATTATGTAATTTCCTTCTGCCATGTCAATCACCTCTTATCATAACACTTTTTATCCCAGTCGTATGTATGTGCCTTCAAACGAACCCATAAAAGTGAAAACCTCTTTAACTTCTGTGGTTGCTCCAATTTTTGATATCCAGATAATCTTATAGTTTATGAATCACAGATAAGAATCGAAGGTTTCGTTCCATGACCTGATATACGAAAGAATAGGCGGGGTATGGCTTAGAATTGGTGATAGGTAGAAGGAGCTACTATCATAGGTTCAAGTCAGTTTGTCTAGTTGATTCTAGCGTTTTTCTGTTCTACGCTTTCAACATATTCTTTTTAAGCCAGTTTGACCGTATTTCTCATTAGAAGAAGTCGGTCATGTGAAGACGGACTTCGGGAGATATCTCCACTTTAGACCTTGAGACCTTAGCAAGTTTTCTGACATAGGTGCGATTTTTCATTTAATCTTACGGAGGATTCCCTCTATTCCATGTCTGCTAATGCGCGCCTAGTCGACATGCTAAAAGCAGTGAGAGGACGGAGCACATCTTACGTCTTGCAAAACTGAGAATGGAACTTTGAACGACCAGTCATCAATGTGACTCTTCACCCACACGGAGAAAGTTAATAAGAGAAGAATTCAATTTTGAACGTGAAGATGAAGCGTAGAATGAATAGTCGAACAGTTCGAGAGTTCCTGTCGTTTGCGCTCATGGCAGGGTTCTTCTTCGTAGTTTTCTACCTTAACATCGGTCTTCAATACAAGATATTCATGGCTGTCTTGGTCTTCGCAATGGTCTTTCTTCTTGGATTCGCCGATGAGGCTGTCAAACAAATAGAAAACAGGAAATTCTGAAACACGAGCAGACACGGTGGATGATAACGCAGGGCTAGGAGGTTCTGCAATCGCGCGGTTTAAATTTGCTCATAGGTTTTTAGGCCACTCCACAACTGACATGTTGGCGAGCAGTCTTGTCACTGCGGCAAGCTGTCTCGACTGAAGAGGTGCAATTTCAAATGGAAATTGTTGAGGGCATACACAAGGTGGACGGGGTTAACGCGAACGTCTATCTGATAATCGACGGAGGAGAGCTGGCCGTCGTCGACACTGGAATGCCGAAAAACGCTGAGAAGATCCTTGATTACGTTCAGAGGATAAGCCAGCAGTCTTCAAACATCTCGCGGATACTCTTAACCCATTGCCACGTAGACCATGTTGGAAGTGCCTTTGAACTCAAGCGGCTCACGAACGCGAAGGTTGGAGTTCACGAGGAAGACGCGGACTTTGTATCTGGGAAGAAGACACTTCCAAGCCCAAAGGGTTTCACGGGCGTTCTCTTCAAGGCCATGTCACCGTTTTTCAAGTTCAAGCCAGTCGAGCCGGACACGATACTCCAAGAAAACGACAAGGTTGGCAGACTCACAGTCATTCACACGCCCGGACATACGCCTGGAAGCGTTTCTCTATATGACCCAGAGAGAAAGGTGCTGTTCGTGGGCGACACCATCAGGTTTGCCAATGGAAAGATAAGTGGCCCACAGGAACGGTTCACGTTAGACATGCAGCAGGCATTACAGTCGGTCAAAAAGATTTCACGCTTAGACTTCGATTTGATGCTAAGCGGTCACGGTGATCCCCTGAAACCTAACGCGTCGGAGAAGGTCAAGGAACTCTCTGACTCCTTGGAAGGAAAACTTTGCGCCTAGCAACCTTGCAGAAAAGTGTAGGAAGCACTCGCCTGACAAACTGAACATTCTGAAAACGAGTTAATCCTTCATCACTACAAAGGCGTAGGCTGCAAGAATTGGCATTATGCTGACAGAGGATATGAAGGCATAAACTGGTGAAAAAGTGTACAAGTAACCTCCCAGATAGGGCCCCGCGAAGGATGCTACTAGGCCGAAAGTCTGGGGGATTGAAACCCAAAGCCCTCTTTTTGCTTTAGGCGCGATTGTGCCGACGAAAGAGTAGACTAACTGAGATGTAATGGCTGAGCCGCCCAAGAGAAACGCAAAGAACATGAGTGTCGGGATTTCCCTGAACAGGAGGAGAGGAATTATTGAAGCAAAATAAAGTAAGAGGCAGACGCCCATAGCTATTGATTTCCTCCACTTATCGCTTGCGCGGCCCATGGCCACCCCTATGAAAGTTATTCCTGCATAGTTGATCGAACCGAACAGTCCGATTTGCACTTCATTCATTTTGATGCTTTCGTTTAGAAACGTCTGGACGAAGGGCCTTCCGATGCCTATGAAGAAAGATGAAAATGCCAGAAATATTGACCAAACAAGGATCTTTCGCCAGAGCCCCTTTTCTTCGGGCGCGTGCAAAGCAAGAATCATCCTTTGCCAGAGTCCCTTCTTCCGAGGTGCATGAGCAGATTCGTTTTCCTCTGTTGTCTCCTCTTTTCGAGGATGCTGGTCGTGAAGAAAGAAGAAAACGCCGGTTGCGACCGCGGAAAGAACTGTTGAAATGCGGAGAACCCACTGCATCCCCATAATCGTTGCTAGGTAGCCGCCGATTCCGGGGGCGAAAATGTAGCTGAAGGAGTAACTAGCCCAAACAATCGCGAGGACCGAGGCCAACTTCGTCTTGTCGCTCACACACGTGATGACGTAAGCAGTTACGGCTGGAAGACCAATCATAGACAGCCCCCAACAGAAAGTCCCAGGAATCAGTTGCACCCAGTTGCCAGCGAAAGAATAGATAAGAGGTGCGAATACCCACGGCGTCCAAGACAGTATCAATATCTTTTTGCGATCAAAACGGTCGGCCAGCAAACCTCCGAACAGTGGGACCAGAGCTGCAAATCCCATCAAAGTGGACAGAACCAGGCCGAGTTGCACGTAGTCGGCGCCCAAAGATCTGATGTACAGGGGAAAAAACCAGAAATACAATCCCTCACCAAAAGCGCCCACCACGTTGGAGAGGCAAATCAACAGAACGTCCCGTGTCAGACCTTCAGAAGGAAAAGCATAGGACAGAAGACGCTTGTAATCTGCCATTTGAACAATCGCCATCTGAGCATTTGACTGTTGAAGACTTACATAGAAAATCAAGGGAAGGCTTTATGCTTTCTCAATCCGACTTGGTGCGCGCCTTGATGTGCGCTCAGTATTTATGAGAGTCATGCCCTTCAGGAGGTTGAGGATCATGATGAAAGGTTTGACTTTCTATTTGGTCGACGTGTTTGCTGAAGAAAAATACGCTGGAAATCAACTTGCCGTGGTCAGAAATGCCGGTGCACTCTCCAGCGCCCATATGCAAAGAATCGCAAATGAAATGCACTTTTCTGAAACAGCCTTCATCCTTTCAGACGCGAAGCGAAATGGCGGATACGACGTTCGCATCTTCACGCCCGCAAGGGAAATGCCTTTCGCTGGACACCCAACCTTAGGCACTGCTTACGTGATAAGACACAGTTTAGTCAACGAAAACATCAACAAGGTAGTGCTTAACCTAAAAGTGGGGCAGATACCCGTTACTTTCGAAAAAGAGGAAAACCAAGAGGTACTATGGATGAAACAGATACCGCCGATCTTCGGTGAGACCTTTGATGCCGCAAACATCTCGCAGATGTTGAACCTTAGCCTCGAAGAGATCGACAACAACTATCCTATTCAAGAAGTGTCCACAGGCGTTCCTTTCGTCATAGTTCCCCTGAAAACCCTCGACGCAGTAAAACGGGTCAGAATAGACAAGGACAAACACCTTGCACTGGCAAAAGAAACACAAGCAGAAACTCTTGTTTTCTGTCCTGAAACTTACAAAAAAGAAAACAATCTGAACGTACGAGTCTTTGTGGACTTGCACGGGATTCCCGAGGATCCGGCGGCCGGCTCAGCCAACGGCTGTTTGGCGGCTTACCTTTCCAGATACCGCTATTTTGGCGATGACTCAGTTAGTGCCAGAGTGGAGCAAGGCTACGAAATAGGCAGGCCCTCTTTACTGCATATCAAAGCGGAAAACAGAGAAGGAGAAATACATGTTTGCGTAGGAGGAAAGGTAGTGATGGTCGCCAACGGAGAACTCACCTGATCCAAGAGCAACGCAAGACTCACAAATGCTTGTCCACATCAGGCGTGCATGCAGCTCCGGCGTGAGTGCAGTTACCGCGTGCGTTTCTTAACAAACCACTCCGCATCGGGCTTTCTAGCCCGAATTGGTACTGTATCATGCTCAAACAGTGAAGTTTTCTTCATCTTCTCTCCACTCCCTGAAGAGAGAGAAACGACGGATTATGCTCAAGTGCTTTTTCAAAATAGAAACTATATTCTATATATTCTATAGAGGTTTCAGCACCGCCCAGGCTGGTGTTGCTATCACATCTGGCTTCCACATTATACCTAATGGGCACAAGATTTGCACGGTGCAGGAGCGAGTGAGAAACTAGGTTTCAGGAGTTTTGTCGACGATTTCGTCTTTCTTGGTTTCGGTCTCTTTGCTTCCAGCTATTGAAATGACAACCTCGACTGCTATGATAATAATTATCAGAGCCAATATCAAGTACACGCCCGACTGATCGCGCATAAAAAGTGCAAGATGCCCTATCCAAGGGATTCGAAGAATGACTTTACCGACCACAAGGCTGGCCGGTACTAGCCCACCTGGCGGCGGCCCGGGTGCGTTGTTCGCATCTCCTTGAGTGATAAAAACGATTTGGCCGTCTACCGTTGTTTCTCCGATTGCCCTGTGAACTATTAATTCCTCGCTCCCTGGACTCTTATGGAAAACGAGGATGTCGCCGACGGGGTATGGCCCTGGGTGGATGTCTGAGGCGTTTACTCCTTGAATTATGATCAAATCTCCCGTGTGAAGTGTTCGGGCAAACGGGTGGGACCATCCGTCGCACTGATTCGGCTGCACGAGGCACATGCTTCCTGAAGCGACAGCTAACATTGGATAGTTAGTGTTAAGCGCGAATCTCAGGCCAAACCAGAAGCCAAACACCACTACAACAATCAAAACAATCATTATCGCTGTCTGGAAATACTCGTTTTTCCACAACCGTCTAAGTCTCGAAGTTGTCAATGGCTTGCCTTCTCTTCGTAAACGCTTTGGGTGAGTTAGTGGTAGGCGACTTTAAAACCTAGCGCTTCAAAGATGAAAAAGAGGGGGAGGTCGCGTCCTAAGGTGAGCAGCGCGTCGGTTTTAGATCTTCCTCTTGCTTAGCACTTCACGGAATTGCTTGTGACACTTCGGGCATTCGTAAAGCCCAATCTCAAGCTCCGTTCTCTTTCCTGACTTGTCAGGGCGACCTGCCATTTTCCACGACTTCTTTGGCTTTGAAACTTCGGTTCCACATTTTGGACATTTAGGCAATTTAACTTCCTCCAATGTATTTCGATATTCATGGTTTTCTGATGATGATAGATAAATAACTTTCCATTAATCGGTTTTGGCGTAAAACTTGAGTTAGGCTTGTTTTGTTGAATAGTGTTATGTTTGGTGATGAAGCTGCGAAAGAGAAGTGCCTACAGGACTTTTTGTGAACGTTTTAGGCAGTTTGGGTGGTGGCGCGCGCGCAAAACACGCCAGTCGGAGCCTTCCTCACGTTCTGGGGATGAACTGCTCAAGAAAAACCTTCCAAACCCCCTTTTTTGTATACTGCCCGAAAGTATTGTCGCTCTTTTTTCTTGATATTGTACCGCAGAAAATCAATCTGCAACATCCTTTCACACAGGGAGTTTGTCTCCAACCATGTCTCTGAGCAAGCTATAATAGACCTAGCGCGCACACCTAAGGATTTGACAAAACTAACTTTCTTCTGTTTTATGGTTCTCTATTCCATTTCTCTAATACTTAGTGACTCAATGATATTGAAGTTTTGAGAATACCCAAACCAAAATACGTTTAAGTATTATTTGATCCCATCTCTATTATTGAAGCTTGTCGCGCACGCAACAGATTGCGCAGAGCCTTTTCTCACGTTTTAACGCGCAGTATATATTGCAGGACAACAACTCCATTCGGGGGCTAGAGGATGATTCTGGCGTTCATCATACCCTTAATTCTTTTCGCAATTCTTCTTTCTGTGAAAAAGAAACTCCTGAGAAGGCACTGGTACATGCTATTTTCGCTCGGTTTTGTTCTTACGTTTCTTGTTTCATTCGTTTCTGTTTGGAGTGCTTGGAACCCGTACGAGCGGAGCGACTCTCTAAATGAGTATTGGGAGACGAAGTACTCAGGAGCATCGAGTCTATCGTACCCGCTTGAGCTGAGTGTCTATGTCGCTCCCCTGCCCGTCCGAAACTTCACCGCAATGCAAAACATATCCTTTGATGTTTCCGTTGCAAATCAAAAGGTGCTGGAAACAAATGGCACGTTAACCTTCGATATAGGAACCGCGCTAATAGGAAACCCTGCACCTCTAAGTTATCAATTGGAACCTCCTTTCTCCTCTGATGCAGTCTACTTTTTCGAGTTCCTGCTTTTCCTATTCACCCTGTTCAATATGATAGGGTTTGCACTGGGACTGATTCTGGCGTACGTTGTTTCAAGATACTTGCAACAAAGAAGCACCTTGCAGCAAACGACAGATCGCTCGATACCCCTCTAGCACGCGAAGGTGCCGTCTCAAAGATAGAATCGGTCGCTATAAAGCGCGCTGGCTTGTCCCGGAATTGGTTTAAAGTGGTTATTATCCTTATTTTCGGATTTGGGGGCAGTTTTGAGGTCTGCAGTGCCAGCGGACTTGGTTCCAAGTTCCACCGACTTCCTTCGCCCTGTCATTGTCCATGCTTCAGAGATGGTTTCCAAAACGCTTTTACCTAGGGTTTCAAGCTTATTCCAACTGGTTTCAAGGTAGGTTAGGCGAATATTGAACGATAGTCCGGCAAATGCTTTTGAGCTGCTTGTAAAGCCTGTGCGAAAGCTCATTAACCAGAAGGGATTTCCAAGGCCGACCGAGCCTCAAGAAAAGACTATCCCCCTGATTCTTGAAGGAAAGAATGTTCTCCTGATTTCGCCTACGGCTACTGGCAAGACTGAAGCTGCGTTCTTGCCGGTCTTGAGCACACTTCTTCAGGGGCAGCAAGGAGTCCCTGGAATTAAGGTCTTGTACATCACTCCACTGCGGGCCTTGAACAGGGACATGCTTGAGCGTCTCGAGTGGTGGTGTAACAATCTGGACATAAAGTTGGCTGTCAGACATGGAGACACTGAAACCAAAGAGAGAGTGCGTCAGTCCAGAAGCCCGCCGGACATTCTAATAACGACTCCCGAGACTTTGCAGGCAATTCTGTCCGGCTGGATCATGCGCCAGCATCTCCAGAAAGTGCAGTGGGTCATACTTGATGAAGTGCATGAAATGGCGGACAGTAAGCGCGGAAGCCAGCTAGCCCTAGCCTTGGAACGGCTCAGGGCTATGATCGGCAGAGACTTCCAGCTGATAGGCTTGTCCGCAACGATTGGCAGCCCAGAGAGAGTTGGCCAGTTTCTCGTCGGCAAAGGAAGAAGCGTCGAAATCGTGCGGGTTCCAGTTGCAAGAATGATGCATTTGAAAATCATTTTTCCAACGCCTGACGATGAAGACGTGCGATTGTCAACGCAGCTCTACACGCACCCCGAAGTCGCAGCTCGATTACGAATCATCCGAGATTACATCGAAGAACACAAGTCCGTTCTGCTTTTTACAAACACGCGTGCCGTGTCTGAAGTCTTGGCCAGCAGGTTCAAAGTTTGGGACATCGACTTTCCAGTGTCCATTCATCACGGCTCGCTCGCCAAGCCATCCCGCATCGCAGCCGAAAAAGGGTTGAAGAGCGGCGAGTTGAGGGGGCTTGTCTGCACGAGTTCGCTTGAACTGGGCATCGACGTCGGTAGCATAGACCTCGTCATTCAATACATGAGCCCAAGACAGGCAACGAGGCTTATCCAACGTGTGGGAAGAAGCGGCCATAGCATCGGCCGAGTGGCCGAAGGAATCATAGTGGCGTTAGACTCGGACGATGCGCTCGAGGCCTTAGCCATAGCCAAGAAAGCGCTGAAAGAAGACTTGGAGCCGGTGCAGATTCCGCCAAAGCCCTATGACGTTCTTGCACATCAGATTGCAGGCCTGCTGCTCAAGAACAGACGGCTAGGTTTCGACGAGATTCTAGAGCTCTTCAAGAACGCGTATCCCTATGAAGACTTGACGGTTGAAGATGTTGAGAAAGTTCTCAGGTACATGCATCAGCGTTTCCCACGTTTGGCCTGGGTCTCGTTCGAGGATAAGATGGTTTTGAAGCCGCGGCAGGCCAAAGCGCTGTTTGAGTATTATTTTGACAATCTGTCCATGATTCCTGTAGAGAAACAATTTCTCGTAGTGGATGAGACGAGCGACTCTTCAGTCGGAGTCTTGGATGAGGCGTTCATGGCAGAGTTCGGCAAGCCGGGCACGAAGTTCATCATCAGAGGAAGCCCATGGATAATTCAACACGTTTCCGAGGAGAGAGTGCACGTCAGACCCATAGACGATCCAACAGGAGCCATACCCAGCTGGATAGGCGAAGAAATTCCTGTGCCCTTTGAAGTCTCGCAGGAAGTAGGCGCCATGAGAGGATTCGTGGAAGAACAGTTAGGAAAGAAAAGGTCGATCGAGAGCATTGCAACCGAGTTAAGTGAACAGTATCCTGCTGACCAAGACGTTATTCTGCGCGCATTAACAGAAACGGTTGAACACGTAAATGCTGGTTATTCCGTCCCTACGGATAAGCGAATAACCGTCGAAGACTGGGGCGAGTTCGTTCTGATTCACATCAACTTCGGTTCGCTTACGAACAGAGCCTTGGCTCAGTTGTTGGGCCAGTTGCTCTCTGAAAAAATCGGCTACACGGCTGTGGTTCAGCATGATCCGTACCGAATCTTCGTGCAGACGATGGGTACAGTTAACGCAGATCACATTGTCAAATTGTTTAGCGAAATGCAAGCCTTGTCTGAACGGGCTGTTAGAGACGGTTTGACAGCGGCCACTGTGAAAACTGGGCTTTTCAAGAGGCGAATTATACACGTGGCGCGTCGCTTTGGAGCGTTGCAGAAGTGGGCTGACTTCGGCAGTGTGAGCCTTCAGAAGTTGGCGAAGAGTTTTGAGGAAACGCCCATTCACGAGGAAGCCTTGAAGGAGGTGTTCACCAAGGACTTGGACCTGGACAAGCTCATCAGCGTTCTTGCAGAAATGCGGAAGGGCGAAATCACGGTTCGAAAAATTGAAACTGGCGGAAACGCATCGCCAATTGCTCGTGCAGGAATTGAGCGCATGAGCATGAAAACCGATTTAATTCCTCCCGAGAGAATGCGGGCCGTGCTCATAGAGTCCGCAAAGGCAAGGTTGCTCAACGAGACAAACAGTTTTCTGTGCACGAACTGTTGGAGCTACATGGAGATGATGAGGGTCAAGGATTTGCCTGACAGGCCGAAATGTCCAAAGTGCGGTTCGTTCGCGATTGGGCTTCTCAGGGTTGAAGAGGAGAAGGCGCTGTCCATGGTTGAAAAGGGAAACGAAAAGCTGAGCAAGAGCGAAGAAAAACTGCACAATCAAGCCCTGCAAACAGCCCAACTAATAGAGAAATATGGGAAAGCCGCCGCGGTCGCCTTTTGTGCCAGAAGAATGCAGCCCTCAGACGTTAAAGCCATTCTAGAAAAGGAATCTAGGCTCAATGACAGATTCTATGAACTCGTCCTTGAAGCGGAACGCAAAGCCATGAGTAAGAGGTTCTGGTAAACCGGCATGCTGCCGTTCCAAAGTGAAAGAACCCGGCTCTTCCCATTTTGAAATGATATAGAAACCATATCTCACCGCTTAGCTAGCGCTCCGGCACTGCAATTTGCTCAGCGTAGCAATCTTCTGCGAATGAGTGTGACTTACAACAAGTTTTAAATGAATCCCTACCTATCTCTGCCTAGACACCCTGCTGCTTACCACGTGAGGAAAAAACACTTTGGAAATAAGCCGGAAGAAGCTTCGAGAAGAAGTTCTTGAAAGAATCAAGTACGTTAAAACATGTGTTTTAGCGAGAGAAGCGTGTTTGCTGGTTCGCACCAACCGCGCTGTGCTCGAGCCGAAGGATGTTCAGGAAATCTGCCTTTCGATATCAAAGCTCTGCAAGGAAGAAGGCTGTCAGGAACCAAGCGAAATATGCCGCAAGGCTGCTGAGGCCGCGGGTTCAGGAGAAGAAGAAAAATACCTTGAACTATGCGCTCAAAGCTGCATGAAATGCGGAGAAGCCCGTCAGCCCCCGCCGAAGAAAGCCACGTACGTCTCTTGAACCATCGAAAGTGTTTAAAGCAACAAAACCGTTGGTTAAACCAGAAAATACAAGAAAGCCACACAGTAACGGAGGTCTCACGGTGTTCATAGCGCCCTTTGTTCCAAGTCCACCACAAGTTGTTCGTCAAATGTTGGTGCTGGCCGAGTTGAAGCCCGGCGAAGTTATCTTCGACTTGGGAGCAGGTGACGGTAGAACTGTGATAATGGCGGCAAAGGATTTTAGTGCAAGAGCAGTCGGCGTGGAACTGCGAGAGGACCTGGTTAAGAAGGCCTTGGGCACCGTTTATGAGCAGAATCTGCAGGACAGGATAACTATGGTCAACGGAGACATGTTCAACGTTGACCTAACATCAGCAGACGTCATCTTCCTTTACTTAACCACAAGCGCAAACGAGAAGATCAAGGGGAAGCTTGAAAGTGAGCTCAAACGCGGTGTGCGCATCGTTTCTCACGATTACGAGATCGTTGGCTGGAAACCCGTCAAGGTTGTGAATTATTGTGAAAATCAAACCTTGGGGTTCCCTTCCCACACGATTTACCTCTACATGAGACCCTAGTTGGTGAGACGCCATGTCCCACAGTTCTTTCAAGACCACAGTGAGAGTAACGTGGGTGGACACCGACGCAGCAGGGGTCGTGCACTTTTCAAGATTCTTCGTGTATTTTGAGAGGACAGAAGAGGAATTTTACCGATCTCTGAGGCTCAGCTTCACGGACTTTAGAAACAAGGGACTTTGGCTTCCAAGGGTAGAAGCTTTCTGCCAGTACAAGAAACCAGCAAGATTTGAAGATATGCTTGAAGTTGAGTTGACCCTTGAGCAATTAAGAGAAAAGTCTGTCAAGCTCGGCTTTACCGTCACAAACAAAGAAACGGCGGAACTGCTGGCAACCGGTTACTTTGTGGTTGTGGCAGCTGACAAAAACACTGGAAAGGCCACGCAGATTCCAAAAGAATTCGTTGACAAACTAAAACCCTTTGCCAAGCAGATTTTATAAGAGACGCGGATTCTTGATTCCAAACAGTGAAGGACACAATGCAATATATTCCATGGAAGTACATCGCAGACTGGAAATGCATTTCATGCGGCGACTGTTGCAGACTCTACAGCGTCGTCATAGACTTCGGAGAATGGCTTGGAATCATCAAGAACTACGGAGTGGAGCACACAGCTTCCGACCTGAGCAAGCTGTTCATAAACCGAAGGAGCGACGGCTCGTGCGCGTTCCTTAACAATGGTTCAAACACTTGCCTTTGTGGACTGCAGCACATGAAGCCTAAGGCGTGTCAACTCTGGCCCTTCAAGGTTCTGCCAAGACCCCAATATGGATACCCAAGCGAGGCCCTCTACCTCTACCGTGAAAAACCGTTATTCGTTTACGCAGATCCGATGTGTAGAGGTCTTAGAATGGGAAGGCCTACATTTGAATTTGCAAATTACACCGTGGGAGAATTTGTGGAAATTGCAACTGGAACTCGCAGAAACCAATTCAGAACTACAGGCGGAGTAAGATTTTCTCAGCCTTTCCTTAGTGTAAGGCATAGCGCTTTTGATCACTTTTGAATTTATGTCAAGAGAATCCCCTTCACGACTTCCAAGCCTGACAATCAATGCTGGTAAGAAACCAATGGTGAGATTCCGATGGAAGATATTGAGCCCCTATTGTTCTGATGTAGCCTAACGCAATACGGGACGTCGACTAAGAAAGCGAGATCCACACTTGTTGGACAAATCAGGTTATAAGCACCGAGCCCAGATTCTTCGATGGCACAGCTGGTTTGGAAGATGGTCAAGCCGGAAATTGGTCTCTCCATGCTTTATTGTCTGGGGGAACCCTTCAGTAAGATGGCGGAGCAGATTCCTGAGGCCAAAACAACCTACGTAGAACTCGTTGATGACGGTTTGCACGCTTTGGACAAGAAGAAGGTTGCAGCACTGAATAGGATAAAACAGTGTTATGACAAGAAGTACACGGTGCACGCACCCTTTGTCGGCATAAACATAGCGCTACCACCAAGTCCCCTGCTTAACACCACGCTGAGGAGATTGAAGAACTCAATCGTCAACGCCGCTGCTCTAGATTGTGAGATGTGGGTTTTTCATCCTGGCTTAAGAACAGCTACCAGCATGTTTTATCCTGGCATGGACTGGGCCAGAAACTTGGAAAGCGTTCGACTGCTGTTCAGGTTTGCACGGGACCACGGTGTTGAGGCGTGTGTTGAAAACATTATGGAAGCGTTTGTTATGAAGAACGTGGACGAGTTCAGAAGATTTTACGATGAAATTGGCGAGGACATAGGGCTGGCTTTTGACACTGGACACGCTAACGTGGTCGGGGAACTGGAGGGTTTTCTAACAGGTTTTTCAGACAAGATAGTCCATGTGCACGCCCATGACAACCATGGAAAATCCGACGAGCACTTGGGCGTGGGCTACGGCAACATAGACTGGGACATAGTGGCGAAGCATTTGAAAAGAGCATCTTTCAGCAAAGCGGTGATTATCGAATCTGTTGAGCATATTGACGAGAGTATTCAGAGGCTAGAACGGCTACTCCTCTAGCAATGGGATATCCAGCTTCATGAAGTCTTCTGCGACGAGTGTATTCTTGAAAATTCTCTTTGCTTGCTTCAGCACCTTGCTTGTGTCCTCGTATCTCTGGCTGATGTGTGTTAGAACGAGTTTCTTGACCTTTGCTTTCTTTGCGGTTCTTGCGGCTTGACTTGGGGTCGAATGGCAATATTCCTTTGCTCTTTCAGCCAGCTCTTCACCCAGGGTGCTGTCGTGTATCAACAGGTCCGCGCCTGACGCGAACTTTTCGAGGAGCTTGAATGGACGAGTGTCACCCGTGTAGACTATTTTTCTGCCCTTTCTTGGTGTATCCATAACTTCCTCTGGTTTCACAACGCGCTGGTTTGGGAGTCTAACGTCCTGTCCGCGTTGAAGCTTTCCCCACAGAGGGCCTTCTTGGACTCCTAGAGCCTCGGCTTTCTCGGGGTGGAATTTTCCGGGTCTAGGTTTTTCTTTGTAGGCGTACGCAAAGCTTGGAATCACGTGTCTCGACTGAATCGCTTCTACACAATACTCTTCTCCGTCGCAAACGACACCTGCTTTTTCAATCTCGTGAATTTCAACGGGAAATGTTAGGGCGAACGGCACTGTCTCTCTTATCGCCTCCAAGAAATCATTAATTCTGGGTGGCCCGTAGACGTCGAGCTTTCTCTCCCTGTTAAGCAGGGCCATGGTCTGCAACAATCCCGGAAGCCCCAGAACGTGGTCTCCATGCATGTGGGTTATGAAAATCTTCATTTTCCTATTCAGACTACCCCTGGCCAAAAGCATCTGCCTTTGGACGCCTTCACCGCAGTCAAACATGAGTTGTTCACCCTCGCGTTGGATTAGTATTGCGGGCAAGCTTCTCTTGGGCGTTGGCACGCCTGCGGCAGTACCCAGAAAAACTATGTGCAAACTCAAGGGTTACACCTTTTCGAACACGACGATTTCCCTAGTTAGGCTCCGGTGGACATAGACAAAATGGGACTCTAGATGTTTATAGCCCAAGCTTGTGCCCACGTGCACGATGCCCAGTTTCTTGGGAGCGGCCATACAAATTCTCCTTCCATTACTCAGTACTTCATGTACAGCTGTCAGCACTTCTTCGATAATCTGTTTTGTGGTACGCTTCATAGTGCTCGAAGAAATGCCGTACGGGGGGTCAGTTACAACGCAGTCAACCTTGATCAGCGGTGGGTATTTTGCGTCGGCAATGATGATGCCTTCTGGTCTGACGTTGAAGTGAGCCATGTTCCTGATGGTTCCTTTAGCCATTCGACGCTGAATATCTATGCCTAGCGCTTTGCAGCCAATGAGTTTGGCTTCAATGAGCATGGTTCCTGTTCCGCAGAACGGGTCGAGAACCACATCTCCTATCTTGGGCTCTGCCAGGTTTATCATGCACCTTGCGAGTTTCGCCTGCATTGCGGACGGGTGGAAGAAGGGTTTTTTCCTTGGACGCCTCTCCATGAAGGGTTTGGCTTGAATCTCCGCAAGCTTGACTCCGAAAACGAACCTGTCTTCAGTGAGTACCCCTATGAATGTCTTGTCAGGCGTCTTCAGTTTTACTTTTGCCGTGGGGCACTTGTCGACTATCAAGGCGCCGAGCGTTCTTTCGAGGGTCATGCCGTTGATTTCGGACGAGTATTCTCTGATGTGTTTCACGCGTACGACGAAGCTCTCGCCCCGTTTCAGCACCTCTTCGAGTCTAGCGTTTTGTACGGCTTTGATTATGCTGCTTGTTTCTGAACTGCTGGTAAAGAGTTCAAGTGCGCAGAGTCTCGTGAATGCTGCTCTGCGTTTAAGGTCTTTCACGCATGTGGGGTCTGCTTCCAGTCTTAGAACCTGGTCGAGTTTTTCTGTGACCTGGTAGGAATGATCTTCAGCTTCGAGTATTGCTCTTACTTCGGAGACGGGCAAGTCTTCATGCTCACCCGAAAGGAAAAGGAAGAGTTTGGCCACGTTTGTGCTCCTTTAGCGTGCAAGCTCTCTGCTTATTACTGGAGCAAGAGACACCTTGCTCACACTGCTTGGAACGCTGTCGGTGCCCACGATTTCTTCTACCCCAGTTTGGAGGATTAGTCGTTCTGCTTTCCCGATTAGTAGCGGATGAACGCATGCAACATAGATTCGTTGGGGATTCAGTTCTTTCAGAATCTTCGCCGCTGCGACAATTGTTCCTCCGGAACTGACTATGTCATCGAAGATTATGACGGTCTTGCTCTTTATGTCGAGGGTTTTCATTTCCATACTGACTTGTCCAGTATAGCGGTCCCTATTCTTTTCCAAATATCCGCATTCTCCGCCCAAGATTTTTCTTGCTTCTTCAGCGATGTGAATCGCACCCTTGTCTGGTGAAAGCGCAAAAGCTTTCGCGTGGCCTTTCTTCACGAAGTATTCGGCAAGAAGGGGGATAGCGGAGACGCTTCGTGCTGGAAAAGGAAAGTGTGAGAGCACTTTGTCTTGATGAACGTTCACCGTTATCAGCTGCTCAACGCCGGCGGCTTTGAGCATGCGTGCGATTGTTTCGGCGCTTATGGGCTCGCCCTGGAGGAAGATTCTGTCTTGGCGTGCGTACGCCAAGTAGGGTACGATGGCTGTTACTTTTTTGGCGCCGTTTCTCTTTGCAGAGTCTGCCATGAGTGCTAGTTGAATGAGTCTAGTGTCTTGAGGAGGACTCGTCGTCTGAACTATAGCAACGTCTTCGTTTTGCAGTTGGCCTTCCAACCGCAAGTAGTTTTCGCCGTCTGGAAAAGTCTTAAAGGCCACGGGCACGGTTTCAGCTTTGAGAGTCTGGGCGACTTGTTTTCCCAGTTGTGTAGAAGCGGGTCCAAGGATTATCTTCATTTTTCTCGCCGTGTTTACAATGCCACGGGTTTGTCTTTTAGGTTTTCCCGGCTTCCTCGTATTGCTCGACGAGTTCTTTGGCTCTGTCCACGCGGACTTTGCGTTCTTCAACCATCTTCGCCGCTACCTTGTCGATGAGGTCTCCGGTTGCTCCCGCCGTGACAGCTATGTTTCTGGCGTGAAGTGACATGTGGCCACGCTGTATGCCTTCGTGCGCCAGCGCGCGTAATGCGCCGAGGTTCTGAGCCAAGCCCACGGCCGCGAGGACTTCGCCAAACTCGTTGGCAGTTTTTACACCGAGGATTTTTAAGGCTATCTTGGCTATCGGATGCGTCCTCACAGCGCCGCCTACTAGGCCAACTGCCATTGGCAGTTCAATGGAGCCGACTAGGTCGCCGTTTTCGTTCTTTTCCCATGTTGAAAGCGAAGTGTAATGGCCTGTCCTTGCCGCGTATGCGTGGGCTCCGGCTTCGATTGCCCTGTGATCGTTGCACGTTGCGAGTATGACCGCGATTATACCGTTCAGTATTCCCTTGTTATGGGTTGCCGCCCTGTACGGGTCTGCCGCTGCGAAAGCATAGGCGTTCACGATGCCGTCAACGATGTCTTCTCCGGCGACTGAAGCTTTTGGCACAAGGCATGAGGCTCTTACCAGACGTTTTGTGGCCAGGTTCGACACTATTCTCAAGTAGACATGACCGTTTGCTATGCGCTCTATCATAGGAGCCACTGCCTCGGCCATCGTGTTCACGGCATTCGGCCCCATGGCGTCACGGCAGTCCACCTGCATTTCCACTATCAGCATCTGCCCCTGCGTCGTGCTGATTATCTTCGCTTCCACGTCCTTTGCCCCGCCCCCAGCTGAAACAAGCACGGGGTCCTGCTCGTTTGCTTTCTTCAAGATTTCGTCTCTTGACTGGATCACTCGCATCCTTGCCGCGTAGGGATCCTTGACGTTTACAACCTGTATCTGTCCAATCATGATCGGCGGCGTGCTACTCGTGTGAAACCCACCGCCGTCTCTTGCCATCTTTGCGGCGTAGCTGGCCGCAGCCACGACTGAAGGCTCCTCGATGGCCATGGGAATTAGGTAGTCACGCTTGTTTATGAGAAAGTTTGTGCCTATGCCCAATGGCACGGGGAAGGCTCCTACTACGTTTTCGATCATGCGGTCAGCCAAATCCATGGGCAAAGAGCCCGTGTTCTGTAACAGTTCAGTCTCTTCGTCCGTCAGATCGGCAAATTCCTTAACCGCAGCTAGGCGTTGTTTGGGGCTTAGCTTGTAAAAGCCTGAAATCAGCGAGGATTTTTGCATGCTCATCTTTTCTCCTTGACTAGAGATTCAAAACATGGTTCACTCTGAGCTTTTTAAGTTTTGGCAGAATCGGCGCGCGCTAGACATCTCTTTTTGGCAGGGCTACTGCAGATATTCCTAGAGTTTTGCGGATTTCTTTTGCTAGGGTTTCGCCGTTGCTGACCCGTGAGTTGTCGGTTATGACGTGTTCAGGTTTTGAACGCCTCACGTATTCAAGCAAACCGTTGAAGTCTGAGTGGTCGCTGAGGGCTACCACGTACTCTTTGTTGTCGGTCTGGCGGATTGCTGAATCGAATTCCCATCCACTTACGAGAACACGGAAATTGTTCAGACCGACGTTGCTCCTGGATTCCATGTGATAGAAGGCTACGCACGGTGCGTTGCTGTCTAGCAGTTTTTCCGTGTCTGGCTCTGTGGACAGCATCAGCCGTCCTATGTGCATGCCGTGTTTTTCGCAGACCTTTGAGACCTGAAAAACCTTCTCAGGCGCAAGGAAAGGAACGTTCAAGTCGGCCTCGTGTAGGATCTGCATGACCTCCTGAAGCTTCCCGTGATAACCGAAAACGTAGACCGTGCCTTGTTCCAGCCCCCTTTCAACTAGGGAAACTAGTGAGGCCTTGACGTTTGTTCCGAAAGAGCGTTTGCAGGCTGGGCTTCCATACGTGGCTTCGATGACAAGAACGTCTGATTCAAGGACGGGAGTGTCGTCGATTCTGAAGTCCCCTGTGAAGACTATCCGTTTTCCCTCAAAATCTTCAACCAGCACTTGAGCCGCTCCTAGAATGTGGTCGGCCTTGAAAAATGTTATCCGTTCTCCATCATACCGTATGGTTTGGCCGTAGTCAAGGGTTTCTACCAAGCCACCCAACAGAAAAAGCGGGCTCCGCATGACATCGATCATGTCTTTCGTGGCTTTCGTCATCAAGACCTTCTTGCACGCTCTCAAGCTCTGCCTCAATCCCACCATGTGGTCAGCGTGAGCATGAGTGACAACTCGGAGGGGTTTGGACTCCTCAAAAGCGTCACACGCGACATTCTTGCCGAGAAGGACAGCACCGCGATCTGTTACGGTAGCTCTTGAGGACAAAGCCATTACCACCCGTGTTTCTGCGTTATCCTCGGGGCTAGCCACTCAACGAGTTCCCGGGGGTCTCTACACTCTATCTTGACCTTTATGGGTCCTAGGGGGGATTCTGCGTTTTCTTTGGAGAAGGAAATGTGTCCGACGTATGCCACCTGCTTGTTCAAGCAGAACCTGATGGCCTTCTTCTCCATGCCTTCGAGAAAGACGGCTCGGGCAGCGCCGCGAATGTGTTCCCGGCGAAGAAGATCACACAGTCTAGTGAGTGATTCTTTTCCTTTACCTTCCCCTACCAGAAGGCTTGCCTTATGAAGAGGTTTCACCTGCAGGTTTACGTCTCCGAAGATGTTCCTGACGGCCTCTTCCACTTTTTCTTGTGATTCTGTAGAGTTGATTTCGGTTTCCACGTGAAGGCTTATTTCTTCCATTTCTCCTCCACCTTCCTCAAGACGTGCTTGACCCTGTTTCTCACGACTTCCAAGGCTTCCTCGTTCACTACAGTATACTCTGCCATGGCGATGACGTTGCCCAGTCCGACGCCGAGTTCGCGCAGGTCTCTTTCGTGAAAAACGTCCCAGCCTTCAGCGTCATCACTTCTTCGCCTCCGGTAAAGCCTCTGGAACCGCGTTTCTGGAGAGGAACAGATGGCTATGAGGTTAAACTTCGGAAAACGCTTTTTGAATTCCTCAACTTCGTCCAGGCTTCTTATCCCGTCTACGACGACTTTGTGTTTTTTCGCTTCTTCTATTTTCGGGATGCATCTTTTGGCTATGACATCTTTTCCTTCCTTTTCTCGCAGTTCCAGCATTATTTTTCCGATGTTCTCGGGGTTTGGCTGCAAGTTTTTCTTTTCTGCTTCCTGTCTCACCACGTCGCCCATCACCACCGCATCGTAGCCGTTTTCCTTTGCAACTTTGAGGACGAGAGATTTTCCTGAGCCTGGCATGCCCGCCACGCCTAGTACGAGTTTCTGGTCAGCCATCTTTCTTGCCCTTGAAAATGTTCTGGTTGTTCAACAGATAGTCTTTTTTACATTAAAAGCGTTTATGACAGCAAATAGTGTACAGGCGGTGGAGTGCGCGTGTCAGAGCCGATTAGGAGTTTTGTAGCGTTCGACATGGACAGCGAGTCTGTTTTGAAGAGGCTGACGGAGGTGCAGGCGCTGCTGGCAGGAACGGGCGCGGATTTGAAAGTTGTTGAGCCTAAGAACATCCATATAACCGTTAGGTTTCTTGGAAACGTCACGGCGAGAAAGGTTGAAGAGATTTTTGATGGCATGAAGAGGGCGCTGTTTGTTCCTTTCGACGTTAAGATTTGTGGTGTGGGCGCTTTTCCAGACGTACGCTACCCGCGCGTTGTGTGGGCAGGTATAACCGAGGGCGCTGACAAACTGCGAGGAATCTTCAGTCAACTGGAGCCTCATCTGCGGAGTTTGGGGTTTGCGCCTGATCCCAAGGGCTTCAGTCCGCACCTGACGATTGCCCGGGTAAGGTCCGGGAGGAACAAGGCTGAGCTTGCCAAATTCATCAGTGAAAACGTGGGTTACGAGTTTGGAACTGTTAGAGCTGCATGTTTACGGCTAAAGAGAAGCGAGTTGACACCGAAGGGACCCGTTTACTCGACGCTCAAAGAGGTCTGCCCGCAATGATGAGAAGAAGGACCCGTTAATGCAAGAGAAAATGGAAACAGTCCTTTCCACCGTTCTGAAACAAGTCACGCCCAAAGACGATGAACGCTCCAAAATGAACGCGCTGGCCAAGAAACTGGAGACGAAAGTTGCTTCTGCATCGAAGCGTTTGGGTGTGAAAGCCATAGTGCGAGTGGAGGGGTCGTTTGCCAAGGACACGTGGCTGAGCAGTGAACTGGACATCGACGTTTTCATGCGGGTCCCCCGTTCGATTCCGAAAGAGTCACTGGGCGACGCTTGCCTAAAGATTGCCAGAAAGGCAACGGAAGGTTCGATGCAGATTGAGAGGTTTGCTGAACATCCATATCTGGAGGCCATAGTTGAAGGCGTCAGAGTGAACGTTGTGCCATGCTACGCTGCTAAACGTGGCGAATGGTTGAGCGCTACTGACAGAACGCCATTCCACACTGACTACGTTAACAAGCGTTTGGACAAACCGATGCGAAATGAAACGCGCTTGCTGAAGAAGTTCATGAAAGGCACTGGCGTGTATGGTGCAGAGATTAAGGTCGGCGGTTTCAGCGGTTACCTCTGCGAACTCTTAATCCTGTATTACAAAACCTTCACAAAGACGTTGGAAGCCTTCGCCAAAAGCAAACAGAGAATCATCGTGGACATCGAGAACCACTACAAAAACAGAGAGAATGAACTCTTTCTTCTCTTTGATGAACCACTGGTCATCGTAGATCCGGTAGATAGGGCAAGAAACGTGGCTTCCGCAGTACAAACACAGAAGCTCTACAGCTTCATAGCCGCGGCACAAGCTTTCCTAAGAAAACCGAACACTGAATTCTTCTATCCGCGGAAGACGACGGCACTAAGCGCGGAGGAAATGGAAAAGGGATTGAAGAATCGTGGCTCGAAAATCGTTTTTGTGGTTTTCAACGGCGTCAAGACCGTACCCGACGTGTTGTGGGGCCAGCTCTACAAGAGCCAACGTTCTCTCCGCAAGCTTGTGCAACTGAGCGACTTCAAGATTTTGCGAGACCTTGCATGGAGTGACGAGAAAAACTCAAGCATGTTCATATTCGAGCTTGAACACTGCTGCATTTCGCCTGTCAAGAAGCACTTGGGACCGCCGTTGGACAAGGAGAAGGAATGTGAAAAATTCGTCATGAAATACGCGGACAGCAAGGACACGGTTTGTGGACCCTATGTGGAGGACGGCAGATGGGCTGTCTTGGTTCGGCGGAAATCTACTGATGTCTGTGACCTGTTCAGGCAGAGGTTAAAGGATGGGGGAAGAAGCGCAGGTGTGGCTGAGGGAATCTCGCAGGTTCTCAAGAAAAGTTTCACAGTTCTAGTCAACGAGGAAATTGCTGAAGTCTACAAAACCAACGGCGAGTTCGCCATATTTTTGACGGAGTTCTTGCAGGGCAAGCCTAAATGGTTAGAATCCCGGTCAGCGTGAGAACGATTAGAGTTATTCCGAGTATCCAAGTGTAGAATGCGAAGTAATGGAATCTCTTACTCCTCACCAAGTTTGAGACGACTCTTATCGCAATGTAGCCCGCAACCGCGGCCAGAACCACGCCGACCAACAATGTTGTGGAACTTATGTTTTGGACGGCGAATTGACCGCGATTATGGTATGCTTCGAAGGCCGTGTCTCCTATTATCGCGGGGATTGAGAGAAGGAATGAGAACCTGAATGCATTTTCTCTTTTCAACCCCAGCAGCAGGGCGGTTGAGATAGTGGCCCCGCTTCTGGACAGGCCTGGAAAACTCGCGAGTCCCTGAGCGACACCCATGATGAACGCTGTCAAAGGGGTTATGGTGCCGAGGTTTTCTTTTCCAAGTCTAGAAGTGTAAAGCCATGTAGCACCGACTAGGAACGTCACGCCGATTATGAATAGTGTTTGGAAAGTTTGTTCGAGGAATTCGGCATAGAGTACCCCGATTATTCCTGTGGGTATAGTTGCCACGACTATGAGCGGTATGAGCCGACCATATTCTGACGTGAAGTCCAGATGCACCAACGCCGTGAGTATGTCCTTGACGTCTTTTCTGAAGTAAAAAACGACCACTATTAGCGTTCCGAGATGAAGGGTTACATCCAAGAGCGGTGTAACTTCCAAGTTCATCAAGTGCTGAGCTATTTTCAGGTGGGCAGTGCTCGAGACGGGTAGCCATTCTGTCAGGCCTTGGATTATGCCCAGTGGAACTATTTCCAGAATGCTCACATTTCCTATTGCAAAATAGACTGTCTGGGAGGACCCCATCATGCCAGCGGTGTCATTGGCATAAACGACAATGGAGTGCGATCCTTCGGCGAGGTTGGCCAAAGTCGTATTCACGAGTGTCGTGATGTTTGACTGCCCGTCCAAACTGTAACCGGCCCATGAGATAGATGCATTCACGGTGAACGTCAAAGGTAGTCTCGACACTGTGAACGTCGTGTTTTCGGGCGACAAAATCGAGATGTTTAAACCAATCTCGTTTGCAGTTAGAAAAGTCGCATAGGGCGAGTCTGCACTTGAAGCAACGGCGCTTACGCAACTTGTACGACCGCTACCTGCGAACAGCATCAGGCCGAAAATGAGCGTGCAAACTGACAACAAGAGAATCGGTCGCGCAGTCTTTTGACAGGCCAACCTGATCTGTTTGAGCCTCGGAGCTTTGCACAAATTCAGATTGTTCTTACGTGCTACGTTTGCCAAGTTGATCCTCCGAATGGACGTTTCGGATTAGTTTTAAGAGATAGTGAAGATAAGTTGTTTATACGCGTGGTGGTGTCGTCGGTGAGTGAGTACCCTCTTGGAAGTGCTGAAGACCGAAAAATGCTTTCTTCTATACCTATAGAAAGGTTGGTGGATTACTTGTTCCTTCAAGCCCGAAACCTGTGGAGAGTTGACGGACTATACTTTCTGGGCATCGAGAAAAAGTTCGGCACAGAAGCTGCAACAGAGATTGATGCCGGCGTGTGGGAAGCCATGGCTGGAATCGAAGCGAAGAGCCTTCAGAAAATGTTCAAAGTCGGAGAAAACCCTGACGTGGCCAAGATACTGGAACTCCTGCAGAAGTCAAGCTGGGCTCTGGATCAACCCTTCAAGACCACCGAAATAAGCAATGAACACGCAGTTCTCAGCGTGGGCAGGTGCAGAACCCAGGAGACCCGTTTAAGCAAGGGATTAGGCGAGTTTCCATGCAAGAAAGTACGGTTTGGCTACTTGAGAAATTTCGTAAAGACGTTGAACCCGAAAGTTGAGGTCAAATGCCAAGTCTGCCCACCCGACAAACACCCCAAAGACTCATGGTGCAAATGGGAATTCACACTGTGATTTTCGGAATTTGCATTTTCTGTTTTCGCTTGCGGAAAAGCGTAAGCTCATCTTTCTGGCCAGCGGAAGAGTTGCCCTCACATAGCGCGCGCCTTCTACCTTGGGACTGAGAAAACGCTTTAGCTTTAGGAATACCTTCAAAAGTTGCCAAGGAAGGCAGAATTGTTGAATTTCAAGAACTCAGCATCTTCTTGGATGAAGCCAATGTCTCCGATAACGAATAGGTTATTGGTGGTTGGACCATAGAACTTTGTACCTATAAACTTTAAAAGGTCAAAGCTTGCATATTATAATTGAATCATTGAGAAATCGATTTCCCTTCAACTGCTGAGGGGGTGGTACGTTTCTCAATGAAATAGAAATGGAGAAAGGGTAAACATGAAAAACGGTAGATACTATATTACCTCTGTGATACTTTTAGGGCTAATGTTGACAAGCACATTCGCAGTATTTCGCGTATACGCACTAGCAACACCATGGGTTGGATACGTTAAGCCTTCATACCCTGATTATGCTCCGAGCGGAATGCCGGATTTTGACGAGAAGCAGCCCCAGTTTACCACTGACCAAGGACATGTGCAATATTCCTGGTGTGTTCCAGTAGCTGTTGCAGATTCGCTGTGGTGGCTTGACTCAAAATACGAATCAAAGAACTACACGAATCCGGTGCCTCCTCCAACAGTGAGCGATCACTTCAACTTGGTAACTGCTTATGGCCAATGGGACGATCATGACCCCCAGAACGTTTTTGGACTTGTCGCTGAGTTGGCAGGCAACATGCATACGGATGGCATAGGAGTAGGTGGGGGTTATGTTGGAACAAGGTATGCAGATATTCAGCCCGGGATTAATACCTACCTAACAAACCATGGCGTAGCCGGATTGTTCGAGGTTCACGGAGCGGATTTTCCAGTCTTCAGCTGGATTGACCAACAGGTCGAGGCGTGTCAGGACGTTGAGCTTTGCCTCGAATTCTGGTACTTCACCGGCCAGAACTGGCAACCAGTTACAAACCCAATCTTTGAATTGGGTCACTGCGTGACTTGCGCTGGCGTCAACTCCACAACAAGCCAGGTGCTTGTAAGCGACCCCTATTATAACGCTTTCGAAGCTGGTCTGGTTCCGGGGCGCTCACCTGTTCCGCACACGGACCTCACCACCGCCGTCCACAACAACGCAACATTGGTATCACAAGATGCCTACAACGTAGTCCAATTTCCTATACCACCACCGCCTGGCTATCCTATTGGTGTGTTGGAGTTGCAGAACTATCTGCAAATCAATGGCTTCACCATTGACCCGAACTGGCATGCTTTCATCAGAGGTGCCGTCGCGGTTTCACCAGTGCCCACGCATGATGTCGCGGTAACAAACGTAACCACGTCTAAGACTGGATGTACGCCCATGCCCACGGTTGGTCAAAACATGACTATGACTGTTAACGTTACTGTTGCAGATACTGGCGATTTCGATGAAAGCAACATCACGGTTACGGCATTTGCCGCGCCAAGCATGCCACCATCGATTGCAATAGGCCAAGTTAACGTGAGTCTTACCGCTGGGAGTAGTGCAAACCTGACTCTGACATGGAATACGACAGGAGCATCTTATGGCAGCTACACCATCAGCGCCACGGCAGGACCAGTTGCGGGCGAAACATACACAGGAGATAACACGCTCTCAGACGGAACGACACTTGTAACAATTCCAGGCGACATAAACGGTGATGGCAAAGTCGGCCTCTCAGACCTATCCATACTGGCGAAGGCTTACGGAACCACACCGGGCAGTCCAAAGTGGGTCGCCAACGCGGACCTAAACGGCGACGGCAAAGTCGGCCTCTCAGACCTATCCATACTAGCAAAACACTACGGACAACACTACCCATAATCCCATTTTTCTCTTATTTGTGGGCTGCGCCTTGTTCCATTAGATTGAAGAGCGTTCTGTGAAATGGATCTTCGATCTGCAGCCCATGGTCACATCGACCTTCGATCTAGTGCTCTCGGCCCCAGAACATGCGCGCGCGCATGGTGGTATGCTCGCATTTCCTAACATGCCAAGATTGTTCGATTTGTGGTCCAAGTATGGTCAACGAGTAAAAGCTACGGGAGAAGATCGCTACATTGGCAGACAACTCTTCTCGATATTTGCTCAGGCAGGTTTTAGTTCGATTGACATCCATCCTTTCCCAATAAGCGGAACGCAGCAAAATCCAGAAGCTTTTAAGATGCTTGTAGGAGTTCCTGTTCAGATTCTGGAGCGTGACAAAGGTGCCATGATCAATGAGGGCATAGCCAAGGCAGAGGATTTCAGAGAAATGCTGCATGAATTCAAATCAGTGCTAAGCCATCCAGGCGCCTTCGCCATGGGATTAAGCTTCCTTGCAATAGGAAAGAATCTCTGATCGCGCATGGAAAGACCATGAAGCGTGCGCTAGGTGCTGAAGACTACTACCGAATAGAAAAAGAGGGGTGCGCAGGAGATATCTCCACCATAGGGTGCAAATGGGAATTTGCACTCTAGTTGCGGCAGTTTATATCTCATTTTTCTCGCTTGGAATATCCCACTACCGTTAAATAGGCACTTCAACAGAGTCCTCAAATGAAGAGGATGTGGACGTCGACGGATGCCGTTTATGAGCAACTTGCGAAGGCCTTGGATGGACTGCCAAATGGGTTTCCAAGAACGCCTTCCAGCGTTGAGATACGAGTTCTGAAGAAGATTTTCTCACCTGAGGAAGCGAAGCTGGCAGGGCAGCTAAGCGGGTCTATGGAACCGGTTGGCGCTATAGCTAGTCGCGTCGGACTTTCTCCAGAAGAAACGAGGGAAAAGTTGGTGGGGATGGCTAAGCGTGGACTTGCGTGGCATCATGAAGAAGACGGGAAGTTGTTTTTCAGGCTGGCGCCTTTTGTCGTCGGGATTTACGAGGCGCAGCTAGAAAGCATGGATCACGAACTAGCCCACCTGGTCGAGGAATACTTGGCAAACGGCGGGGCAGCCGGAATCATGAAGCCTCAACCAGCCATACACCGAGTCATCCCTGCACATAAAGCCGTGAAGTCGGAGTGGATACTACCCTACGACGACGTCAAAGCCATACTCCTCAAGTCTAAAACATTCGGTCTACGTGACTGCGTCTGTCGAAAACAACAGGATCTAATCGGCCGCAAGTGCACTTTTCCGCTTAGAACCTGCCTCAATTTCTCCTCACTCGAAAGCCCTCCGAACGGGTACACAATTTCGAGAGAAGAAGCACTAGATTTTCTTGACAAAGCTGAGGAAATGGGCCTTGTTCACACGGTCAGCAACGTGATGAAAGGAATAGGCTATGTCTGCAACTGCTGCGGTTGCTGCTGCGGAATACTCAGAGGAATCAACGAGTGGGGCATAGAAAACTCTGTGGCCCATGCAAACTACTATGCCGCCATCGACCCCGACGAATGCGTAGGATGCGGAACATGTAGAAAAAGATGCCAAGTGCACGCCATCTCCGAAAAAGACGGAATATCAGTCGTAGACACGAAAAGGTGCATCGGCTGCGGACTGTGCGCCACGGGGTGCCCAAACGGAGCAGCAGAACTCAAACGAAAACCTGAAAACGAAATCGTCAATCCTCCACGAGACTTCGCCACATGGGAACACGAACGCATGCACAAACGAGGCCTAAGCAGACAATCTGAACCCAGCACCAGCTCTAAACAAAAGGGAAAGCCTGCTTCTCTATGAGCTCTAGTTGATTTTTGCCACTGCCACCGTGCCAGTCAAGACACTGCTGTTGAGAAAGGTGATTTCCTTACCAGAATCCAGTAGAATCCTCGTGTAGAAAGGCGTGAGTTCCTTGACCACGCCTTCCTCATTCATATAGGTCGTGTAGACCCTGTCACCCTGCGAGTAGGGAAGTCTGCGTCGCACGATTGCTTCTGAAGCTGGAAATGTCGTGACGATTACTCCCCCTTGGACTATGGCAGTGTTCGGAATGACCACCAGACCTCCGATGTCATTCCGTATTCGCGTTACCATCGCCGTTATCTCTTCTACCTTGCCTAGAATGTTATTCACCATAACAATGTCGCCTATGCTGAACGGGCGGGTCATGAGCACTAACGTTCCGGCGAGAATATTGCCCACAAACGTGGATATGACAAGACCGATAATAATCGACGCGATGCCTCCACCTAGCAACAGTGTAGTCGGTGAAACCTGAAATATGCCAAGTGAAGCAAAAAACACCACGATGCCCACGACTAGAACCATGAAGAACTGAAAGACCGCGGCGAGGTGAACGCCAACGTGTTTTGATAAAAGGGCTTTAGAGCGCCTAATGAAAAGGATAATAATCAGGCCAAAGGAGACAACTATCACCGTTCTAACAGTCTGATGAATCAGCAGAGTCAAGTGTACCTGTGCAGCAAACAACTGGTCATACGCGAACACAAGGCCAAAGGCCACAACTATCAGGATCACTATAACTAGCGCAAACCTCTTAACAGAACTCACGAAGTCAGCCAATTCTTTTCACACCAAACACAGCTATCATGCAGATCCTATTCTATAGGTTTTCCCTCGACTTGATGCACGTGCCTTGCCTCCCATTCTCCGATATTCAGAAGCGCGTATGGTTAAATCGGCTAAAAATGGTTTTACAGCTAAAACTTGACGCAAAAGGCGAATCAGTTTAACCGTTTTAGACAGAAAGCGCGTCGAGAGGCCCAAACCACAATTCCAACACGTGCTAAATCATATCTAGTCTAGAACGATGAAGAACCTGGTTTTGAAGCTGAGCCAGCGTGAGTTCTCCTAATCACCTTTCGGTATTGTGCTAAAGCCCATCAATTCTTTCGGCATCGATGTAGTAACCGCCGCGCCCGCCCTCGACCCCTGGTACCCCGCTTCTGACAACCCCAAAAACCCTCACGCTCACAGAATCAAAGACATCCGAACCATTTGCCGTTCCATCGCGGCCGTTCCAACGCACTCCGATAGTTACGTTAGAGCTGAGTTCGAAGTTCCATAAGATATCATAGCCGATAAATGGACCAGTGAGGTTGCCTTCAACCACGACTTCCCTGTTCACCCACGCAACGGGATTAAGCAGGATTTGGTCTATCGAGACTCTCTGTTGGGCGGGAGTGAAAACGACGAGTCCAAAAAAGGCCGCAACGGCGCTTATGGCCAAAACGGTGCAAACAATCACCAAGACCACTGCTTTCTTTCTCATGCTCCTCCCCAAGTACATTCCAGATTGAACTCACATTTAAGACTTTACTTCATTCTTCTTGTCCATATTAGCATACGTGTGCGTGAAAGGGGCATTATCCGAAGCGCGCGCTATTTGGTGATGCCTTTCTAAGATTCTTGCCAGCATCAGAACTCGTACGCATGACCCCGCAACGGTCCTGCAACATTCTCCAAAATAGAGACTTGCAAAAGCTCAATCAAAAGACTTTCGTTCGCTATTCAGTCCGCGAGCGCGGTACAGATATTAACTTTGACTACATTAGTCTGGGCTATACTAGCCTCTATTGGGAAGCCTTCGAGGTATGAGCGCTCTGATCAGCAGGTACTTCACGTCGTTAATCGTGGTTCTAAGCATAATCCTGGGATTTGCTCTTCCACAGGTGGGAGTTATTTGGAGCGGTGCGCCCTACCTGACTCTTCTGCTGATGTTCCTGATGTTTTTTGTCACGCTAAGCATAGAACCGAACGATATCGCCCATGCAATTGGGAATTATCCAATCATACTAGTGGGTTTGTTCACGACGTTTGTCCTAGTGCCCGTGCTGGCACTTTCCACAAAACCCTTTTTCCCGGCCATAATCTACGCCGGAACTATACTTGCCCTCTGCTGCCCATCCGCGATCGTCTCTTCGTTCTGGACCAAGGTTTTCAAAGGAGACATTGCCACCGCTCTAGTCATGAGCATAATCACGAACCTGTTCTCGATAGTCACAATACCCGCAACAATGCTCATCGCCGTGGGCACATTCCTCAACGTTCCCATTACAAGCATGATGCTCAATCTGGCAGAAATAATCCTAATTCCCATGACCGCCTCCTTTCTGCTGAGGAGATTCGTTCACCTTGACTGGAATAGAGTCAGCGGTTACGGCTCCAGAGTGGAACTGGGCATACTCGTTCTCGTGGTTTGGGGGTCCACCGCGTCAGGAGTCGAACCAGTGAGAAACAACGTTGCACAATTTGCTTCACTGAACGCTTTCATGCTTGGAATACTCGCACTCGCCTTCACTTCGACCCATTTTCTCACCAAGAGATTCGGGCACAAGAAGGCGATATCAATCGAGATTTCGACAACAGTGAAGAACGCAGCCCTCTCCCTAGTTATAGGTCTAGCCACGTTTCCCACGCTGATACTTCCCCCATTAATTGCAAATCTCATCGCGCAAAACCTGTTCCTCATCCCAGCAAAGGCCATAACAGAAAAAATAGCGGCACACCAGACGCTGGTTCACAAGCAAGATCAAAGACAGAAGGGCGATGGTGATGTTGCCACTAACGCATAAAATGACAGACGGAGCTCCAAATAATCATATCTGAGGGTTCGCCATATTGTTGCAGGATGGATATGAAGTCCAAACTTATCTATGTTGGGATAAGAGTCACGAATCTGCAGAGATCTATCGATTTTTACACGAAAGTACTCGGCATGAATGTTAAGGGTCGAGGCAAGATCGACCAAACTAAGGGCGAGGCTGTCGGGCTTGAAAGCGAGAAAGACGGTTTCGTATTGGAACTCAACTATTACGAAATAGACAGCCCGTTTAACACAAAATACGTGGTAGGAGAAGGATTGGATCACCTTGCGTTCAAAGTTGACAACTTGGAGAAAGCCTTGGAAGAAGCAAAGAACGCCGGACACAGGACTATCCTCGAAATGAAAGCGGACGGTGGCCGATGGGCCTACATAGAGGACCCGGACGGAATCTGGATCGAACTATTCTAGCGCCGCAATGCACTCTAGTCCAACTGGAATTTCTCGCCTTCTTGTAAACGCGCGTAAGCATCTGCGGAAAGAGGAAGGTTCCTGAAGAAAAAACACGAAGAACCTGCCAGAGAGGACAGTCTCTTGGCTTCGCAGTTCTCACATCGCCTGCCTGTGAAAAGCCAAGCCTAGTAGACTGCAAGAATCTTACCAAAATAAAGTGTGTGATAGTCATCTTTCGGGTAGAAAAGCGTCTTTACATCGGCTGGAACGATGTCAGGTCTGACTTCGAGTTTGTGCATAACCTTGCACTCGTAGTGAATCTTGCATTCTCGGATTACGGGCACCTTCACGCTCTTTCCTTTCATGAGGCTCAGTTTGCACTCCTTGAGCTTGTCATGCGCCCTGCCGCTGACTTCACCGCAATGGCTTACAGCTTTATCGAGCCCTTCACCAGGCACGTTCACCGTAAACTCATCGCTGTCTTCAATGAACTCGTGTGTGAACCGTGAATGTCTTACAGCCACCAGAAAGACAGGCATCCGCCAGAAAACTCCCACCAAGCCCCAGCCAATCGTCATTACATTACACTTTCCATCCTTCTTCGCACCGACCAACAAACAGCCTGGATTTTCCAGCTTCGTCAGTGTCTCAGGAACGAACTCATCAAACTTTACATTCATATCGCTCACCATGAATCCCCTGCTCTGGATGTTTGTTTTAGAGTGGTTTTCCACATTTAACGCATTTGGGTCCGATGGGCGGCTGAACGGTGTGACATTTCTTGCATTCTACGACTAATTGAGTTCCGCAGTTTTGGCAATAGTCACCGAAGAATGTGGGTTTTCCGCATTTCGGACAGTTAAGAGATAGCGAAAGTCCGCAGTTACTGCATCTTACCCAGTTGGGCTGGATTGGTGTGTGGCATTTGGGGCATCTGGTTTCTAGCGGGTTCACTTTGCCGCACATGGGGCAGACGTTTGAGTTTGGAGGAACTAGCTGACCGCAGTATTTGCACGGTTTTTTGAAGCCTGACATGAACTGTCACTATTAGGAGAGTTTTGCAGGTAATTGAGTAATATAGTTTTTCACGAGGAGGGCCTGAACAGAAGCTTCTTATATTTCAGATCCAATCTCTAGACTGTCAAAAACATGGAGTTGTTTAAAGTGCCGTTTATACCCTTCACAAGAAACTTCGCTGACAACAGCACAGAGGCAGGATTTCAGTTCACGTTCTTCTGCGACGTCTGCTCTGACGGATACAAAACAAATTTTGTCGAGTCAAAAACCTACAAGAAAGCAGGACTCTTGCGTGGCTTGGGCAGAGCCGCATCCCTAGGCTCTTCAGTCTTGGGCCGAAGCGGAGGATACGAAGCCGAGAGCGGAGCTGACATCATCGCCGAACGGTTTCAAGGCATGTCCCCAGCTTGGCACAAGGAGCACGAAGAAGCCTTCAAGCTGGCCCAAAACGAAGCCATGGGGCACTTCCACAAATGTCCCAAATGCCAAAAATACGTTGACGACACATGCTGGAACGACGAAAGCGGACTCTGCATAGAAGACGCCCCGAGAGCCGCTTCCGAAATAGCGGCTGCAAGAGCTACCCAGATGAAAGAGCAAATATGGAAAAATGCAGAAGAAACCCAAATATTCACCGGCGAAATCAAACCCACACAAACCATATGCCCCCAATGCGGAAAACCAGCAGGAGAAGGCAAGTTCTGCACAAATTGCGGAGCCCCACTCGCAATGATAAAATGCTCAAGATGCGGAGCACAAAACGCGGCAGGCACCAAATTCTGCGCAGAATGCGGAAACAAACTCTAGACCAAACCACCAGATAGGATACGTTTTTCAACAATAAAACAGAAGCCAGAAAGAGATAAAGTTGGAAAACAGCAACGAAGAAGAAGAAGAAGACAAAACTGTAATCGAATGCCAGATGAGTTATGCGCTTCTCGACGAGAACGGTAAACAGGTTACCACAGGCGATTGTAATGGAGCGATAAACAAAGAATATCTCACCCTGTATCCAAAGTTCGGTGACATTCTACCTTTCCACCTGAGAGAGATAAGCCTGATCGAAGCAGAAAACTACCAAATCACGTTACCGATGTTCTCAAAAGAGAAACTGACCCTGTTCGATCTAGGCCACTGCTACGAAGACTTCCACAGAGTTCTCTCAGACCTCAGAAACGAGGTAATTATCAAGGACTTGCTCATGAACGAAACCGTCCGAAAACCTGATGTCAACATGGAATTCACCTGCACAGACGAAAAAGGAAACGAGAAGCAAAAAGGGCCAGCGAAAACTCGCCTGTACGAGACGGGCATGGTAATAATACCTGAGAAAGGCGAGTTTCTACGAGTACCCTACAGCGACGTCACAGGCGTTTCGGAGGAAAACTACACCATCAAAGTGGGGACAGAACAAGGAGAACAGTTCCTCTTCGAGAAAATGGGGTCCGAGTTCGGTCCCTTCCTCAAGCAATTCTCAGACGTCTACAACGAACTCCAAACCAGAGCAGTCTCCTCACTCAAGGCGCTCTATCCACCCATAGACTCCGTTTCGCTCAGGAGAGTCTCTGCAATCATGAGGGAGGGAAAGGCCGCTAAGCGGGCTGACATAGAAGCCATCAATTCAAGATTGTGGCAAGAACTGGAGAAGAAAATAACCTCAGTCGGCCTAAACGACCCATACGCTTTTCTGAAGGAATTAGGTCGACAAGAGGAGATAGCCATAGGGTTCAAACGAGGCCTGATGGGCGACCTGACGGGCGAATACATCTGGTTTTTGGTACCGATTTACGGCACGGTCGAGAAGGGTTACGGAAACGCTATCGCCATGGAGGCGACAGAAGCAACTGGCGAAGAGAGCACCGGAAAAGCCACGTACTTTTTCAGAATGGTCAGCAGAAAAGACTTTCCGACTTCAAAAACCCCTGAACAGCTCGACGGCGAGGTAGACAAGCTCATCAAGACGATAAACAGGTGCATGCTCGACATAAACTTCCGAAGAGAACCCATTTACCTCCCAGAAGAAAGGCTTGATGAAGCCGACTACGTCAAATACAAAATCGCCTCACAGAGAATTCCATCCTTACAGATTCTAAGGAACCTGTACATTGGAAGAGTGATACACGCGTCGCCGGAACAGTGGAAAAACGACACTATGGAACTGCTTAGGTTCAACGTCGCAACCCTAGATGACTCGACCAAATGGAAAAGACAATGAGAAGACCCTCCTCAACTCGCGTGAAAACGCCTCAGGGTTTCCTACAATCTGTATGCACTGCGCCTCTTGCGTGCTATCGTATGACTCTCACGACGAGGAATCAGCCTATTTGATCTTGCGATAGAAGGCAAGTGTTAACAGGAACAGAGAATGACTGAATTTTGGAGATGGACTTTGGCGAAGAAGAAGACTTGGTGTGAGAAACTTCAAGACAGCAAAGACCTGCCAAGAGTCGAGAAAATTACTGAGAGGATGAGCAAGAAATGGGGAACAGGCACGGTGGTCATTCCAGCACCCATAGAAGTTGATGAGTTAATGAGAAGAGTGCCCGAGGGAAAATTGACTACAATAAACCACATTCGAGAAGCCCTGGCCAAGAAACACGAGGCCACAATCGGCTGTCCTATCACCACTGGCATTTTCGCTTCGATCGCAGCCCACGCAGCAGAAGAACAGAAACAGAAAGGACGAAACATCATTACTCCCTACTGGCGCACTCTCAAAGTCGGCGGTGTCATAAACGAAAAATATCCTGGCGGCACAGAAGAACAGGAGAAACTCCTAACAAGAGAAGGGCACAAAGTGGTGCAAAAGGGTAAGAAGTACGTCGTGGTCGAATACGAGAAGTCGTTGACAAGGCTCTCCTAGCGTTTGCCTTCGTGCGCGCGCGCTGCCTACGATAAAAGACTATCTTCGATGCGCCCATTCTAGTTTATTGTAAAAGAACGTGCGTGCGCATCAGTAAAATGCTTTTTATGCTATTGCATCACATAAGCTAAGGGTGAGGTGGAGGATTATGGAGTTTAAAGGAAGTCAAACTGAGAAGAATTTGTTGGCAGCGTTTGCTGGCGAATCTCAGGCTAGAACAAGATACAGCTTCTTTGCAAGTGCGGCTAGAAAGGAAGGCTTCGAGCAGATATCGGCCATTTTCCAAGAAACGTCTGACAACGAGAAGGAACACGCGCAACTCTTTTTTGAGCATCTTAGAGGAGGGACCGCGGAGATCACTGCGGGCTATCCTGCAGGCATCGTCGGTTCGACCGCACAGAATCTGAAGGCGGCTGCTGACGGCGAGAAGTTCGAGTGGGGGACACTTTACCCCGGCTTTGCTGAAGTGGCAGAGAAAGAAGGCTTTAAAGAAGCAGCTAGAACCTTTCGTCAGGTCGCAAAGGTGGAAGCATACCACGAGCGACGATACCTGAAACTTCTCGAAAACGTCGAACAAAACAAGGTCTTCAAGAAAGACGCGCCGATAAAGTGGAAGTGTCGAAACTGCGGCTACGTGCATGAAGGCCCTGAAGCCCCCGAGAAATGCCCAGTTTGCGGTCACCCGAGAAGCTATTACGAAGTCTGGTGTGAAAACTACTGAACAGACAATCCAGAGATTCAGAATTTTAAGCGCTTCAAATTCGAAAGCTAACGCGCTCTGGGTGCGTTAGCCGATCAATTCGACGGATGTTCCGATAGCCCAGCCGGGTACTCCTTTGCGGAATTTGGCTTTGACCACGCCGTTCTTGCCGTGCAAACCGATGATTTCTCCGATAAGCTTTTTCTTTCCTTCCGTCCAAACCACTTTTCGCCCAATGAGTTGGCCTGCCTTAGAGACAGAATCCGCATCGGCAAATCGGATTAGACACCACTTTGACATTTGAGTTCTGATACCTATGCGATAGTTTGCTATCGTTCCATAAACAGGTTGAGACACGAGCCTTCACCATTGCAACACCTCCTGTAAAACACACAACTAGCTTTTAAATCTGCTTCGCCCCAACGCCCGCCAGCCACTCATCGACAATTCTTACACTTCTGAATCCGGCTCCCACCCCAAAAAGCCGCTCGCGACTGGAAAACCGCCGCATAATCAGCCCCGATCGCGCATATCTGCGCATATCTTAATATGCGACCAAGCGCATTACATTAACAGGTAGAATTCTCTTAGAAAAGAATGCTGACAAAAGAGCCTCAGAAGGATTTGTCGTTTTCCTTGACCATTCTACTGAAGAATATTAGGTGGAAACTATGGAATCAACAAACAAGCAGGCAAGCACACCTGTGCGATCATGGAGGAGCAGAGCGGGAATAGGACATCCGCCTAAAGTAGATTACTATGCTGAGCTGAACGCTTGGGTGCAACATGCAATAGTAGAAGCAGAAAAGAACAAAGACTTCAACAAGAAAAATCAGTTCCTAATCCTTCTAAAAGACCTCTGAAATTTGCTAGGAACGGATTCTACAATAGAAAAACACAGGAAAAAAGAGTGGAAAAACCTTGAGAAACAGAGTATCAGCCGGTGAGTATCTCGCTTTTCTTTCTGTAAAATACGAAGTTGACCCTGACGTTCTTTTCAATGCGCTGATCTCAGCAGGAGAAAATCGAAAATCCAAGTGTGGGAACCTTTCCGTCGAACGTCGCGGTGAAACACAAGACAAAGTCGTCTTTCTGATTTTGAAAGACTCCAAAGTTGTTGCACAGTTTCCTATATTCAAGGAATTCCTCTTGGAACGAGACAATCCAGTTAGAAGATTCATGAAGACCGACATGATCCGCAGACATTTGGTCAAGAAAAACAGGACGACACACTCCCTTCCCATAAGAGATTTGCGAACTGGAATGAGCCAGATTAATCTGAAGGCCAAAGTCCTGGAGATTCCAGCATCAAAACTCGTCTTCACCCGTTTCGGAAACTACGCCAGCGTAGCAAACGCTCTGATAGCAGACGAAACCGGTACAATCAAACTATGCCTCTGGAATGAACAAATAGGCTCCATCTCCATTGGAGACACCATTCAACTCGAGAATGCGCGAGCATCAACGTACAGAGGCGAAAGACAGTTAAACATTGGAAAAAAAGGAACACTGAACAACATCAAAAACATGGTAACCCAACAACCAGAAGCGCTGTGCAATTCTTAGGATGCGTCAAATCGGAAGGCTTGGATACAGAAAAAAGACTTTAGAACGGTGGACGAAAAAAACAATCTGACTTCAAGGCACGCGAGGAATGATGTATGAAAATAGTAAAAGGCTGGAGAAGAATAGGCAACCAGAGAGGATACATAAACTGGACGACGGGACAAAATCTTGTCGTTACAAAGAAACAGTATGGAGAACACTACTTGGCACTGCTGTTCCCGAGAATAAGGGATGATGAGGAAGGAAAGAAAATATCACCCGAGTTTCCGACAGAATCAAAAGCGGAATCATTTGCTATGGACTGGATGAACAAACATCCGAGAGGACAGGATGAGCCGCACGCGCGGTCATGTGACCAGTGTCAACAGTCTTAATGCGACTCCGCCTAGAATTATTGCAAAGGCTATTTCAAACAGAGTTATGAACAGGGCCTTCTTCCCGCCAAACTCTCTTACCAGGGCGGAGATAGTAGCAACACAAGGTATGTAAAACATTGCTACCAAGGTGAAGACGACCATCTGAACCGGCGTCAAAGCCTGCAAGCCCGCTGGTGCAAGAAGGGCAGCGAGCAAAATGAGCGACAACTCCTTTCTCAGAACGCCGAATATCAAGGTTACGCCCGTAATGACGGGCAATCCGAGCCACACAACAGTGACGGGGCTGAGCAAGTTTGCAACAGGGTTCAACAAGCCAAAAACATCCGCCGCCTTTATCACGAGGCTTCCAACAACTATCAAGGGAAAAGCTATTTTTACGAATTCTGCCAGCCTGAACCACGTCTCCTTCAACACAGTCTTAAGCTGCGGCATCCTGTAATCAGCCATCTCCATTATCAGAGCGCTCGGCTCACCTGGCAGGACCCTGAAAGCCAACCGTCCGAGCGCGAAGATGACCAGCAAGTCGAAGACATAGAGGACTAAGGCCCACTGGATACCGATAAACCGACCCACAAGCCCCAGTATGATGACTGTGCGCGCGGCGCACGGCACGAGCGTCGTCACAAACGCGGCGAGTGTTCTCTCCCTTTGCGTTTCCATTATTCTGCATCCAAGGCATGCGGGAACGTTACAGCCGTAGCCGAGCATCATCGGAATGAACGCTTTTCCATGCAGTCCTATCTTGTGCATCGCGTTGTCCATGAGGAATGCTATTCGGCTGAGGTAGCCCGAGTCCTCCAAGAAGTACAGAACGATGTAGAACGGGATTATGTAGGGCAGCGCCACCGTCACGCCTGCTATAAGGCCCTCTGCAATGCCGCCCCAGACTAGGCTGCCCAAGATTCCGGTTCCGAATAGACTCGTGGACAGAGGTTGCAGCCTGTCGAGGAGGTTGCTCAAAAGGTTTGAGGCGTAATTTCCGAAGGTGAAGATGGAGTAGAAAATGAGAAGTAGCGACAGGGCCATGATGAGGTATCCTGCGAATTTGTGTGTCGTAATGCTGTGAAGCTTCTCTGCCCCCGTGGGTTTCAGAGGAGGCACCAGCTTCTGGGCCTGTCGGACAACGCGCCCGGCAGCCTCGTAACGCTCGGAGGTTATCACAGTTGAGCAGGGGTGGCCGTGGAGGTTCTCGATTTCGCCAGCAAGTTCTCTTGCTACGTCGACGGCCCGCGGTGCCAGTCTGGCGACCTCTCTTGCTATCTCCTCGTCACCCTCCAGCAGCTTGACGGCCACGTACCTCGGAGGGTAGTAGAATTGAACGCCTTGAAGAATCTCATTAATCCTTGCGATCCTTTCTTCAACTTCTTCCCCGTACCTGACCTCGCACCTCATGGTCTGTCCCTTTTCGATGACCTCAACCGCCCTTTCGAGAAGTTCATATATGCCTATTCCCTTTGTGGCAACGGTCGTTATCACTGGCACTCCCAGAAGTTCTTCAAGCTTCTTCGTGTCGATTTCGATGCCCTTCCTCTTCGCGATGTCGACCTGATTCAACGCTACGATCATCGGAGTCTCGAGTTCCATCAGCTGCAGGGTGAAGAACAGGTTTCTCTCGAGGACCGAGGCGTCAACGACGTTTATCACTAGGTCTGGCCTTTCAACCGCTATGTATTTTCTGGACACCAGTTCCTCCAGGGAATAGGTGGAAAGAGAGTATATGCCTGGAAGATCGACTATGTCTATCGTGTAGCCTTTGAAGCTGAGCGTCCCCTCCGCCCTTTCAACGGTTTTCCCAGGCCAGTTCCCGATGTGCTGATGCAGACCTGTGAGATGGTTGAATATGACGGATTTTCCGACGTTCGCGTTTCCTGCCAACGCAATAATCAATTTCTTCTGGGTCAGACTTTTTCAGCCTCAACGAAGATTATCTCGGTCATGCCCCTGCCAAGGGCTAGTCTCGAACCCCTTACGAGGATTTCTAGGGGGCCGTGAAACGGGGCTGACTTCACAACAGTTATCTCCGTGCCAGGAGTAAGGCCCATGTCAGAGAGCCTTTGCAGAACCTTGTGTTCTCCACGTATGAAGGATACTTTGCCGCGCTCGCCCTTCTTGAGTTGGTCTATCGAGACAGGGATAAGCTCTCGTTTTCCAGATTCCTCAAGGTCCTTCCTGTGCAGTTCTACGCATTCCTCGCAGGTCGAAAATGGCAGGTCACAGGCTGGAATAATCTTGTCGTCGTCTGGGCACCGGTCTGGGTGTTTTAGAAATCGGCAGAGGGACTCTTCGGCCTCATCAGATAGGGCGTGTTCCATCTCACAGGCTTCTGAGTGAACTCTATCCTCCCTTATTCTTAGGACGTCATGCAGAAACCGTTCCAGCAACCGATGCTTTCTCGTAACTCTCTCAGCGACTTGAAAACCCTTGCGAGTAAGGTTGGCCCCGCGATACGGTGAATATCTCACATAACCTTTCTTGGCAAGCTTCTGCAACATCTCAGTCACACTTGCAGGTGCAATCTTGAAATGCTCTGCAATCTCGGTCGTGGATGTAGATTTTCCGTTTCGAGAAAGAATGTAAATCGCCTTCAAATAGTCTTCAATGCTCTTGCTCGACATCGCATCACCGACGTTGTTTAGGCATACCTAAACTTCTTACGCAGCCTAATAAATCTTTAGGCATGCCTAAATGTTTTCTACATTATAAGGAGAAGCATTTTGCAGAAAAAGAGGAGTTCTGCGAAAGATATCTCCATTTAGCTAGCAAAAGGGAATTTGCAACATGGTTTTAGGAGATTACACGTGTTTTCTCTTTCTGAAGAGCCCAATGCCAAAAGAACGGATTCGCGTGGAATCTAGCCGATTGTTGCTTGTCCACGTTCTAGCGGCGGGCCACAAGCACTACATGTGCTTTTTGCTCGTCATCTTCGTTAGTTCAGTCACAACAGTTAATAACATGATTGGAGAAACCTTGGAGTCTTATCATACTCGAGGGAATGAGAAACGAGCGGTTCAGGGACTAAGATAGTTCTGACTTCTTCAGCTACTGAGATGAGCGACTACCACAACGATCCCTTTACCGCCTTTATCGCTGCATTTTCGAAAGGTCCAGTGCCACTTTGGATCCTAAGAAAAGCTCTTTATCCGTCTGTTGAAAGCAACTGCGACGGAAGTGCCAAGTACGCACCTTATGGTCTGAGAAAAGTCGAAGCCTTGCTGCTAGAAAACGGTTTTACAGATTCAGATGTAGCGGTAGTTCACCCGTCGAACCTCGATGATTTCATCGGGCCCAATACGAAGGTTGTTGGCATTTCCTCAATGGATCCAACAGGAATGGGATACGTCAGCAAGACATATTCTTCGCTGGTAGGCGGCGGAGCGCCATTGAATGCTGTTGAATTCGAAGCACTAGTAAGGCATCGGAGCATACAAAAACACAAACCTAAGATAATTGTAGGCGGCTATGGTGCCTGGCAGGTTCAGCGAAAGAAAGTGGCAGAAAACTATGGAATAGACTGTGTCCTCATCGGCGGAGCCGCAGAGACCATCATTGATGTTTTCGACAAAGCAGTCAGCGGAGAACCCCTGCCGAAAGTAGTGCGCCCCGGAAACGGGTCAAAAGACAGAGATATGCCTCTGATTAGGCATGCGGCGATTCACGGTGGAGTAGAGATCTCTGAGGGATGCGGTCGAAATTGCCAGTTCTGCACACCTACCACGCAAGGCAGGAGTGACGTGCCCTTGGACAAGGTCATGAAAGAAGTTGAGACGACTATCCGAGAAGGCGCGTCTCGCATAACATTGATAACTGAAGACTTGTTTCTGTATGGCGCGAAAGACAAGTGCTTCATACCAAACAAGGAAGCCGTGCTTAAGCTCGTCAGGAGCATAGCAAACTATCCCGGAGTCAAGGCGATACAGCCTTCGCACATGTCTTTGGCTCCTGTTGTTTATGATCCCAGTATGGTCCAGGAAATAGCCGAGATTCTCATCGATTATAACTGGTTTTACCATGAGCATAAGCCCATAGTGACTTCCGAAACTGGAATTGAAACCGGAAGCGTCAGGCTCATGCGGAAGTATATGGCTGGAAAGCCTTTGCCATTCAAGCCTGAGCAGTGGAAGGAAGTCGTCACTCAAGCCTTTGGGATATTGAACGACAATAGTTGGTATCCCCTCGCCACATTGATAATCGGTCTCCCTGACGAAAGAGAGGAAGATGTAGCCGAAACGCTTGAACTGATGGATGATTTGAAAGACTACAATGCCTTCTATGTTCCCCTATTCTTCGTCCCGCTCGAAAACTGTCTCTTGATGAACAAACGTGGAGCTGAGATTGATTCTCTCTCCAAAATTCGGTGGGAGTTTCTGACTCGTTGCTGGCAATACAACGTTCGAATCTGGCGACACACTTTCCTAGAGCACAGATTCACCAACCCTATTCTCTACGAACTCGTGAAGCGAATGCTGATACCATACAGCGCCAGGGTCCTTGGAATCTACTACAGAATAAAGCACGGTGAAGCTATGATGGACGCCATCTGGAAAATGGCAAACGCCTAAAAGTTTTAAGCACAGTCGGCTTCCACGGGTCAATGGTTAGAGGCAACGCGAGAGATGTCTCCACATGCGTGCCTGCGCGCATGTGTGTTCCTAAATTCGGTGTTTAGGTGCAGGGAGGCGGAGCAGTGTTCTTGTGTCGTGTCGTTTGTGTGTGCGCGCAACGGGTTTAGGCTCCTCTATTTCAAGGGTGTGGGGGAAGAGAACCCCGGGGCTTGCCCCGGGCGGTGAATTCCCCCACTTAAGCCTTTATACTGAGCGTGTGTTACGAAAATGTGGAGATAACCTTGGAGATGGA
>Ga0187866_1000519_pt1 | contig 44110 bp, 31 predicted proteins | sample June2016WEW_11_1_3_FD_133013 | JGI IMG/M metagenome (GOLD analysis project Ga0187866, IMG submission 133013) | Peatland microbial communities from SPRUCE experiment site at the Marcell Experimental Forest, Minnesota, USA - June2016WEW_11_150 | ecosystem: Environmental > Terrestrial > Soil >...
AATGGGCCCACCACCTCGACTCGGCGGCCTTGCGCTGCCAGGACGGCCGGGCCGATGATGGTTTGCTCTTCCGTGCCCAGTTGGCCCCCCTCGCCCGCGTGCGGGTTCAGGCCGCACACGGCCACCCGCGCGCGCGGCAGGCCCAGCGCGCCGCAAGCCCGCGCGGCCAACTCCACGACCAGCTCAATTCTCGGCTGGGTCAGGTGCGCCGCCACCTCTTTGAGCGGCAGATGGGTCGTGGCCAGGGCCACGCGCAGCCAGCGGCCGCCCTCATCCTGGCCGAGCAGCATCATCGCCGTCCGTTCCGTGCCGGCCAGTTCGGACAGGAATTCCGTTTGTCCAACGAAGGTCAGGCCGGAGCGGACGATCGCTCCCTTGTTCACCGGCGCCGTCACTAGGGCATCCAGTTCCCGGCGCAAGCAGCGTTGCGCGCCGGCGCGCAACCACGCCACGGCGGCCTGGGCGGCGGCGGGGGCGCCCGCCGCCAGGTCGCGCGGCAGGGCGCCGGGCAGCGGGTTGCAGAGGAAAATCCAGCCGGGCTGCTCCGGGCCGCAGTAAGTTTGCAGCGGCAGATTCAATCCCAGTTGCCGGTTGAGCGCTTGCGCGCGCTCCGCCTCGCCGAGGAGCAGGTAACGCGTGCCGTCGGACTGGCCCTCAGCGGCCAGCGCCTTGAGCGTGACTTCCGGGCCGATGCCCGTGATGTCGCCCAGCGAAATGCCCACCCAGCCGGTCATAAGAATAAGAACGAGCCTCCACTCAGCGCGGCGAGCAAGGTTTCCACCGTCCGCTTTCTGTTTTGGCTGCGGCTGCGCTGAGTCTTGCCCGCCGCCCATTACGCATCACGCTAATAATAATACGACACGAACGTCTTTTTTCTCAGCTTTTCAATCCACTGCTTCTGCAGGCGGGCGCGCTCCTGGTCCTGCAAGTCGTGTTCGATTTGGTCGCGCACCTCGCTCAGCGGCATGTAATGCGCGGGGTCGCTGCCCCCGACCAGCATCAGGTAACAGGTCTCGGCAGTCTCGATGACGCCGCTACGTTCGCCCGGCTTGAGCGAGAAGGCGATTTCGTCAAGTTCCTTGCGCAGCTCGCCCTTCCCCCACCAGCCCTTGTCCCCCCCCTCTTGCCGCAGTTTAATTTCCGGAGATTCTTCCGAATACATGCTCGCCATCTCCGCAAAGGACGCCCCTTCCTTCAGCTTGGCAAGGATTTCCTCCGCCATTTCCCGGGCCTGAGGCGCATCCGGCTCGCTCGACTTCTTGAGCACAATCAGCCGCAGCTTGACCCGGTCTGGGAGGTTGTAGCTCTCGTGGTGCTCCTGGTAATACACCTCGACTTTGTGCGGCGAGATGATGATTTCCGACGAGACGTTCTTCTCTCGCATGGCCCGCTCGATGTACTGCTCACGAATCCGCTGCCGGTGTCGCTCCAGGGTTGTCCCTTCCGCCTCGAGCGTCTTGATGAACGTCATGCGGTCCCCGTGCGAGCGGATCTCCGCCTGCAGGAAATCATCGATCAGCTTGTCCGGCAGGCTGTGGCCGGCCGTCTTGAACTCATGCAGGATCAACTGTCGTTCCGTCAAGTGCTCCAGGTTGTTGTGCTCCGCCTCGGCCAGCCTTCTCTCATACACCTCTTGCTGGCCCCCGTAATCGCGCCAAAGCTCCCTTTCCGCGCTCAGCGTCTCTTCTTCAACGTCCTGGCGCGTGATCACCGCATCGTGAACCACGCGCTCAATGCCGTTAACCAACGCCGCGCGCATCTCCAGCGCGGCCCCAACGAGGGCAACCGCAGCCACTACCGTGCAGGACAGTTTCATCTGGTCACGCGCACATTCTAGGCGGGCCCCCCAGCGAGGTCAAGCCGGCCCCCAAAACCGCGCGCAAGGCTCCTCTTTGGAACCGCGGAATAGGCGGAATACGCGGAAAGAAAGGGCCTTTTCCCCCGTATTCCACGTGCTCCGCGGCCCTCCATGTTTCTGTCCCGGTCCCACGCTGGAAGTTCCCGCTCCGGCGCGCGTCTTGCCCGATTCTGATATGGTTGCGTGTGGATTCAAGGTGCCCCCCCCCTGTAACATTCAATCTTAACATTCTGTGGCATATACTTAGCATATCTTATGTCAACCCGTCAACCCTTCCGCCCCGCTTCGCTCTGTTCATTCTGCACACCATTCGCTCGCTTCGGACCCCACGACTGGTTTTCATTCTCGGGCGGGCTCAGTGCCACGCCTGAGCCAGACCATAAGAATGCTGATATCAGCCGGGGAAACCCCGGAAATGCGGGAGGCCTGTCCAAGCGTCGCCGGGCGAATCTGGATGAACTTCTGGCGTGCCTCGCTGCGCAGGCTCGGGACGGTCGAGTAGTCGAAGGTTTCCGGGATATGCTTGTCTTCGAGATTCTTGAACTTGGCAACTTCGTCTTCCTGGCGCGAGATGTATCCGGCGTACTTGATGGCTATCTCGACCTGCTGGATGACCTCGTCTGTCAATCTGCCTTTCGGATTCGGCAGGTCTTCGTACCTGATCTCCGGCCGGCGAAGGACCTGGGCCAAGGTCTCGCACCCGGAGCGGGTAGTTTCCAGGCGCAGGATTTCGGCGTTGATCCGCTGCTGCTTTTCCTGAACGAGTCGGGCCTTGCGCTCGGGGAGCAGACCGACTTTATGCCCGATGTCAGATAGACGCAGGTCGGCATTGTCCTGGCGCAGCAGGAGACGGTACTCGGCCCGAGAAGTAAACATTCGGTACGGCTCGAAGGTGCCCTTGGTAACCAGGTCATCGATTAGCACACCGATGTAAGCCTGATCTCGGCGCAGGACTACGGGTTCAAGGTTGCGGACACGGCGGGCGGCATTAATGCCGGCCAGGAGCCCCTGACCTGCAGCCTCTTCGTAACCCGAGGTGCCATTGACTTGGCCGGCCAAGTACAGGTTGCGGCAGACCTTCGTCTCGAGCGAGGCATGGAGCTGCGTAGGGAAGACGAAATCGTACTCCACAGCGTAGGCAGGGCGAAGTATCTCCGCGTGCTCGCAGCCGATAATCGTTCTGACCATAGCCACCTGTACCTCGAACGGCAATGACGTCGAAAAGCCGTTGACGTAGATTTCGTCTGTGGCGATTCCCTCCGGTTCAAGGAACAACTGTTGCCTCTCCTTTTCCGGAAACTTGACTATTTTGTCTTCGATGGACGGGCAATAACGAGGGCCGACCCCTTGGATGATGCCGGAGTAGAGAGGAGACTTATCGAGGTTTTCCCTGATGATGCGGGCGGTTGCGCCAGTCGTGTAGGTGATATGGCAAGGGAGTTGCCCGTTGAGCGAGGCCAGGATCGAGCTTGGGGGATACTTGCTGGTCGCCTCTCCCGGAGCGGGGCAATCGCCTCGGGATTGTTCCACGTGGAACAAACCGCCTCGCTCCCCCCTGGAATGTTCCACGTGGAACAAATCGTCTTTCCAATGCGTAAAGTAAGGAACCGGCTCATCTCCCGGCTGAACCTCTGTCTTGGAAAAGTCAATCGACCGCCGCAACAGTCGCGGCGGTGTGCCGGTCTTCAATCGCCCAAGCTCCAATCCAATATCAACCAGCGATGCCGAGAGCACCGTGGCTGCAGCTTCTCCTGCCCGGCCCCCAGACTGCCGGTTGAGACCGATATGCATCAACCCTTTGAGAAACGTGCCGCTGCTCACAACGACCGTCCTGCCCAGGTATCGCACCTCGAGCGTCGTCTCCACACCATAAACCTCTCCCCCTTCATGCAGCACCTTCGCACACTCCGCCTGCCGCAGTTCCAGGTTCGGCTCCCGCTCACAAACCCACTTCATTCTGAACTGATACGCCTTCTTGTCACATTGGGCTCGAGGCGCCCAGACCGCCGGCCCCCTCTTTCTGTTCAGCATTCGAAACTGCAATCCCGTCATGTCTGTGGCCAAGCCCATCTCCCCACCAAGGGCGTCAATCTCACGCGCCAGGTGGCCTTTGGCCAACCCCCCGATAGCTGGATTGCACGACATCTGGCCCACCGTGTCAGCATTGATGGTCAGCAAAAGCGTCTGGCAACCCATCCGTGCCGCAGCAAGGCCGGCTTCAATCCCGGCATGCCCAGCACCCACTACGATTACATCATACTCTTTGGGGTAAACGAACATCGCGAATCGAACTGCCATTCACTGCAACCGGGAGCTTTGGTACTTGGCCCTGAACCGCGATGGTCCAGGCGACTTGCGGATTCCCCGCTCCGGGTTCGCCGCAAGATGTTCACAGACCTTGAAAACGGTCTCTGCTTCCTCTTTGAGGCCGATGGCACTGGCGATCTCAGCAGCAGTTCCCCCGGTTTGATTCTTCTCGAGGTAATCAAGGACCTTGGTTTGGAGGCCGATGATAACCGAGGCCGCTTTCTTGCCGGCTTGGACCCCTGGCTGATCGTAGGCGTTAACGTTAACGAGAGACGCATAAAGCCCCACTGCCCGCTCAAAAAGCGCAATCAATACGCCAACGCTAAAGGGAGAAATATCCCTAATAGTTAACGTTACAGATTCACGCCCATTCTCATAAAGCGCCTCGCGCGTCCCCAACAGTAATCCATTCAGATAGTCCCCGCAGGTCACCTTCTCCTCCACCATCACCTCAGGACCATTGCCGTCCCCAAGAACCTCCATGAATGTCACGAAGAAGTCATTCAACCCGTCTCTCAATTGCTGGATGTAGGAGTGTTGGTCGGTGGAACCCTTATTGCCGAGCACAGTAATACCCTGATGCACCACCTTTCCTTTGAGGTCCAAGCCTTTGCCTAAAGACTCCATTATCAGTTGCTGAAGATACCTCGAAAACAGTTCCAGCCTGTCTTTATAGGGCAAAACAATCATGTTTTTCCCTCCTTTACCGTTACCGCTGTAAAACCACATCACCGCCAATTGTGCCGAAGGGTTGGCTCGGACATTTCTGACGCGAGTGATTGCATCGCAAGCCCTGGCGCCTGCCAGCAGAGAATCGATATCCAACCCTTGCAGGGCCGCAGGCAGCAAGCCGACCGGGGATAGTTCGCTGGTTCTGCCACCAACCCAATCCCAGATGGGAAAACGACTCAACCACTGCCGTTCCAGGGCCCGTTTGTCCAGCAGACTGGCCCGCATGGTGACAGCGACTGCGTGAGCGGGGAAGGCCAGCCCGGCCCTCGAGTAGGCTGCCTCAGCTACCAACATTCCGTTTCGAGTCTCCGGGGTGGCCCCAGCCTTGGAGACGACCAGGGTGAGGGTCTGCCCGAGGTCCGAGCCGATTTGGGCCAGGACCCTATTCATGCCGTCTGGGTCCGTATTATCGAAGAAAAAGGGAGCCATTTTGTCCCTCCCTGGCTGGCCCAGGGCACTGGCAACAAACTGCGGGCCCAAAGCTGAACCGCCAATGCCTATGTGGAGGAGGTTCTTGAACGGCCCCTTGGCGCCACGCACGGCGCCACAGTGGACTTGGGCCGCAAAGCTCTTTACCGCGGCAAGCGTCTCCTCGATCTCCTGGCGGATTTCGCCCGAGGGCGCCAAGGCCGGCTGGCGCAGCCAATAGTGCCCGACCCTGCGCTTTTCAGCCGGGTTCGCAATCGCCCCTCTCTCGAGCCTGGCCATGGCGGCAAAGGCCTCTCGCATCCGCGGTTGCATGGACGCAAAATAGCCTTCCGGAAAATTCATCCGGCTCAGGTCCACGGCCAGGCCCAGCTCAGGGTACTCCGTGCAGTATTTCTGAAACCGTTGCCAGAGCTGTGATTTAGAGTACTTCATAATAACGCAGTCAAGTTTAACTCAGCCCCGCCCAGTCGCAACCGAAGAAGAACACGGATGGAAGATTAAGATTGCACTGAGCTGAGCCTTTGCGAGCATTGCCCGTGGCGCCGGAATAAACCGTTTATGAAACGTCCATTCATCCTCCCTCTGGGTGGGACCATCGCTTGCCTCTTCGCTCTCCTCTCGACGGCGCCGGGCAGACCCGTTGACCCGAGGCCGTTTTGGGCCTCCGCTCCCGCGCGACCGGGTGAAACCTTGCCCGTGCAGGGCAGCGGTTCCGTGCCGCTGCCGGCGGCCGGGGCCGACCATCCGCTGGTCTTCGAGATTTGGCCGGGCAGAGTCCCGGATGAGAACGGCAATATCGGTGCGGAGAGGTTCCCCATGTCACCAAGGCTGGACCGCAAGCAGGTCGAGGTCACCGAGCCGACCAGGATGGTTACCGACGTCACTAAACCAACCATCACGATCTACCGACCGGCCAAGGATAAGGACACCGGGACAGCGGTGCTCATCTGTCCCGGGGGCGGCTACTGGAATCTCTACTGGCAACTGGAAGGCGAGGAAGTCGCTGCCTGGCTGAATTCGCTCGGCGTGACCGGCATCATCCTCAAATACCGCGTCCCGCGCCACCCAGACGAGCCCAAAGCCGAGCCGGCCCGACGCCCCCTCCAGGATGCCCAGCGGGCCGTCAGCCTGGTACGGAGCAAAGCCAGGCAGTGGGGCCTCAATCCGCAGCGAATCGGCATGGTCGGTTTCTCGGCGGGCGGCCATCTGGCCATTGCCACAGCGACCAACTTCGAGCGGCGGACCTACGAGCCGATCGACGACGTCGACCAAATCAGTTGCCGGCCTGACTTCGCCATTCTCGCTTATTCGGGCTATCTGAAGGCGAAGGACAAGGATGAACTGGCCCCAGGCCTGCGCGTCCCGGCCGGCACGCCCCCGGTATTCCTCGCCCACGGCGGCGACGATATCATCAGCAGCCCGGAGCAAAGCGTGTTCATGTACCTCGCCCTGAAGCGCGCCGGCGTCCCGGCGGAGTTGCACATCTATGCCACCGCCGCCCACGACTTCGGTGTCCGCTCAAGCGACCACCCCTGCTCCACCTGGACGGAGTCTTGTGCCAACTGGCTGCGGTATCAGGGATTCCTCAAGCCGCCCACGCAGCCCTAACCTGACTTCCTCTCCCATTTGACGAAAATGGCCGAAAATCGGGGATTTCCCCAAAATGTAGCAAGTAAACTGATGGCGGAAGCCTGCAAATCAACGACTTGCGCTTGCGCCGAGAGGAAGTCAGTCTAGCTTGCCGGGCAGCGGGCGGTGCCGCCACCAGCCGGTGATGCCGTGCGCACGGAAAATGGCTGCCAGCCGCAGTTCGGTATGCTTGTTGCCCGTCGAGGGGATGGCAGCCATGACTTGGGACCGCTTTTTTTTGAGAAAACGTCTGCCATTGCGTTCTCGGAAAGTTTAAGGGGCAGCCAAGGATGCCGGGCCTGGTGCCGGTCTAGGCCAGCACGAGGTCAAGCTGGCGGGTCCGGGCAACGGCTTCCGGGGCCTCTGGCATCTCATCCCAGAGACGGCCTTGCAGGGTGCGGCCGTTCCGCTTCTTGAACACGCCGCCCCACTGTTTGAAGTAGAAGGCGACGCCGGCCTTCTGGCACTGGTCGCGGATGTCCGTGACCCATGTTTCTTGAATGGGCCGCGCGCCGGGCCCAGACTCGCCGCCGACGATCACCCAGTCAATGCCCGGGAGCTTCAGCCGGGGCATGGGCGCAAGCAGGGGCTCCAGGGAGAGAAACTTGACGTGCGCGCCGGTCTGGCGAAGCAGGTCAATGCGGCAGGTGTAGTCCGGGTGTTCGACGGTGACGCCCTGCCAGATGTTGGGCGCCCAAGGCAGCTTGGGGCTGAGCTCGGCCAGGCGCTCGGCGCGCTTGGTGAGGACCTGGAAGCGGTGCCAGTCGGCAAGCCGCATGACGGCGAAAACCTTCTGGATGAAGGCGAGCGGAACCTCTTTGTGGTAAAGGTCGCTCATGGAATTGACGAAAATGCTCTGCGACTTGCGCCACGCGAGCGGCAGGTTGAGAGCGTGCTCGTGCACGGTGAGTTTGAATCCGTTGCGATAGTTGGCCGCGCCGATTGCCTGTAACCGGAGCGCCATCCGCTCGGCGTAGCAGTGCTTGCAGCCACGGCTCACCTTGGAACAGCCGGTGACGGGGTTCCAGGTCGCTTCGGTCCACTCGATTGCAGATTGCTGGGCCATCAGACAACGCCTTTGTTACGATACTTCTTGAACACATCCCGCGCAATTCGGTCGCCGGTTTGGTTGTGAGACGCGAAGAAGAGGTAGTAAACGACGTTTCCCCTAGAATTGCGCATAGGGATGGGGTCGGGGACGTATTTGAACCCGGCGACCTCTTTGAGGCGCTTGCCGTAGGCGGCAATGACGTCCTCGTTGGTTGCTTTTTCCTCCATCTCGCCAAAAAGGCCGAGTTCCTTCTTGTAGGCCGCCTCACGCCACGATTCATCACCCCAGAAAATGGTCATCCGGCGGGCCTGGTCGGGTGCGACCGCGTCAGGGTTACGCCAAAGAACGTTCATGTTCGCGTCCATGATCATGAAGTTCAGGAAAAGCTCGATGCTCTTCATCTGCCCAGCCCTCTGGACCACGGACCAGTTGGGATTGAGGTCATAAGGGTCCAGGAGGCAGAGCGCCCGGCGAAAATGTGCGTATTGGCTCTTGCGTGGGATTGAATGGACGTGTGTCGGCGCGCTCCTTGTCCCGCCCTTTCAGGGCCGTGAGGTTTATTCGGCCCATGACCTGGGGCTCGGCGCGGTGCGCCTCACCCCAGGCTCTCGCATCGCGGGCTTTCAGCCCGCAGGCCAGCGCGCTTTATCCATCTGTCACCGGTTTGAGGCCCGCCTGGCGCGCCCCTTCCGCACATTCCGAGGGGCCGAGACCCGCAATCTGATGCCCCAAGCATGGGCCGCGGAGCGGTTGTGCACGCGCAGCGCCCTTTAGCAGGGCTGAAAGCCCGAAATGTCAAAGCCTGGGCTGACGCGAGCCCCGCGAGCGGAGGCCCAGGTTACCGACCCCCACAGACATTCCAAGCCCTGAAAGGGCGCCACCCATGTCCCGATCCATCGCCAACATTTCCAAACCGAATACCGGCGGTTTTGTGAGGACAACGGCAGACCATTGGATGAACGTTATGCGTGGGATAGGCTGACTCTCGTCGAACTTGCGGCAAAGTCAAATGTCGAATTCTACAAGACTCGCTTTGCGAAGCGAGGTGTCGAGTTCCGAAAAGCTCGCGAAACCTTCCGCGCTAGGTCTCCACAACCGTGCCGGTCCTGACAGACCGCTCCTCCGCCTCGCAAATCTCCAGGGCCGTCAGTCCATCCTGTCCGGTGACCACGCTCGGCCGTTTGCCCTCGGCAATACACTCCACCATATAGCGGACCTCGCCGCCGTAGCCGTCCGGACCGTCGTACTTGACGACGCGCGCCGGCTGACCCGGCTCGGACACCTGCATAGCGTCGGCTCCGCGCGTGAGGTCGAAGTCCAGGGTCGCGCGTTCGCACAGGAGGGTGTAGGACATATTGAAGGCCCCGGTGAGCAGCCAGCTTCCCTCGGCATAAACCGCCGGGCCGCCCGGGTAAAGGTACTGCGTCACCACGTGATCAATCGAGCCGCCGGCCCCCGTGACGCCGGTCGCGAAGACGCTCGCCGGCCGGCCGAAAAGGAACTGGACAAAATCGGTGTCGTGAATGTGCAGGTCGAACAAGGCGCCGCCCACGTCGGCGCCACCCGAGTAAGTGCCCTGCTGGCTCCAAGTGGGCAGCTCGGAGACGCGCCGGAAGCGCGCCGCCAGGACCTGGCCGTAAGTCCGCTCCTGCACCACGCCCTTGAGCCAACTCCACCCCGGCCAGAACCGCACGCAGAAGGCCGGCATCAAAAAACCGGGCGCCGACTCGGCCACCTTCACCATCTGGCGGGCGGCCGCCGCGGTGCGGGCCAGCGGCTTTTCGCACAGGACATGCTTGCCGGCCTTGAGCGCCGCGATGGCCTGCTCCGGATGCAGTGCCGTGGGCGTGCAGATGTCCACCAACTCGACCTCCGGGTCGGCCAGCACCCCTTCCAACTTCCGGAACACCTTGACCCGCGGGCCGAGATCGATGTCGTCGGATTTCTTGATGTTGCCGGCCACCCCTGCCAGCACGCCGTTGACCGGCAGGCGCACGGAGTCGCACACGGCGACAATTCGCGCCGACTCAACCGCCTGATAGGCGCGCAAATGCGTGACGCCCATGAACCCCAGGCCCACCACCGCCACGTTCACTCGCCGACTCGAATTTTGGGAACTTTTATTGCTCATAAACCAAAAGCCTTTTCCACGACCGCTCGGGCGGTGCGGATATCCGCCGCCCGCTGGTCGCCCGCTTCGCGTTCAATCACCAAATCACCCGGGAAGTTCATTTCCCGCAAAGTGGCAAAGAACGCCTGCCAGTCCACCTCGCCGGTCCCCACTATGACCTCCTGCCCCCAAGTGCCGCGCTTCTTCGTGCGCCGGGCATCCTTGATATGCACCTGCCGGACCCAAGGCCCCAGCAGGGACAGGGCCTCGAGGGGATTGCCCTTGTCGTAAAGGATCATGTTGGCAGGATCGAAGTTGACGGCCACGTTGGGACGCCCCAGCTTCGCCAGCACCCGCAGCAAGACCGGCGCCGTCTCCTGGCCCGTCTCCAATCCCAAAACCATTTTCCGCTCGCCGAACACCTCGGCGACGGCCGCCAAACGCTCGAGCATCCTCGCGAAATTCGGGTCCGACTCCTCGTGCGGCAGAAAGCCGGCGTGGAACGTCACCAGCTTCAGCCCCAGGTCCCCGGCCAGCGCCGCCGCCAGCTTGATGTTCTTCAGGTTTTCGGTCCAGGTCCCGTCCGGCGCGACGCCGCCGGTGCGCCGGATGCTCTCCAGGGTGGTGTAATCCTCTCCCAGGCAGCCGACCATGCCGGACACAATCGCGATGCCATGCCGCCGGCAGACCGCCTTGGTCTCGCCCCAAACACCCGGCGACTCGCGCAACGGGTCCAGCGCGAGTTGAAGCCGCCGGAGGCCCGTGGCTCGAAGTTTCGCCATCAAGTCCTGCGGACTGGCCGGCTGCAAGGACCAACTGCAGACCGCCAAACGCTCAACCAGGGTACGATTCTTTGTATCCATGTTTCCTTAACATTTTGATTCACTGGTCTTTCCGCCACTATGTCCCAATTCACGCCCCCTCGGCAAGCGTCTTTTTGCAGTGGCGCCGTGCCTAAGGAGGGGGCCCGGGGTTTCTCAGCACAGTCGGTAGCGTGAGCTCGCTCACGGGAGAGCACGCACGGCGGAGGACAGGCAGTTGTTGGGGCTGCGGGCCGCTCTTTCGACTCAGAAATAGAAATAGGCGTCGGTCATAACTTTTGACACAAAAAGCGTCAAAATGCACGACCCAGCCCTGTCGGTGATGTCCTGCCGTCGTGTTGCTGAGACGGCAACGGAATAAACCACACTTCAGGCTCGCTGGCAATGAATAAGCGCAAGCTAACTCGACTTTTGCGCCCATCAAATTAAATGCGGAGCTTGACGCGCCGCTTGATCATGCTTTACTGTTTTCGCCTGAACAGACAATCGGACGGTCAGTTGATGGAGTTGGTATGATAAGAACGACGACGCATTATTTTTACGACTTGGGAACAACCCTTCATCCATTGGGGGATATTCGTGCCGGTGCAGAAATTCAGCAGGTGATCTATCAGCTCTACATGGCAGAAACGCGTCTTTCCAATTTGTTGGAACAAAACCTAATTCCAGTTAAGGTGTGTAGAGGCGATGCGGAGAAATTGAGGAAATGCATTTGCGAGATTAGGGACCGCGCGCTCAGGACAGACAGCAAACCGGAAGATAAACTTATTACACCCTGGGATGCGTACCAGTTGAGTGATGGTCTTAAGTGTTTTGAGGCTGTGCTAGCGGCAGAGCTTTCTCAAATGGATACATATTACGTGTCCCAAAAGGGTTGTTATTCAACGATCCACTTAATCGAACAAGCGGAACTTGTTTTTCCCTCCTCAATACGTGATCTCTTACCCGCAGATTCCAAGATAGATATTCGGCAAGGGGGTAAATGTTTGGCCTTTGAGTTGCCTACGGCAGCCGGATTTCACTTTCTCCGCGCGACAGAATCGGTTTTGCACAAATACTATGATGTGATTTCAGGCGGCAAAGCTCGCCCGCATACTCGGAATATGGGTAAATACATCGAAGCGCTTGAGAAAGTAAAAGGTGTTGACCCTAAAATCTTGGCCGTCTTGAAGCAGATAAAGGACCTTCATCGCAATCCAATCGCGCACCCAGAGGCGGTGTTAGATATGGAAGAAGCCACTGCCCTCCTGGGAATAGTGCAAAGCGCAATCACCAGTATGCTTTCAGTCGTAAAAAGGAATCCGCCTAAGGCTGAACCCGAGCCGAGTGCTACTAAGGCCACTGATCCTCCAGTTGTTGCCTTTGCAACCCCCGAGGAGCCTGCCGAGCCACTTGCGAAGAAGCGTTAAGCCTGCGTGCCTGTTGCGGAAATCAAAAATCCTCCGCACCCATTCGGATTTAACCTTTTTGGCCCGTTTCACACCTTCGCTTCTGGCGGTGTGAACATGGCGCCGATCAGGACGCCTTTCGCTTCCGACTTCGGCAGGTTCAGCCTGCCGGTTTGAAAACGTTGATTTTATTGGATAATCAATGCCGGGCTTGACAGTGCGGTAGTAAGACGGCTTCTTACACGGTACGGCATGACGACGCGCGTTTCCAGCAAAGGCCAAATCGTTCTGCCCGCGAAAATCCGCAGGCAGGACCGCATCGAGCCGGGACAGGAGCTCGAGATCGAAGGCCTCGACTGCGGCGAATACCGGCTGGTGCGCCAGGCCCCGCCTGCGAACGCGGCGGTCGTGGACTGGCTCCTCGCTGCCCTCCGTGGCTCGCATCAGGCCATGCCGATCAAGGATAGCCTGATTGCCGCGACCGCGCTGGCGCATGGCCTCACCGTCGGCACCCGCCATGAGCGCGCTTTCGCCAAGACGGGCGTGCGGGTCGTGAACCCGTTCGTCTGAGGCCGGTCAACAAATGACATCCGTGGTTTACCGGAATGTGTTGCTGGTGGCTTGCAGTTGGGCCTGCGCCACCGTCCTGGGCGCTCTGAGTCTGGCGCACGGCGCCCAACTTCGGCTTACCATTTTGGACTCCGACACGGCCAAGCCGGTGCCCTGCCGCATCCACTTGAAGGATGCCGCCGGCAAACCGGTTCGGCCTGAAGGCCTGCCCTTTTGGCATGACCATTTCGTTTGTGCGGGCGTCGCCGAGCTTGCGTTGGCCCGCGGCACCTACACCTGGGAGCTTGACCGCGGGCCGGAGTATTTGGTCACGACCGGCCAGTTGATGGTGGCTGAGAACAGCCCTCCAGCATTGACCAATCAGCTTCGACGTTTGGTCAATCTGTCCAAAGAAGGCTGGTGGTCGGGAGAATTGCACGTGCACCGGCCGCTCGCAGAGATCGAACTGCTGATGCGGGCGGAGGACTTGCATGTGGCTCCCGTCATCACCTGGTGGAACGCCGTGAACCAGTGGCGGAACCATCCCTTGCCGGCCGAGCCGCTGGTCCAATTTGACGGCGACCGGTTTTACCACCAGATGGGCGGCGAGGATGAACGGGCAGGCGGGGCGTTGCTGTTCTTCAACCTGCGTGAGCCGCTGCCCATCACCGGCGCCGAACGGGAGTATCCCAGCCCGATGAAGTTTCTGGCCGAGGCGCGGCGACACCAGGGCGCCTGGGTCGATATTGAGAAGCCGTTCTGGTATGACACGCCGGTTTGGTTGGCCAGCGGCCAGGTTGACTCGGTCGGCCTGGCGCACAATCACATGCAACGGGGTGGCGTCCTGCCCAATGAGGCCTGGGGGCGGGCACGAGACAAGCAGCGCTTCCCCGACCCTCAGGGCAACGGCTTTTGGACCCAGGAGATTTACTACCACCTCCTCAACTGCGGATTGCGGCTCCCGCCTTCAGCGGGCAGCGCCTCGGGGGTCTTGGCCAACCCGGTGGGCTACAACCGCATGTACGTTCACCTGGACGGCGATTTAACCTATGAAAAGTGGTGGGCAGGTTTGCAAGCCGGTCGCGTGTTCGTTTCCAACGGGCCGCTGCTCCGCTGCCGCGCAAACGGCCAGCTCCCCGGTCAGACCTTCAAGGCGGAGCCAGGCGCGGCCCTCGAGCTCAGCTTGACGGCCGCGCTCGACTCGCGCGATCCCGTTTCGTCTGTTGAAGTCATCTGCAACGGCCGCCTGGCGCGCGCAGTCACCGGTTCAGAATGCAGGCGGACCGGCGCCCTGGGCACGCTCACTTTCCAAGAGAGCGGCTGGTTCCTGGTGCGGGCAATCGTGGATTCGCCCGGCACCTTCCGCTTTGCCTCCACCGGCCCATTCTATGTGGAAATTGGCCCTGCCTCCCGGAGAGTGAGCCGGGGTTCCGCCCGGTTCTTCCTCGACTGGGTGCGTGAGCGCCTAGCACAGATCCGGCTGGCCGACCCCCGCCGGCAGGACGAGGTGCTCCAATACCAGCGGGCCGCCGAGCGTTTCTGGTTGAATAAGGTGGCCCAGGCCAATGCCGAGTAAACGCGGCCGGCAGCGGCGTCCAACTGACTAACGGGCTGTTTGAACTCCAAGTGCTCTTTGTGAGCCCGCTTTTCGAGGGCCGCGAGGAATAAGGCTTTCGGGCGGAAGCGAGCCCGTCGGCAAAGAAGCATCCCCCGGCGCTAAGGCGCAACCGAATACGGCTCAGCATCGGAAGCAAGGGTTTCTCGTGCGGGGTGCGTTGCGGGCACTCGGAGCGTGACGCGCAGACCGCCAATCCGGCTCGACTCGCCAGCGGACTTCCCGCCTTGAAAATGGCAGGTGCCCACAAACGGGTGGGGTCCTCGGTCTGAGCCATGAACAAAGCGACACCACAGGTTGCATCGCGTCACCAAAGAGCCCGAGCGAATCCGGGTGCGTCGTTCGTGCCGGAGTTGTTGGGCCGTCGAAAAGGCAGAATTCCCCGCCGCGTGGTGAGAACACCGCCCCGGCCTCGAAGTCGAGATGCGAGCCCCAGGCGTCTGAAATTCACGGCGCTCCGAAGCTGCTCGAAGTGGCGCGCGCCGCAGGACGAGACCCGGCATTGATCACGCCCCGCGTCTTCGTTGACTCACCGAACGGCCTGCCCGAATGCCTCACGATTTCAACGTTGCATTTTCGGGATGCAGGTGCTGTAATCGTCCCTGCGAACAGGCACAGGATGCAGAATTGTATGGACTACCACATCAAGGAAATCATTTTGGACGACAGGTTCCAACGATACGAAATCGCCCACTCAGCCCCCCGCACGGCCAAGAGCCTGCCGAATCTTTCCAAGGTGAACATCTTTGTTGGGCCGAACAATTGCGGGAAGAGCATGTTTCTCAGACTGCTTGCGGCCACTGAGAGAATTCAGTTCATTCCGCATTGGGGCGCCGAGAGGTGGAGGCCATTCGACGAGCTCGAAAACCAAAGAGACAAGTTCATAAAGGAGCTGCAGAGACTGTCACCCATTCCTGTTCTGCGCGAAGCCAGCAGTATTGCAACGCACTGTCAAACGCTCGGCTCTCTGCGGGTAGTGACAGAACGTATTCCGTCTTTGCTCCTTGGTCGCGTTCAGAACCTGTTAAACTCCGCGGCTCAACCAGGCGCCGCCCGTACATCACATCGCCGCGGAGCAGGCTCATCCTTCACGATGGAAATGGAGCTCGCAAATCTCCGTACCCTTCTCGACAGCATGAGGGACACTCTGTCGCGGGCAGAGGCCTCATTTCAATCAGACTACGCATTCAACAAGGTCTATATCCCCACCCTGCGTGGTCTCCGGGACTTTGACGGCCTCAGAGATGAGCCAAAGGAACTCGGCGACCTATACGCCAAGAGAACCATGCATGATTACTTTCCCTATCCTATTATCCCCCCTCAAGTGTTTACAGGCTTAACCCTGTACAGCGAAATACAGCGCCTTAGCCTTGGCAACAACGATGAACGACAGGTTGTTGCCCAGTTTCAGCAATTCTTGAGCCAAAAGCTGTTTGCAGGCGATCGTGTGGAACTGGTTCCTAAACGCGACGCAACGGTCCTGGATGTCAAAGTCGGGGGCGAGCACCAGCGCACTGTCAGTCAGCTGGGCGATGGTATCCACGCCATCCTCATCCTGCTCTTTCCACTGTTCAGGAATAAGGGTCAGAACGTTCTGCTGTTTTGCGAAGAGCCCGAATTGTATCTGCATCCTCACCTGCAAAGGGCACTACTCACATGCTTCTCAGCCGAGGAAGCTTTTAAGGGTTACCAGTTCTTCCTTACTACACATTCGAATCACTTTCTAGATTTGACGCAGGACATCGGCCACGTGTCTATTTATACCTTTCAGAAGGAATTGGAGACGGTTCCCCAGGATGAAGAAGCAACTCCGACATTTCACGTGGAGAACGTCAGTAATGAGAACAGGCGACCGCGTGATCTGTTGGGCGTCCGCAATTCCTCTGTGTTTCTTTCGAACTGTACGATTTGGGTGGAGGGCATTACAGATAGACGGTACTTCAAGCACTACCTCGAGGTGTACCAAGAGACGCTCCCTGTGACTGAAACGAGATTTACGGAGGATTTGCACTACTCGTTTGTGGAATACGGCGGATCATGCATCACGCATTGGTCCTTTCTTGATAGCGAGGAGGACACCATCAATGTTGATCGACTGTGCGGTAAATTGTTTCTGATAGCTGACGGCGACACTGCGAGCAGATGGAAGGGTGCACGGCATGAAAAGCTAGGGGAGACGCTACGCGAGAGATACCGGCCACTGAAATGCAGGGAGGTTGAGAATGTGCTGTCGCCGAATATATTGAGGGCGGTGCTTCGGCAGTACGGCGAGAGGGAATTTCTGAAGTTCAAACAAGAGGATTACGAGCACGCCCCCTTGGGCGCCTTTATCAAAGCAAAGGTGCTTAAAGGTCAGCGGAAGCGTCGGCGAAGTTACGCGGACAACGGAACCGTATCGGATAAAGTCGGCTTTTGTGAGAAAGCCATATCCGCGATGAAGTCCTTTGACGACCTATCAGAGGAAGCAAGGGAAATCGCCAAGAGGCTCTACGATTTCATCGCCGCCAACAACAAATGACTCCCTTGCAGTTCGGTGCCGCCCCGACCGCTACACGTTCACGGTCTCCGGTGGGCGTTACGGACTGCCTCGAAGGGGATTCTGCTTCGCGTTGGCCGAGCTGCTCACCTCTTGCGCAGAGAAATGGCGTTCTCAATCGCTCCTCGTATGGTCTTGTATCGGCTTATCGTGTCGTGCGGCTCCGTGAGGCTGATCTTCGATGCAAGCACCACCGGACCGCCCGTGGTCAGGAGGAGGAGGCGGCTGATCCGGAAGAGAAATGCCAAGACGAGCCCCGCACAGAGGGGCAACATGGTGAAGAAGGGCAGGATGGACAAAGCCGGCGGCTGTTGGCCCATCAAGGGGCCGAAAGTGGAGGTGAACCATCGCTTCACGAACAGGACGAGGCCGAGCAACGCCAGAATTGGAGCCACCATCAACAGGCTCGGCCACCTCCCCGGTCGAACCGTTTCGACGCTGATGGAAGAGACGCTGTCCAAATACAGGACAAAACCTTTCGCCCGGACTTCATTTCGTGTGACCGCGATCTTGCCGTCATCGTAAAGTGCCTCGTTCATAGGGTTTTTGCGTGCAGATCCATGCCGTCGGAAGGGGGAGCAGCATGACTTGTGCCCCAGGCCTGGTCCTCCCCCTGAATCATGACTTCATCGACGGTCGTGGGCTCACCCCAGGCGGTGAGAACCTCCCTGATCTTGGCATCCGCCTTGGGCCGGAGCGAAGCCGGTTTCCACGACGGGTCCAAATCCTTGATTTGGGCCTCGGTACCCGTTGCCTGCCTGGTCACGCGCTGGTATTCAGCCCGATTTTTACATCGGCGCCGGAATGGTCCTCGAGCGCGTTTGGCCCCCGGAATGTGCAGCCAAACACGCTTGCCGCCTTGAGTCCCTTCTCCAGGATAATTGCCTGCTTGCCTGCATCCATAAACTCACACCCGTTCACAATCAGGCGCCTACCCGAGGCCCGGATGCAGGGGTCACCTTTGCCGGCATGGTCCCACCCGGTGAAATGGCACGCCGTGAGGACCAACGAACTCCCTCCCTCGTGCCGGACTTGTTCCCTGGTCAGTTCAGTGCCCCAGAAGCCACAATTGGCGAATTTGACCGGACCCTGGTTCTGAGAGCCGATTTCGACCGTGGACATGAACTGCCCATTGGCGAACTGGACCCCGGCATGCGCTTGCGTTCGATCCACCCGCACTGCCACCGGACAAATGTCGCTCCCGGATTGGGTGATGACCGCGTTGCCTGGCCCATGGCCGAAATCGTCAAAATGAAAGCCAATCCGGGGAAAAATGACGAAGCTGTTGCTGATGAACTCCCAATCCGTCTTGCCGATCTTGAAGCCGACCAGGTTCTTTTCCAGGTAGGCCTTGATGTCGCCGCCCGGAAAAGCAGGCCTCAGCGCCATGCGGGTCCAAAAGTTCGGATTGAAATGGACGTTCTCAATGCGGCCGATGTCGGTGCATTGGTCAACGTAAACGCCGATCTTCAACGGGCAAGCAAAGACGTTTCGGACCAGGTGCAACTCGTTCCACTTAGTCCCCACGTCAATGGCCTGGTAGGGGTTGGTCAGGCACACATCCAGGATTTGGCACAACTCGCCATCCGCACGGATGGACCAGGGGTAGGGTGCTGCTTCCGGCAGCGTTTGCTCCGGGTAATGGATGGTCAGGTTGCGGATCGCGGCATTGGGCTTGAGTGTGATGAGCGGCTCACCCTCTGGCCGGCCTCGGCCGCCGAAGGCCAGGAGCACTGTGCCGATGGGGTGTTCGCTATGGGGCACGCCTCCCGAAGCGCCGCAGAGCGTCACCCCTGGTGGGACTGTTAAAGGTCCGTTCAAACGGTAGAGCCCCGGCGGAAGGTAGCAGACTGGGCCGCTGGCCTGGGCGGCCTCCAACGCCGCTTGCAGGGCTTTGGTATCATCGGTGTTGCCGTCGCCCTTGGCGCCATACTGCCGGGCATTGATCTGACTGGCTGACGGGAAGCTGGACGGGCTGGCGGTCTCGGCTCCGCAACTCGTTGCCGCACCGAGCGCCCCCAGCGAACCGAGGGCCAGCGCAGAATTCTCAACAAAGCTCCGGCGAGAGAGGCAGGAAGTTTTTGAAATCATGGCTTTTGGGCTGGTTCTCCCGGAACTCTTACCTGTCTGGCCTCGCGGCGTCAACCAACATGATAACCATTCAGGCAGCCGCCGACGTAAGGAGGCGGATTTCCGGCCCAGAACATGGGAAGCTCCCACCTTCGAAACCGGACGCGCATAGGGGCCATGATCCGGGCGGCAGCGGCAGTGGGGCAGGCGGGACGCCTGCCCCACTGCCTCCCGGTTCATGGAAAGGTCCGCCTCCTGACGTCGGCGGCTACGCTGTCCCGGGCCCTGGTGCGCGGCCACCTTCTAAGTAACTACTTCACAACACGTTGATGGGCAAGTGTTTACAAAATCCGCTAAAAACCACTTTTCGACCGGCAAATAGCCAAGTTACCTTCTTCCGCCCGCCGCCCATGGGCGGTAGATTTGCTGAACAGTTGCCTGGACTTTTTGCGGTGAAAGAGCCAACCTCTCGGCACGTCTGCCTGGAATGCTATGAACGCGCGCGCGTGGCTCACTCTTTGGATGATGCTCCTGGCCAGTTCCTGGCCGGCCTTCAGCCTCCCGGCCAGGCCTGAGTCGTTCCTGGCGGAGACGGGTTGGTTCCTCAGCGCGGCGGGGGAAGGCTCCCGTTGCTTGCCCGACGAGGGGATTCTCCCCGGACGGTGGTTCCGGCTCGGCCGCGCCAAGCCGGAGTTCGAGTCTTACTTTCCGCCGCCTGAGTCCCAAGGCGGCTGGCGCAAGCTCGAGCAACCGGACGACCTTCGCCGCCACGCCGGCATGAGTCCTGACCGGCTCGCCCAACTCAAAGAGTGGCTCCTCGGCTCGGATGACCGCGACTTCGCCGCGGTGGTCATCCGGCACGGCTACATCGCGCTGGAGGTCGAGCGGGGCAACAGCGCCAGGACCGATTCGCGCCGCGTCGCTTCCGTGTCCAAGGCCGTTTGCGCGACCGTGCTGGCGATCGCCTCGGAGCAAAGCCAGCACGGGTTGACGCCCAGAAAGATGCGCTTCAAGGACCCGGCCTTCCAGTTCATTCCCTGGGCGCAACCGCTCAGCGACCCGCGCAAGGCCCGCATCACCGTCAAACAGTTGCTCAACCACACCTCAGGAATTTGTCCCGAGGCCACCGGCGCGCCCAACGACGGCGCCTGGGAGTACATCCTGGGCCACAGCGGCGACCCGCGGACCGCGAAGCTGGCCTTCGCCCCTGGCGCCGGCTGCGGCTATTCCACCCACGCCTTGGCTCATGCCTCCCTGGTTTGCGAGACCGTCACGGGCAAGCCTTATGACCAGTTCGCCATCGAAGCCTTGTTCCGACCGCTCGGCATCGAGCACTGGTCGTTCCAATACTACCAGGGCGGCCCGAACTACGGGCGGCATCCCTCCCACGGGCTGGGCCTGCCGGCGCGCGACCTGGCCCGCATTGCTTACTGCCTGCTCCGGGGCGGACGCTGGCACGACCAGCAGGTCGTCCCAAAATGGTTTGTCAAGCAAACCGCCGCCCCCACACACGACGTGAAGACGCCGGAACTGCGCTGGAAGCTGAACCCGCAGGTCTTCTCCCACGGCTGGGAACTGCCGGCCCGCCTCACCGGCGAAGACGGCCGCTCGGGCCGGGGCATTCCCCCCGACGCCCGGGATAAGCCGGGCTCGGGCGGACAACTCATTGCCTTCGTGCCCAGCCTCGACTTGGTGGTCACACGCCAGACCGGCAGCAGCGGCGACTGGCCGTTCGAAGAGTATCTACGCCGGGCCTGCGCGGCCGCCGTTCCGGAAAGCCCAGAGGCCAAATAAAATAAGTTTTGCTTATCGTCAATTATGCGCAACTATGCGCCATCATCCGCCCCGAGGCGCATTTAACCGAGGGTCCGTACTGTTCCCCGCAAGGCGCGCCAGACCGCCTGCCTGGCGAGGGCGGCCCGCCGCTGCCGCGAGAGCCGCTTTAGCGGCGGGCGCCGGCCACGTCTTCGGTTCATAGTTTCCAGGTACCATAGTGCGAAGGTTCTCCCATGCTTTGCGCGCAGGGTCCGATGTTCTGCTGGCTGTATTGGCTGTATTGGCTGTATTGGCTGAAATATTCAGGCTGGCGCAAGGGCCAGGATGTCAATCTGGCGCCCGACGCGACCGGGTTTTGAGATCACAATCTGTGATCTCAAAGCGGCAGCTTCCACTGGAGCAAGCTGAAAGAGGAAATCTTCAGGGAACCGGCCTTCGCGGCTGGCGCAATTGCCTTTGCGCGCGGGGTGAGGGTCGGCTACGATGACCACCAGCGCCAGCCAATGAAAAACCGACTACTGCTCGCCGCAACGTGTTCAGGCCTGCTGCTTTCGGGCCTCCTGCTGCCCGGCGGCCAGGCCGCCAATGACGCCACCCTCTATCGCGACGAATTCGGCATCCCCCATGTCTATGCGCCGACGCTCGAAAGCGCGGCGTTCGCCGTCGGTTACGCGCAGGCACAAGACCGGCTGGAGGAGTTGCTCAAGAACTACCGCCGCGCCAACGGCACGATGGCGGAAGTCTTTGGCCCGAGCCATTTCCGGGACGACCTGGTCCAGCGCCTCTTCCGCCACGAGGAAATCAGCCGCCAAAACTACGGCCGGCTCAGCCCGAAAACGCGCGCCGTGATCGAGGCCTACCAGGCCGGCATCAAGTATTTCATGAAAGAGCATCCGGAACAGGTGCCCGGCTGGGCGCAGGCCATCCATCCCTGGGACGTCGTGGCCCTGGGCCGCTTCATCATCTGGGGCTGGCCTTTAGGCGAGGCGGGCGGGGACCTCCGGCGCGCCGGCATCCAGCCCGATGAACTGCCCTATCGCGGCTCGAACGAAATCCTGCTCGGCCCCAGCCGCACGGCCATGAAAACGCCCGTCGCCATCATCGACCCGCATTTGAGCTGGTATGGGGAATTCCGCTTTTACCAGGTCAGGATTTACGCCGGCGATTTCAACGCCTCCGGCGTCTGTATTTTGGGCACCCCGTTGCCCAGCCTGGGCCACAGCCGTTATTGTTCCATCGCCATGACCACCGGCGGACCCGACACCTCGGATGTCTTCGCAGAGGAACTCAACCCCGCCAACCCGCGCCAGTACCGTTACGACGGCCAATGGCGCGACCTGCTGGTGCGCAAGGTCAGGCTCGGCGTCAAGCGGGGCGACCAGGTGGATTGGCAGGAGCCGGAAATCCAATACAGCCATCACGGGCCAATCGTTGCGCACCAGCAGGGCAAGGCCTACGCGATGGCCATTCCCTACGCCGATGAGGTGGGCTTGACCGATCAGATCTACCAGACCATGACCGCCCGCAACCTCGCCGAGATGAAGCGCGCCCTCGCCCATCTCCAGCTCATGGCGCAAAACATCATGGTCGCCACCGTGCAAGGCGACATCTACTATGTCCGCAATGGCCGAGTCCCGATTCGCCCGCCGGGCACCGACCCCAGCCGCCCCATTCCCGGCGCCCTCTCCACCAACGAGTGGCGGGGCATTCACCCATTCTCGGACCTCGTCCAACTCGAAAACCCGCCCCAGGCCTACATGCACAACAACAATGTCACCCCGTTCGCCATGATGAAAGACAGCCCGCTCACGCCGGAGAAATACGCCCGGTTCCCCTACCTCTACAACGCGACCCGCAACGCCCCACGCCATCAACGGGCCGACATGATGACCGAATTGCTCGACGCCGCCCACGACCTCACGGTCGAAGGGGCGACCGCCCTGGCCTTCAACTCCCAGGTCTATCATGCCGAGCTATGGCAGGAGCGGTTGCAAGCCGCCTGGTCGAAAGCGCCGGACGCCGACAGGCAAAGCGATGCGGCCGAAGTCTGCGGCCTGATCCAACAGTGGGACCGCCACAGCGACGCGGACTCCGCAGGCGCCCTGGCCTATTACGCTTTCAAGAAAGGGCTGGCGGAAACAAGCGCCCGCGCCGTGGACCCGCCTTCGAACCTGACCGACGAGGAAATGCTCGCGGCGCTGGCCAAAGCCGCTGCCTGGCTCAAGACCAACTTCGGCTCCCTCCATGTTCCCTACGGGAGATTTTTCCGAGTCGGTCGTGAAGGCGGGCAGCGCACCTATCCGGTGAGCGGAGGTTCGGTGAGCGACGCGGGCATGGCCACGGTGCGCGCGGTCGGGTTCAGCAAAGCCGGCCGGGAAATGGTCGGCCGCAGCGGCCAGACCTCCACCCAGGTTGTCATCATGACCGATCCGCCCGAGTCCTACACGCTGGTGCCGCTGGGCGTCAGCGACCACAAGGAAAGCGGCCATTGGGATGACCAGGCGGAAAAACTCTTCAGCAAAGGCCAAGCCACCCCCACCTATTTCCTGAATCGCGCCGAACTGCTCAAGCATGTGACCGCCACGACGGTCCTGACCCCGAGCAAGGAATAAATCATCTGTTTGTATCTGCGAATCCCACTAAATCTTCCATTTACAATTATCGATTCCCCTGTCGGCTTCCTCGCCGCTACGCCGCGCCAAGTCCATGAACCTCACCTCCCCTGACCGAATCTCCAAGCACCCATGAAAGCACGACCTCTGCTCCTGAGCGCGAGTTTTGCCTTGTTGGCCGTGACCGCCCAGCCCGGTGAATGGGGCCACAAGAAATTCATCGAACTGGGCTGGGACATTCCCGACACCTCCTTCCTGCGCGCGAACTGGGCCGAGATGGAGCGAACCACGCCCTTCGGCGGCGTCATGTTCCAAATCGCAGCCAAGGACGACCAGGCACAGCCCATCAGCAGCCAGGCGGTCTGGGACCCAAAACCGTGGAAACGCGCCTGGCTCGAACCGGCCCTGGCGGACTTGCGGGCCTGCCGCTTCACGAATTTCACCGACAACTTCGTCCGTTTCAACGCCACCCCGGGCAACCTCGATTGGGCGGATGACGCCGGTTGGCAGGCGCTGGCCGACAAGGCGGGCCATTGCGCCTGGCTCATGCAGCAGACCGGCGGCAAGGGCCTGGCGATTGACTTCGAGTCCTACGGGGCGCGCCAGTTCCGGTACGACGCCGCCAAGGGGCGCTCCTTCGCCCAAACCGCCGCCCTGGCCCGCCGACGCGGCGCCCAGTTCACCCAAGGGATTGCGCGCGAGTTTCCCCAGGCCGTGCTCCTCGCCCTCTGGCTCAACAGCGTTAACTTCCAGGCCGGCAACCTGCCCTTGCCCGAGGCTGTTTTGGCCTCCAGCGGCTACGGTCTGTTGCCCGCTTTCATCGATGGCATGCTTGATACCTTGCCGCCGACGATGACCCTCGTGGACGGCTGCGAAAACGGTTACTACATGGACAGCGCCGAGGCCTATTTGCGCGCGGCTAACCAAATGCGCTCCTGGCAGGGCCCCGCCCTCCGCCTGGTCTCGCCGGAAAACCGCGCGAAATACCGGTGCCAGGTGCAGGCCGGCTTTGGCTTTTACCTGGACATGTTCCTCAACCGTGCAACCAATCACTATTACTTTCCCCCGCTCGAGGGCTCGAGGCTCGCGCGCCTGGAGCGCAATCTGCGCTTTGCCCGGGATGCGGCCGACGAGTATGTGTGGATTTACGGCGAGCAATGCCGCTGGTGGTCGGTGCCGGTGCAGGCGCCCCAGTCCGTCGGCCAGGGCCGTCCTTGGGAAGAAGCGATGCCCGGTCTCTCGCGGGCCATTGCTTTTGTGCGCGACCCGCTGGCGGCGGCGCAGGCAGAGTTGGCGCGCCTTCGCCAATCCCGCACCCTGACCAACCTGGTGGAGAACGGAGATCTGGCCCAGCCCGCCGGCCCGCAAGCCGAGGCCCTGCCCGCCCATTTCAGCGTCTGGCAGGATGAGAAGACCGCGCCCGGCAAGTTCGCCTGGGACAACGCGGTGGGCGGCGGTTCCGCCCGCGCCAGCAAAGTAAATCGGGGCTGCTTCCTCCAGGCGGTCCCGGTCCGGCCCGGCGAAACCCTGGCCGTGCAGGCCCAATGCCTGCCGCGTGGCGCCTCGAACCCCTCCTTGATCATTCGCTGGCAGAAGGAGGACGGCGCCTGGACGCAGCCGCAGGAGGACAAAACCTTCCTCTTCAAGCCCGGAGCCAGCGAATGGCGCCAGGCCTTCGGCGTCGTCACCGTCCCCAGCCAGGCGGCTAAACTCCTCATCCTCCTCAACGTCACCAGCCAACTCAGTGACCAGGACGTGTGCTGGTTCGACAATGTAGAACTCTATCGCTTATGAGCAAAAGACTCTCCCTCAACCGGCGGGCCACCACCCGCCGCGATTTCCTCCGCGCCACCACCGTCCTCGGCCTGGCCGGCTTGAGCCGACCGCTGGAGGTCCTGGCGGCCGCGGCCTCGGGCTACCAACTTGGGTGCTACACCCGCCCCTGGGACCAGTTCGATTACCGCGTGGCCCTGGACGGCATTGCGGAGGCCGGCTTCCACTACGCCGGCCTCATGACCGCCAAAGGCAAGTCCTGGGTTATCATCACCGTTGATTCCACCCCGGAGGAAGTCGTGGCCGTGGCCAACGAAGTGAAGCAACGCGGGCTCCGGACGCTCTCCCTCTACGGCGGCGATTTCCCGGTGGCCGCGTCGGTCGCGGCGGGCGTAGCCGGGCTCAAAAAGCTCATCGATCATTGCCTCCTCTGCGCCTGCCCGAACCTCATGCTCGGCGGCACCGCCGACCAGAAGCTCTTCCAGCCCTACTACCAGGTCGTCGCCGAATGTTGCGATTACGCCGCCGCCAAGGGCGTCGGCCTGAGCCTCAAGCCGCATGGCGGCCTGAATGCCACCGGCCCCCAGTGCCGCAAAATCATCGAGCAAGTCGGCCACAAAAACTTCCGGCTCTGGTACGACCCGGGCAACATCTTTTATTACTCGGACGGCAAGCTCGATCCGGTGGCGGACAGCGCGACGGTGGATGGTTTGGTCGTTGGGATGAGCGTGAAGGATTTCCTGGCGCCAAAGGAAGTGATGGTGACTCCCGGCACGGGCCAGGTGAACTTCCGCCAGGTCATGGCGCGGCTCAAGCAAGGCGGCTTTCGGAGCGGTCCGCTCCTGGTCGAATGCCTGGCGCGCAGCGACGCCGCCGCCAAGGTCACGGCCGAGGCCAGGCAGGCCCTCCGGTTCCTGGCAGAGTTGACGGGCCAGAAAGTGTGACCAGGCATTTTCGATCTGGGCCTGGATTTCGAGCGCAACCGTGACCTGCCGGGCGGCGACGGGCAGACCCTGGCCGTGCTGTTCCAGGCGCTACCGCCGATGGTGGACAGCCTCAGCACACTGAGCGGCAAGATTTTAGACGCACAATGTCCGGGATTTGGCTGCATTTTTTTCGGCGCGTTGCCCCAGGCCAACCGGTTGCGCAGTGGGAATCAAACCCAGTCAGCGCTAGCAAACCCGTTGTAGGTGTGGTAGTCAGCAGTCAATTCTTCGCCCTTCTTAATATCCCTGAGGGCGAAAAACATGTAGTCCTTGTCACAACCGACGTTCGGGGTCTTCGAGTGGTTTAAATACCAAGCAACGGTCATCAGATTAAAACTCTTGGGACAGCCGTAGGTTTCGCCCTTTTCTTTGATGAGGCAGAATTGGTCATACAAGGACCCGATTTCCTGTGGCAGTTCATCGAGGTTAAGTTCGCTCCTTTTCTTCCAAATCAATTCGCTGTCGTCGTCTTGAAATATCCTGGTTCCCTCTGGAATATCGCGAATCGCGAAGACGCCAACTCCGTGAATGTTCGACGGTCTCAGGCGCGTATAGACTCCATGATGTGGCATCCCCTCCGCGTCGGCAGGACAGCAGCCCTTACCTATGCCCCATCTTTTGTTTATGGACCGCCCCAATCCATCTAAGTCAGGAAAGATCGTGGATTCATCGATTCCGCAGCGGCGGAGATCTTTTTCTATTTCCTTCACGGCCCACCGCGGAATGACGATCTTAAACAGGCAGCGGCTGCTCCCGCGTTCGAGATCGTCAAGCGCATCACGGTCGCTTCCGTGGATTGTAAAACACGAGTGTTGGGAACTCATCCTCTGAACGACATGTGTCGGTTCGATGGCCACCGCCCGACGAGGCAGGGGCTTATACTTTTTTGGGAATCGCTCCGGTAACCACTTCTTAAGCTGCTCCCGAACCTTTGGGTCAAGACCCGTCGCACTCGGGGGGATCACCCACAACCTCGGGAATACGGGTTTGTTGAGCTCGTACGGGTCGAGAACCCACACAGCGGCGTCGCTGGCCCCGCAGTTATCCTTGACTGCGTAGTACAGGGCGATGAGGGCGCCGTCAGTCCAGTCAAGAAGCCTTGTCGCCGCCCGGTAGTGCTGCATCATAAAGTACCACTCCCATTCCGCGCGTTTCTCATCGGCTGCTGGCGAAAATTCGGACAAGATCGGAGCCCGCTTAATGAACTCCTCCCGGATTTCGTCTTCCATTTTACGGATTTCGTCTTCCATTTCACGCAGTTTCGTCCCCGGAGGCGGTTGCTGCCGATACAACGTGGGCTTCAGGTGCCAATCATCCTTCTCCTGGCCGCGAAACCAAGGCTCCCACGGGTCGTTGGGCTTATACCCCATCAACTCTCTCAAGTCCTTCACTTTTTCAAGAAACCCGGAAACACTATTCGCTTCGTGTTTTTCTCGTGGCCGTGTGTTTTTGCGACTCATGGCGTTAATAGTCCGATGCCGTCCACTCCCACTGCCTGGTGAGCGAATTGTAATGCGAGATCCAGCGCTTCGGAGGCTTCGGAGCGTATATCTCTCTCAACTCCTGCCGCGAAGCCTGCATTAGCTGATCGATGCCTGCTTGGTGAGCAGCGGAGTCCCGCCCGATAGCCTCCATTCGCTGAGCGAAGGCCGCCCGGTCAGCTATGTCGTTTGCTCTCCGCATTTCCCGCAATTGTTGATTCCTGTCGTACTCCTCGTTGCTCCGTTGGAGCGCCTCGTCAAAAGCCTGTAGTGGTCGCTGGGCAGCGGCATCCAGAGCTATCTCATTTGCCCGAGCCATTTCTTCTGCTTGTTGCTCAAGCCAGAAGTTTCTCGTGCTTTCTATTCTGGCGCGTTCTGCGGACTGCGATTTCAGGTCTGTGTAGATCAACAAAGCCGTCCCGCATACCATCATGGCGATGAGCACAGCCGCCCATTTCCAGCCAAAACTGGCCCGCCGAGACCAAAGGCTTCCAAACCAACAGCGGAGCCGGTACATCAGTCCCAGTTTTCGCAACTCGATAGTGAAGCTGCAATGAGGGCATTCGACCCACTCCCCCAAGCCGTGTGCAGGGAACTCAATCGGCCCGCCGCAGTCGCGGCACTTTGACTTAATGTAAACCTCGCCACCTTGAGCGAAACGCCTCCTCCGCGCCGAGGCTTCACACCGTTGCAAGACCCAAATTAGTACCAGCCCAAGCGCACACAGGAGCGCCGGAAGAATGATACCCAGGATGCCGTCCGCCGCTCCGAGGGCGGGTTGAATCAGCTTGCCACTTGCGCCGGCGGGTGGTTTGCCCGGCTCGGCGCAGAACCCCGTGAAACTGGCGGTCGAGGCGAGCAACGCAACACCGGCTGTTAGTTGCGAAAGCCAGCTTTGCAGGCAGGCACTTCTCATGCTTCTCATAAACGTCCCGTTGATGCCAGCAGGGAGCGGCCCATACCAGAGGCACGCGAGGCCGCGCCGAGCGGCGCGGGCGTCTGGCGGCTCTGGTATCGAAAAATTCGCGGTTTTCTGCCTGACCGAACCGCCCCGCTAAATTGTCATATCGCAGCAATTGAACGCCCAATCCGCAGGAAAGTCAATGCCATTTTGGGCAGTTGCCACGCCTGATTAAAGGGTGGCCTGGGGCCACGTGATGCGCGTCCCAAAAGGGTCAATTCCTGGTATCGTTAGTTCGCTCGCCGCTTTTCTTTCCCTGGCCGCCCTGCCAATAAGGGAGGCGCGATGGGTGCGCCTTTGTCCCCATCTGAGCGCCGCCAGCGTAGTTGAGGGAAAGCGGGGCGATTTTCCTCACGGTCCGTGAGGGACGGCCGCCCTGGTCGCGCAATTATCTCGAAAGCGTTTTCCGGCCTTCCCGTTGCTCTCCAGACCCCCTTTCCCGATGCCTCTAAAGAATTAGTAGCAAATAAAGCCGGCCAGAGAACCACGGCGGCGTCCCGCCGCGGCGGGACCGCCACCTGGCGCAGCACCCCATCGGCCACATTGGCTGCATTGGCCACATCGGCTCCATTGGCCACATCGGCTCCATTGGCCACATGCCCCAGCCTGGCGCACCACCGCATTGGCCACATTGGCTGGATTGCCCACATTGGCTATTTTTTCCAAAAAACTGGCCGGGCCGCGGCCTAAAAGGAATGCCACACCTCAGCACAACGCCTTGTCGCTCTCCTCGCCGCAGCCAAGCGCTTCCCCGGCTCCGCCCAGGATGCGACAACCTGCCGGGCGGCGGAGTTTTCGCTTGCTCCGGACGCTCCTCTTGCCTCAGCCTTGCCGGGAATGGAAAACCGGCTATGAATGCGTGGACGCGACGTGATTTTACCAAGAGTGTAATCCTGGCTGGGGCGACGAGCGCGCTTGGGGCGGCGCGCGCGGCCGGCGCCAGCGACCGTGTGCGCCTGGGCTTTATCGGTTTGGGCAACCGCGGCGACCAGGTCCTGGACGCGTTTCTCAAACAGCCGGATGCCGAGGTCGCGGCCGTTTGCGACCTGTCGCAAGCTTACCTGGACTTTGCGGCCAAGAAGGCGGGCAGCTCGCCCCGGCAGTTCAAGGATTACCGGCGACTGCTGGGGCTTAAGGAACTGGACGCGGTGGTCATCGCCACGCCCGACCACTGGCACGCCCTCCAGACGATTGCGGCCTGCCAGGCGGGCAAAGATGTCTATGTGGAGAAGCCGCTCTCGCTCTGCGTGGCCGAAGGCCGGCGCATGGTCGAGGCGGTGCGCCGGCATGGCCGCGTTTGCCAGGTGGGCATCCATCGCCGCTCCGTGCCCCTCTGCCGCCAGGCCGCGGACTTCGTGCGCCAGGGGGGCTTGGGCAAAGTGACGGCGGCCCGCGCTTTCCATATCCACAACGAATGGCCGGCCGGCATTGGCAATCCGCCGGATGAAAATCCGCCGGCGGACCTGGACTGGGAGGCCTGGCTCGGCCCCGCGCCCAAGCGGCCTTACAACAAGAACCGCGCCTTCTACCGTTTCCGGTGGTTCTACGACTACAGTGGCGGCCAGGTCACCAACTTCGGCGTGCATTACATTGACTTCATTCAGTGGGCCCTGGGGGCGGAAGCGCCGCTCTGCGTCACCGCCCTGGGCCTCAAGGCCGCCGGGATGAAGGACAACCGGGAAATCCCCGACACCCTCGAGGCCTGCTGGCAATATCCCGGCGGCACGCTGGTCACCTTTTCCCAGTTCAATGCCACGGCCGCCACCTGGAGCCTGCCCGGCTGCGAACTCGAACTGCGCGGCACCCTGGGCACGCTTTACCTGTTTGGCAACGGCTACGAGGTCGTGCCCGACCCGATTTCACAAGACGAATTCCCCGCCCTCTCGCCGCTCACCCGCCAACTCGATTCGCGCTATCGCAAGGACGCCAAACCGCAAATCGAGCCGCAGAAAGTCCGCGGCTCCTCCACCGCCGACACGGCCTACCACGCGCGCAACTTCCTGGATTGCGTGAAGAACCGGACCAGGTGCAACTGCGACATCGAGATCGGCCATCGCAGCACCACCGCCACGCTCCTGGCCAACATCGCCTTGAAAACTCACAGCGTCCTGGACTGGGACGCCCAGGCCGAGCGCTTCCCCCGCCACCCCGAGGCGAACAAACTGCTGAGCTACCACTACCGCGCCCCGTACCGGTTCCCGGAGTGACCAGGGGCGAGTGGCGAGCGGCCAGGCGCCAGGGACGGGTGACGCCGGAGCTCAGACGCGCTTCCAGGTCGGTCCATCGACCCTCGCCACTCCTCACTCGTCACTCACCCGAGCGCTCCTACCTGATCCGATGTGCCGGGGAGTTACCTGATACCGCTCACGGGCTCAACCTGTTTCTCGAATTCCGCTCCGATAAAACCATCCGGGCAGCAATTCACCGGGCAAAATCAATCCTCTGCTCTACCGCCGCCTAATCGTCATTATCATCAATCCGTCCTTCCCCGTGGCACTTAGGACAAGTGACCCTGCCTGTGCCATCGCAAAGAGTGCATAGATCACCGTCACGGTCTTTTCCACGACCGCTGCATCCATCGCATTCCACCTTTCCACTCCCGGTTCCGAACATCTCGGCCAGAAGGTGAGTATTACACACGTCGCAGCATTTTTTTCCCATAAATATTGATAGGAATTCCCCTTTTTGCCGCGCGGGCGGTTTTGGCGCTGCGCTGGTCGATCAGTAGTTAAAGCCGGTAATGGTGGTTCGAGAAGGCGTTGCCTTTGGTGTTGGCAGGTTTACGTCGCCGGATGTCCTGGATGACCTGGTCGAGTTTCTCGTTATCGATTCCCACAAGATCGTCGGTGGTGACGAGGGCATCGAACAGGCCGTGGTCTTTGAAGTCGGTCAGGCGGCGCTGCCAATCACGCGAATACTTCCGGCAGTCAAGCTTGCCAAGATGCTCCCAGAAGATGCGGGTCTTGTCTTCGAAATAAATCGTGAAGTCAGGTTTGATGGCATAGGTGCGCTTGGCGAGCGGGAGTTTCTCTTCGTACTTGAACTTCAGCCCGCTTCGCTCCAGGGCCTTGTAGATGATGTATTCGATCCGCGACTTGACGAAGACACCCTTGGCGGGCTGGTAGCCGCTCTTGTTGTCCGCTGGCGCGGAGAAAACGGATGTATTGCGAGTGAGGAGGCTGGAGCGGTTGCGGGCAATCTCAAGGAGATTTTCTTCCGCCTGTTGCAGGAAGATCGTAAGTTGCCGCCTTGACCGCGTGAGGGCCGTGTAGACCAGTTCCTTCGTCAGGAGGGTGAGGCGCTCGGGGATGACCAACAGGACGTGCTCGAAGTCGCTGCCTTGGGCCTTATGAACGGTAATGGCGTATGCGAGATCAAGGTTTTCCTCGTTGTCCAGATAGAAAAACGGCTTTTCAGCATCGGGGAAATAGTACCTCCGTTTGTTCCCCTCTCCGGTGATGATGCCGATTGAGCCATTTGAGAGGACGAGTTTGCGGTCTTCTCCCCACCCCTGGTACCAGTTGGCAATCCGGATTACCTTATCGGAGTGGTAGAACGGACTGAGCTCGGGGGAATCATTATCCTTGCGAAACGTTGTCTGGATGGCGCTGTTGACGGTGACCGTTCCACCGTACCCGCCCCTATACGGGCTGAGGCACTGAACCCGATCCAGTTTGAGGCGGTCCCGGAACTCGTAGTCCTGGTTGTTTACGTAACCGCTGTCGTACAGGCCGAGGACGCGGTTGAACGCCTGGCGTGGTGTGAGGGGGTTGCCTTCGTCGTCGGTGCCGGTCGGCAAGAGACCCTTGATGGTCCTCATAATCAGCTCGTCGAGCTCTTGGCGGGTGCGCCACCGGTGAATCGTCAAGCCGCCGCCGAGCGGGCCTGTCTTGTCGAGCATGTCCAGGGCTTCCTCGTAGTACCGCTTCTTGTCGGTGAAGACCTCGGCGAGTTGGAGTATCCTGGGGTCGTTCTCCTGCCGGCAGTTGGACCGGAGGTTGACGTAATGCTCGGGTTCAAGATCTTCCTGTTCCTGGATGTGGGTGACGATGTCGTGGAATGGTTTGCCGAAACCGATGGGTGGAAGTTGATTCTCGTCGCCGACCATGATGATGCGGCGTGGAAATTCCTTGTCGAAGCGTATAGAGGATAGCAGCGTCTTGAGCTTCTCGAGATCGATCATGGACGATTCGTCGATGACGAGGTTTTCTACGGTAATCTTCTTGCTGTTCTGCAGGTCATCAAGGGTGTCCCAGTCATCGTAGGCCCAGCCGAACTCGTTCTTGAAAAGGAACCGATCTATGGTGTCCGCTTTCAGACCTTTATCGGTTCTTTCCGCGATGTTCTGGGACAAGCGAAGAGCCGCCTTGCCGGTCGGGGCGAGGACGGTTACGTCCTCACCGGCGCCGAGCAAGGTTTCGATGATCTTGGTCACTTCAAATGTTTTGCCGGAGCCAGGGCGGCCGGTGAGAAGGAACAGGGACTTCTTCAGAATGTGGGCGTAGAGCCTTGTTCGTTCCTCCCGGAACAGTGCCTCATCAAAGCCGGGAATCTTCTTGCTGAGTTTCTCGACGCTCTGTTGGATATGGCCCTTGAAGTCGGGCTTCGGTTTCTTGTGGCCAGCACGTTTCCGGGTCAGTTCCTCGACCATCCTCTTGACCTGCAGTTCAGCGTCGCGGATGCGCTTCAGGTAGAAGTAGGTGGTCCCGTCTTGGGAAACCATCGTCAATTTCTCAATGAAATGGCTCTTGTAGTCGTCCTGCAGCGTCGTGATGGCAGCGCGGTCGATCAGGATGTCATTCCTGTAGATCAGGGGGTGCTCTTCGGCTTCGTTGAGCACGTTCTCGACGTGGTCATAGCAGTGACCGCCTAGGCTGCCGATGCGGGTGAGGTAGTCGGCAACCACGGCGCGAATCCGTTGCGGGCTGTCTTCCTTGAGGTTCTGGATTTCGCGGTGGCGCTTGACGAACTTGCGGTCTGGAATCATGCCGACATCCACTTTGTAGAGATCGATAGCTTCGTCCATCAGGTCAGGTTCGTCGAGGTGTGCATCGTCGTCTGGTTGGTACTCTTCGAAGAGGATATAGGGGTTTGCTGGTAGCCCCTTCATGAGCGCCGGGTCGGCGACGATCTTGTCAATCTGGTGCGCGGTGAGGTTGAAGAGGCTCAATTTGACCAGCGCGGCGAGGTTGTTCTTGAAACCGCGGGTGTCGGCGAGATCAAGGAGTGTGTCTTCGTGGGGTTCAAGGGCCTTCGGCACTTCTTCCTTTTCTGCGATGTCTGTGAGGACGGCATGGAGATCGTGCTTGGGGTTGGTTGCGCTCACGAGGGCGCCGGCCAGTTTCACGCAATCTTCGTCGGGGAGGAAGCGTTTCAAGATTCTCGGCAGTGAAGGATACAGGCCGCGCTTCTGCCATGCCTTTTCGATCAGAGCGTTGACTCTCGCCTCTTCCTGCGCGAAGTCGCTGTTGACCACAGTGCCTTTGTGGTCCTGCATCTTCTTGATGGCCTTCCGGAGCTTGTAGAGCAGGTAGAGGCACTTGTCGTCGTCGATATCCATGGCGACGTACTTGAAGCCGGAGATCAGCGATCCCTCCTCGATGATGACGCGCATGTCGGTGAGGAGATTCTCATCGTCCGGATTGGCGGCGATGTGGGCAAGGTACTGGCGGTATGGCAAAAGGATCGTCTGTGTTGGGTCGTGCGTGACTTGCAGCGCCCAGTTGATCGTCGGGAAGTTCTTCATCGTCTTGGACTGCCCGCGGATCTCCTTAAGGCGCTCAGCGGTGAACTGGAAGCGAGTGGTCTTCGGCGGTGTGGCGATCACGGAGCAGCCGAGCAGCAGGTAACGCATGTCGTCGGCTGACACGGGGTTATCGTAATTGGCGTAGAAGAACATGATGGACTCGCCGGTGGTGAGCTTCCCTGTGAATTTTCGGATTCGTTCTTCCAGATCGGGGGGGTAGTTGCCGTTCCTGGCCTTGTTCTTCGAGTCGTGGACGTACGAGAGTTTGAACGGCCATGTGAACACGGAGTTCGGGTGAAGGGTCTCCGGAATGCCTGCGATGTTCAGCCACGAGAAGGCGTGGGTGTGGACAACATTGATCTTGTCCTTTCCGAAGGCATTGATGGACCAATAGCAGGGCGGAACCTTATCTGGCGCGAGGCTGCACACAGGTTTCGTGGCCTTGTCTGTCTCGAACGCCAGGTTTCTCTTCTTCTCTATGCGGCCCGACAAGAGTGAATGGGCGCCCACACAGTAGGTGTTCGCCTGTGGGTCGCGGCAGACCGCGCCATTCCAGTCGGTGTCATGCCACGCCATGCGGACGGTCAGGTGCATGTTCTGTGTCCTCGATTCGCTGGGGCTTCGTGCTGATACGGACTGGTCGAGTGGAACGGAACCGCGACCGGTTGAGACCAATGGCTTCCGCTGTTTCTGCCCTTTCGGGCATCGTGGCAAACGGCCATTAGGTCCTGCCCGCCTTTCCTCCGCCCCCTCATTGACCCTGCAGGCGTGAAGGAGAATTCGTTTTGCATCTCGCTCATTCCAACCCGCATGGTACCAGGCTCAATGAATGCGTCAAGCCCCGGGATCTGATCCAAAAGTACCAAGCAGAGTAACTCTTCAGGTGCTGGATCAGGTTTGATGTGAATGCTCGCGCGGGGTCGACTTCACGCTTTGTCCCGGAGGGACATCCCGAGAATAGCCCGGCGCTTCAGCGCCGGGTAGGACGCCCAAAGGGCCCGCGTCCCGAAGGGACGCTTGAAGCTCAATCCCACAAATAGCGCTCGTCGTACTCAATCCGATGCCTCTTGAGGAGGGCCAGAAACTCCTCCTGGAATGTCTTGCGCCGATGGTGCTGCTCCTGGCCTTGGATGTAGCGGATGGCCTTGTCCAATTGCGACACGCTCACGCTGAAGGCGCCATACTTCTCCTGCCAGCGGAATCGCCGGCACTCCAGGAAGGTTTCGTGCACCCACTTCGAAGACGCGCCCTTGAGCAGCTGCAGGGCTTGGGCAATCGAGAGGGTCGCCGGTAGGGACAGCAGGATATGGACGTGATCGAGCGTGCCGCCAATCTCGATGGCTTTCATCCGGTTCTGCCGGGCGATGCCGCCCAGGAAGGGCCAGAGCCGTTCGCGCAGTGGCGGCGTGATCAGGGGGCGGCGTTCTTTGGTGCTGAAGACGCAATGGAACCACGAGCTGATGTATGACATGCCACTGATTCAACCGTCCCTTCGGGACGGAGGCAACGCTAAACGGCTTCTCCCGGCGCTGAAGCGCCGGGCTATTGTCGGGATGTCCCTACGGGACAACGACCGACCTCAAGCCACTTGACATTTCCGGGACAACAACCGACCTCAAGCCGCTTGACATTTCGAGAGGCGCCTGCGATGCCGAGGCAAACGCGTGGGTGCGCACCTCCGGGACGGAGGCAACGGTAAACCGGTTCTCCCGGCGCTGAAGCGCCGGGCTATTGTCGGGATGTCCCTCCGGGACAACAACCGACCTCAAACCGCTTGACATTACGAGAGGCGCCTACGATGCGGAGGCAAACGCATGGGTGCGCACCTCAACAGTCACCAAGCAGATGGCGGCGAAAACGGCGAATCACTGAAAAAACTGGTGTTTGACGTTGCGCAGGCAGGAGAGAAGCGGCAATCGTCTCCATTCATGATGGTGAGTATGTCGCGATGGTGGTCATGCTGGTGTCAGACTGCAATGATAAGCGATGGAATGCGTCGCCGTTGGCGGTCCGCGTCGCGGCCCAACAGGCCGGCAGGACCCAGGTTTTGGCGCCCCTTCAGGGCGCGCTTGGCTTTGTAAACGGCTTCCCAGGGCATCGGCCTGCCGGCCTCAGCCCTGGGCTGGGCTCTACCGGCCCTTCGGGCCGGAAACGCGGCCCATCCAATAACACGGACAGTACGTCGCTTATTTCCGCAATCAAGCACTATGCGGCGCAGGTCCGAAGGCCGCGCTGGGCGGCCTCCTGAATGTGGGCCGGCTGGGTTGGCTCGGCGAGCATGCGGTAAAGCGCCTGGGCCTCCGCCCGCTGGCCGGCTTCGAGCAAGTGCTCCGCGCAGTTCAGGGCGGCGTCGGCTGTCTTGTGCCGGAGCGCCGCGGGCGCCTTGGGGTGGAAATGGCGCAGGGCCTGGCCCGCGGCCACGGAGCCGATGGCGCCCAGGGCGGCCACCGCCGCGCCGGCAACCTCCGGGTCAGCATCATTGAGCAACTTTTTCAGCGCGCCTGCGCTCGCCGCCTCGCGCCGATTGCCGAGGGAATTGATGGCCCCTGCCTTCGGCAAACCATGGAGCCGCCCCAGGGCCTTGCGCAAGGCTTGAGTTGCCTGGGGGCAGGGCAAGGCCTCGAGCGCGTTGCGCGCCGCGGTGCCAAGCTGCGCCTCCGCCAGTAACTGACTGAGCGGCGGCACGGACTGCTCCGACCCGATCAAGCCCAGCTTGGCACAGATGTATTCGCGCGCCACGACAGAGCCGCCGGCGCGCAGGCTGGTGAAGCGGCCTTCTTCGAGCGCGGCTCGTTTGTCATCGGTCGTGCCTGCGAGGTACTCGTCCATAGTCTCGGGCTTTGATGTCATGACATAAAGGTGGCTTATCGCTGCAGCCGGAAGAATCTCGCCGGCGCTGACATATCGAGGTTGGTGTAGCTCTGCCACGGATTGGGCAGGTTGGTGTACGGCCCGAGGGGCGTGGGCGCGGATTGGAGGACGCCCGGGCCGCTCCATTGGATGACCAACCCGGAGGGATCGAGATACGCACCCAGCCTCGGCCGAGCCGGCACTAAAGCCAGTCCGTGATAGTTGCCCGAGGCGACACCTGCGGCATTGGTTGCCGCGGCGGCAATGTCCAACTGGCCATACGAATTGTCGCCCCAGCCCACGATCGTGCCATCCGCCCGGAGGGCGAAAGAGTGGAAATCCCCGGCGGCAATGGCGACGATGTTGGACAAGCCGCTCGGCACATTGGTTTGGCCCCAAGTGTTGTCGCCCCACACGACGACGGTGCGGTTGGACAACAGGCACACGCTGTGCAGATAGCCGGCGGCGAGGGCGGCAACACCGGCAAGGCCCGACGGCGGCGAGGCCTGCCTGTAGGCATTGAATCCCCACCCGGCGACCGTGCCGTTGCTGCGCAAGGCGAGGTTGTGGTTGCGTCCGGCGGCAATAGCCCGAACTCCGGCAACACCGGAGGCGCCGCTGACCTGTCCCAAGCTGTTGTCGCCCCAGGCCGCCACGGTTCCGGCAGCGAGCAGCGCCAGGCTGTGCCCATCCCCGGCGGCGACCGCCAGGACCCCATTGGCCGACGAGGGAACGTTGCATTGCCCGGCGTCGTTGCGGCCCCAGGCAACTACGCCGCCGCTCGCGGTGACGGCCAAGTTGTGCGCCGCCCCCGACGCGATCGCGGCGAACTGCTGGCCCCCGCCAGGAACGGCGGTCTGCCCGTCGCCATTGAATCCCCAGGCCAGGAGCGAACCGTTCCGGCGCAGCGCCAGCGTGTGGTAGTCGCCGCCGGCCACCGCGACCACGTCGTCCAGGTTCCCCGGCACGTCGGTCTGTCCCCCCGAGTCGTCACCCCAGGCGAGGACGGAACAGGGGAGGTCGAAAACGCTCACGCGGCCCGTGGAGGAGACGCTGCCGTAGGAGTTGGCGACGGTAACCCGGTAGTAGCCCGCCTGGGCCAGTTGGATATTGGTGATGAGCAGCGTCTGTGTCTGGCTGGTGGAAATCTGCACGTTGTTGAACCGCCAGGTGTAGGTCGGAACCCCGCTGGCCAGGACCTGCACGCTCAAGACCACCGTGCTGCTCCGGTCCGCCAGCAGGTTGGTGAGGCCTTGCTGGAAGATGGGCGCTTGATTGATCACGCTCACCTGGCTCAAAACGCTGGTGGCCGCGCCGAAGGCGTTGGTGACGGTGACGTAGTACTGCCCCGCCGACGCCACGGTGACCTGGTTCAGCGCGAGCCGGCCGTTGGTCTGATTGAGCAGCGGCGCGCCTTGGAAGTACCATTGGTAGCGTAGCGGTGCGCTGCCGCTGGCCAGGCTGTTCAGATTCGTGCTCGCGCCCGCCGCCACCACGACCACGGATAAGGGTTGCTGCACGAAGAGCGGCGGCGCCGCCGTGACGATCACGGTGGCGACCTGGCTGGTTGCCGCGCCGATAAGATTCGATGCCACCAGGCTGTAATCGCCCCCATCGCTCAAGCTTAGATTTGAAAGCACCAGGGAGGCCTGGCCGGCGCCCGGCAGATTCGTGCCGTTGAGCTGCCACTGGTGACCAATCGGCTCGGAGCCCGCGGCCAGGGCGCCGAGCGTCGCCGTGCCGCCGGCAGGTTGGGACGTGCCGGCTGGCTGGCTCAGGAAATAGGGGGCGACCGGCGTCACCGCGAGCGTGGCCAGGCCGCTGGTGGCAACGCCAAGAACGTTGCTGACGGTCACCTGGTAAGCGCCGGCGTTAGGCGCCTGCGCATCGTTGAGCTGGTATTGCGCGCGGGTGGCGTTGGGAATCGGCGCTCCATTGAACCACCATTGGTAGAACAGCGGCTGGCTGCCGGACGCGATGACGGAGAACGCCACATTCGATGAAGCGCCCACCACCTGCGATGCCGGGCCGCCCAGGATGGCCGGGGCCGCGGGCAGCACGCGGACAAAGGCCACCGCGCTCGTCGCCGCACTCGCCGCGTTTTGCACCACGCAACGATAGACCCCCTCCTGGGTCTCCTGGATATTGGTGAGCGTCAGCAGGGCGTTCGTGGCGCCGCTCAAGCCCACACCCTCGAACGTCCACCGGTAGTTCAGCGGCGTGGTTCCCTGGGCAACGACCGAGAGCTCGAGGGACTGGCCGGCCAGGACGGTGCTGCCCACCGGCTGGCCCGTGATCGCCACGGGCTGGAGCACGGCCACGTGGGCGACGGCGCTGGTGACGACGCCGTAGGCATTGCTCACCGTCAACTGGTAATCGCCCGCCTGCGCGACCTGGATGGCCGTCAATGCCAGCGAGGAATTGGTCGCGTCCGGAAGCATGAGCCCTCCCGCGGTCCATTGGCACGATAACGGTGCCAGGCCCGTCACGGTGCAGTTTAGCGTCAGGTTGGACCCCACGAGCACGTTGTTGGTGGCCGCCGGCTGCTGGGAGATCCTGGGCGAGCAGATGAGGGCCAGCGGGAGGCCCTCGAGGCGGTGCGTGGCGCTGTTGAAATACCATAGGTCCCGGTCGCCTCTGTCCACGGCGAGCGTGGACGCGGTGACCGGCAGATTGTAAATGGCCTTGCCGGTGGCGGTGTCGAAGGCTTGGGCCGAGCCGAAGGCAACCGAACCGTCGCTTGAGCAGCCATAGGCTGGCGTTCCTGGCCAGGCACCGAGCGTGGTCAGCAGCACCAGGTTGGTATCATAGACCCCCCCGTTCCAGAAGACCCGCGTCCCATCAAGGCTCACGACCGGGCCTCGCGTCGGGGGAAGCATGCTGGTGACTCTGGCGACTTCGACAAAGCCAGCGTCCCCAAAGGCGTCCTTGGACAAAGCAGACTGCGCGCCAATGCTGTGGTAGTAGAAATTGCCGGTCGGATCGCATACGCCCGCACCCAGGACCATGCCCGGCGGTCGTATGGTTATGGTGGAGAGGCCGGTGTGGGCATCGATCACGTCCATGTAGGTGTGCTGCCCTTCGGTAACCAGGCGCCAAGCCTGGCCGGCGCTTATGTAATACACATCGGTCCCCATTGAGAGCGGCGCCACCTCAGTCCCCGTCGTGAGATCAACGATGCGGGTTACAGGCTGCCCCCAGTTGGAGACGTAAAGATGGTCGTCGCGGGGGTTCACGGTCATGTCCGTGGGGTTGATTCCGATGGGCAGGACTCGGTCCACCGAGCCGGTGTCGGTGTTGAGGAACAGCACAAACGCGTCGTTGGCGGTCCCGCTGCCCGGGTGGAGGGCATAGATGTAATCGCGGCTTGGGTCCACGACCATTTGGGAGCAATTCGCGTCATACAACTGGAGAATGAGGGGGTATTGCAGCACGATGCCGTCGCTGGCGATGGTGATGATATTGGTGTAGGTGCCGGCCGCGAGATTCGTCGGGTTGACCGACAACGTCACCACGGCCGGGGTGGTGCCGTTGGTGGCGGAAGGCGATACCCAGGGGGCGGCGACGCTCAAGGTCCAGGCGGTCGGTTGGGCCGCGGTCAGGGACAGCGAGGCTGGCAGCACGGGCAACCCGACCAGGGCGCCCAGGTTCAGCGCCTGGGGCGACACGCTCACGGAGGAGACGGTAAACGACCACACGGGTCCCGGAGTCACCGCGGTGTAACCGACCGAATCCACGCGCCAATAGTAAGTGGAGCCGGGCGTGAGCGCGGCGGCCACGGAAAAGGACGGGACGGAGGAGGTGCCCAGGAACCATTGCGAAGTCGTATCGGCGGCCGCCACCTCGGCCTGGTTGGTTCCCAGGAACACCCGGAAGCTCGTCGCCCACCTGCTGGGAGTCCAGGCGAGTTGCTGCCGGGGCGGGTTGACGACGGAAAGATCCGCCGGCACGGGATTCGATGCCGGATCCGGCGCGGCGATAACCGAGCCGAGGTCGTAAACGGCCAGCGTGCCATCGCCGGAGTTATAACGAAACAGCTTTTGCTGGTTGCCGGAGACGGTTTGCACGGTGCTGGCGAACGGCAGGTTAGTCAGGAGCGTACCGTCCTGGGTCTTGAAGACCGCGGTGGGTCCGAAGGCCAGGGAGCCATCCGCTGAAATCGCGTAGATATTTTCCGTAAACGAAGCCAGCACGAGGCTCACATTCGCGGCCGCGAGCATGTACCCTTTGTTGAAGAGCAGAGTCTCGGAGGCGTTGAGGAGGATCGGCGCGTCAATGGGGTCTCGATACTGGAACGGCCCGGTTTGATTCCAGGTGAGGCTGGGCGCGGTGGCGGCAAGGCGCGCGACCGTGGAGCCCGCCCAACCTGCGCCCCAGCCGTATTGCAGCCAGGTGTAAAGCGTGCTGCCATTGCGAGTCGCCACCATCCCGCCGGTCCCGTCGGGCACGCCAACGGCGCCGTAGATGTACATGTTGGCGCCGGCGTCATAAACCATGGTGCTGGCGCCCGTATTGTAGTTCAAGGCGTAAATGTTCGGCGCCCAGGCGCCATCCGTAAAATAGACGCGGCTCGAGGCCCCGAGAGCGAGGTGCAGCGGATCGGTGGGGCTGTAGGCGTTGGGCGTCGAGATCGACTTTTCCGCGACCACGCTGAACGTATCAAGGCTGACCTTCGAAACCGTTCGGCTGCCAGTGTTTACGACATAAAGCGCGTCCCCCGCCGGGGTCATCACCATGTCGGTCGGGTATTTCCCCAAGGAAATCACGGACACCGTTGAGCCGTTGGTGGCGTCCAGGGCCACCAGCGTGCCGGGATTGTTGCCTGAGGAAGCGTCGAGCGCATAGACGCGAGAACGTGCGGAATCCGGCACCAGCTTCACCAGGACGCGTGCAGGCGGCACGTTGGTTATCTGCGCCGGCCCGCTCGTAGAGGCGGCCAGCGCGATGGCGGATAGGAGGAGATAAGGTGTTCTCATAGTAGCGGCCTCTGTTGAACTCAACGCGCAGCCTAGGCCGTTCGCCGGAGGGGCACAAGAGAGAATATCGGCACCCGTGACTATCTTTTGATCCCGGTTGAAGCTTACTGAGAATTATGAAAACGAGTGGGTCTATGAAAACCGAGACCTTCCTCATCACGGGAGCGTCGTCGGGCATCGGCCTTGAGCTGGCCAAGTGTTCTGCCTGTGCCGAGCGGATGGCTGCCTTGCACGGTTCCAACTGATGGAAAACCAGAGGTGGCTGGCGCACACGTTGACTGGTCAGAACGGGTCATAGCCGAGAAAGCGCACGATCCTGCTGCGGATTTTCCGACTGGGTTGATGCTTCTCTTTCTCCCAGTCACGGAGGGTGCCCTTGTCCACGCCGAGAATTCTCCGGCATTCGGCTGCCGTCATTTTCAGGTCGAATCGCCGCTTCTTGATGCGCTCGCCTATGTGGCGGGGGCGAGCCGGATAGTACCCGCTTTTCCACAAGTAGCTGTTATTCTTGGGCTTGGAACACGTCAACGTCAGGTGGCAAAAAGGCATCGCTGCACACCCACCGCGGCACTCCCTTCCTATGCGGCGCAGGTCCGCAGGCCGCGCTGAGCGGCCTCCTGAATGTGGGCTGGCTGGGTTGGCTCGGCGAGCATCCGGTAAAGCGCCTGGGCCTCCGCCCGCTGGCCGGCTTCGAGCAAGTGCTCCGCGCAGTTCAGGGCGGCGTCGGCGGTCTTGTGCTGGAGCGCCGCGGGCGCCTTGGGGTAGAAATGGCGCAGGGCCCGGCCCGCGGCCACCGAGCCAATCCTGCCCAGGGCGGCCACCGCCGCGCCGGCCACCTCCGGGTCAGCATCTTTGAGCAACTCTTTCAGCGCGCCTGCGCTCGCCGCCTCGCGCCGATTCCCCAGGGAATTGATGGCCCCTGCCTTGGGCAAACCATGGAGCCGCCCCAGGGCCTTGCGCAAGGCTTGAGTTGCCTGGGGGCAGGGCAAGGCCTCCAGGGCGTTGCGCGCCGCGGTGCCAAGCTGCGCCTCCGCCAGTAACTGGCTGAGCGCCGGCACGGACTGCTCCGACCCGATCAAGCCCAGCTTGGCACAGATGTATTCGCGCGCCACGACAGAGCCGCCGGCGCGCAGGATGGCCACGAGTTGCTGTTCCAGTTGTTGGCGCGAGGGCGCGTCATTCAGGCTGGCGGCGGCCGCGGCCTGGTCAATCGGCAAGAGCGCGGCGCGCCCCGACCCGCGGTCGTAAGCTTTGAGCGCCTCAAGGGCTTGGGCCAGGGCGCCCGGCGCCGGCGGCGCGTTTGAACTTTTGGCTGGGGGAATGGAGTCGGGCATAATCGGGATGGTAACTGTTCAGGTGTGGGGCAGGTTTGGCGTGAATTCTTACGCGGGGCCGAGTTGAAGGTTTGTCCCGTAGGGACAGCTCGAGAATAGCCCGGCCGCTTCAGCGCCGGGTACGATGCCCAAAGAGCCCGCGTCCCGAAGGGACGCTTGAAGCTCAATCCCACAAATAGCGCTCGTCGTACTCAATCCGATGCCTCTTGAGCAGGGCCAGAAACTCCTCCTGGAATGTCCTGCGCCGATGGTGTTGCTCCTGGCCTTGGATGTAGCGGATGGCCTTGTCCAATTGCGACACGCTCACGCTGAAGGCGCCATACTTCTCCTGCCAGCGGAATCGCCGGTGCTCCGGGAAGGTTTCATGGACCCACCTCGAGGAGGCGCCCTTGAGGAGCTGGAGGGCTTGGGCAATCGAGAGGGTCGCCGGTAGGGACAGCAGGATATGGACGTGATCGAGCGTGCCGCCAATCTCGATGGCTTTCATCCGGTTCTGCCGGGCGATGCCGCCCAGGAAGGG
>Ga0187866_1000527_pt1 | contig 43699 bp, 59 predicted proteins | sample June2016WEW_11_1_3_FD_133013 | JGI IMG/M metagenome (GOLD analysis project Ga0187866, IMG submission 133013) | Peatland microbial communities from SPRUCE experiment site at the Marcell Experimental Forest, Minnesota, USA - June2016WEW_11_150 | ecosystem: Environmental > Terrestrial > Soil >...
TTACCGACACCCTGGAAGTATCACGTTCCAATCAGCGTGGTCGGAAGAAGGCCAGGACACGCTACCACGACCCTGATCTGAGCATTTGTGCGGGAAAAATGGCGGAGGGAGAGGGATTCGAACTGTCTTCCCACCAGTGCGGGTGCGCCGGTCCGAGGTGGTGTGCACCACCTTTGTGCCACTCTGCTGTTGTTCATGATTTTTTGTGCTCCCCAATTGAGATAACTTTCCGGCTGCCGCGCCGGTTCAGAACGTCGCGCGTCCTATCGTCTGTCGGGTGATAATATGGCCGGATTGACCGTTCATCGACGTGGCGCGACACGTACATCGTCTGATCCTTGGGCGTTCCGTCCTCGACGAGCTGCGTTATAAACGAGTGGCGCGTCGCCTCGCTGAGGTCGGCCCCCGTCGCCGAGTACTGCTTCCACACCCGATAGATAAACTTGTATTTGTAGCCCCGCCCCGTCGCCGGGTTCGTGAACACGAACGGCCGCTCCGGATCGCCCGGCCGCATGTTCCTCTCGATCAGCTCCCACGCGCGATCGCTTACCACCAGCCAATACTCCCGCCGCTGGTTTTTGGTCCGCCGCCGCAGTTTGCCCTCCGAATAAGTCCGCCGGAAGAGCACCGCGCGCCGCGCCGGGTTAATATCCATCTTCATCAACGCGCAGGACTCCGCCGGGCGCAGTCCCGCCTCCATCGCAAACTCGATGATGTCCCTGTGCTCCTCGGGGATCCTGGCCAGTTCCGCCGCCTGCTCTTCAATCGTGAGCGCGATCCGGGCGCTGCCCATGGGCTGCTCAATCTCCGGCCATTCCGGCATTTTGCCTATTTCGGCCTTTTTCAGCAGCCACCCGAAAACGGCATGCAGCCCATCCATGATGTTTTTGCGATAGTGCACCGACCCCGGGACCGAATCGTAAAAGTCCTGCAATTGCTCCAGGCCGATGTCGCGCACGTCGCGCCCGACCAGGTGCTCGGACAGGGACCAATAGAGCCTGTGGTACGTGCGATAATTCCCCAGGGTAGACGGCGCGATTTTGTCCGCCTCTTCCTCCTTCTCCTTGCGCTCCATCCAGGCGTCGAGCATGTTCTCGAACTGGCGCCGCTTGACGGCGCCCGACTCCCGCTCTTTCGGATCGAAGAGGCGGTCGGATATCTGCCGGCTGATTGTGATGAGTTCTTCCGCCGCGCTTGCATAGGTATGCGGCCGATCGTGCTTGTCCGCCCGGATATAGAGGCGCGAGCCCCGGTACTTGAGCCTGATGTACATGTGCGGATGGCCGCAGTGCTGGCAGACCACCGCGTCCAGCTTCTGACCCGGCTTCGGCAAAACCTTCTGCCGGCACGCCGCGCACGTTATTGTCCCGCGATCCACTCCAAAGGCCTCTAATAGATCGTAGGATATCGTATAGTCGCTCGTCAAGAGGTCCCCTTATGGCCGGTCCGTCGCTATAGCCACGGCGTCGGCAAGCGACACCAGTGTCTGCGAGAGGCGGCCGATATCGACCGCCAGGCTGTGTCTTAGCTTGTGCAGTTCCTCGACCTCGCTCCGGATCCGGGCCGCGTCGCGTTCCGGCGCCTGGAACAGGCCTCGTGTTTTCCTTATCACCCTATCATCCGGTGCACATTGGCTGCAAAGGCCCGCCTTGGTCCACTCATTGAGCGCCACCCACGAGCAGCCGCCCCCCCGGCTGATTTCCTGCTCGGTGCCGCTGCAGATTATGCAGGTCGGCTCGTCGTAGCACATATGGCCTTCTGTTGCCGGCCCTTCCGGTGCGCGGATATCCGCCACCGCGGCCGGTCGGTCGGTCAGATCCGGACCGGGCGCAGCTTGGCCGGCGGCGGGCGCAGCGCTTTCCGCTATAGGGCCGTAATGGACCGCGCCCCCGCTCGGCTCCGGCACGAACGTCCCGGCCACCTTCGCCCCTTCCTGGGGCCGCATCTCGCCCTTCCCATCGATGAGCCACTCTTCCGCGACATTATGAGCCTTGCAGATCGCCTTGAGGTGATGCTTCATCACGATATCGCCTGTCTCCATTAAAGACATGACCCGCTGGGATATGCCCGCCTCCTTGCCCATTGTCCGCTGGGACAGTGTCAGAGTGTCCCTGGCCGCTTTCAGCCTCGCCCCGATCGCCTTGCGCTGCTGGGCGTCATAGTCAGGCTTTCTCCCGCCGCCTCGATTCCCCTTCTTCTTCGGTTTCTCTTTCATCGTCGTCACCTCCGTCTCGATTTCGCTGCCTTCCGTCTCGCTTTTGAGGCCTTCCGTCTCGGCCAGCGGGGCCGAGGCAGTGCCTTGCCCCGGCCCTTGGCCCCCGTCGCCGTCCCCAGCGGGCGCCCCGTCCGGCGCCGGGTTAATTCCGTTCAACCGTAGATCATTCGTAAACCGATAATTGACCGCCGCCGGCGTGTGCTCGCCGATCCTGAACCCATACCGCCCTATCCTGCCCTCCAGGCTTATGTTCGGGCATGGGCCACCGTTCCACCTGCCCCTGCAGCGCACAGTCCGCTCGTCGCCGGGGTTCGTCACGTCCTCGGTCTTCTGCATCCCGCACAGGTTGCATATAAGCGCCCCCGCCGGCACGTCGAATATGCTGGGCTGCTCTTTCAGTGCGGTCCGCAAGGCTACTCCGGCAGGACTTGCCAAGTCTCGGTCCTGTCACCCCTGACGGGCATGAGCAGCCCGTCCCCGCCGTCGAAGGTAAACCGAGCGGCCCTCCCTTCTCCCCGTACTGAAATCAGGGGCAAGGGGAGGCCTCGCAAGAGGGCAATAAAGCGCGCCTGGAAGTAAACGCCGCCGATTCGCATCACCTTATTCTTGAGATCCATGCCGGCGCGGTAGCACGCCCGGCAAGTTTCGCCCCCGAGTTCGGCCAGCATCCCCGCTTTCTCCCGGGACACCCACCCCTCCCCGTCACAATAGGGGCAATCTCCCATGCAGTCGCCGGAACCGTCGTAACAGCGCGGGCACTGATAGCTCTCCCCGGAGCCATCACAGACGGGGCATTTTCCCTCGGCCTTAATCTCGGGCAAGGGAAGCCAATCACCTTCCGCTTCGAGTTGTTTTTCAAGCTCGGAGCCGGCGATACGTATATGAAACTTGTTTGCCCCTTCGATGCCCATAAGCCGGCGCACGCGCACGAGGATAAACCCATCCGAGGCGTAGGTCCATTTCCCTTCACTCCAGGGGCTTTCGAGGCGCGAATAACACTCGTCATCCATCGAGAACAACTCCAGAAATTTCTCGTCTATGTCCATTGGTCCCCCCGTCACTCGTCCTCTCAATTCAGGCTTATCAGCGCGCCGCCCGTGGCTACGATTGCCATTAACTCAACTCCGGCGCTCCGGAGCTTAAAACCGTTCAAGGTTCGATGTTCAATGTTCGATGTTTAAGGTTCAAGGTTAAAACCCGCCTCTTTCCTCAACTTTGAACCTTGAACTTTGAACCTTGAACATTTCCTTGGTGCCCCTATTCTTCATGCACGAAGTCGGGCTCGGCCGCGGCCGCCGATCCCCGGCCCGCCCTGGGCCGCTCTGCCAGGATGAGCCGGTTGAGTTTATCGGCCACCTTGCCGTCGACGTCGATTATCCCCCGCCTTATCCCCTCGTCGCGCACCACGTACCACCACTTCGTGTAGGGCTCGAACTTCTTGATGATCGCCGCGATCCCGAAGTCGTTCACGTCGCCGAGCTTGACCCAGCGGCCGTGCCGGTTGCGATAGTAGTAATCGCACGGCTTCGGGCCGTCCCCCGCAATCAGCGGCGGCCAGAACTTCCGTTCGGCCTGGACTGCTTGCGCTCTTCGGGGCATCAATAAACCCCCGAAGAGCAGCACAGAGCATGGAGCAGAGAGCATAGAGTTATTTCGGACTCAACCTTCAAGGTCTATTCTGCCTCGATCAGCCTCTTAGGAACCTTGCCCTTAAGGTCGATCCCAGACTTCAAGAAACAGGCTACGAGCTGCTTCCGCTCCATCTTGGAGGAGTCGGCCGAGTCCCACTTGCCGGCCTCCTTCCTGCCCACCGCATAGTTGATAACTTGCTGATCCTGCCAGATGCCGAGCTCCTTCCCGAGCGCGCGCAGCCCTGCCTCGTCAAAGTTCCTCAGGAACTTTTCATCGATGATAAAACCCTCCATGCCGACCCCGAACATCGAGCAGACCGCGCCGAGGGTATCTCCATAGGAGCCGATCAGCGACATGCGAATGATGAGGGATTTGACGAAAGCCGCTTTTGCCTCCTCCGGGGTCATCGCCTGCATAAGAGCGAAGCGCTTGCCGTCGTCTATCCTGTCCTCCTTGCCGAAGACCTCCTTATTAAAGGCTTTTTCGGCCTCCCACCCGCTCGATATGAGGACGGCGCCCAGGCGCAGCCACCGGACATCGTCCAGGGCGACATCGGCGCAGACCTCCGGGATCCGCTTCCGGAGGACATCGCCCCGCAGGGTTCGCCAGTCGACATGGGCCGAAACGGATGAGACCCGCTCTTTGTATGTCTCGCGGTAGCAGGAAGGCTTCAGGCAAGCCCTTTCGGGATAGCCCGGCTCCCCGGAGAGGTGGACAACGGTGGCATAGTCCAGGCAGCCCAGGCACTTTGCCTTTGTGGTGTTGTAGATCGTGGAATAGTGGTTGGGAAGCAGGTCGCCCTGAAACCTGCAGGCATTGGTCCCGATCTTCTTTCCGTCGGCCGTCTCGCTCCAGTGGGCCAGCAGCCAGTCGCCCTGGTGGTGTTTGAAGCAGCCCGGGTCCAGGCAGCGCTTTGTCTTGCCCACGCCGTCCTCTGCCCCGAAAAGCCGGTCTGCCGCCCCGGTGTTTTTCTCGCACTCCGCGCACTGGGCCTTTGGGAATTTGGCGGCGCTCAGGAGCGGCGAGGCGCGGGCGATCAATTCCCGGAAGCGCTCCGCCGTCCGCGCGTCCTTCCCCCACCTCATCAGTTCCGTGAGCAGTTCCTTGCCCCGCTTCGGGTTGCCCATCCGCACGAGAAGCTCGAGATGGCCATAGATCAGTTCCCCTTTTTCCCATAGGTCGAGGATATCTTTCGGCAGTTCCAGGACCTTGAGGCGGCGGCGGATGTAAGTGTCGGACTTACCGACGATCCGCGCGAGCTCGAGCAGGGCCTCCGGCCGGCTGCCATGCATCTTGACCCAGTTCTCGAATCCCCGCGCCTCCTCGATCTCGGTCAGGTCCTCCCGCTGCAGGTTCTCGATGGCCATGCACTCGATAGCCTCCGCGTCGGTCATTTCCCGGACGATCGCGGGGACCGTCTTTAGTCCTGCGATCGCGCAAGCCCGGTACCTCCTGGCTCCGCAGACAATCTGATAGGCGGTCGGCTCGATATGCTCCACCCTTACCGGCCGCACGACGATCGGCTGCAAAAGCCCCTTCGACCTTATCGAGGCGGCCAGTTCCTCGAGGCCCGCTTGGTCGAAGTTCTTGCGCGGGTTGTCCGGATGCTCAAATATCGCCTGCATCGGCAGGCCGGGCTCGAACCGCTCCACGCGCGGAGCCGGGGGCTCCGCCATCCCGAGTGCGGCAGCAACGCCCGCCGTTATCGAGATCTCTAACTTTTGTGGTTCTTTTACTGCTGCTGCTTTCTTCACCATGTGAACCTCCGTTTTTTATAAAGCCGTTCAAGGTTCAATGTTCAAGGTTCAAGGTTAAAATCTCCTCTTTCCAAAACTTTGAACCCTGAACCTTGAACTTTGGACATCTCCCTGCTACCTTTGTTCACTTTCCCTTTCCCATCATTAAGCGCGGCGAGAAGAGGCTGCCCTGATCGCGCTTGCCCTTCTTTACCTTCGCCTTCCACGGCTTCGGTTTCACGTCCTTGACCGTGACCGGCCCCTCTTTGGCCCCATGCTCCATGCTCTCTGCTCTATGCTGCTTTTGCTCCATGCTCTCTGCTCTCTTTGCGCTCATAGCTTGAATCCCAGGGCGCGCAGCGTATCGCCGAGTACCGCGAGCTGCATATAGCTCAGAACCGCGGCGGCGATCTCCGGGATTCCCAGGATCAGCCCGGCCGCCGTGTCCGGATCCTCCACGCCGTGATCAGCCAGAACTTGCCTGACCTGGCGCAGTAGCCTCGCCTCGATCTCCGCCTTCCTCATTGCCTCCCCATATTCCGGGAGCGGCGACTGGTGTGATGCGTCCATGCTTACCTCCCGCGCCTGCGGCGCTCCGGAGCTTAAAACCGTTCAAGGTTCTATGTTCAATGTTCAACGTTAAATTCTTCTCTTTCCCCAACTTTGAACTTTGAACCTTGAACTTTGAACATCCCCCCGCTCCATGCTGCTTTTGCTCCGGCTCGTGCGCCATGCGCCAGGCATAGCCGAGTATCAGGCCGGCGACCAGCGAATAGAACACGATTAACAAGACTTTCCTCATGCCGCCCTCAAGGCCCCGTCGCGGTCGATAAGGCTGTCTCCTTTTCTTTCTTGCGCTCCTCGCGTAAGATGAGAGCACGGCAGATCTCTGTGCTATCTACATCGTAGCAGGTGCAGATTCGAGACAACCTCAAAAGGACCCCATTTCGAGAGAGGCGGGTCGGCTGTGTCGCGTGAGACGGATGGTCGATGAGAAAGCGCTCGATTCGGAGCAGGGGAGTACTGCCGGGTATGACGTTATGAGTCGGGGTAAATATATGACTGTTACCATTCCCGGCGATTCTGTTTATCGCCACCTTTTTGTCGTGAGGCCTATCTGTTTTCGTTGTGTGAAAAGACCGCTCCACCTTCCCCTGCTCCATGCTCTCTGCTCCATGCTCTATGCTACGTACCTCCCTAAGGTTCATAGGGCAGCCTCCTTTTCCTTTGCCTTATGCTTATAGACCAGCTTCGGTTTTTTCTTCTCCGGCGGCGGCGCGCCCGGTATTGTGCCCTGCTGCGGCGCCACGCCGGCGTATGCGGCCCTTGTCTTCACCATGAGATTGACGCCCCAGTCCGGGTCGTCTTCGTTCTCCCTCAGCTCGATCCGGAAGTCCTCGACGTCGTGCGGCCAGAGTTTCCAGGGGTCCGTTGCGTCCGCGTCATGGAAGACATGGCGGAGCTCGTGGCGGACGATGCGGACCTTGTCGACGTCCGCGGCGAGTCCCCAGGCGACCTTGTCGAGCGTGATCACGTAGTCGAAATACTCGATATGCTCCCGGTCTTCCCGGCGGGTAAAAAACTTGAGCAAATCGTCCGGCTTGCATATCCGGCCCAGGATGAGGCCCGTACCATGCTTGCGCATCTTCGTGTCGAAGAGCAGCTTTATGTGCGCCTTGTCGATGAGCTGAAAGGTCTCGCCGCGCACCTTTGCCAGCACCTTCCCCGCCTCCTCGGTGGCTTCCTCAAACCGCAACACGTTTCGCCTCCGCTTTGGGGCCGTACAGCTCCTCCAAAACCGGGCAGAGAAAAACGGGGTTATCGTCCCGGTCAAAAAGCTCTATGCCCGCGTCCCTTATGATGCCCCGGAGGCGATTGTTCTCAGCCAGGAGCCTTTCTTTAGCTGCTCTTTCCGACTCAAAGCACTCCTCACAAAAAATGTCTTCGTATTGCTCGACTGAGTGGTGGCATTTATCACACATAGCGTCTAGGTCCACGTCAAAACTAAAGCTCATACATTTCCTCCTTCGGTTTGTTCGCGGCCGGTGAAAATTCCGATGATAGGCGCCGTGACCGGGAAGCCGCCGCCCGGAGCGTGCTCTTTGTGCACGTGAGGACGTGCGGGTTTCCGGGACAGGTGCACGGCGCGGAATTGGCCCGGCCGCACATGCATGTCAACCCTCACCTACGGGGCAGAGGTCCGCCTCGTCGATCTCCAGCGTATCCCGCTCGAGCCTGCCGCCCGAGTTCTGGCGTGTGCGGTATGAGAGCGTGATCTCGCCGTTTCGGTTCTCCCGCACGATGCGCCCTATGACCCGCAGCCTGGGACTGGGCGATCGATCGGCATATTGCAGGTCCGCGCCCCGTTCGTACTTATGCGGCAATTTAAAACCGTCCATGGGCAACCTCCTTTGAAAGACAGCATGGAACAGAGAGAGCAGCATAGAGCATGGAGCCCGCGCCTGCGGCGCTCCGGAGCATAGAACCGTTCAAGGTTCGATGTTCAATGTTCAAAGTTACTTGTTTTGCTGACTTGAAAGTGCGTGAGGCGGTTATAAATGAAGAGCATAGAGCCTCAAAAACTCCATGCTCTATGCTCTCTGCTTCCTTTGCTGCTTTTACCGTTCCGTTCAATGCCGGTCATTCCCGGCGTAGCGCCTACGCTATGGCCTTACCAGTTCTCCGTTCACTCCACTTTTCGTACCGATCTCATGCCGTTGTAATGCTCAACGGCGGCTCGGAAAGTTTCAATCCGGATTGGGACAGCACCTCTTTCAGCCGCCGAATTGTTTGCTTTCCAACGTCCTTCATTCGCAAAAGCTCATCTTCGGAATACCTTTCTGAAAATCTCTTCACGTCCTCCCAAGAGCGGCAGCGCATCCTGTATAGGAGATTTAGTACCCGCGTTCCTAAATACTTTTCACTTTGGGAATGAACCGCCGCGACTAAGTCCTCGTCCATACTCAACGTTGATCCCCTTTTTCTCCCGAACCCTGAACCCTGAACCCTGAACCTTGAACAGCTTTTGCCTTTAAGTTCCCGATTCGCTTTGCCGATAAAATACTTGAAAGGACGCGCGCCGGTGCGGTATCATGGGACCGGGCAGCCTGTGATTTGACCGCAGCCGGCGGCCTTCTCGATTATGTCCCTCCGCCGAAGGGCGTCCCTGCCTTCTCGGGCATTAAAGCTTCGCCCGCAGCTACGGCAGGAAATAGACAGCCGTGCTGACGGCGAAGGGGAGCGTTTCCACGGCGCTTCCGTGTGCGTGTAGCTCTTAGACCCGCAGTGAGGACAAGCATAGTGCCGTTCAGCCACTGGGAATGTCCTCGACGATAATATTGATGGTCTGGTCCTCTCCGGTCTTTTTGCCAAAGCTAACTTCTCGCACCTTCATTTCCTCGCAGTGGATAACACCCTCAGCGTCCCTGAATTCTTTTTTAACTGTTATCTTTGTCATCCGCTCCATGCTCCATGCTCTCTGCTTCCCCCCTGCTGCCTTTAAGTTCCCGATTCGCTTTGCCGATAAAATAGTTGAAAGGACGCGCGCCGGTGCGGTATCATGGGATTGGGCAGCCTGTGATTTGACCGCAGCCGGCGGTGCGCCCGGTTTTTGTTTAAGGAGGGACGATATGGAAGAAGCTAAAATCGAACTGGAGCTCAAAGGCCTCGATGCTTCTTTGCTGCTTACCTGCCCGGAATGCCGACACGTGACGAAGCTACCCATGGGGAAGGCCCCGATAGATAAACGGGTCACGTGCCCCTGCGGCGTCGTCTATGAAATCCGCGATAAGCAGATTAAAGCATTTCAGGACCAATTAGATGGCCTCAAGCGAACGCTTCAGAAATTTGGCAAATAACCATAAGGCCATCCTGGAAATTATGCGGATGGCGGGCCCCCATGCGCGTCTGCAATGGCCTTTTTGCCGCAGAGCAAGCTCCGTGTGGATCGCCTCAAGATGGGCCGTGATGTCCTTCAGGGTGGCTGAAGCCTCATCCTTGAACTTTATTCTGATGACAGTGTCTGCCATGGACTACCCCCTTCGGTTATTTGGGACGGGGGCGCCCGCCAGGTTGTTCGTGCAAGGTTGTTTGAGCGACCCCAATCCCATGAGAGGAATGATAATTAACTCTGTAAACGTTTGTCAAGAAAAAAATTTACAGGTTAAACGGCGATGATCGGTGACCGCCTTAAAAAGCTAAGGGAGAGTACAGGTTTAGACCAAAGAAAATTTTCCAAGACCATCAAAATATCCGCTTCCTACGTATGCCAGATTGAGAAGAATAAAAAAATTCCTTCCCCAAGGGTGTTTCTTCTGATAAAATCTGTTTACGGGGTGGATTTGCTGGGTGAACAGGGCCCCGAAGAATCCGACAGGGTAAGCGGGGCGGGCAGCATTTATATAGCGGACGGCATTACGGCAAGGATTGTCACCATGCTGGGGGACCTCGATGAAGAAACCCGCCGGGACGTGCTCCGCTATACTGAAGATAAGAAACTCCTCAAGGAACTGAGGAGCAAACAGAGAAAACGGGGGTGAGTGGATGAGAACCGTGCGAGCGAAAGGGTTAGCTCTCTTGGTCTTTTTGGGCTTTGTGGCGGCTGCGGCCCTATCCTGCGGCGATACGAGCGGACCGCCCGGCGAGACGAGGCTGCGGGATCTTCAGAATAGCTGGTTCGTCCCTAAATACTGCGAGGCCGGAGACTGGGAGTGCCACTCACTTCGCTCCGGGGGCGAGGAGTGCAGCTGTATGGCGCGGATCGGGCCCGGTCCGAATGCGCAAGCGTTGTTTGCCCTGACGAGGTGTGCAGGGCATGGCGGGCCGATAAACCAGGTCTTCGTCGGCGTCCATTCGATTTATCTGCGTGAAGCACGACAACTCTTAGGGGATCTCACGGCCGTTTTAGTCCCGACAATCTCCTTGGACGCGGTCAGATATGTTACAGACCCCCGCACAATCGGCCGCCCCGGGACGTCTAGGCCGAAGAAGTCATTTCCTAACGGGTACACCGCGGAGGCCTGGAATAAGGGAAATGCCGTCGGCATAACGATCAGGAGGGCAGTACAATGAAAAAGAAGCTCATAAAGATCAGATTGGCGGCGGTGCTAATCTTAGTGCTCCTGGCCGGCTGTGCGAGCGTTCCTATGGCGGCGCGGGAGCTTGACCAGGAAGGCAAATCATTCGCGGCTAACCCGCAGTACGGAACGGTCTACGTATACCGCGTTGAGGGCCTCTACAGCGTTTTTCCCATTCTTGTGGACGGGCAGACTCTCGGCTCACTGGCTGGCGCTACCTACCTAATCGCGCTGCTTTCTCCGGGGCAGCACGTCGTCTCTGTGACCGGGCCAGAGTCCCATGACCAGTTAAAGCTCAGCGCAGAGCCTGGCCAGCTCTACTTTGTTCGGGTCGATATGGGTCTTGGCTGGATGAGTCCCAGAGCCCATTTTGCACCCCTTAAAGTCAACGATGATATTAGCAGGGATGAGGTAAGCAGGCTTTGCATACGGGCTGTGAGCCTTACGGATCCTTAGGGCCATTCTCGACCGCCCCCGGTAGCTCCGCCATCTTCTCGGCCTTCACGGCGAGCGCCACGAGCGAGGTCATTGCCTTCTCGAACTTGATCATCACCTCGGCCACGGCCTTGATCGTCTCGGCGCTTTTGTCCACATTGGCGCGGGTATGGTCGCTCGTCTCCTGGACGCCCCGCATGGCCCCCTCCAGGTAGGGGACGTACTCCGACAGAAAAGCGGGCAGGTAGAGGTCCGTCACTTCGATCACGGGTGTGGCCAGGGGCTGGCCGGTGGCCAGATCCCGCCGGCGCTCCATCCGCACCTTTACGGTCAGGGCGCCGCGGACCTCCTCAGCGAGGGTTTGCTTTGTCCACTCTTTGTCTTTTTTACTCAGCATGCTCTATGCTCCCTTTGCGCCGCATTGTTCAATGTTCAAGGTTCAATGTTCAAAGTTGAATGTTGAAACCCTGTCCTTTTTTAAAACCTTGAACCCTGAACCTTGAACCTTGAACATCTGTTTGCCCTTTGCTGGCCTAAATGGTCATATACTGGAGCGTGCCGACTGCCGCGGCGGGCCGCCAGGTGGCGGGATCGCTCGGGCCGTCGCTTCCCCCGCTGGGTCCGCCTGTGTTCCCGTGGGCGTGGGAGCCGCCCGACACCAGCCCGGCCACTGCCGATGCTCCGCCGTCCTGGCCGAGGCCGGCGATTATATCGACGCTTATGCCGGCGGCGTTCGTCCCATGCACGTGCCCACCCAGGCCGTGGTAGTGGCCCGACTGGGCCCAGGAGCCCGCGCCGGTGCCGCCCGTATTGCCATAATAGCCGCCCTTCAGGGCGAGAACCTTGTCGGTCACCGATGAGTCGATCGCCCAGCCGTCGGGGGCCGTGTTCCGGTAGACCCATAACTTATGCAGGTTGTCGGCCGCCATCATGCCGAGCCAGGCCGTGTCCCCGTTGTTCCGGATCTTCGGCAGTTTGTTCGTCGTGTCGAACCATATCTGCCCGGGAACCTGGTTTGACGGCGCGCCCGTCCCCGAGAAGGAGGACTTGAGGGCCGCCATGTTGTCTTTGAAAGCCTGGAGGTCCACCTCGCCCGCGTGGGCGGTCTCGAAACAGTCGTCTGTGAAAACCTGGCTCATTGATAAAACCTCCTTAACTGATGTTCAAGGTTCAGGGTTCAAAGTTCAAAGTTGCCCCTTTGGGGCGTTCAAGGTTCAATGTTCAACGTTAGATCCCTCTCTTTCCCCAACTTCGAACCTTGAACTTTGAACCTTGAACATCTTTACGTTATCGTCGACACGAGGGCCGCTATGGCGCTCTTGGCCGGCTCTACCGTGTTGATGTGGGCGACAACGGCGTCATATTTCGCCTTGACGGCCGCCGTGAAGGCCGGCTGGTCGTCCGGCGTGTAATAGAGGCTGAATGCCTGGAGGACCGCGCCGGCATCGTCCGTGACGTGGAAATAGGCGACGAGCTTCCCCGTCGCGTCCTCAACTCCTACAGTGTCCAGCGCAAGTTTCATCTTTTCACCTCCGGTGCAAAGAGCATAGAGCATAGAGCCCGCGCCTGCGGCGCTCTGGAGCATAGAGCCGAACCTTGAACCTTGAACATTGAACCTTGAACATCTTTTGTTCCCTACTGCCAGTATGCGGCTTTCATATTGAGCGTCCTCAGGTAAGTATTCGCGTCGAGCGTGGGGTCGATGATCGTTGCCGTCACCCGCACGTAGCGCGCCTGGAACTCCGGCGCCGTTATCTGGAAAAAGTCGGCGCTGCCGAAGTAGGTGCCCGGGCTCGTCCCCCACTCGATGAGCGCGCTGATCTTGCCGGCGGCCACGGCGGAGAAGATGTCCGCCCAGGCCCTCGACACGTCGAGCTGCGCCCAGGTGTTCGGCGAGGGGATGAGGCCGCCCCAGGTGAGACCCGAGGCGTAAAAATCGGTCACGAAGTCGCCCCAGCAGCGAATGGTCTTGATCGACCCGAGGTCGTAGGCCGGCGAGACCCAGGAGCCCGCAAGCACGCCGCCCGCGTGGCTGCACTTGAGGCAGTTGTTGCCGCCGTATGTCGTTTCCTCCACGTTCGTCAGGGTACCCGTCGAGAAATCCCAGGCCCATGTATTTTTATCCGTGTAGCCGGCCGGGTAGTTGACCGTGACGGTCGCCGATCTCGGGTTGGCGGCATGCCGGCCGCCGTTGTCGACCGGGGCCACCCAGAAAGTGAACTGCCCGGGCTTGACCCCGCTCATGCGAAAGGCCGGCGACAGCCGGTAATCGAAGAAGAGGCCGCCCTGAAAGGAAGACCCCAGGCGGCACTCGTAGCCCTTTATGTCGGGGTCCGTAAGGGCCGTGCCCATGATGGTGACCGTGTCGCCCGAGGTCAGCGCCGTGACCGGGGCGAGGTCCGAAGGAAGGCTCGTCTTGCCCACGATCGTATCCTGCACGCTCGGCGCGTCCGCGAAGGGCTGCTTCGTGTCGAAGATCGAGACGGAGACGATCTTGCAGGTGTAGCTCTGCCCCTCCTCGACGGGGTCGACCTCGTAGCCCGTCTGGGCGGTCGTCATGCTCTTCCAGTCACCGGAGCCTATCTTCAGCCATATCTCCGCGTGCTTCCACCACGGGTAAACCGTGGGGTCGGGCGGCGTCCAGGCGATCTTCCAGCGGGTGAAAGAGCGGTCCCGGTAGTTGTACACCTCCTCGGTGTGCGCGATGCCCGTCACGGACGCCACAGCCGCCGTGGGGTCGGGGAGCGTCGTGTCGTGCCAGTTGTGGTCCTGGAGGTTATAGGCGTCCGCATAGAGCTCCGCATATTCCTCGATCGTCGTGATCGCGACCGTGCCGTCCGGGGTCACGGCGGCGCTCTGCACCCGCAGGAGCTTCAAGACCCACCCGGGCGCCCTATGGGTCAGCGTGATAAGGTCGAGCGGCTCGAGGGCCTGGGTGCGTGCATGGCCCGTGAAAGAGATAGGCTTGTTGATCCGGAGGCGCGCGAGCAGGTAGGCCGCCATCTTCGCGGCCTTCGCCGTGTCGTCGATCGAGTGGATCTTGATGACCTGCTCCCGGAAGTCGCCGCCGTCGGAAGCGACCGAAGCCGCGTCGGAGAAGGGATACTCGTCCTGCTGGTACTGCTTCTCGACGTTCAAAAACTGTATCCGGACCGCGTTGGGCGTGCCGAAGACGGAGGGCTGCTCGATGTCGAGCGAGGAGTCGCCGCCGGCGGAGGCCTCGGCGATGTCCAGCTCGGTGAGGTCCATGACGGAGGCCTCATAATTCAGGTCCAGGTATTTGAGCTTGAACTTGTTCTGTGAGAAGATGACGGCGCCGCGCCAGCACATGAGCATCTCATTAAGGTTGTCCGTGACCGCCTGGTTGTCGGTAATCGGGAAATTGCATGTCCAGCCCTTGGTCGTGCAGTAGGCGGCGGACGCGATGGCGCTCGTGTCGTCGATCCTGGAGGCGGCGATCCCCATGCCGCCCCGGGTAGAGGGGGCCGTCAGATAGTCACGCGTCGTCAAGGCCGCGTTGTTCGAGAAAGCGGTGAGGCCGCTCCCGGGGTCGTAGACGAGCAAGCCGTCGACCGTCACCTCTATGTCCGGGATCGACTGCCAGGTATTCGAGTCATAGAGCAGGCGGACATAGATATAGGCCCCGTAGCGCTTCGCCTCGTTCCAGTCCGGGATCGCGGCGTGCAGGGTGGCGCAGGGCACCTGGTCGGCCGCGCCCGTGAAGAACTCGTAATAGACCTTGCCGGCGTAAACCGGGTCGTTCCAGAGCTTCTTTGCAATCCATACCTGGTCGACGCCGTCGATATTGACGAGGCCCTGGATCGGGCCCTCGCAGACGTCCATGATTATGTGGAGGTAGTTGTTGTTGTCCCCGGAGGTGCCGATATAGGTGCGGTTGCCGCCGATCCGCGTGCGGCCGTAAATGCGGGGCCGCTGGGCCGTCGAAGTGGTGGTATTCTCCTGGAGGCTCGTGCCCGTCTGCGGGGCGGCCGGGTCCTGCGCCTTCGGCTGCATCGCCTGGGCAAGGACGTACGAAATACCCTGGAGCGCCAGGCTTCCGGCAATAAGCCAGACAGTGATGGGTACTTCAGGCATTGGCGGATCTCCGGGCTTTTTTGTTCAAGGTTCGATGTTCAATGTTCAAGGTTGCCCCCTTTGGGGGTGTTCAATGTTCTATGTTCAAGGTTCAAGGTTCAAACCTCTCTCTTTCCCGAACTTTGAACCTTGAACTTTGAACCTTGAACATCTTTGCATTACCTCACCCTCCGTGCCGCTATCGCGTAGTTCTCCCCGTCAAGTGCAAAGGCCCGGACGTCGGCTGCGAGGAAAGCCCCTATCGCATGACCGTTACCCGAGTATATGGCTGGGAATATGCCGCCCTCGTGGTGCCTGACTACCAGCACGTCGCCGGCGACGGCGAGGGCCGGCTTGACCGGCGTCCCGATCCGCTCCAGGACCGCCCACATGACCGACTCGGCGAAGGGGCGGTCGAGGTCTATCAGGTCGCCATAATTGTCGATCGTCCAGGACCCCCGGAGGGTCCAGCACTCAGACGGCATGGCCACGCCCAGGTCCTTACAGTAGCGCCATATCAATCCGAAGCAGCCGTAAGCCTCCGGCCCCTTGCCGTTCCGCGCATAGGGCTTTCCGAGGTATGCCTGCATTTTTTCAGCGAAGGTAGGTTTTTTGTTCAATGTTCTATGTTCAATGTTCAACGTTAAATCACCCCTCTTTCCCCAACTTTGAACCTTGAACCTTGAACTTTGAACATCTTTTCATCTTGAACATCCTACGCACTTTGTGTTCTCCCCCACCATATCGTCACTCCCTGTATGGCCAGCATGTATTTCTCGCCCCCGAAATTAAGGCTATTCCCCAGGGTGTTGCACCGGTCCCAGCTATAATCGCACCAGTCCCCGCTCCCGGAGTATCGGCACTCGCCCGAGCCGTCCCGGACGAAGGTCCAGGGACAGGTCGAGGCATAGTTCCGGAGGGTCTTCTTCGCCCAGAGTGCCAGCTCGTTGGCGACCGTGACATCGGCCTTCGTGAAGCCCAGCAGCTTCCAGGAGTCCACCAGGCCGTAGAAGAGGTCCTCGATCAGGTAAGTCGTGTCCGCCAGGCGCACGCCCTTGGAGATCACGGCCGCCTTGTTGCGCACGTCTTCGGCCAGCAGCATGGCGCTCCATACAAGGTCCGCGTTGTCGAACTCGAGGTTGACCTTGTCGACCGTGAGGGCGGCCGCAAGCGACACCTGGTCGAAGCTCGAATCCCGGGGCAGGTATTTATGACCGTTCCGATAGACCGGCGTGTCCGAGTCCGTCTCGTAATGGGGCGTGGAAAAATCGAACTCGTAGACCATGAAGGTCGAGAGGACCTCTTTGGCGAGCTCGGCCGCGTATGTGGCGTTGAAGTTACGCATCAGGAGGCCTCGGGCCCCAGGCCCTTCAGGGCGATGCCCGTCTTGTAGAGCATAACCTTGAAAAGCTCCTTCGAGAGCTTGTCGTCGTTGAAGCGGCAGCGCACGCGCAGGTACCCGGTGAAGGCGCACGCAATAAGGGAGCCCTGGGCGGGCGCCGAGGTGAACTGCACGCGGTCCGCGTTGGCGCCGCCCCCGCCCGAAAGGATCGTATAGCCGCCCGACTGGAGGGTCGCGCCGAGGTAGATGGACGCTGAGGACGTGGAGACGCCGGGAAGGTCGAAGAGGGTGGACGTGCCGTCGCCGGTCGCGACGTAGAGCTTCTCCGCGTAGGTGGCGAGGTCCGGCGAGACGAAATAGAAGGCGCCGGCGGCGCCGTGCTGGGACATATAGAAGTCCCAGAGGAGCTGGAAGTCGGCCGACGAGAGGTTCGTATAGTTGAGTGTCGCGTTATACTTCGGGAATACCCACTTGGTGAAGCGCTGCTCGTTCGCGCCGTCGAAGCCGGCGATCGCCGTCCGGAACTCCGGCTCGATGATGAAGGAATAGGCGGCAAGCGGCGTGGCTGGGTACTTATCCATTATACTTTGACCTCTTCCCAGGAGAATTCAGTGCATGCGTGGCCCATAATCTCCTTGTTTGCAACAGCCACAACGCGGCAGACCACATTGTCGATGCACGTTATTGACTTTTCCTCGAAGGCCGTCATTAACTTGCGATGAGGGCCGCCGGGCCCCTCAATGGTCATCGTTCCCTTACGGAGTGCTTTGTTCCCTGTCATTGTCATATCCTCCCTTCATTACTATTTCGTCCTCTGGAGCGTCTGGCGCAGCGCCCCGTTGTCCTTATAGCATAGAGCATAGAGCCCGCGCCTGCGGCGCTCCGGAGCAGAGAGCCGAACCTTAAACCTTGAACTTTGAACCTTGAACATTGAACAGTCCTTTGCTCCATGCTTCCTTTGCTGCATTACTTCGTCCTCTGGAGCGTCTGGCGCAGCATAGAGAAACAGCATAGAGCATAGAGCCCGCGCCTGCGGCGCTCCGGAGCAGAGAGCCGAACCTTAAACCTTGAACTTTGAACCTTGAACATTGAACAGTCCTTTGCTCCATGCTGCCTTTGCTGCATTACTTCGTCCTCTGGAGCGTCTGGCGCAGCGCCCCGTTGTCCTTGAGGTTGCGGTCGACCTGCTTGACGATCGCGCCGGGGTTGCGGTTGCAAAAATCGAGAAAGGACTTGGAGTCCATGGCCTGGATGATGAACGTGTTGCTCGTGCCGCCGCCGCCTACGCCGGAAGCTTTGACGCCGAGGTGGCCGGAGGCCGTGCGCGCAAGTGGCATGACCGCCTCTGCCCCCGCCTCGCCCATGAGGCCGTAGCCCCTGGCCATGGGGAAGAGCGTCGGCCGGCCGAAGATGCCGCCCCGGGCGAAGGGGGTGACCTCGCCGTGGCTGAGCACGCCGCCGTGGGAAAGGCCGATGTCGTAGAACGACCCGCCGCCGGTGGCGCCCACGCCGTATTGACTCGGCATGCTGCTCCCGCCGAGGCCCAGCTTTCCCAGCAACCCGCCGCCGGTGAAGCTGCCGCTCTGCGAGTTGAACCCGAGGATCTGCTGCATGAGCTGCTTCGACAGGAGGTCGGAGAGGGCCTTCTCCAGGCTCTGCACGAACTGGAGGGCATAGGTCGTCGCGCCCTTCCACTGGCCGGACATCGCGTCAAAAAAAACGCTTTGCATCGTGTCATGGGCGCCCTTAGCCGCGTCCGTCGCGAAGACAACGCCCTGCTGGTAATTGGAGCCCTGGTCGAGCGCGTACTGCCGCAGGCCCATGTACATGCCCTGCTGGTACGTGCCCGTGTACTGAGTGAGCTTGTAGTTAAGGCTCGTGATCGCGTTGATTTGCGCGTCGATCCTGTTGAGCAGGTCCTGGGTGGGCGTGCCGTTCACCGCGATCACCGCCGCCATGTCCGAGTTGGCCTTGTCGAGGAGCTGCTGGTGAAGCGCCATCTGGGCCTGTGTGGAGGCGGCCGGCGTGATCATGCCCACCTGCTCGGCAACGGTGACACCGGCGAGGCCCCGGCTGACGGAGCCCTCGAGGGCCGCCCGCTCTTTCGCGATCGCGAGGGCCTTCTCGGCGAGGGTCTGCTGCTGCGTGCGGTTCGTGAGCTGGAGCTCCATGACATCCAGCTGGCCCTTGAGTTGGGCCTGGGCCTGCCGGTTGCCTTCGGCTTCCGCGAGGGCGAGCTCCGCCCGCGTCTTGAATATGTTGTCATTCAACGTCTGATTCTCGTAGAGGTACTTGTTGGCGAGGTCGACGGCTGCGGTGTCCACGCCTTGCGCGGCCGCTATCTTTGAGGTGAGGTCGGCCACCTGCTGGGCGCCCGCGATGGTGGCCGCCGAGAAGGCGAAGCGCGTCTGGATCTCCGTGCCCTGGAGCTTCTGGCCTTCGGCAGCCCCGATATTGCCGATCATCTGCGAAAGGCCCGCGCCGATCCAGCCCGTGTCGAGCTTATAGCCCGTTTTCGTCGCCTCCGCCTGCCAGTGCTTCGTCAGGATGTCCGCCTTGTCGGTGAGGTCCTGTATCTTCTTCCCATAGGTATCGAGGCTCGGGCTCGTGGCGTCGACCTGTTTCTGCCATTGGAGCTGTGCGACTGCGAGCTGGTCGAGGACCGTCTGGTAGCCGCTCGTCTTCTTCGAGAAATCCTGATCTCCGAACAGCCCGCCCTTGCCTCCGAGTGCCCCGCCGAGGGCGGCGGTTGGGTTGGAGAGCAGGCCCATGTAATCGCTCATTTTCTGCTGGTACCCGGCTATGCGGTCCTTTATGCCCTGCTCGGCCGTTGACGGGCCGCCGAGGGCCGTCTGCGTGCCGGTGGCAATATCGACCCTTACACCCTTAGACTTGCCGCCCCCGAAAAGCGCCGCGATGCTGTCGGCTGCGCCCGCAAGGCTGCCCTTTTCCATCTGCTCGCCGACCTGGAAGAGCCTGGTCAGCTGCAGTTGCGCTTCGCTCACCGCCGTTGCGACGCCATAGAAGATGCTCACGACAGCCGCGCCCGCCTTGATAAGCCCACCGCCCAGGGTGAGCTGGAGGTCCTCGACTGCGACCTTCATGCGGGCCATCTTGTCGGCTACCGAATCCCCCGAGTCGGCGACCTGATCCTGGATCGTCTTTACCTTCCCCATCACCATTGCGTAGGTCGCCTGGGCCTGCTGGATCTTCGACATGCCCGCAACCTGGGCGTCGGTAAACTGCGTGTGGAGGTCGGTGAGGCCGGCGAGCTTGTTCATGGCGCGGGCCCGGCCGGACGAGACGGCGTTCACGAGGTTCGTGAAGACCTCGGCCGTGTCCTGCTGGGCAAACTTCGAGAGGGTAAAAGCGGCGCTTGCGAGCTGCGTAAGCATGTCGGGCGTGACGAGCCCCTTCTGGAGCGCCATGCCCGCGTCCTGCGTGGCCACCCGCAGGCTGATAAGGCCCTTCGAGGCGTTCTGTATCGACGAGACAATATTGCCCGCAGTAGTGCCCCAGGCGGCGGCCAGGCGGTCGAGCAGGGTTGTCTGCTCCTGGAACTTCGCCGCCATGTCCGCCATGTTCCAGGCGGCCGAGATCGAGAGCGGTATCCCGACGATCGCGGCTGCCATGCCCATCCAGTGGCTCGTCATCAGGCTCGTCAGGCCCGAGGTCTGCGACTCCAGCTCCTGCATAGCCTGCTGGGCCTGCTTTATGCCGGTGATGGCCCCGGAGGCGTCGGTCGTGATGATTAACTTTACTTCACTATCGGCCATGGCTCCCTTCGGTCGCCGTTCAAAGTTCTATGTTCAATGTTCAATGTTAAAAACCTCCTCTTTCCCCAACCTTGAACCTTGAACCCTGAACCTTGAACATCTTTACACTTTGAACTTTGAACATCTTCAGGCCCCGCTATAATACTTGAGGTTATGGTCAAATCCCGAGGCCCACCGCTGCCCGATATAGACTTGCAGGGCCGCCTGGACCTTCTTCGTGCCGAAGATCCCGCCCACGCCCGGGCCGAACCTCTCGCCCACCGGGTAGCGGGGGGGTCCTTTCCTCTCCCAGACGCGCGTCCTGCCGCCCTTGACAATGGCGAGGAAGGGCTTATTGCCGTATTTCCCGGAGACGAGGTCCCGCGTCTGCCCCGTCCTGATCATCACCGTCACGTCCCCGCCGTAGACCCCCGTGCCGCCGCCCCAGAGGGCGCCCTTAACGCGCCGGGCGCGCTTTGTGTAAGACAGCTTCCCTTTGGCCGTCCGGACGCCCGCCTGGCGCGCCCCGAAGAGCGCAAGCGGGAGGCCCTTGCCTTTGGCCGTGATCGTAACGGCCACAGTCTCGCCGGCCTGCCTCACCATGTCGGCCTTTATGCGGCTTTTAACGTCCGTGGGCTTGATGTTGTACTCGTCGGTGATCTGGCCGACCGCCTGCGAGACGACGCCGGTGGCCAGGTCCTTGTACGTCCTGTTAATCGCCCGGAGGACCACGTCGGCGGAGAACCTGTCGAGGGCCTCTTTCACGCCAGAGATCCTGATCGAGAAGTCATTCGCCATCTTTTTCCCCGCTCTTCAGCTCCGCCACGAGCGTGCCGTCAAAAACACGCAAAAGCGTGTAGAAGGCCGCGTCCGTCTCTATGCCCATGGCCACGGCCACGTCTCTGACGATGCCCCAGTCGAGGGCATAAGCCCCGGTGAAGCCGACGCGGAGCTGCATGTCGCAGAGCGTGAAGCAATCGAAGAGGCGCTCGTTGTCCGGGTGCAGCTCGGGCATGCGGCCGGCGCACTCCTCGCAGCCGGGGTCCTCTTTTCGCTGCCTGGCCGATTCAAGACACGTCTCACAATATTTCCGGCCTTTGCCGTACGCCCACTGTACGGCGTCTATGAGTTTTTTGCCCGCTCCGGGAGGACGTTGAGCGCGCGTGCCTCATTCCAGACGAACTCGCCGATCGCTGAGGAGTTTATCAGCGCTTTCTTGTTGGCGAGCGTCACCGGGACAGGCTGGGGCGGGTCCTGATCATCCACGAGACCCTTAAAGTCCTCGACGAGATAGTCCGTCATGAGCTCCTCGAGCTTGGCCGGGTCGACCTCAGGCACCTGCTTGCCCGTCCTCGGGTCCCGGACCATCCGGCCCGTCCGGGCCTGCTCCGAAAGCTCGGCGATCGTGTTGCTGAACAGGGGCCGTATCCGGATCTCAAAATCATCCTGATAGGGGCACCATTTTCCCTCGGTGTTCGTTAATGCACTAAGTTTCAGCGGCATAAAACCTCCTTTTTTTGTTCAATGTTCAAAGTTCAAAGTTCAAAGTTGAGGAAAGAGAGGAATTTAACCTTGAACGTTGAACATAGAACCTTGAACGCCCCGAAGGGGCAACCTTGAACATCTCTATGCTCCATGCTCTATGCTTCCTTTGCTGCTCCGTGCTCAATAGAGCACGGAGTTTACCGGCAGCAATGCCTCGATCTTCAGGGTGCTGGCCGATGCTCCCGTCTGGTAAAAAGCCGTGAAGGGCAGGTCGATCTTGATGCCCTTCGGGCCGGGTATGGCCGGGCTTTTCGGCTGGAACTGGAGCTCCTCGAGCGTGATCGTCACCTTCTCGTTGCCTGCCGTTGCGCCTTCGCCGTCGCCGTGCACGAGGTCGATCTCAAGCTTCGTAGCGGTGCCCAGCAGGGCCTTGCTGTAAAGCATGGTGTCCGTGAAGAGGCACGTGAGCTGCCCCTTGACCTCGCAGCGGCCCACGGGCACGTTGTAGCGCTCCCCCGTCCCGTCGATCGCGTAGGAGCTGTTGTCCGGCTCGTTGTTTACGTTGATCTCCCAGTCCGTGACCGTGGCAAGAACCGTGCCGCCCGATCCCTCTTTGATTGTGGCCGTGTAGATGCTGAAAGGGACGTGAGGGTAATAGACCGCGGCCGGGTCGAAGGAGGCGACGGCGAGGCCCTCATGCGTGCCGACGAGCGTTAAATCCAGCGGCGCGAGCTTGCCGGCCGATCCCGAGAGCTTGAACGACCCGACGCGGCAGCCGGACTCGGCGAAATACTCCGCGACGTCCGTGAAGCCCTTCTCGACCGTGAGGCCGGCGGGCAGCGGCCCCACAAGGGCCGTGTAGGTATAGGGCGCGGCGATGCCCGACATGCTCATCGAGCCGAGCATGTGCTTGAAAAGGCGGACCATGTAAGCATCGAGCTCGGTCGTTATGCCGCCGTCGACTGCCTTGTTGCCGAGCGCGGGCGTCGGATAGTTGCGGTCCTGGGTGATGCACTGGGAGGCGAGCAGCTCCTGGGTCTGGACGAGCGTCTCGCTGACGATCGGCAGCACGACTGCCGGGTTGATCGCCCGTATGTCGTCGAGCCGGAGGTCGAAGGCCCCTTTGTCGACCACCATCTTGACCCCGACCGAAAGGAGGGCCTTGTCCGTGGACGGGTTCGCGAGCACAAGGTGGATGAAGGTCCACGTATCTTTCACGAGCGCCGGGATGTTGATCGTCTCGAGGGGCGAGACACAGCCGGACGTGTCGTCGAGGAGGAGCTGGAGGTCGCCGGCAGCGAGCGTCACCGAGGACTTAACCCAGAGGCCCACGTGCGTAAAGGGCGAGATGTCCGGGCTGGCCGCGATCGCGCCGCAGGCGAGGATCTCCCCGGCCGACGCGCCGTCCGCCACGGCGAGCTTGCAGGCCCCCGAGCCGACCTTGAAATCGGTCGCGTCGAGCGTGGCCGTGACGTCCGAGCCGACGAGCTGCGCCCAGGCCGCCTCACAGTCGTGAACAACCTGCTGGGGCAGGGTCTTCGGTGTGATCTCGTTTGCCAGGATTACCTTTGCCAGTGATCCTTGCGCCTGCGGTTTGTATGCCATTGTTCTTTCCCTCCTTGTTTTTAGTTAGCGGAGGGCAAGAACAGCATAGAGCATAGAGCCCGCGCCTGCGGCGCTCTGGAGCATAGAGTTTTCAAAAACCCCTTGCTCTTTGCTCTCTGCTGCTTTTGCTGTTCTTGCTCCATGCTCTCTGCTCTATGCTCCATGCTGCTTTTGCTGCTCTCATTGGTTGTACGGGTCCCAGAGCTTCGTCCGGTACGTGATCCGGAGGCGCACCGTCGCGGACCCGATTGTCTTCTCCGGCTGGTCTGTTGCCATGTCGGACTGCAGGGGCTCCGTGTAGAGCGCCAGGCCGCCCCATGTCTGGTCGACGCCCACGGCCTTGTGTATGTCGCCTATGATCGACCGCAGGGCGGCCGCCGTAGCATCCCCCGCCATCGCCTTCGCCTCGATCTCGACCTCGAGGGGAAATTCCTGCTGGCTGTCCGGGCCCGCGATCGTGACGATCACGCCCTCGGGCTCGGGGGTATCTTTATACTTCATGGCCGGCATGTCAGAGGTCTCGAAGGCCGCGTCACGGAAGGCGTAGACCTGTTTGCCCACGTCCGTCTGATACCCGGAGGCGGTGAGGATCCCCTTCATGCGCGTGTCGAAGGCGTCGATGATCCGCTGCCTTATAGTCTCGGTAGCCATCATCCCTCCGTGAGGACGAGCATGGTCGTCCTCTGCCGTACGTCGTGCTGCGCCGGGCCGTGGATGTAATACTGCGTCCCGTCGATAACGATGCTTTCCTTTTCCTTCGCTGCGGCCAGGTCGAGCCAGCGCCCCTTGAACGTGTCGGTGTAGTTGCCGACGCCCAGGTCCTCGTGGTAGATGCGCTTGAAAAGGCCGCGGATTGTCTCCGGCGCACCGCCCGACGGAGTATAGACAGCCTCCGAGCCGAACACGGCGGGGCTGAACAGGGTCCGGTACAGGTCATCGTCCATCATGGACTCAAAAGCGGTAGACATTATCGGCTACGCCTCCAGGGACAGCAGAGAGCATGGAGCATGGAGCATGGAGCTTTTAAAACTCTATGCTCCGGAGCGCCGAAGGCGCGGGCTCTATGCTCTCTGCTGCTTTTGCTCTTCATAACGCGATTGCTATGATTCCCAGCATTACGCCGATTCCCACAAATCCGAGCCTGTCAAAAAACTCCTTGACGGGATTCGGCTTGTTCGCCTTGATAATGGACTCGTAGGAGTCCCGCTGGACCTGGAGAAGCTCCTTGTACTGTGCCGCGTTCTCCTTCAGGAGGTCGCTGTTCTGTTTCAGCAGGTCGTTTTGCTGCTTGAGGGCGACGTTCTCGGCCTGGAGCGCCGACACCTGCTGATTGAGGGCGTCAATTTGTGCCTTCTCGGTTGCCCCTTGCTCCAACGGAACAAGCATCTGCCGGGCCTCGCTGTCCGGGAAGCAGACAAGGGGCTCATCGGCAAAAGCCGCACCGCACCAGAGGAGGCTACTTAAACACAGGATGATAGCCAAGCTTTTCATAGCGGGCTTTTACCTCCTCGTCGGTCTGTGCGGGCCTCACGGCGACCACCTGGGCAGCAAGGACCTGGGCGCGGGCGCCGGCGTCTATCGCCTTTTTTTCTGCTGCCTGTGCCTGTTGCGCCGCAGCATCGACCTTTTTCTCGTTGTCGGAGATCCTCGCGTCATGCGCAGTTATCTCGTCCGTGAGGGGTTGCATGGTCTTTTCCATCAGGGCGCGGATCTGAGTCTCTCCGCTGCCTTTGTACCAGAAAGTTCCCCCTATGAGCAGGGCGAGGAAGAGAACGCCGCAGACAATAAGAGCAATGGTTTTCGTCTTCATTGTCCACCCCCCTCTATGCCGACTTTTTTCTCGATCGCCTTCTGGAATACCTTCGGCGCGAAGGCCCCGACGAGGAATAGGCCCGCCAGGATGACGCCGTTGCTCGGGAACGATTCCCCGCCCTGGGGCGAGCCTTTAGCGACGACCATGACGGCGAGCCCTATGGCCGCCAGGAGCGATATAAAGCTCATCACCCGCATGCACGACCTGTTTCCCGCATCGTCTTCGAAGTATCCGGGCTTGTCCATCACACCACCTTATTTGCAGCGTCCTTTAAGGCGTCCGTCACCTTGGCCGCTTCCTGGTTCGCCAGGTCATAGGCGCTCCGCTTCAGACTCGCCTCTTTACGGGCGATGTAGGGCTTGCGCTCCACGTAGTAGACGACCAGGCCGATAACCAAAACCGCTCCGATGACTATTCCTATCCACACGGTGAACCTCCTTGTTTTATTAGCATAGAGCATAGAGCCCGCGCCGAAGGCGCTCCGGAGCATAGAGTTTTAAAAGCTCCATGCTCCATGCTTCCTTTGCTGCCTTTACTCTTTGCTCCATGCTCTCTGCTTCCTTTGCTGTTCTATCGCCCGCGATAGAACAAATGCCTGCCGATCTGCGCCGGGGTTGCCGGCAAAAGCTTATCCGCCCAGGAAGGCCTCGGGCTGCCCTGGGCGTAGTACATGAACACGTCACCGGTCGCGAAGGGGCTCGGGATCCTGCCGGCCCAGACATCCCGGAAGACCGCGAGACACTGAAAGAGTGCGCCGGCGTCTGCGGGGCCCCACTTGAAGGGTGTGACGACGTGCGTCTTCGGGTCGGCGAAGGCGTCGAAGTTCTGGGCGATGGCCCGGGCCTTGAGATACTCCGGGTTCTCGACCGACAGGTAGCAGCTGAAGGCCGCCTCGTGAAAGCAGACGCTCGCTATGTCCTTTCCCTGAAAAGACGGGTGGTCGACGCGGTCCTTGATCACCCAGGCGACGGCGACTTTGCCTTCCGTGCTCTCCCCGCCGGCCTCGAGGAAGACCGTCTCGCCGCCGATCCGGTCGGGCGGAAGGGCGTGGAAGTATTTCATATCCTCCGGTCGCATGGCTCCCTCCGGATATGAGGTTCAATGTTCAAGGTTCCAGGTTCAAGGTTGGGAAAAGAGAGGCTTTTAACATTGAACGTTGAACGTTGAACGTTGAACATCTTCATTTCTTCTTCCTGTAGTAATTCTCATGGAATTGTTCTACCGACCCCTTGAGTTCCGATAAGTCTCTTCCCAAGGTGCCGACGACCTCTGAGTTACGCTTTACCTCCGTCAGCACATTCGTTATTTCAGAATGTATCTGCGTCATTTGTACTCCAAGATCGGACTTGACCTCTTTCGCCCGGGCCTCGGTCTCTTGATAGTGGCGTTCGATCTGATCTTCCAGGTCCGCGTTGCACTTCTCACAATCCTTATCTGTCATGGCGGTCGCCTTGAACGCATCATAGTCTTTCTTCAGCTCGGCAAGGTCTTTAACCCCGCCGTCCCACCGTGATGTCTTCCTGCCCACCCTGTAGGCAATCGCGCCGTATGTCCCCGCCGCAGCCAACAACCCGGTGAGAATGTGGGTCAGGTGGCCATAGTCGAAGGTCATCGTTCATCCCTCCGTGCCGCCATATCAGCGTAATCTCACGGCCCCACTATTATGGCCGTCATGCTCGATGCGCCCGGGTTGAAACTCGCGCCTATCCCCGCCAGTGTATTGTCCGCTGCCCCTGCCTGGGTGGATTTCAGCCAGATGCCGGTTAGGGAGGGGGAGAGGGCGCGATCATTGGCATACGACCCCACGGTGAAATCTGCTGCGGCTGTGGTTCTAAATCCCATGTATAGGTGGTTAGAGGCGTCCGTGGTCCAATGGCCCGCATTAGCACCTGCTACGGGGAGACCTAAACCAGTGATATTACTTCCATCAATGGCACATGCCCCATAGTTTGGCACTGTTCCCGAATTTAACGTAAAAGTGAAGGACCACTTTAGAAGGTATCCTACCGTTGACGGGTTATTTCCTATGGCGCGCGGCCCTGAAGAGCTTGTTCCTGCCTCTGTTATTGTTGTCCCACTGCTATTCCACGTTGAAAAGGTATTTGCTCCGGAATAGCCATTATTCCATGACGTGATGATGCTGCTTCCGGTCGTCTCCCCCGTCCCCGGCGGCCCGATGTATCCCCACGCGCACGCCGCGCCATCCGCCCCGGCGCAGTCCGTGGGAGAAGTGCAGAAGCCGGTCGAACAAACGGCTATGAACCTGTTGGGGTTGGCCTGCATGATGGCCGATATCGAGGGGGTAGAAGGAGCGCCGCCTGTCGGATTGGAGATAAACGCCCCGCCCGCAACTGTCGCAATATTCAGGGCGACCCCGCTGTAGGACTTGGGCGAGAAGCCGCCGCGGGTGAAGAGACCGAAGGCATGGGCGGAAGATGTCCAGAGAAGCGCCGCGATAACGAGGAGGGCCAATAGACGCTTCATTGCTGCACCTGCCAGTTGGTCCCGTCAAAAGTCACTCGTACCGTGGCCGTGTAAGTGTCGCCGATCTTCTGACCGTTGCCGCTGATGGTCGTAGCGTTGCCGCCGCAATAGACTGTAAGGCTACACTTTGAGGAGGCCGTCAGATCGACCTGTCCGGGCAGGCACATATAATGGCTGCCGCCGTTCATGCCGCCGTCACACCGGAATTGCGCGTCCCCTGTCGGCGGAGGAGGCAGGGTATAGGTGTCATCCTGGGCGATTGCCACACCGGAGAGGGCCAGGAGCAAAAGGAGCGCGATTAAGATTTTCATATCGTTCACCTCAATAGGCCGCAAATGCCCCTGAGACGGGGCTGCACGCCAGTGAGTATACTGCCGGGCTGACGGCGGTCTTTATCGACCCGCAGTTCATGGTGGCGCCCACGGTAGGCGAGAGGATCTGTACGCCATGGCTCGAACCCGCCGTACCCGCCGCGCCGTTGAGATAGATGAGGTCGCCCGATGCGCCGTTAAGGATGCCGGGGCTGTTCGAAAAGCTCCAAGCCTGCGATGTCTGCGCCGTCCCGCCCTGCAAGGTGAAGTTGACACCCCAATGTATCGTGGGTAGGGGGGCTGTGACCGCAGAGGCGGCCTGTCCGGTGTTGCCGATGACCGTGCCCCATACCTGGGGGGCCGTAAGACCAACCGCTGTCACGTTCACGGTAAGTCCCGTGCAGCCGCTATTTGTGCAGGTATTCTTTGAGGTCGCCTGTCCCGTGCCGGTGGAATAGGCAGACAGGGACTGATTCGTGAGCATGGCATACGTGCCGGAATCCACGAGGGCGGCTACTGTACAACTACCCGTCACAGCCGTTGTGCATTTGCCTATCGCATCGCCTGAGCCTGTGGCGATATTGAACAGATCGCCGGTCGTCCAGTTAGATCCCCCATTCGTCGGGGTGGCGTTCAGGGCGGCCACGGAGCCGGTTGTCGGCGCCACGGAACCATCGACATAGGGCGGGCTGGAATAGGTATTATTGGCGATACCGCCGTTAATGACAGGGGCGGTATGGGTCTTGTTCGCCAGCGTTCCCGTCCCCGACGGGGTTACATAGTCCACGTCGGCGGTGGCTGCGCCGGGCCGGCTGCTTCCGTTTGTCTTTACCATGGCAGAGGTAGGGAAATCGGCCGAGGTGAAATACCCGAGGGCGCTCTTCATCTGGGCCGAGTTGAGGAAAGACCAGGTCCCGGATGACAGGGAAGGATAGCCGGTCGCCGCGGAGGAGTCCACGCCGGTCCCGCCCTGGGCGGGCGTTACCATCTGCAGGATCCACCGCTTGGTCCCGGCGTTTTTCGTCGGGGAGATTATGCCGGGGCTGGACGGCGCTGCGCCGGATGTCGCGTTGAGGCGATAGCGGTATGCCGTGCCCGAGTCGTAGACGTCTGCGACGTCGCTGGTAGAGAGGAGCTTGCCGTCGATCGCCGCAAGGGCGGCGAGGGAATCGACGTGGTAGCCCTCGAAGGCCGCCGCCGGAGGCGGGGAGCAGAGAGCCAGGAGCAGCAGAGAGCATAGAGCATAGAGCATAGAGTGGAGAGCAGGGACCCTGAGAACCGCCGAGAAAATGCCTTTATTTTTCATCGATCTGCCTCCTTTTGCTGCCTTTGCTTCCCTTGCTCTATGCTTCTTTTGCTCCATGCTCTATGCTCCATGCTCCATGCTTCCTTGCTGCCTTTTAATTCCAGTGCATTTGCGCGCTCGCCGGGTACCAGGCCCCGTTGTACCAGACGTACCACTGTTTTGTGTCCACCTCATAGGCCTCGTCGCCGTTGTGCAGCCCGGTCGAGGGCTTGTCCTCCGTCGAGAGGCCCATCCAATAATCTGTGCGGCGGGTTACCTTGTTCATGCCTGCCTCCTTTTAGGGAGAACTGTTCAAAGTTCTATGTTCAATGTTCAACGTTAAATGCCTCTTTCCCCAACTTTGAACCTTGAACCTTGAACATCCTTTGCTCCCTGCTGCCTTTACTAAGGCGAGCGCGTGCCCGTCTTTATGGCGCCGGTGACCGAGAAAAAGGTCTTGCCGGAGACCACGTCCCCGACGGCCGCGTTGGCCGCGGAGATGTCCTGGACCACGGCCGCGCCGGCGATGCCGAAGATCGTCGCTCCCGACTTGATGTTGCCCGTCGCCAGGTTCCCGTCTACCGTGTGGAGGGTCGTCGCCGCGTAGTAGCCCGCCTGCACCGTGTCGTTGGCCGCATTGAGTGTCTTGGTGGGCAGGAGCGCCGCGAGGGCGGCTACCGCGTCGGCGATCGCCTCCAGGGAGTCCGTGGCCTTGTCGAACGTGTTCGCGCCCGCCGCCTTGCTCAGCATGTCGTTGAGGCCGCCGGCCGTGGGCGAAGCGGGCACAAGGGTGTCCATCACCGCCGTCACCTGGGCCTTGAGGGCGGCCAGGGCCGTGGCGTTCCATATTATGTCGCTGTCCGATTTGGGGATCTTGCCTACTTCTTCTTCGAGGCTCATGGCTCCCTCCGGTCGCCGTTCAAAGTTCTATGTTCAAGGTTCAAGGTTGCCCCTTCGGGGCTGTTCAAAGATGTTCAAGGTTCTATGTTCAATGTTCAAGGTTAAAACCCTCTCTTTCCCCAACTTTGAACCTTGAACTTTGAACCTTGAACATCTCTATGCTCTATGCTCCATGCTTCCCCTGCTCTTTTAAGCCGTCACTTCGCCGAAAAGGTAGGTGACCGCCGCCGCGATGTCGGATACCGTGGTGCCGGTCGAGTCGACGCTCTCCAGATACCGCTCGTCCGTGTTGTGCCGGCAGCGGAAGACATCCGAGCGCACCTTCTCCTCCCTGTACTCTTCTACGACCGGGTTCGAGGGCGAGTCGGCCGTCCAGAGGAATGTCCGGCCTATGCCCGGCTGCGTGATGTCGAGCCCGTTCGAGATCTTGACGAGGGCGGCGTAAGCACTGTCCCAGAGGTCTGCGACGTCCGCGGCCACTCCTATCGCTGCCTTGTCGTAAACCGCGCCGCCTATGAGCACCTGGGCGACATTCAGGACCTGGGCGAGCTGGTTGGAGCTCATCCTGTTGAGGTCCATGCCCGGGAACGTGTACTTGAGCCGGTCGACGACCTTCTGGTTGTTCTTGAGGTCAACGAAAGTCGTGTAGCTGATAATGAGGGCGTCCGGGAACATGCCGCACTGGAGGCGGAAGGCGCTGACGCCGTCGTTGACGTCCGAAATCGGGTCCGAATTGGCGTGGTCGTTCCACTCGGTCCCGACATTGTGGGCACTGAAGCGCGTGTGGTTGAAGACTTTCTGGGCGATGCGCTTCTCCTGGCTCCGGAGGATGAAATTGACCGCCCTTTTCGCCGCGATCATGTCCGCCGTGCCGGGGGCCACCTGGTCGAAGAAGGCCCGCTCGGTATCGTCCATGGGCTCTTCCCACCCGTTCTCGGCCGAGCACGAGTACATGCCGCGCTCGTAGGTCCAGTCACCCCGGTTGTACTTGCCGCGCGGGGCGCGGGCCGTGTCGGGGATCTTGAGCATGACCGCCTTGGGGATGACCGAGTAGGTCGCCTCCTTGAGGGCCGTGGGGTAGAGGGGCATGACCTGGAGGCCGATATAGCCCATCATGGCGCTCTCTATGTACTCCATGACGACAATCCCCAGGTCGGGTCTGTATATTGCCGCGTTGCCGCTTGGTCTCATTGTAGGTCCTCCTTTACGTGGTCAGATTTTGGCGCGTCACTTCCAGCCAGGGCGGAAGCAGCGCGAAATCGTCGGTGCCGAGCTCGCCGGCCGTAGGCTTGACGAGCAGGGTGAGCAGGCCGGGCGCCGCGGGCGTGTCCGCTGCGGCGATGGTCAGGGTCTTCTCCTGCCAGGTGTTCGTCGCCGCCGTGAGAAACTCGCCGGAGGTGCCGCCCTTGTTTGCGGCCGCGCCGAGGGCTACGCCGGGGCTGCTGAAATACGCCTCGACCGTGAGGGTCGGGCTGTCCGTTTCGCCGCCGCCGGCCTTGATGATCGCGCCCTCGAAGTGGGCGATTATCGCGGCCGAGTCGTCGTAGTCCTGCGGGAGGACGAAGGCGACCGCGATCGCATTCGGCGTGGCGTGATCGTTCCAGCGGACCCCCAGCTCCTTGGATGACAGGATCGACGTGCCGGGGACCGCGGCCTCGGCGTCCGCGAAGACGGCAAGCGGGGCGCCCGTGGCGAGCAGGATCGCCGAGGGGTTGATGGTGTACTGGGCGGTTTTCAGGGCGACCTCGATCTCGTTCAGGACCGCCTCGACGGTAGCGCCCGTCATGTTGCCGTTTGAGTCCGCGACGGAAACCGTGGCGGCCGTGGTCGAAAGGACCCCGTAAGGGACCCAGGAGAGGAGCTGGCCGTTCGCGCCCGGTTCGGTTGCGATGCCTTCGGCCGAGCCGGAGGACGCATCCGAGACCTTGCCCGAGGCCGCCCCGTAAAGGACTGTGCCGCGTACGATCGAAGCGGAGACGATGCACTCCGTCTCGAAGATGCCCGGGCCGTTGAGGCTCCGGACGGCCACGGTCTCGCCCGCAGCGACGCCGTATTCCGTGACGCCTATTGCCTGCTCTCCGAGGCCCGCATATTCGACCTCGGCGGGCGTGGTCGTCGTGCCGGATTTGATCTTGACCCGGCGCCTCGGCTCCAGTGCTACGCCGGCGGTAAAAGTGACAACTGGTCCAAGGTTATACATGGGTGCCTCCTTTGCGTGTATTTGCGGCCTGCAGGTAGGCCTCGTGCTCCTTCGGGTAGGCCTCCATGCACGCGGTCAGGGCCTCGCCCTTGGTGCACTTGTGGAGGAACCTGTAGCCGGTCATGAGCTCCTCGAAGGTCTTGCCCGCGGTGACTTCGCCGCCTGCGCCGGCGCCCACGTTGAACTTGCCCGCCTGGCCGATTGCGGCGAGTAGATCCTCGCGCATTTTCTGCTCCAGGCCGGCGGCGGGTACGGCCGGTGCGGCAGGAGCTGCCGGCGGGTTGAGGGCCATGATCGCCTTGAACTGCTCGACGGTCGTTCCGGCCGTGACGACCGCCTTGAACTTGCTGCCCGCGTCCTCGCCGAACTGGACCTGGGCCAGGCCGAGGATGCGCGCCTGCTCCGCTGCCGCGCCGTCCTTTGTCGCCGTCTCCGCGATCGAACCGACGAGCGCCGGGAACGCCTCCCTGAGCTGGGCGACGGTGATGATGGTATCGTCCATTGTTGCCTCCTTGTGGATTTGAGATTTTTCTTTCGATTTATCGAAACGCTCGATCGCCGGGCGGTGACCGCTTAAATGCGATATGACGGACGGGGACGCTTTCTGACCGGAGCGGGCGCCGTTGGCCGCGGCCCAGGCAGCCTTCCAGCCGCCCACGTGGAGGTAGAGATCGCCGGAGCTGAAGCGGCCCGTCTTTTTGTCGACCGGCCCGGGGTTCTTGACCCAGTGATGCGGGAAGGCGCGCTTGTCCGGGTCCGCGAAGGCATTGTCCGGGAGCTTGGAGCGGTTTGCGTCCAGGTAGGGGCCCCAATCCGGCTCCGTGGGCGCGATATCCGAGTTGTGGGTAAGGGCTGCCAAGATAGCGGCTGATAGTTCCATGCTTGCTCCTTTGGGGGGGATATTCGGCCGCATGACCGCGGCGTTGCCGGCAGGCATGGCGGCCACGAGCTCATCCATGGGCATGATGCCGTCGATAAGGCCCGCGTCCAGGGCCTGGCGGCCGATGAAGAGGTCGTGGACGTCCGTGGACATGGTCGAGAGGACCGTCTCCGGAGAGACGCCCCGGAACTGGGCGATGGCGTTGACGAAGAGCGTGTAAAAGTAGCTGACCCGGTCCTCGAGGTGGGATTTGCCCTCGTCCGAGAGGGGGCCGTCGCTGATAAGGCGCTTGTACTTGCCCCTGTAAATCTCGGTGGTGACAACCCCGGAGGCGGCATCCTTGGCCGAGCGGTCCTTGTGGATGGCGACCACGCCGATGGAGCCGACAGCGGTGGCCACGTCCGAGGCATAAACGCGCTCGCAGGCCGCGCCGATCAGGTAGGCCGCGGATGCCATGCAGCCGTAGGCCAGGGCACAGGTGGGCTTCTCGTCGCGCGCGTCGAAGATGGATTGGGCAAGCTCGAAGACGCCGTCTACGGCGCCGCCCGGGGAATCGACCTTAAAGAGGACGGCCTGACAGAGGGGGTCGGCGAGGGCTGCCTTGTAGGCCGCGCCGATCTGCTCGACGCATGCGCCGCCGGAGATCTGCGTGAAGAGGTCCATGCGCTTCTGGATGACGCCCTCTATCGGGATCACGGCCACGCCGTTGACCAGGTCATAGGGCGCCGCTTCGCGCTCGTTGTTGAGCGGCCGGCCGATCTGGGCCTCGATGGCCGCGATGTCGAGCGGCTCGCCGTTGACGTGCCTTTCGTAGATGCGGTCTATCTGCGCGAGCATCTCCGGAGTAATCGCCCAGGGCGTGTCATAGAGCAGCCTGCCGACGAGGGGGAGCTTCTTCATAGGGGTGTCTCCTGGCGCATGGTTTCGATGGCGTCCCAAATTTCCTCGATGCGGTTTTGCATGGCGAGGAGGAGGACGGCCGTATCGGAGCCGCGGGCGCCGCCTGCCCCGTCGGGCTCGGCCGGGGGAGAGGCGGGGTTGGCTGCAGGGCCATCGGTCAGCGGGACCGCCTCCGGCTTGCTCGGGCCTATGCCCTTGCCCTCCGCCGCGCCTACCTGCTGCTTGGATTCGCCGGGGACGGAGAGGATCGGCCCGTCGTAGAGGCGGCGCTCGGCCATCTCTTCCTGCTCCTGGGAGAGCCGGTCGAACGTGGGAAGCAGCTCGCCGCCGCGCTCCATGATCGACTCGGCCCGGGTCTTCAGGTTATTCTGGATGGCGAGGATGTCCGCCTGGACCGCCTTGAGGGGCTCTATGTCGCCCTTCGGGTACCCGCGCCAGCTCGTGCGGGTGAGGGCCGCCATGTTCTTGTAAAAGTCGGGGACATCGCCCAGGTCGCCCTTCAGGAAGGCCTCCTCCTGGAGCATCGTCCAGATCTTCTGAAGGCCCCGGCCGACGAAGACGCGGTGGTGCGTGTAGGTGCGCCAGGCCTCCAGCATGGCGCTGCGGTAGCCGGCATAGTTGACTTGGTCGGTATCGAGGAAACCGACCGCATAGGGCAGGTTGACGGAGAGCGCGATCGCCTTTTTCACCAGGCGCGTGAAAGGCTCGAAGGTGGTGCCGGGCCTGTCCGCCTTAATCGGGCTGGCCTTTTCGCCTGTCTGGCCGTACATGATGGCGCCGGGGATCAGCTCCTGGTAGTGGATGCGGTCATGGCGGCCGTAGGGGTCTGCGACGGTCTCCCCGAAGGAGGACTGCTTCATGGCCTCGTCCCAGGGGTTCGAGCCGGGCACAAGTTCGATAAAGAGCGAAAAGGCGGCGGTGACGATGGAGGAGACGAGCTCCGCGTCCATCAGGTCGTCGAGGTCCCGGAACATCTTCATCGCGGGGGCAAAGAAGGGCCAGCCGCGCGTCTGCTCGGGGCTGCGGTGTATGAAGCCGTGGAGGACACACCAGCGGTGGGCCACGCGGGCGGGTACCCGCAGGAAATTCGAGCTGACATCGATGATGTTCGACATGCCGCCGGTCAGAAAGACGGACTTTTTAATCCAGTAGGCAACGGGCTGGCCGTAGGGCCCCATCTCCACGCCGTCTTTTATGTCGGGGCGCATCCAGAGGTCGACGGGGGTCTTGAGGCGCAGGGGGTGGATGAGCTGGACGGCGAGGGAGTAAGGGCGCGAGGCGTCCTCCAGCATGGGGAGCATCAGGAGGTATTCCCCGAACTGGATGAGGCTGCGCTCCATGGCGTACTGGATGGCGCCCATGTCCTGGCGCTCGCCCGCGTCCGCGACCGGCTCCCAGCGCTGGTGGGCCGCGAGCTGCTTCTTCTGGAGGGCCGTGGCCGCGTCGGCGTCTATGCCGGCGGCATCCGCATCGATGTTCGGGTGCGGAGTGAGGCCGGGACCGATGACTGAGGTGGCGAAGCGGTCGATGAGGCCGGCCGCGTTCGGGTCGTTGTTGGCGAGGTCGATCGCGCGCTCGAATATCTGCTCGCGCTCGAGCTGCTCGGTCGGCTTCCAGAACAGTTTGCGGGGGACCCAGTTCTTCATGGAGCCCTCGCGCGAGGCGGCGGACCGGCGGTATGAATAGTACGAGTCGGGCAGCGGCGCGGCCGGGATCCCGCCGGTGGGGGGGAGGGGCGAGCCGGATGCGGAGTAGAGGAGGGGGCCGCGGCCGGCGGAGGCGGAGAGAGAGCGGCGCGGGGAGGTGGAGGCGGAGGCCGCGCGCTCGAGGACCTCCGGGAGGCCCTCGCGGATCACGGAAAGGGCGCTCTCGAAGATCTCCTGGCGGCGGGCGAAGACCTCGGCGTTCATAGCCCCTCCGGGGCGTGGAGATGTTCAAGGTTCAAGGTTCTATGTTCAAGGTTGGAACCCTCTCTTCCTTTAACTTTGGGAATTATATATTTCACTCCCTTTTTCCTTCTTCCGATTCTTTTGCCCCTGCTTCTCTCATAAATGCCCGTATCACCGCTATCGATGGATAGGAGAATTCAATCACATTCTCCGCGCCCCCTAAATTGTAACCTCTCATCGGGATTATCCAGCCATCCTTTGTCATCACGGCATACCATGCTTCCTTGAGAGGCTGGCCATCTTTGGCTACGGCTCTCAAGGGCTTGACATCATAAATTATTCCGGCCCACACTCGGTCATAGGTCGCCAGAGGTCCTGTGAGCAGTTTCGCGCTGCACTGATAGACTTCTCCCCTATTCACTCCCCCGGGGTAGTGCATGAGTAAAAAATTTATCTCCTGTGTCTCTGTATGGGTCTGTGCCTGAGCGGCAGGCACACAAACTATAAGCAAGAACAAGAGACTCAAGCATATAATTCCCTTAACTTTGAACCTTGAACGTTGAACGTTGAACATTAGTAGGACCTCCTCGGGATGCCGATCGTGATGCCAATGCCGGACGTGCGGCGGCCCTGGCGCTCGCGGCGCTCTCGGGTCCAGTAATCCTTGTAGTCCTTGACCTCTTCGCGGGTCACGTGGTGGCCGTCGACCGTATATTCCTTGCCCTGGGAGAGTGCCACCTCGGCGGCAAGCCAGGTGCGAAGCATATAGTCGGCGTACTCATACGAGTCGATATCGACGGTCGGGTCGAGGGGGTCGAGTGCCATGAAGATAGTCTAAAATGCGATTTTGTGCAGACTTTATGGTTGCAGAGGGTTTGTAGGGGGGTTTGATACCCCCCCTTAAAATATGTCCGGGAAAATTAAGCGGTTACAAAGGGGGATGTCGAGGGTTTGTGCTTGACAGGGTTTTTAGAGGGCCATTTTAGCAAGCAAATACGTCAAATTGTGCAGACTTTTTGGATGGAGAGTTGAAAGGCGTGTGGCTGTAGGGGGAAAAGTGGCGAGGAGGGGGCAGTTATCAATCATCCGGGAGTTTCCTAATGACCTGGGCCGAGTTGACGCCCGTGTACATCTGAAAGAACTTGTCGAGGTTATCGGTATGGGCCATCCAGCCCGCCCCGTCGTCGTAGCGGGCCGGCATACCCTGCTCGACGTACCTGCGGAAGGCCCGGTCGCTGACGTTGCCGAGATAGACCTTGATCTCCTCTTTCGAGACGAGTATCTTGTCGCTCCTCTTGACGGTCATCGGCCGCCCCGCGCGGTATTTTTCATCCGTTCACCCTCAACACTTCATCGGGCACGTCGAAGAGCCCGAGCTGCCCCCTGGCCACTAAAAGAGCGTCGGGAATCTCGAAGAGTCCCTGCCGGCCGGGATACCATATCGGTTTCTCCAGGGCCCTTACGTTATCCATGGTCCACGCGAACCGGCCGGGCGAGTAATCACCGTACAGGCGTTCTATCGCCATTTCCGGCGGCATAATCCCTTCTCTTATCCAAGCGACGTCTTCCGTCCTCACGATGTCCGTCAGGTCCACAGTGGCCACAATGCAGCCGAACGGCAGCCTTGCCGGACATCTCCCTAAGGCTCTCTCCGTCATGGCAAACTCTTTGGCCTCGCGCGGGAAGGTCTTTGCCGCATGGATAGCGAGCGGGCCGCGGTAGCTTGTTGTCCACGATCGCGTCTCGAACCGTTTGTGGCCGAGCGAGACAGCCGACGCCCAGGGTTGCCAGAGCGATAGGGCCTTCATGCTTTTCTCCAGGGGCACAGCGGACAGCCCTTATCCCCATCATCACATTCGTCGGCCTGCTCCTGAGTCAGTCCGTGAGCGATTGCAGCGATGTAACAGGCATGTTCGGCCGCCTCGATCTCCTCATTGATGGTTCTCTCCGTGGAAACAACATTGTGGTCGATCATGCTTTCCTCCAGGGCAGTTCGTTGTGCTCGTGACCGTCGAGCAGGCGGCCGGACTTAGAGCGGCCGACCTTGTACGTTCCATATCCAACGGCGTCGTAGAACCGCTTGACCAGCTCATAGGGTTTTGTCTGCAACGACCGATCCGAAAGTCCGGGGGTTTGCCCCCACGGCGACCACTCCCCCCACCCCTTGAAAAAGAACGGCACGCCTGCTGCCGCGCACTGGTCCCTGACAGATCCAACCCAGTCGGGATGCATGGGCCGGGCGTGAGGGCCGGTCTCGCCGCCGCACAGTAGGGCGTCAATGCCGTCGAGCATCAGACAAGGAATGTCCGATAGGAGCGGCTCCAAAGATAGGAACTTCTTGCCGGGAATCTTTCTGAAATCGGACTGTTTCTCATAGGACTCTTTCTGATTACAGACGGTCAACCCGCACCAGAGATTTTCAAGTGGCCACGCTGCTATCGTTCCGTCGTCTCTCTGTATCCCGGTTATTGCTCCCTCGATCTCCAGCCCACGAAGGCGAGCCGCTAATCCTAGTGGCCTCTTCGTAAGCGCGAGGACGGTATGCTGGGGGCACGACGCCACGACATCGATAAACTCTTTGAAAAATTCATCCGAAACTTCATCGTGGGCTATGTCGTTCCACGCCGCAAAGACTGTCGGCTTCGTCCGCTTCAGCGGAATGTCCAATGCTCCCGGATTTAGGCGCACCGTCCCGTTGAACGTTGGCACGCCGTTGACCTTATGGGTCAGCCCGGCGTACTGATCACGGATTATCGGGTTTTTCTGATGCTGCCTGATGTTCGCCTCAGCTGCGCTCCAACAATGGAGGCAGCCGGGAGACGCGGGGGAGCAACCTTGCACGATTCCCCACGGCTTATCCCAGTACCGCCCTTTCTCAAGGTTTATCATCGCCTTTCCCCCTTGTTCGGCCTTGCGGCCGGTGAAAATTTCGATGGATTTTGGGTTGCTTTCCGAAGGCGCGCACCGGAGGCGTGCCGTTGGTGCACGTCGAGGACGCCGCGCCGAGGAAACGAGCCAAAAGGCGCGAAACGCTTTACCCCGCTGCTCGCTTTTGTACACGGTGCGGGGCAATTGGCCCGGCCGGCCGCCATCCTCATCGGTGCACCCAATTCGGCCGCTCATAGTCACGGTATGAGCGGTGAGGATCGGGGGCATCGGTGAGGCCTTCGGCTGCCGGGCGAGGCCCCGGCTGCGCCTGGGTGAGCAGGCGGGCCTCCGCCTGGCGGAGCTGGTCGGCAATCGCCGGGGCGAGCATCGTCAGCGACGGTACCCAGTGCCGGTCCGCTGCAGCGGCGGCGAGGACCTCGCAGTCGAGCAGGTGGTTCTCGCCCCTCGTGATCCACTCGCGCCGGCCGTTCTTGCGGCGGATGAGCTGCTCGGCCAGGAACTGGCGGGCATAGTCCGTGTCCGTGTCCGCGTCGAGGTAAAAGCGCTGCGTCTCGGTGCCTGTGCGTGTGAGTCGCCAGTGGAGCAGGGCCTTGAATTGGTCCGTGTCGACAAGGCGCAGCTCGAGGCCTCCGGGTATGGGGAGGCGGGAGTGGGGCATTGTCTCCACGCGGGAGACCTTGACCCGCTGGAGCTGGGCGCGGGAGGCGCCCTTTGTCCCGAAGACCGTGCCCTTCGTCTTGTGAGCACAGAGCCATTCATAAACCTCTTCCGTGCGAGTCCAGACGGCGGAGTCCGTGGGCCCCCCGCCCGTGTCGATGGCGGCGCGCCAGATGGAGAGAGTAAGGGGCGAGCCGTCGACGCGCCAGCGGGTGTCAAAGATGATTTTCTCCACGTCGGCAAAGGTGGGGACGAAGCCGTGCTGTATCTTGTGCGAGGTCAGGTCCTCCATCCAGGCCCGGATGACGAACCAAAAACCGAACTTCTGGACGTCGATGCCGGCCGTGAGGACAAGAGCCCTCCTGGGGACGATGCCGGCGGAGAGGGGGGTCTTGTGCGTGAGGACCTCGACCTCCGATTTTGTCTCGATGGTCTTCGAGAATGGACGGGCGGCGTGGTCCGTAATAAAGACCATTTCCTCCTCGAGGTCGTCCTTGCCGCGAAGGTACTGGGCGACGGAGTCGGAGAGGGAGACGTCCCGGGAATACCAGCCGGGCAGCCAGAAACCGACAGCAATGGGGCGAGCGGGGGGATCCGGAAGCGGCTCCCATTCGTCGCGCTCCGTGATGCGGCCGGGGACCCAGCGGCCGGCGGAGACGGCGAGGTCGCGGGCGTAGTCGTCCCACTTGAGGCCGCATGAGGCGCAAGAGTAGTGGGCGAGCTTCTTCAGGACGATCGTGAGGGGATCGGCGACGCTTTCCGGCCAGGAGAAATGCTCGAAGTCCATCTGCTGGTGCGTGCCGCAATAGGGGCAGCAGGCCTCGTAGGCATAGACGATGTTGCACTCGGTCTTCAGGGCCTCCCATATTTCGGAGGGGGCGTCGGCGGGGGACGAGGAGTAAAGGAGTTTCTTTGTGTGCGGGTAGGTTTTGGAGCGCACTTCGCCGAGCTTGAGGGGGGAGGCCTCGCGGCCGGCATACGTCGGGTACTTGTCTATCTCGTCGAAGATCATGTCGCGGGCGTCCTCGGATGCGAGCTCCGCGGCGGAGGTGGCCCAGGTCATCATGAGGTCGGCGCCATTCGTGAAGTGGACGGCCAGGGTCGACGTGTCCGACTCGCGGGGCGAGAGGAGGGCCGCGATCCGCGGCATGGTCCGGAAGGTGGGAAGAAGGCGGCGGCGGCTGATGCGCTTTGTGACCTTCTCGTCCGGCATGACATACATGGCGGATCCCGGGTTCTGATCTATGGAAAAGCAAAGGCAGTTGATGCCGACGTTTGTTTTGGAGGTCTGGCCTGACCAGCAGAGAAATATCTTGCGGATATGGGGAGCCGTCCAGCACCGCATCGGCTCGATGGCCCAGGGGACGAGATCATTCTGCCAGGGGCCGCAGTGGGCGCCCTTGACGACGCGGCGGTGACGGGCCGCCCAGGCGGGGACGGTGAGGGGCTGGCCGTCGGCCGTGCGCTCGCGGGGGCGGAGGGCCGCGGCCTCTGCCGGCGTGAAGCGGAAGGAGAAAGCAAGGGCGCGGCCGGCCGGAGAGAGAGGAAGAGAAGCGGGCCAGGCGCCGGGGCCGACGGGATAGATCGCGGGGGAGAGTTGGGGGCCGGAGACGAAGGGGGCGGAGGCGGAGGGGGCGGCAAGGGAGGGCGTCGTCATGTGGCCTCACCCGCCTCGGAGGATTCGTCGTCACGGTCGGCCAGATCGGCGTCGGGGGAGGAGGACGCGAGCCTGTCTGAGGCCTCCGTGATGCGGTACTCCCTATCCTGGCAATAGCGGGCGAGCCAGGTCTCGAGGGCGGTGAGACAGAAGGAGAGGAGGTCCGGAACGCGCTGCGGGTCGCCGGCGACCGTGTTGACAATGGCCAGGACCTGGCCGCGAAAGAAGTTCTCCATGTCGGAGCGGAGGACGATGAGGCGCGCGGCGAGTTCCTGCTGCAAGGGCCCGGTGATAAGGTCGCGGCGGCGCGATTCGAGCTTGAGCTCGGCGAGCTCGGTCTCTGCGAGGGTGCGGCGGTTCTCGAGGGCGAGACGGTCGAGCTGGGCCTGGTCGAGCTGGGGCGTGGCGGCGGTTGTGCCGTCGAGTCGCTGGAGGTTGGCGGCGGCATACCGGTTGACATCCTCGAGGGCGAAAGTGCCGTTTTTGCGCTTCCGGAGGAGACCCTGGCGGTGATGATTATAGACCGTCGACTTGCGGACCTTATAACCCTGCTCCGTAAGGTAGGCCGTGACGGCAAGGGCCGTGGAAAAAGAGCGGCCGGAGGGGCGGGGGGTCTGGGCGCCGGCGGGTGAGGATCCGTCTGACTCGATCTCGCGCTGGAGGTAGGCGAGAATTTTCTGCTCCGCCAAGGGAAGGGTCTCGCCCAGCTTGACGCGGGCAATGAGCTTGCCATACTGGAGCAGTTGCGCCTTTCGGCCGGCGGCCACAACTTGTTGGATGTTGATTGGAGCGTCGGGCGTGGTGATCATTTATCCCTTTTGAGGGCCCCTGTAATTTCGAGGGAGTGAAGTTTTTTGCGCCAGAGGCGGACGGTCTCCGGGTTCTGATGCAGGCAGGCGGCGATATCTTTATTTGTCAGGCCGGCGCCGACGAGGAAGAGCAGTAAAACCAGCTCGCGGTAGAACATTTGCATGCCGGAGAAGACAGTGCCGGTAAGGGCCGAGGACCACTTGCCGCACTGTGGGCAGCGGATGCGTATCCCTGCCCAAAATTTACTCTGCCTTTCACGGTCGAAAGGGTGTAAGCATTTAGCACAGACGGCGCGATCCCCGTGGAGGGACTTCAGTGCGACGTGGCGACAGAAATCTTCATCCAAAAAGTCTGCAGAAAATTGGCCTTTCATTGCGGCGGGCGAAAGAGCAAGGTTACTGGGCCGTTCCATTTTTCCACTCCGGGATTTTATTAAAAGTAGTGATTTTGTGGGTCCTTGGTAGTCGTATGGGATCAATGCGCCGGGAAGGACCCGCTGACCTGATCTCAATCATATCAATCATAGTCTTCTCCTATCGGTGGGGCCGAGGGGCATACTCATGCGAGTGGCCAGTTGTTCAATTGGGGTACCCGGCGTGGTGGCCTCGTTGACTGGTTGCCTTTTCTCCTTCGCCTTAATTCCCTCAGAAACCTCGGCTTCCGCAATCGCTGTCTGCCTTCCGCCCTGTATCTTGTACCACTGCCCGGCTACCCTGACGAAACGGGGCTTCTCTACGGCCTCCGGTGGCCCTTCTCCTGGAGGTCTATCCGGCGGCTGCTCTGTCTCGTCCTCCCATCGCTTATTTCGCAGCCACTTTCCCGGATATGGGATCCCAATGCCACGGTTCCACAGGTCGGTCTGCTTCTGGGCCTCCAGGGCTCCCATGATCCGGTTCACTAGTCCGGATCCAGCCTTCAGGCGCTTCCATACCTGCTGTGCTCCAATCTTATCCTTGCGCATCTGTTTTGGGTACGCTTTCCAGAAGCGCTCGAATGCCTCGCCGGAGGCGAGTGTATCTGTGTCTTTAAAGTCTTTAAAACCTTCCACGCTACCAGGTGGCGTGCTTTCCTGACCGACCACGCTACCAGGTGGCGTGCTTTCCTGACCGACCACGCTACCAGGTGGCGTGCTTTCCTGACCGACCACGCTACCAGGTGGCGTGCTTTTCCATAGACCCTTGTCCATCAACACATACTGATTGGCCGATCCTCTCTTGCGATGGACCGTAATAATATTCCAGTCCTCGAGCTCCTTAAGGGCCCGCTCGACGGGGGTGTGGTGAAAACCGGCCTTTTTAGCGATCGTATCGGTTCGCGGCCATTTTGTTTTATCCCGCCCTTCATGGCGCGCTAGAACGGCATAAACAATTTTAGCCACACCACTTATGCCTTCATGATCGATCAGGAAATTATCCAGCCTAAAGTCGGTCTTCTGCCGCTTGTCGACGATCTCGTGAAGCTTATCGCCCATTATTGGACACAAAAAAAGCCAGTTTCCGGCCGCCCGGATTCTGGCCCTGCACCACCCTTGCACCATGGGTGATTTTAGTATTTATGCGGGAAAAATGGCGGAGGGAGAGGGATTCGAACCCCCGGTCCGCTTATCAGGCGAACAACCGATTTCGAGTCGGCCCCGTTATGACCGCTTCGGTATCCCTCCGCAGCTGAAA
>Ga0187866_1000528_pt1 | contig 43697 bp, 49 predicted proteins | sample June2016WEW_11_1_3_FD_133013 | JGI IMG/M metagenome (GOLD analysis project Ga0187866, IMG submission 133013) | Peatland microbial communities from SPRUCE experiment site at the Marcell Experimental Forest, Minnesota, USA - June2016WEW_11_150 | ecosystem: Environmental > Terrestrial > Soil >...
CGGCGCGAGGCCGTCGATCTCATCCACGTCGGGCTTTTCCATGCGCTCGAGGAACTGGCGCGCGTAGGCCGAGAGCGACTCGACGTAGCGCCGCTGGCCCTCGGCGTAGATGGTGTCGAAGACCAGCGAGGATTTTCCGGAGCCGGAGACACCGGTGACGACGGTGAGCTTGTTGTGGGGGATCTCGAGCGAGATGTTCTTCAGGTTATGAAGCCTCGCTCCCCGAATTACGATCGAGTCTTCCACAGGCGGCGATATCCAGGGGTGTCTATCATTTCAGGATACTACCTGCACGTGGCGAAGACCGCTCCCGTGAGGTCGCGGGTCGGTAAGGCAGTGAACGGTGGTGGATGCGAGCGGCAGGCGAGACCGGCTGCCCCACGGGGGGCATGGGCTCGGCCGGGGCGACGTGTAAGTGCTCGGGGGCGCTGGGGCTTGCCGGGGAATTGGGTTCGTTTCGTTCCTGGGGTTTTTCGGGCGGCGGAGGCGTGCGGCGGGCGCGGGCGTCGAGGAAGCGGTCAAGGGCCTTGTAGAACTCGCGTTGGAGCGCGTTTTCGTAGCGGGCCAGCTTGGCGAAGGGGTCGCCGCCGGAATCCCTGTGGAACAGGATGCCAAGCAGGCGGGTGTCCTCGTCGAACTGCTCGTCTGGGGTGAGGGGGGCGGGGGATTCGTCGTCATCCTCCTCGTCGTCGTCCTCGTACTCCAGCTCGCGGACCTTCTCGAGACGGCAGATGAAGAAGCCGGTCTCGATGCGGGTGAGACGCTGGAGGCGCCACTGGGCGGAGGCCATCTGGTGGACCAGGTAGGTTTCGGTCGGGCCTTCGGGCTGGTGCTCGGCTTCGAGGGCGGCGAGGAGTTCGAGGTATTGGGCGCGGTCCTCGATGGGGAGGACGATCTGGCGGGCGAGCAGGCCGTGGCGGGTGGCGTTGGCGCTGGAGCGGGCCTTGCCTTCGGGGGTTTTGGGTCCGGTGGAATGCCGGGCATTTTCGCGATTGGCGTTGATCTGGCGTTCGGTGGACATGGGATCTCCTGTCGGCTCCAGGTAAGCACGGATGGGCGGGGCTGGAGGGGGAGTTTTTGGCTAAGTTGTTGTGGGGGTGGGGGAAAAGATGTGGGGAGAGTGGGGAACGGGGTGTGGGGCGAATGCTCTCAGGACGGTCGCCGGACCGGCTTCGGGGAACGACGGGCCGGTGATGGGGGGTATCGGGAAGTCGGCGATTCTTCGTTGAACGGGCGTGATCGTTGCCTGGGCCGCTTCGTAGCCGGTGTCACGGGGCCAAGGGCGCTTGTGGGAACTGACCCATCAATCGGTGGAAGTTTGCGCGCTGCCTGTGAACACGCCATCTCAGGGCGTGTGACACGGCCGGAATGGTTGGGTCCGTGTGCTAAGGAAGCGTTCACTGATCGCCTTCTCGTAGCGGCGCGCTTCGAGGCGTCCGAGGCCGTCAAGGTCATTGATTTGTCGGCTGTCGTCCATGCTAAACCGGCCGGGCTCGACGTACCGGTTGATGCGCAGTGGCTGACTGGGCAGGAGGATTCCTGCTTGTGCGCGGGCAGCCTCCGCTTGTGCGTGCATGAGCAGCGGTACAACGCCAAGAGCCCACTGAAGTATTCCGCCGCGTCGGCGCCGCCTTTTTGAAATGTGGAACGGCTCTTCCGTTGTTCCAATGCTCAGCACGTCCAGATCTTCTGGGGCGTGGTGGAGGTTAACGATGGCCTCCAATACGCCGACGAGGATTGGGTCGTTTGCCCAGACGCCGCCGTCCACATACGCGGTGCCGTCGTCTGCTTGAAATGCTGGAAGGTAGGTGGGTGCTGCTGCTGTCGCGAGTGCCATGTGGACACAGGAGCGCTGGTAGTCCTGGCGGAATCGTTCACAGTGGCATGTTTTGAAGAGGTGGACGCGCCCGCCGAGGGCGTCGAAGGCGGGGATCACGACTCGGCACGAGGCGTGCCCGAGCTTCTTGTCCGCAAAGACCGTCGCCAGGGCGTTACGCAGGACCGTGCCGTCGTGCTTTGCACGCATGATTCGCCGGAGCCCTCGCCACCACCGAGTTTCAATGCCTATCGCCGGGAAGATCGTCGGGCCGTAGTTGGTGTAGAAATCAAGGATCTTGCCCGCGGGGATGCCGACTGCGAGCGCGAGGGCGATGATACCGCCCGTGGACGTCCCGGTCAATAAGTCGAAGTACTCGACGACTCGTTTCCCGGTCATGTGTTCGAGTTCCGCGAGAACAGATGCGGTGAACACGCCTTTGATGCCGCCACCGTCGAGGCTGAGAATGCGGAACCTGCCGTCAGTTCTTTGGCCCATTGTGGTGGATGCCTCCACCCATCCATTCGCCGGTCGCGTGCCAGACCTCGTAGTGGTACAGCCAGAGCGATAGCCATGGCACGATGGTTGTCGCGACCTTCATGTCCGACCGCCATTCTCCGCCGGGGTAGTAGAGGCATGGTCGGTTCGGAGCGTACGTGTGTGGAATCCGCTCGTCGGGTTTGCGGGCGACCAGCCCCGGCACAAAGGCTTGGGGCCGCCCGCCTGCGTCGCACGTGATCGTCACCTCGTACTCACGGCTCAATGGCGTTGGTTGCAGCCGTCCGGTGCATCGCAAGTCCCGATTGGTCGCCGTGCACTGGAAGCCTGGGTAGTATTCCCGCATCCATGCTGCTTGGTCCCGCAAGCTGAACGTCCGTACCGGGGGCACTAGTCCGCTCCATAGAAATTGTTGCGGGGGATCAGCATACCCGCGGCGGTCGCGAGCCGGCCGGTGCCCGGATGGACGCGCAGCAGTTTACCCGCGCGCAGTCGCTCCAGTTCGTTGGCGTGTGCGCCGATCGCCTTCTCTGCCATCGTTCGCCCGACAAGGCCACCGAGGGATTTCGTGATCTCGTCTATACCTTCGCCCTGCATGAGCCTGTCAAGGTGCTGACGGAAGCTATGCATGTATCTGACGAATTGCGGGTAGGTATTCTGGTTCCAGCCCTCGGCGAGGTTCTCGTCCGGGTTGGTCGGGTTTGGCACGCGCGGGATGCCTGGCGTGTGGGGGATTACGGCGAGGATGCCGTTGACGATCACGTCCAGGCTTTCCGTCAGGGATTCCTGCCCAGCATAGAACGCGCCGGCCAGGGTCGTGAGTACAATGGATCGGGCAGCGTCGGGGTTCCCGTCGAAGAAGGAGTCACGGTGGCGCTTCATGAGCTGGACGGCGCGCTGCAACGGGTACTTCATCGCGGACGGCATATTGCTCGGGAGCGGTCGGACGCCCTTCTCGAGTGCCGCGAGAACCATGCTTGGCCGGTACAGGCAACGCTCAAAGAACCAGTCCGCGTACCCGGTCGGGTTGCTCGGCTTCCAGTCCGCGAGCTCGCAGTCAGGCACCTTGATGGCCGTGCCACCGCGGACTCCGTCTGGGCAAGCGGGGAGAATGTCCAGGTGGAAGTTGCCCGCGTAGTCTAGGCGCAGGCACCGCTTCTTCTTCTCCAGGATCTTCGCGTAGACGCCATGGGAGCTGAGGCGGTCGTGAACCGCTTGGTAGACCTTAAGGGGGTGTGCGTGCCCGCAACCGTGGAGCTGGCAGACCAAGTCAAGATCGAATTCCTCGCCTTTCCATGGTCGGATGGTGGTGCCAAGCCGCATTGACCCCTGAGGGTAGATGTCCGGGGAGAAATGGCGCAGTGGGCTCCCTGGAGCAGAAAGCCACGTGCCGGCGGCTTCGTACTTCTGCTTGGCGTCCTCAAACTGCGTCTGCGTGAGTTGGAGCGCAACGCAAACCAGTTCCAAGATCGAATCGAGGTGCGAGTATCGCGTATCCAGTGTCAGTGCAGGTGCAGCCATGGTTTTCCTCTGAGACCTCCTACCTGCCTACAGCATATTGGGCCCCCTTAAGAGCACGCTACCACATCATGTATTATTCCGTCAATATCACAGCTCATTTTGCGGCCAGTTGGCCGGCCCGTCCTCGTCAGGCTGTAACGGCGCACGTCCAGTTCGGGTACGTGTCACCCCTGTGCCGGTTGTTCTTCCAGTGCAGCGGCGGCAGATTGCTCGGCGCATCCGTGCCGGACTTGGCGACCGGGATGATATGGTCGATCTCCCATCCGTAGGTGGAGAGCTGCCCATAATCGGTGTGTGCGATCCACGCACCACACGAGTCCTTGCGGTACACCGACGGATCGTAGCCGGGAACCGCCTGAGCCTTGTTCCACACCTGGCCTACGGTCACCGAGTCGAACCGGTCGCCCCGTGAATTTGTGCTTGGTTGCCTCATTATCGTCCTGCCTCTCGGGGGAAGGGATTTGCCGATCTGGAGCCCCCGGTCGGTGTCCCCCTACTTGGGATTCGAGTGAGCAGCGTCTTTTTTTCCGCCAGACAAGCGAAATTGTGGAAGAATGTTACTGGCAGGTTCGAATACTCTTATAGAAGCCCGGCCGCGCCTCCAACTGTGCGGTGCCGAAAGGAATGATCCCGTGGGCAGGTTCGAGAATGTCGATTGGGAGCGACTGCTCAAGGTGCTGCGCCTCACGGCCGAACGCGCGGTGCGCGACGCACCGCCAACCTTCGACTGCGGGGTATCTGCCGAGGACCTTGTCGGTGAGACCCTGAATGAGTTCTGGGCCTCCGAGAACGGGCTCGGCTGGAAGCGAGAGAAGGGCAAGCTCGAAGCGTTCCTCGCTCGTGTTCTGCAAAACAAGGCCATCACCCATCTCCGACGACAGAAGTTCGTGGCAGGATCGATGGACGATCCGGACAGCAGGTACTCAGCGCTCGCCGCACCCGAGGATAGCCGCGTCGAGTGCGCCTTCGCGTGGAAGGCACTGGAGCAGCTCGTGCACGGTCATAAGGACTTGGAGAACCTGGTCGCGGCTGCGCAGTTGCGGCCCGGTGGTCCGAACGTCAACCAGGAAATCGCCGAGCTCATGGGCAAAACGCCATCGCAGGTGGCGAAACTAAAAATCAAACTCATGACTGTTCCCGGCGTGAAGGAACTACTCTATGGCAAACGAGAACTCGCCCAAAGAACCCGGCGCTGAGATCATCGACCGGTTGTTCGGCGAGATCACGGAACTCAGCGACGAAGAACTGGATGCGCTCTACCGAGCAGTTACGCCCGACGAGGAGCCTAGCGAAGTGATCCACCGCCTCGCGGAAGAGGCCGCAGTTGAGTACCGCAAGCGACAAGAAGTGCCGCCCGAACACGTGCAGGCCGCCCTGGATGCCACACGCTCCCAAACGAGCTTGGAAGGTGTTGCCAAATCCACCCTTAAGGGCATCGTGGAGGCCCTCAAGCCCCCGGCGTTGGGACCGGTGGCCGACCCCTCGTTTGCGTTCCACAAACAAAAGGACTTGACCGAGCAAGATCGGCGCATCTTGGAGGAACAGGCAAAGGAACTCGAAGAAGACTGGGGGGATGAGGAGCACCAGTGACCCCGGCTGCCGAACTCGCAAGCCTGCTCTTGGACCGCCTCGGCATCACGGGGAAACCCGACCTGACCGCCGTCTGCCGGCGCCTCGGGCTGCGTGTCAAGGAAGAGCGGCTCTCCGGTGCGCACGGCACCCTGGTGCGAAGCAAGAGTGCGCAAAAAGGCATCATCACTGTCAAGGCATCCCTGCGAGAGGCGGCGCAAAAGCGGTTCACGATCGCCCACGAGATTGGGCACTTCATCATTCCGTATCACAAGGAGCTCGGCAACGTGTGCGATGCGCGCGTGATTGACAGGTATGGAACAACAATGCCGCGACCCGAGCTGGAGGCTAATGAGTTTGCCGCCGAGCTCATCCTCCCCAGCAAGCTCATCAGCAATCGACTTCCGCTGAAGCACCCGTCACTGGATCCCATCGGTACGGTCGCGAGGGAGTTTGAAGCGAGCCTCACCGCCACAACATGGCGGTACCTCGACCTCACAGACCTCCCGTGCGCCATGGTCTGGAGCGAGGCCGGGAAGGCTGTATGGTACCGGACCAGCGAAGCGCTGCCCTATAAGTTGCCGCTGCGGGACTTGCCGACCGAGCAATCCATCGCTGGCCGACTGTGTGCCGGAAAAGAAGTCACCTCGCGAGCCGATAAGGTCGATCCGCAGCTTTGGTTCTATCCGAGCCAAGCGGAACGCATCAGCCTTCTCATCGAAGAGTCGCTTCCCCTGCCCAGCTACGACGCGGTGCTCACGCTCCTATGGGTCGCCAAGATGGAACCGCCCGCTCTTGCCGAGGACGAAGAACTCCTACCGGAGCTCGACCCTGAAGAATTCACATTGCGCCGGCCGCGATGGCCACGCTGACGCTGACCTCATATATACCGTCGCACGTTGTTACTCCGTGGGGTCTTCGCTCACTTCAGGGGCGCGGAATAGCGGTCGTACGCTTCTTGTTTGGTTTTTATTGGGTGCCCGCTCCTCTAGCAGCGAACCATGGCGAGCATGTCCAAGACTCTGGATAGCCCCGGAATGCGGTCCTGATCGGAAGCCGAGATTTCGCCCGAGTCCAGCAGCGAGAGAAACTTCTCGGCGCTCATGCCCAGGTAGTAGCGGGAGGTGTAGTCAAGCGCCGCCATCGCGTCGGCGTCGGAGGGCGTGGGGATGGGTTCGGTCGTCGGATCCGCGGCGGGCGTTGGCATGTCGTCGTTCTCCTGGTCCCCAGAATTGTACATCGGCAGAATCCCCTCCGGTAATAGTTTTGGACGCATGGGGCCGCGGCGTGGGTGCAAGAAACGGAGAAATCCTTGTGGACAAAACACTTTCATCTCCCGGGAAGATGTCACCGGTGGAAGTGGAGCGGGAGCTGAGCCGCTGTGTGGGGAGTCAGCGTCGGCAGGCTGCTCTGGAGACGCTCGATTTCCCGGCGGTCGCAGAGCGCGAGCAGGGAGTCGAGGTCGTGCGGAGTTGAGAGCTTGTAGAACGCCTTCTGTGGCGAGAAGTAGACGAGTACCTTCTTGCCCGCCCCGATCAGGTTCAGGACGTTGTGCAGCGTGCCCTTGCTCCTGCCGTCCCAGAGCATGACGCCGCATTTCGCCTCGCGCGCCATGGCAATGTCCTTGGCCGCGTAATAGGCGAAGTCCTTGCGCGAGGAATCGGCATGGATCTTATGTACTTCCCAACTCCCGATGTTGTTTCGGCAGGCGTCCATACAGAAGACTGTCACCTTGGAGTAGCCGCGATCCGCCAAGAACTGCTGGACTGCCCTGTCTGCGCCGTTGGCGTCACCGATGAGTATCCGGCAGGCTTTCTGAATCAGATCTTCTAAGCGCGTGCGAATCAGGGCGTTCAGCTTGGCGACCGCTCGCGATCCGCCGATGAAAACGGTCGTCATGTCCTACTCCGAGTTCTAGTCAGGGTCAATAGGAAGAGCGTCGCCGCATGCCCTTCCGATGCGAGCAGGTTCGTGATGGCGGTAACCGTGGCGCCCGACCGGTACAGATCGTCGAACAGCAGCAGCCGTTTGCCTTCCGTCAGCGCCCGATCCACGGCGAATGCATCCGCGAGTACGGCGGCGCGTCTCTCGAAGTCGAACACGTCCTTAAGCTGTGCGGTCCTCCTGACCTTACTGACGCACCTGTCGCACAGTGCGATGCCGGCTCGCTCGCATACCTTGCGTGAGATCTCGGCGACGGGCTGCACCTGCCGCGCGATGTTGGACGGAGGGACCGGTACGAGTGCGTCGATTCCGATGTTCCAGCCCCGCAGGAATTCCGTTACCGTGTCGGCGATTGGCTCCAAGGTAGTTCGGTCCCGGCCGCACTTCAATCGGTACAGCAGCTCGCCGATCTCCGACCGCTTCGTATCGAACACGTCATGGCCGAAGGAATCCGTGCCCAGGAAGGTGCTGGTCGTCGTGTGGAGATCCAAGGCATAGCCTTGTTGCCAGGCACCCAGGAGCCTAATCGGATTGGTTTTGACGGGCAGGGTCAATATCAAGTCTACACCGGCTGCGGATTGCACCCGAGATCAGGAGATTGTGGGCGCGCTGGCGTCCTTGGCGGTGTCCCGGCGGACCGCTTGCGCAGGGTCGCGTGTAAGGGCGGCAACTCCCGCGGCCGACATCGGCCAAAACGCGGGGACAGCCACCATGTTTCCGATTTTCCGTCGTTTGCCGACGAGAGCGCCGGCGCGGAGGTCCCCGGTAAAACAGGAAACATGGTGGCTGTCCGCGGTTTGCTAGAGTTGGGTGTTTGAATGAACACGGCGATGCCCAAGATCAGAGGACTCAGGTGGTGGATGATCGGACTGATCATGCTGGGCTCGATCATCAACTACCTGACACGCAGCACGCTGGCGGTGGCGGCCCCGAAGGTGCTCGAGGACCTGCACATCACTGCGCAAGAATACTCGTGGATCCTCGGAGCCTTCCAGGGCGCCATCATGGCGCAGCCAATTTGCGGCTACGTGCTGGACGTGCTGGGCCTCAAAATCGGTTTTGCCATATTCGCCGGCGCATGGTCGCTGGTGAACATGGCGCACGGCCTGGCCCACAGTTGGCAGGCATTGGCGGGGCTGCGGGGCCTGCTGGGGTTCAGCGAGGGCTCGGCCAACCCGGCGGGTATGAAGGCGACCGCGGAGTGGTTTCCCGCCAAGGAGCGGGGGCTGGCCGGCGGCGTCTTTAACATAGGCGCCTCGGTGGGATCGATGGTCGCCCCGCCGCTCGTCGTTTGGGCCATCCTGAGGTACAACTGGCAGGCGGCGTTCGTGATCACCGGCGCGATGGGCCTGGTTTGGGTTGCGCTGTGGCTGCTGCTCTACCAATCGCCCGAAAAGCACCCGGCGCTCTCGGATAAGGAGAGGGATTACATCTCCTCGGGACAGGAGAAGTACCTGCGGAGCGACGGGATCCGCCCGTCGGTCGTGAAGATCCTCGGCCATCGCAACTTCTGGGGAATCGCCCTGCCGCGTTTTCTCGCCGACCCCACGTGGGGCACTCTCACTTTCTGGCTGCCGCTGTACCTGAGCAGCGTTCGTCACATGGACCTGAAGCACATCGCGCTGTTTGCCTGGATGCCATTCCTGGCCGCCGATTTCGGCTGCATGTTTGGCGGGGTGGTCAGCATGGCGCTTCAGAAATACGGGAACGTCAGCCTGATCAACGCTCGCCGCGGCGCGTTCACCTTGGGGGCTGGCCTGATGATGGGGGTGGGGTTCGTCGGCTTTGTCGAGAGCCCATATGCCGCGATCGCGCTGCTCAGCCTGGCCGGTTTCGCGCACCAGACTCTGTCGGTGACGGTGATCACCATGGCGTCCGATCTGTTCAAGAAAAACGAGGTCGCAACCGTAGCCGGGATGGCTGGCACGTTGGGCAATGCGGGGCTACTTATCTTCTCCCTGCTGATTGGGACGCTGGTTGCCAGGATCGGCTACACGCCGTTCTTCGTCTGCCTCGGCGTGCTGGACCTGGTTGGCGCGGTCGTTCTTTGGACACTGGTTCGCGAGCACAGGTGAAAACATGCCGGAAGCGAGACCGACAATTTGTAATCCGATTCTGCCTGGGTTCAATCCGGACCCATCCATTATCCGCGTGGGCGACGACTATTACATCGCCACCTCGACCTTCGAATGGTATCCGGGAGTCCAGATCCATCATTCGCGGGACCTGGTGCATTGGCGTCTGCTGACGCGACCACTGGCGCGGGCCAGCCAGCTCAACATGCTCGGCGACCCGGATTCGTGTGGCATCTGGGCGCCATGCCTCAGCTACGCCGACGGCCTGTTTTACCTGATCTACACCGACGTCAAGCGTTACGGCCGCACCACTCAGGGGGCCAGTGCAGGGGCGTCGCTTAGGGACATGCACAATTACCTGGTGACCAGCCCGCGCATCGACGGCGAGTGGTCGGACCCGATCTACCTGAACAGCAGCGGCTTCGATCCTTCCCTGTTCCACGATGACGATGGCCGGAAATACCTGCTGAACATGGTCTGGGACCATCGGCCGGGCCACAATCGCTTCGCCGGGATCGCATTGCAGGAATACTCGGGTGAAGAAGGCAAGCTGATCGGGCGCCCCCGCCTGATCTTCCAGGGCACGTCACTGGGCTTCACCGAAGGCCCGCACCTCTACAAGCGCAACGGCTACTACTACCTGCTGACGGCAGAGGGAGGCACCGGATGGGGGCATGCCGTCACGTTGGCACGATCGCGCGAGTTGACCGGGCCCTACGATCTGCATCCGGATGTGCACATTCTGACTTCCCGCCACCGCCCGGACATCGAACTGCAACGCGCTGGGCACGCCGATCTGGTCGAAACTCAAAGCGGGGAGACCTACCTGGTGCACCTCTGCGGCCGGCCCCTTCTCAACCGGGGGCGCTGCACGCTGGGCCGCGAAACGGCCATCCAGCCGATGGCGTGGTTGGCGGACGGCTGGCTGCGGACGGTCGACGGCCAAGGATTGCCATACTCCGAGGTCGCCGCTCCGGCATTGCCGGCTCATGTTTTCCCTGCGTCGCCCATACGCGAGGACTTCGACGGGCCGCGGCTTCCGTTGGACTTCCAATGGCTGCGGTCGCCATGGCCGGAGGAGCTCTTCAGCCTGAGGGAACGTCCCGGCCACTTGCGTCTGTACGGCCGCGAATCGCTGGGCAGCCTGTTTCGCCAGGCGCTCGTCGCGCGGCGACAGCAGTCGCACTGCTTCAGTGCCGCCACGGTGGTTGAGTTCGAGCCGGAACGCTTCCAGCAGATGGCTGGCCTGGTCTGTTACTACAACAGTTTCAAGTATCATTACTTCCACATCTCGCATGACGAGAGTGTGGGGAAGCACGTACGCGTCATGTCCTCGCTCCCGGACCAGGTTCAGCCGGACATTTTCACGCCACCAATTGCCATTCCCAGTGGTGTCCCCGTGCATCTACGGGTTGAGGTCGACTACGAGCGTCTCCATTTCGCGTACCGGGTGGAAGGAGGGTACTGGTGCTGGTTGCCCGAGCAATTCGATGCCAGCATCCTGTCGGATGAGGCCGGCCCCCCTGGAAATCCGAATTTCACGGGCGCCTTTGTCGGGATGTGTTGCCAGGACCTGGCGGGGACTTGCCGGACAGCGGATTTCGATTACTTCGACTACGAGGAGCGAAGCTTCCGCCCCAATCCGTTCGTTGATGCCGACCCGCAATGAGCGCGTGCCGCCTACTTGAAGGTGAACACGACGTTCAGGCGGACCCGGATTGGCACCTCGTCGATGGAGGAGGACAGGTACTCGTACGGGATCTCTTCGAGCGGGTTCGAAGGGCCCATGACCGCCGACCGCGACATGACCGACGGATTCACCGATGCGATGCCGGTGATGCGGACGTTCATGCGCTTGGCGATGTCGTCGGCGATGGGGCGGGCCTTGTCCATGGCCTGGGTGTAGGCTTGATTCTCGTACGGCGCTGGGTCCTTCACCACGAACGCCACGACGGAAGCACCCCCCATGGAGACGCTGGAAATGGGCATGGTGGTGGGGCCAACGCCGAGTTTGCCCATTTCATCCAGCACCTGGCTGACACGGGCGTTGAATTCGTCGAGGTTCTTCAGGTCCGCTGCCTCCAGATAGATGTAGATGTTGTTGTAGACGTCGAAGCCGGAGGGCCGGTCGCGCCCCGTGTAGTACATGCCCCCGCCGGCGGGCGTGAACCGGTTGCCCGAGAAATGAAGCTGGTCTTCCTTGTAGCCCAGGGAGAGCAGCTTGGCCTTCACCTCCTGGATCTTCTTCTTGTTCTGTTCGAGCGCGTCGGCGGCCAGGGGCGACGAACTCCTCGCACTCACGAAAACGATCGCCAGATCCGGCTTCGCCGTCACTTTTCCGACCGAACCGACGCTGATCGTCTGCCTCGGCTCGGGGGGTTGCGCGGCGGCGGGAACGGCGACTGCCAGCAGGCCCGCCAGAGCGGTCAGGAATACACCAGTCATACGCATCAGAAAGCTCCTTTCACAACTTTTCAGTGCAGGACATACGTTGCCCGCAGACGAACGGAAACCTCTACGGCCTGAGGCCGGGACGACTTGGGCAGCTCGGGGAGCTCCTCGATGACCGATTCCCCGGGCAGCGGATCGTAACTGACCTCGACCACTTCCAACGACTTGCCGGGAGCTGCCGCGGCCAACTGGCGGAGGCGCGTTTCGATCTCGCGCCAGGCCTTTTCGGCGGCTCGCCGGTAAAGCTCACCTGTTTCTGCTTCTCGGACCGAGAAGACCACGCCTTCGGCGTGGCTGGCTCAACCGCTGCCGATGCAGGTGACGCAATGCGAGTTGTAGCGGGCGCCCAGGTCCTCCAGCTTCGCGATCAGCCGGTCGCGCTCCGCGGGTTCCATGCCTGCGGCGGTGAACACGATGTTTCGCGTGTAGACGATGCCGGGCGTGTAGCCGGAGTTGGACTCGGTGAGGACGTTGTTCGCCACCCGCCAGGTGAGGCCGGGAACCTTGAGGGCTTCGGCCGCGTCCAGGAATTCCCGCAACCGCTTTTCGCCCCGGGAAGTGGCGTCGGCGGCTCGCCCGGCTTCGTATTCCATCTTCATCATGACGTGGAAGACGTCGGGGACGGCCGTTTCGACGCCGGTGGCCTCGATTACCCATTTCTGCGGTTCGCCGCTGGCCGGAGTGTTCCGCGGCGGCAGGCCGCGCGCGGAGACGCAGGCCGCCAGCAGGACCGCGATGCCGCTCGAGAGTCTCATGGCGGACTCCTTTTCCGGGACCGCTGGATCAGCTCCGCCAGCCCGGATTCCAAAGCGTTCAACGTTTGCCGCGACGCGCCATCGGCGCGCAGCAGAAGCTTCCCCTCGCGGGAGAGCACAATCACGACGGGGATCTGTTCGACGCCCCAGCGGGCGCACTCGTCCGCCGCAACGTCGAAATCCACGTTAACAACTCTGACGTATTTCCGGTTCCGGCGTTGCAGTTTTTCCAGCACCCGGTCGATGGCGCGGCAGGGCTCGCACCAGGAGGCGGTGAAAAAGAGCACGGTGATTTCGGGGTTGTCTTTCGCGGCCGCGGTTTGCGGGAAAGCCAGCAACAATGCAAGGGCGGCCACTCGCGCGGCGGGCATCGACATGGCGCGGAAATCCTGCTTTGTTTATAACATGGGAAAGCGGAGGTTCCCGGTAAAATCGGAAACATGGTGGCTGTCCCCTGGTTTCGGTGGTATCAACGGGAGCGGCGGGACCTGCCGTGGCGGCGAAACAGGGATCCGTACCGCATCTGGATTTCGGAGATCATGCTCCAGCAGACGCGGGTGGCGGCCGCGATCCCGTATTATGAGCGGTTCCTCGAGCGTTTCCCGAAGGTCGAGGCGCTTGCCGCCGCCCGAGAAGAAGAGGTGCTGGCCTGCTGGAGCGGGCTGGGGTATTATGCGCGCGCCCGGAACCTGCTCCGTGCCGCCAGGCGGATCGTGGAAACCGGCGGTTTCCCACGCGATTACGAGTCGATCCGCAAGCTGCCCGGAATCGGCGACTACACGGCGGCCGCCATCGTCAGCATCGCCTTTGGCCTGCCCCGCGCGGCCCTGGACGGCAACGCGATCCGGGTCCTGGCGCGCCTCGTCGAGGAGCGGGGCGACATCGGCTCCGCGAAGACCCGGAAGCGTTTGGAGGCCGCAGCCGCGCGGCTGCTAGATCGCAAACGGCCTGGGGAGTTCAACCAGGCGCTGATGGAGCTCGGCGCCACCATCTGCCTGCCGCGCGATCCGCAGTGCGAGCGCTGCCCGCTTTCCGCGTCCTGCCAGGCTCGCCGCAAGGGCGTCGAGCGCGAACTGCCCGTGAAACGGCGGCGCGCGCAGTCCGTGCGTATCGCGAAGACGCTGCTGGTCATCCGAAGGGGAGATCGCCTCCTGCTGAGGAAGCGGGACGCGGGCTCGGCGCGGATGGGCGGCTTCTGGGAATTGCCCGAGGCGGAACTGCTGCCGCGAGCAGTACTGGGGGGGAGGGTTACCACCGTGGGTCACACCATTACTCATTACCGGTACCGGCTGAGCATCGTGACGGCGACCCTTCGGCGGGCTCCGCGCGGCTTCTCGTGGATTGAAACGGCGGAACTTGGCCGCATCCCGCTGAGCACTGCAACCCGCAAGGCGCTGGCTGCAATTTACTGAGAATCACCTCCGGCTGGGAGCACTTTCTCTGCGCAGGCGTTCGCCGTATGGTATTCAGCGTCCGCACCGTCTGGGCGGTCGCGATGGCCCTCGCGCCGATTGGTTGGGCCCAGGACGGCTGTAGACCGCTCGGACCCTGCTACACCGCGGCGGGGGTTGTGAATTCGGCCAGCGGCGAGGCCGGCTTCATCGCCCCCTACACGTTCGCCACGCTCTATGGCACCAACCTGGCGAGCGCCGAGCGAGGCCGCAGCGCCGCCGACCCGCTGCCCGGCATGGGCGGAGTGAACGTCCTGGTCAACGGCGTCGTCTCGATGGTTTTCTACGTTTCCCCGACGCAGGTGAATTTCCTGGTTCCCGCGTCGGTGCGGGCCGGACAGGCCACCATCCAACTCACGCGAGAAAGCCAGTCTGGACCCGCCGTGAGGGTCACTCTGCCCGAGGTCGCGCCGGCGCTGTTCTGCTTCCTGGACGACCCACAGTGGGTGATCGCGCAACGGATGCCAGACTACTCCCTGGCCACGACTCAGTCCCCCGCGCGGCCGGGTGAGTACGCCATCTTGTACGCGACCGGGCTGGGGGGCTACGCTGTGCCGGAGGACGACTACGAGCCCCCGCCGGCAGCCATCCAGATCGAGCGGCGGAGCTCATTCCAGTTGTTCCTGGACGGCGTTCCGGTCGACGACCGGCGGGTGGAGTACGTGGGCAGCGTGGTCAACTACTGGGGGCTGATCCAGATCAACCTGAAGCTTCCGGTGGAGGTTGGCAGCACGCCGGAAATCCGCATTGCGGTAAGCTCCCAGACAAGCCGGGCCGGAGTGCACTTGATGGTGCAGCCGGAGTGAGCGACTGCAACGTACTGCGATCGGGGCGCGTTTAACAGCATGACGGAGTAGAATTGGGGGAGGAGCGCGTATGTGGCTGCACAGAGTGACGGTTGTGTTCGTGGCGGGTTCGCTGGGGATTCTGGCGGGGCAGGAGACGCCGGCCGCCGCCGGGCAGCCCTGGCGGCAGGTGGAGGATGCGGCGGCGGGCGGTTACGTAGTGGATCCCGGCACACGCGTCCCGCTGAGCCTGATCAACAGCGTCAGCACGAAGCACTCCGGCGAAGGCGACCGGGTGTACCTGGAAACCGTGTTCCCGATCCTAGTGAAAGGGCGCCTGGTGATCCCTCCGGGCAGCTACGTGGCCGGGACCATCACCCAGGTGAAGCGGCCCGGGCGGGTTAAGGGGCGCGGCGAGTTGTACCTGCGGTTCGACTCGCTCACCCTGCCGAACGGGGTGACGCGGGACTTCCGGGCCCGCATCGGCGGGCTCGACGGGCGCTCCAGCGAGGAACTGGATAAAGAGGAAGGCAGGATCCGCAGCGAAGGCAATAAGACCGGGGACGCGCGCACAGTAGGAGAGGGGGCCGCCGCGGGAGCATCGGTGGGCACCATCGCCGGAGGGGTCTCCGGGCACTACGGCATGGGTGCGGGAATCGGAGCCGCCGCCGGCGCCGTGGCGGGCCTGATGAGCGTGCTGCTGACGCGCGGCCCGGATGCCGTGCTGACCAAGGGTTCCACCCTGGAGATGATTCTCGACCGTCCCATCCGCTTCGAGGAGAATGAGTTGGACTTCAGCCACTCGATGAGCCGCGTGTCCACGGCGGACCCCGGAGCGACCGAGCAGCCCAGCAAGCGTAATTCGATTCCCATGTCCGGCCGGCGCTGGCCGCTGTAAGCCGGCTACTGCTTCTTGACGGTCTCGCCCTTGCGCAGGAGGGTGGGCGCCTTGCGCTTGTTCTTCTCGTCGGCCTCCGCCTTGGCGTCGGCGGCCTTCTTCTCCGCCAGGTCCTTGGGCTGCATCACGGATTCCAGTTCCTTCTGCTCGCGCTGCTGGCGCGCCTGGATCCCGGCAGCGCGCTGGGCCAGGTCCTCGGAGGACAGCTCGAGGCTGTCCCGCGTGGCGTCAATGGCTTGGGACAGCACGAACTGGTAGCGTCCCAGGTCCTTGGGCTGGCTGTCGCGGATCTTTTCGAGGCTCGGCAGCATCTCCTTCTCGGCAGCGGTGACGGCCTTCATGCCGACCTCGATGTCGACCCTGCGCTGGAGGGCGTCGTCGGCCACCGTATCGATGGCATCGATGATCTGGCCGTACTGCTCCAGCAGATCGTGCACCAGCACGGAACGCCCAGCCTTTTCCTCCGTCAGCAAGTGCTGCACCTGGTCCAACCGCTGCCTGGCGAAGTGCAGGTAGACAGTTAGGCGGCCGTTCGGCTCCTGCGCCTCGCGGACCTGATCGACCTCGTCGGTGGTCAGGAAGTCCCGCTGTGCGAGGGCCGGGAGCGAGGCCAACATCACCAATGCGAACCAGGGTCTGTGCATGTCTATTTCTTCTTCCCCCCCATGATTCCCGCCAGGAGGTCGTCATGGACTTTTTGAATCGCCGTGCGCACCTTGTCGATCGGGTCGCGGTCGAGCGCGCTCATCCCCTGGCGAAAGTCGGCCAGGAGGCGCAGCAGCTCGCGGGTCTTGATCTCCGCTTCCTTGAAACGCCTGGGGCTCTTGAGCGGGTTCTTGCCGGTCTGCCGGAGCGATGTGAAGGCCAGCTCCACCGATTGCGATAGTTCGTCCAGCGCGGCGTTGGCCCGTTCCAGATCACCGTCTTTCAGGTAAGCGTCCTCGGCGGCCTTGAGGGCCACGTCGGCGTTGTCCAGGGCACGCCGGGCACGCTTCTCCAGGTTGGGCTCCGCCTTGACCGCCGCCAGGTCCCCCGCGCCGAGGGGAATCGCAAGCGACAAACAGACCAGCAAAGCGGCCAGGCGGATCACGCGGCGCTACCTCCTGTTGAGTTCCTTCTCAATAATACGCGCTCTTTGCCGCGCCTTGAACTCTTCGTCGGGGCTTTTCCCCTGGTCCGTGGCCAGGAACTTCTGGTAGCTCGCCAGCGCGCCCTTCAAATCCCGCAGCCGGTCCAGGATGATGGCGCGCAAGTAGTGGTGTCCCGGCAATTCGGCCCCCAGCGCCCGGATGCGATCCAAGGCCGCCAGCGCCTGAGGGAAGTCTCCGAGTGAGGTCAGCATGGCGGTGAACTCGCTCCAGGCCTCCACCGAGGCCGGGCGTGCCTGAATGACGCGATGGAACTGGCGCGCCGCCTCCGCGAACTTCCTTTGATCGCGCAATTCGCGGCCAAACGCCATGCGCAGGTCCAGATTGTCCGGCTCCGCCGCCACCGCCTGCTCCAGGAGGGGGAGCTCTTTCTCGGGCTGGTGATTCTTCCGATAGGCCTGCGCCAGCGCCAGGCGGTTGGCGGGGGTCGGAGACTTCGCTACCGCCCATTCCAGGTGCGGAATCGCTTCCGCCGGACTCCCGGTTTCGGTGAGTAATTCCCCCAGGCGCTCGCGCGCCGCGACGTTGTCGGGAAACTGCCGGTAGACGGCCATCGCCTCGGCCGCCTGGCCACCTTTCTCGTACAACGGCGCGAGCTCGAGCAGCGCATCCTTCAAGCCGGCGTCCAGCTCGGTGGCTTTGCGGAAGTGCGCATCCGCCTGCTTGAGGTCGCCGGCCCGAACCTCGGACCGCGCCAGCCCCAACTCGGCTGGGGCCGACTTGGGGTTCAGATCGAGCGCCGCGCGAAAAGCCGCCGCAGCTTTGGTGAACTCCCCGCTGTCAAACAGGGCGTCCGCCAGGTACAGCCGGGGCCGGAACTCCTTTGGCTTGCCGTCGGTGGCCCCCTGGAGGTAGGGGAGCGCCTCAGCGGCCCGGCGGAGGCGAAGCAGCACCATTCCGAGGTTCAACTGCGCCTCGTAGAGTCCGGGCTTGAGCTCCAGAACTTTGCGGTAGCCCGCAATGGCTTCCTGGTCCTTGCCGATCAGGCTGTTGGCGAGGGCCAGGTGGAAGTGCGCGGCGTAGTCGCTCGCATCCGCCTGCACTGCTTTGGCGAAGTACTCCGCCGCCAGCTCGTACTTCTGCTCTTCCAGCGCTTTCAGCCCCTGGGCACTGAAATCCGGATTCTGGAACAGCAGCAGCAAGAAGGCAGCGGCCGGCCACCACATGCCCCCATTCTATCCCGCGGCAGCAGAGGTTAGCGCCGACGGCGACGGCCGAGGGCTCCCAGGAGTAACAGCGCCGAGCCGAACAGCAGCAGCGTGGCCGGCTCGGGAACGGCTTCCACCGAGAACACCATGTCGTTGAAGTCGCGATCCGAAGGGCCAAGACCGCCGGCGATGTCCTCGACCCCTAGCCAATACCGGGTTAGCGAGAGGTCGGTCGCGCCGGCGGCCGGCGCCTCGCGGAAGACCACAAAATGCTGGATATCCGTGTAACCCTGGGGGTTGCGACTGGACTCGGTGTACTAGTGCAAGCAACAATATGTAGGAAAAAAACAGGAATTATTTCGGACAAGCACCGGACCAGCCGGTCGGCACTGGGGCCGGACACACAAATAACATCCGCGATCGGACGCTGGGACTACCCACCGAGCTTAGGCGTTCTTGTGGTCTAGGAAGAGTTCGAAACTCCTCAAAATCCTCTCTGCCTCACGGGCTGTGATGCTGAGCTTCGGAAGGGCAGCCATCAGCGCCGGCACGGCGCCAGATTGATCCGCCCTGATCGTAAAGACTGGAACTTCGACCATCACCGCCACCTGGCCGGCTTGATCGCCTGCGATCGGACCTGCTGGAACTTCGACCGCTCTTGCCATTCACCCCTCGTTTTTGCCCCTACAGGACATCGGCGCGGTGGGTGGACGTGAATATCCTCCGACCCCCGTCCGGCCTCACGGCGCGCCCGCCTGCGCCACGCCTGCCGTAAATTACCGGCGTCCTCATCCCCGCCCTCTCAGCGAACTGGCTACCAGCCGCACGTCCCGCCCCTCAACGGCGTCGTTCAGGATCTGCGCCAGTTCCTGTCCTCCACTCAGGCCAATGATGGGCCCTTGGACGTACACCACCACCGCCGGCCCCGTGCTCGTCGTCCCGGCCGAGCTGGCACCCGCCGCCATCGTCGTCGTCCCCCCGCCCGCTGCCGCCGCCGCCGTGCTCCCCGTCTCTTGTTTCGGTGCGATTGCCCGCCCCGCCAGCGCCGCCGATACTCCCAGCGCCGCGAACATCGCCGAGGCCGTCCATGCCGCCGTCGCGCTCCCGAAGTCTTTCTCGGCGAACATCATCCACCCGTAGGCCATCGCGAAGATCGCCTCCGAGATCGACCGCGCCGCCAATGCCTCCAGCGCCGCCGCCGCCGCCGCTTTCAGGGCGTCGCCTAGCGATTTCCGGTAGACGATTGCGTCCGCGATGTTCTGGCCCATCGCATCCGCAAACGTCCCGAAAGCCTGTTGTACGCCCTCTTTCATGCTCTCCACGGCCACGCGCACCATCAACCAACTATGGCCCGTGTTTTCGACCCATTGCCGCAGCAGCTCCTCGTTTCCGCGGATGCTCTGCGCGAAACGCGCACCGAAGACTGCCTGCCAGCCCGTCGAATTCGCCAGCGTCGCCAAATCCGTCTGGTATTTCATCAACGCGGCGTGCCGATTTATTTCGAACTGCGCATGCAGTATCTCCATCTCGAGCAAGGTTGCCTTGGTCTTCATCACCTTGGCTTCTTCGGCCTCGCTGTATTTCACCAGTTCCTGCGCATAGCTCCACTCGATCCGCTCTCGTGACGTGAAGTGCGCCGTCACCAACTCCGCCAGGTGCGTTTGCAGCGCCACCAGCTCGTCTCGGAATTCGGTTGCCTCGTCGCGTTGCAACTTGTTGTACCCGGCTTGCCGCAATGCCTCGAGCGCTGCCTCGTTCTCGGCGGTTAGCACTTTCTTCTCGGCATATTGCGCGCGCAGGCCCTGGATTTCGAGATCCCACGCCGCCACCCGCCCGGTGTAGGTCTCCTCCTGCTGCGCCTGCATCTGCGTCGCCAGTTCGCGCCCCGCCGCCGCCACCGCCTCCTTCTGTTTATCCAGGACCGTCTTCGTCGCCCGCGCAGCCAATTCCGCCACCGCCGGCGCCAGGCTGGCCAGCGCCTTCAGCTCGTTGGCGTAATCCTCGGGACTGATCTTGCCGGCCTTGTGCACCGCATCGAGCTCCGCCGCCGCCTTGGCCATTTCGGACTGCAACTTCATCGCCTGCGCGATCACCTTGCCTTGTTCGCTTCCCGTCGCCACCTCTTTCTCGCGGACCTGTTCCAACAGGTCCGAAAGTTTTGTCCAGCCCGCCAGCGTTTCCGGCGTAGGCCCCGCCGGCGCGGCAACCGGACTGGTCCCTTTCGTACTCGCCGCCGCAATCCGTTGGTTCAGCCGGTCCCATGCCGCCGTCAATTCCTGCTCGTAGAGTTTGATGTCCTCTCCGCTGAAGATCGCCTTGATGAATCCCGACATCCCGCCCGCGGCCTGCTTCTTGAACGCCTCGATCTGCGCCTCGAAGGCCACGCTGAGCCCCGTCAGCGCCGGCAGCACGGCCGCTCCGATGTGCAACTTCAGCCCTTCCATCTCCGCATTCAGCGCGATGATTTCCTGCCGGAAACTCTTGGCCGCGACCAGGTCGTATTCGTTCAACACCAATCCCAGCCGTTCGGCCTCGGCCGTGAACCGCTTCATCCCCTCTTCGCCCTGGTTCAGGAATTGGATCATCTCTGCGCCGCCGCGGCCGAAGAGTTCCCGCGCCGCCGCCGCCTTCATCGTCCCGTCCGCGTGATCCCGCATCGCGTTCGCGGTCGCATACAGCAGTGGCAGTAAATCCACCGTCCCCGCCTTCACTGCCGCCTGGCTGACATCCAACCGTCCGAATGCCAGCGCCTGCTTCGAAGTCGGATCCTGCGCCGCGGCGATGTTCGTGGAGAATCTGACTAACGCCTGGACCAATCCCTCGTATTCCATCCCGGCGTTCTTCGCCGCGTACCGCAATCCGCTCATCTGTTCGGCGTTCAATCCGGTCTTGTGCGTTCCCTCCTCGATTTCCCCCGCGTACTTCGCCTCCTTCTCCGCGAGGTCCCACAGTTCCTTCCCCAGCGCCACCGCCGCGCCCGCCGCCACCGTCAACCCGGCCAGCGCCCCCGCACCGAGCGCCGTCATCGCCCCGCCGACCGTGCTCACATCCCCGAACACTTTCTGGGACCAGGCCCCGAACTCCGCGCTCATGTCCGAGAGGTCTTTCGACAACAGCGCACGGAATCGCTGCAGGTTCCCCGTCGCGTCACTCGGGTCGGCGGAAACCTTGAATAACAGCTCCGCTGCTGAATCAAATCCCATTTGCGCCCTTCTTTCGTCGCCTTCCGCCGCGGGCATGCCAATGGCGCGGCGAGACTTGCGTCTTCGCCTTCGATACGTTGTCGCAGAGCCAACCCACAAGGAAAAGAAAGTCCTCGGGTGATAGACGTCCAGGGTCAAGCTCATCCGGAGATTTCGGTTCCTTCGAGAAACGGGGCTCGACCAAGATTCGGCTCAGAATCTGGTCTATAGCCCACGCCAGATCCCGGATCTGCGCGTCGCTCGCCGATTTCAGAGCAGCGAATCGGTGCTCGCCGCGCACCTTGTCGGTGAAGTCGAGAACCATCCCAACGCATTCCAGCAGGAAAGCCTCCGGCTTCCGCAACTTCAAGGTTCTCCCGGTGGGCAACCGGAGTTCCGTCACTTCGCTGCGATCCCTGCCGCTCTCTTTAGAATCCATAGATTTTTACCAAGTCCTACACCGACGAATTCGCCCTCTAGATCCCGAGCCCGCCAAAGTGGCGGGAACGGTCCGCGGAACTATCCTGGCGCGCGGATTGTTGCCTTTTTGTGGAGCCCCAAGTTTCTGCCTGAGCCATTTCTCCAGGTCGTCGTCCGCCTGCACCATGTTCGCCACCGCCAGATCCTTCAAGGCCGCCACCAACGATTCGAACTTGATGCTCAGGATATTCTGCGCAACCAACTCCGGGTAACGTTTCAGACCGCCGAAATTGAAATCCACAAGCCGCGGGATCGTGGACCAGTTCATCGCGCGCGCAATGTGTCGTGCCGTCGCATCCAGGGCCAGCGCGAAGAAGTCGCTCTGGGTCTGGCCCAGCGCGCGGTTCCCGCTCTCGCTCTGCCCAAGTTGCATGAACATCGCCAGGCCGGCCATCGAGATCATCATGTTATGATGGGCGATCGCATCCTTCGGATCGCGGACCTTCCCAGTGACCCCTTCCAGCCCGAACTCCCAGCCACTCGGCAGCAGAATCCCCGCCTTCTCGTGCGTTGCGATCGAATCCAGCCACTCCCGAGCCGTGCTTATGTCCTCCCTCTTCGCGTCCGCGCCCATTGTGATTTTGGGAATCCCCAGGCCGTTTCGCTCCACGGCGATCGCCTCGATGAGATACAACTTTTTCTTTATGTACCAGTGCTGGTACATTGGACGCATGACACTCCGGCCGGCCCAGTTGTTTCCCTCCCGCTGATGGGTGAACAGCGCCAGTTTCTCTGCGGGAACCGTGGCCGTGAGGTATCTCTCACCCGCATAGCCCTGCTGCTCGATGCCGGCGAAATCCTCGCCGTCCTTCAGCAGCCATCGCGTGAACGTGATCGGAAGCCGCGGCGCCAGCTTCTTCAGCTTCACGCGGTTCCCATCGATGACGTAGCAGTCCTCATGCGCCGAGCACCCGAAGTCCAGCATCAGCAGTGCGTTTTCGAGGGCATCGCCCCAATCGATCTCTTCCTCGAAGAGCTGCTGGCGGATGAAATCCGTGGCTTCCTGCTCGATCGGTGCGGGGTTCTGCGGACCTGCGATGATCCACTCCGCGGAGCGGATCGGGAGCTTCATGGCCGCCAGCGTCGCCGCCACCTGACCATCACTCCGCCGCATTTGCTCGTAAGTGCTGAAGGCGCTCAGCCCATCCAGCGTCGGATTGTACTCGCCCAGATCTCGTAGATAGCCGGAGAAAACCGGCGTCCCAGTCGCGCCGTATTCGACCAGATCCGGCCCCGGCGCCTTCGCTTCCGGAAGAGTGTTCTCCGCAAATCCGAACCACTTACGCCAATTCATTCCGCCGCCCCCTATGCCGGAAGATCAGCCGCTTGAACCACTCCTGATTCACTCGGGCCAGGTCAAACTGCGGAGGCGCCGCCAGCAGGAACCGCATCACGTCTTGTTCGGGCACACGCGCAGCGTCCCCGCGCATCCTTGCCTTTCCGAACCGGCCGGCCTTGATCCAGGCCATGATCGTGGAGGGAAGTTCGCCGAAACACAGCGCCAGATCGCGGATGGTGTATTCAATCGGCGGACGGTTGGTGGTGTCGAACCGCCCGCCGCACGCCGGGCGTCCACGAGTGATGCCCAAACGCTTGCCCCTCGCCATGTCAGCCCCCAGTGTCCCCCGGGAACTCCAGTTACGCTCGCATCCCCTTGACGCATTCGCCGACCGACGCGATCTGAGCTTCGATGGAGCGGAGTGTCATGTCCAGATCACTCGCCGAGCCGTCCTCCGACCAACAGTTTTCCAGCCAGTGATTTTCCTTTTCGATTCTCAAACAGACACCACCACCAGACCCGGATACCGATGGACCCGACATTCGGGTCGGATCCATAATGTAGGTCTGGGAGGCGTTGAAGTGCTGGATGGCGTGGTGAAGCGATAGCGCTTTGACCCTGCAGAGCAGGGAGAAAAAACCCGAGATTGCGGCGCCGAACTCAGCTTGAACCTCCGCCACCCGCGCTTCAACGAACTGATTCCGCCAGCCCTCGATCCGGCGCCATGCCTCCAGGAGCGCCGCATCAGTTCGCGCACGCCCGGTCTCCAGGCCTTTCAGTCGCAATTGGGCCGACTTGACCTTCAGAGCGGCATCGGCCACCGCTCGCTCCGTTGCGGCAGTTGCGATCGCCAGCCCGCCTTCAGTCTGCGCGGCCTCGTATTCCTCCGCCACCTGGCGCTTCTTGGCGGCCGACAACTCCTGCTGCGCCTCGGTCAATGTCGTCTGGCCCTGGGCGATCGTTGCGAGGAGTTTCGCCCGCTCATCGATCGCGCCGCCCGCCTCCGCCAGGAGGACTTTCAGTGCATCATCAAAACCGGGTTCTGCCTTCTGGTCTCCCGGCAAAAGTGATCTCAAATTCAACATCGATCTATTCTCCTTTTGAGGCGCGCGGGCGGGACGAAAAGGAGGAAAGAGAACCCGCGCGCCTCACGTCGGCAAGGTGTGTCAGTGTCGTGAGCTGAATAGCTCCTCGCGGCGCCGGAACAATTCCGGATTGTCGCTGGCTACGATCCGAAGAGCCTGGCTATAATCCAGTCCCGGATGGGCTTGGATCGCCGTTTGCGTCAACCTCTCGATTTGGTCGTCCGCCTCCTTGAGTTGCCCATTGATGAGGTGGTAGTGCTTCACGTCGTGGACGGAATCCTGCTCTTTCTGGTAAAGAGCCTCGCGCAGTTGTATGATCTGCGGATACAGGTGCCGAACCTTCCGCAGCGCTTGATTATAGGGTGTTCCCCGTTCCTTCATCAGGTCCTGGACGATCCCGTTAAGAAACACATCCATCTTGCCGAGGTCGTTGAAAGCCGTCTTCTTGTCCACACCATCCCCCTCACGCTACCGCGCGCGCCACCGCGCTCTCTTCTATGGTTCTGTTTACGGCGGCCGGTCTGTCTTCTCCCTGCCGAAGTACGCCGGAGTCCCCGCCTGAAAGCTGCATCCCCCAGAGATGCCCAGCAACGTCCCGGATCGTCTTTTCGGTGACCCGCTTGCCGGAATGTTTGGCCTGTAACAATTCTAGGGACCACATCAACCGGCGCATGCTGCCGCCAGTCGCGCGGTACCACAGTTCAAAGGCCATGTCGTCGATATCGGTGACGCCTTCCTGCCTGATGATCGCGGCCATTTCGGACTTCGTGAATCCGTTCAGCGCGGCCCATACACCAACCCGAGAAGTAAGCGCCCCGAGGTCGGCCATGCGCGATCCAAGCATCCGGGTCATCAGAACTTTAGCTGCCAGGAGAACGATCCCGACTCCGGCCTCATGGGATCGATCCCAGCACTGCCGAATCACGCTGAATACGCGCGTACGCAGCGTTTCGCATTGGTCGAAGACGAGGAGTACCGGCTCGCTGCGGAGTTTCTCACATACCACCCGAAACACGCGGCCGGCGTTCTGGGATCCGATTGACACCTCCAACCCGAGCTGCTTCGCCAGACAGCAGATGAACTCGACGGTATTCGCGCTCGAGAACTCGTCGAACTCAAAAACCGCAGTTGGTATTTTTCGGCCTTTGCCCAGTCTCCAGGCCCTGACCGCCGCCGATTTGCCTACCCCGAACTCCGCTGTGATGATGCCGATGGCCGCGTGCGCGGCGCAGTAGTCGAGCACCTCGGCGACCCTGCGCACAGTCTGGGTTTCGTACCAATTCTGGAACCGGGCGATTCCCTGCGTTCGCTGTTCTTGCTCGGGTGCAATCACGATCCCCGCGTCGCGGTGCGGTTGAAGAATGTCGCCGGTCCTCGCGCGTGCCATCATCGCCCTGATCTGCGTAACTACCTGGCGCCCCCCGCGGATGGACCTGTTCAAAAAGCTGCGTATCGTTGCGTCCCCAAGGGTCGTGTGGGGAGTCAGATCGGCCGGGGAAAGATCGGGCCGCAAGGCCAGGAACGCCCGCAACTCCTCGCGCACCTGGCTTACCTCGCGGTCGGAAAGCTCACTCATCATCGGCGCCCCCGAAGAACGAGAAAGCGCCCTCGTCCGGATCCACCGCGCGGCGTTCGATAGGCACACACGTCGGATCGGGCTCGGGCGTCGAATTGTCGTACTCTCGCTTCGCTGCCTGCGCAGCGTCCAGGATCGCATCCGGCACCGCGACCATGATCTCGACCCGCGGAGGATCGACACGCGGCCGCGCGATTTCAACCCAGCGCTGAAGCCGCTCGACGGGGCCGGCAATGGGCGTGGAGGCGTGAACGGCTTCGATATACTTGCGCACGGTGCGCCGCGCAGCCCGCCGGTCACGTTCGTCCGCGACAAAATCCTTCTCGCCCATGCGCCTCAGTTCTACTGCCGACACAAAACCGCGAAAACGATTCTCGAAATATACCGCGGCCAACCCCATATCGATCGGATCGTAAGCCAGTTCCACCTCGCAGCCATTCAACCCCATCAGGCCGAGCGGATTTTCCGTCAGCCTGTAGTGGTACAATCGCCCGCCAAGAGTAACCCGCAGCTCGCCGTTGCGGACGGTTAACACCTTGCGTTTGGCGAAGGCCAGGTGGAGGACATCGGAAGGCACCGATCGCTGCTCGACACCCGCGATAAGCGACTCCCAGAGCTCGTTCGGTGAGTACCAGCCCCATCCGGTGGCCGTGATCTTCCGCATCCCCTCGCCGACATGCTCACGCTCATTGAGGCTTTCGAGGAGGCGGTCGTACAATTCGGAGATCTGATCGATTGTCGGAAATGGCGACTCCGATTCCTCGCCCTTCAACCAACGTTCGTGCTCGCGAATCAAGTCATCCAATCGCTCCGGACGCGCGCTGGGCTTGTTGCCACAATACCAGGGCAGCGTCTCATCGAACAGCGCCGTAGCCCGGAACGCCGGCTCGATCAACTTGGACCTGGCCCTCCGGACGATGGCGTGGTGAATTCGCACACCAAGGGCGTCAAGGACGCCATTCCAAGGCGCCGGCATTTCGCCGATGCGCTCGACCTGGCGCTCCACAGGGCGCCCGCCCTCGAACCACACCGCGCGGAAATCGCGTCCGTTGTCCCAATATGCCGCCTTAGGCAAGCCGTGCCTGACGAAAGCGCTCCTGAGCACCGCGGCGATGGAATCGCTAGAAGGCGTTTCGACCACGCGCCATGAGAGCCATTTCCGGCACCTCATATCGAGACTGGCCGTGAGCCAGGGGCGCCCCAGCCTCCAGCCCCCGCGGATGGGGATCATACAAAGCAAATCGAGCATTCGATGATCCATCACAAGAAAATCGAGAGGCTTTATCTCGGCGATGGCGCGCCAAGACAAGATTTCTTGAGTGTTGGCGTAACTTTCCACGCCCTCTTGAGCGTAAATCCGTAACACCTCGGGAATCCGGTCATGCCAATTTCGAAAGGTTTCGTAACTTGATTCCGGCAATAGGGCATCCTGCGAAAGCCGGCCCGCCGCATCCAAGTAACGTGCATACTTACTCTGCTCGAATTCTGCGACGATGTATCCGGCATGGCACTTACGCCATTCGCGCTCTTCCTGGTAGGCCCGGTAGATTTCCTTGACGCTGAGCCGCCCGTAGATGCCCTTGCATGGCAGCGCGGCGGCGATCAAGAAATCCAGCGCCGCCGGGTTGAGGGAGCGCGGTTGTCCAGCATCCCTGCGACTTTTCCGCGCCAATCCTGCGAGGCCGTTTTGATGCCAGGAATCCAGCCACAGGTAAAGCGTCGTGCGGGACACCTGATGTTGTTTGCAGAGCGCTCCCACCATTGATCCCTTGCGACCGCCAGCATCCGACCACAGTTTCTCGAACCGCTCCGGGAACAGAAGCGGTTCAATCACCGCGTACCGCTGGAGGGCCTGCTCACGGTCCTCTTCAGTGAACCTCTGCCCGACAGGAGCGTTAAGTTGGAGGGCCAGCGTGGCCATGCCCTCGATGGGATCGCGAGACGTTCCTGGAGGCGCCACGTCGGCATCGCCCGGCTGCGGAATCCGCTCGTCGCGCGCCCGCTTGTCGGCCGGGGGGCCGATGAAGGTGACGCGCCTGCGCGCGCAACCGTCGCTGATTTCCGTCTTTTCGGCCGTCACCACCGCTTCCATCAGCCCCACCCCACCTTCAGCCCGCGACTGGTAGATCTTGCTTCGACGTTTCCCGGCGCCGGCCCTTCGCGATACACAGGGTCTTGTCTGCCTGGATGCCGCGAGATGCACGAATCGAAACGTGACGTAGAAACTGTTTCAGGTTGGCACCTCTCGCGACCCCGAAACAATGTTCACCAACGAAGATCCGCAATTCCGAGGTCTGACCCCCGAGAAAGCGCAACTCGCCGCTCATAGGCAGCGGCCCAGACGCTGGATATGACTCGGGGATGCCAATTCTCAGATGCTGGGTCTCATCCGTCCAGGTGTCCAGGATCCGCCGCAAAATCTCTTGCAGCCACGGCCCCCAGAAGAACCCCAGGAAGTGCAGGCCGATATACACGTTCAAGCCGGTGTCGTCGCCCCCCGTGCCACAGACCACCAACCGGGCGCCGCTGAGCTGGCCCTGATCGACCCGGCAAGCCGGGTTGTTTTCCTCAAATGCCAGCCCCACGACGACGTCCCTCCTGGACGTCCAGAATCTGGGATTCCTACATCGCTCGTCATCAAAATCAGTCTCTTCGAACCACGCAATTGCAGGCACCCCACCGCTTCCGAGCTTCACAGCAGGAGTGCGTTTTGTTTTAGCCAAGTAGTCCCCCTTCCTTGGAAAGCCTCGAACTCGCAGAGATTCCGCCCGAGCCTCGCTCGGGTAGAAGCACTGCACCGTCACGATCCGTTTTCCGCGGCCGGCGCCGAGCAATATGGGATTGGACGGCGAAAGCCAACAGCTCTTCCTCCATCTTCCGGATGGTTTGCCCGGTAGGTTCGTCGAAGAACCGCCGCAGTATTTTGAGCGCGCGTTTGCGTGCGCGCAAATACCAACCATCACTCAAGTCCATGCGCTCAATGAGCGCAACGAAATCCTCGACCGGCCATATCCCCACCGGAACCCGCCCGAGCCACTTCAACGCCTGGAATCGCGCCCGTTCCGCTCTGAATTCCAAGCTCCTGCGGCAGATGGTCCTCTCGGCCACAGGCTCGCCCAACGCCAAGAGTCCACTAGCAATATCGCGGTAAGGCAAACCGCGGCGCAATCCATCCTTCAGCAACTCGGTTGCGGTCTTGCTCAACCTGTCGGTGATCCTGTTCCCCTTCCGAGGAAGTTGAAGATTCCGTCCGGTCGCTTTCATTCCTCACGCCCCTCGGAATCCGCCAACGTCATCACCTCCTGGAGCAAATCGGGAGGCAACGCCATGGCCGTGAGGGCTTCAAGCAACTTGTCGTACAGATCCCGGTCGCTCTTCGCCACCCCCAGCAACATGCCGACCAACTCGATGCGCGATCTCCGCCGTTCTCGAGCGCACCTCCATTCCGCCGCCAGCTCTCCCACGCGCCGGAAGTCCAGGCCCTCACCCATGGACGCGAGCTCGCCGGCGAGTTGCCTATATGGTGTCCTCCGCGCGAAACCGGTCTCTAGCAGCGCCATCGCCGCCGCGCTCAATTTGCGGTCAGATCGAGTCCGCCTCTCTGATCTGAGGAATCTGGATCTGAGCGCGCTCATTGCCCTCGAACCCCCGCGCTCGCCTCCGGAAAAACAACCTCTCCTGGTAGGTTCTCAGCCTGTGTTTCCGGACCTTCTGGTGAAGGAATAGCAACCTCAGAAGATGTTGCCCCCGAAACCTGCTCCATGCATACTGTAGGCATGGCTCCGAGATCCAACACAAGGCCAGATTGGACAAGGCGGCCGATCAACGAATCTATCCCCAGCCTCTTCAGCTCGCGGAGAATGACTCGCCGCTCTGCCGGCAATGCGGTCATGCCCAGAAGCTGGACAAGCGGGCCGAGTTCCGGTTTTGTGGCGCCGCGTTCGTATCGACTGATCTGGGTCTGGTTTACGCCAAGTTCTCGGGCAAAGTTGGTTTGTCCTATTCGTGCGCGTTTCCGGATGGCCCAGATCGTCTTCGAAAGATCGGTGATCTGGAATCCGCGATCGCCAACGGTAGGCATCACAAACATTATGCACCATAACTAGACAAGGCGTCAAGCCTAAATCTATCGTGACTAAAATCGGGGATATAGCCAAACAGATCCGCGAACGGAAGCACTGGACCACTACCGAAATGGGCAGGGCGCTCGGGGTTAACCAGAGCCAGATCAGCAAGTATGAGTTGGGGCGCACATCACCGGGTTTTCTGGTGCTGAAGCGTCTATTGGAGTTGGCGGAGGGCACAGAGAGGAACCCTGTTCTGGAACGGCTCGGGGAACTGCTCGGCCGCAGCAAGGAAGACTTGGCCATTTCTGCCGCGATGGCTGAGGTCGATGCCATGTACGGGCGCAGAGCCCTCCTACCATCCGAACGGGAGAAGCGCGAATGGGAGGATCTCCGGAGGACGCGGCCCAACTTGGTGGATCTTGCCCACCTGGTCACGTACCTGTTGGCCCGTGAGCGTGAGGTGGATGCATCGATCGTTCGGATCCTTCGCCTATGGCTCGACCACGATGTCTTGGATCCGACTGTCCGCGAGTGTTTCACTGATGCTGCAAAGTACCTCGAGATCGCGCTCACCACCAAGACCGGGCATCGCTCAGCGAGGATGGCTGGCTGAGGTGTGGATTATGGACGGCGCCCTCGTCAATTTGGTGCTGTTGGTCATCGCCATCGTCGGCTGTGTTCTCTTCGCCTTCGGCCTGGCTTTGTTGACACTCTCGTCTTACCTGTTGGGACACATCCGAGATGATTTGGGCGAGCTCTTGGAGATCCAGCGGAAAGCCCCCTGGGCCCAACCGCCAGAGGCTTCGCCGGCGCCGCCACCCCTGGAAAACTCTACCGCCGCGCCGAGTTTTCGCCTGCTCAGTTGAGGCGGCAAGCTGAACAGGAATCAAGGTTTGGTTCCCCTGCTTCCCACCACCTTGCTCTTTAGATAGCAAACCACTCTATACTGCAAAGTACTGAGTTTTGCGACCCCAAACCGAGATTCGAGGCCGAGCGGGCGGTTTAGCGGTTCCAGTTCGACATGCCCTTATAAATCAGCGTACTACATCGTTAAAGCCACTCAGAAACTAACTTTCCCGCTAACCTATTGATTCTTCGTTCGGCATTCGCCTTTTCTTCGCCAATTGTCCGAAATAAATATCTGTTTTCCTTTCACACCGGCGCGCCCATCCGCAACGCCCTAAACCCAGCCCCACCAACGACCTACCCACTGCCCGCCGCCCCAGCACACCTACCGCCACCCTGTCCGAAATACCGTGTGTACAACTATGTACAGGGTCTGGCCATCGCCGTTGACGATGTAGAAACCGAAGTCCCGTTGCTGGGGGTTGAACAACACCGTCGTCGTCTCGGGATGATCGGGACCGGAAAACAGTACCTCGGTGCCGGCGATGCTCCCGTCCGGATTGAGGAAGTAGGCGCCCAGGATGTTGGACTCGGCCCATCCCGCGAGCTCCAGCTTCAAGGTCAGGCTTTCGCCCGAGCTGTTCCCAAAATAGAAATCAGTTACCGCCGAGTCCGGGTCGCTGGCGTCGCCAAGGTACGGCAGCGCCGCCTGCGGCCCCCCGTTCGGGTTTCCCTGGATCGAGCCGCAGCCATCGCTCGTGTTGCCGTAGATGTAGAAGCCGACGGCGCAGGCGCTGCCGTCCCAGGAGTGTTGGTTCCAGAACTGAGTGCCGCTCTCGCTGGGGGTCCAGCCGCCGTAGAACGCCGCTGGGTTCGCCACCACGACGGTGTCGCCAAATGCCGCCGCTGCCAGCAGGATGACTCCGAGCAGAAGGAATGTGCTCCTCATAGATCACCTCTGGGAGGAGGAATCGACAGGGGAGAGGTGGGACCTTAGGTAACATTTTGAGAAAAACTCGGTACTACCCCGGATCGGATAGGACTACAGGGGAGCCACAGTCAGCGTGGCAACGGGACGCCCAGGCGGCGGGCGGTGCGCGCCAGCATCTCCCAGGGACCCGGCAGGATGGGAATGCCCGTGGCGCGGCGCTGGTCCTGGAGGCGCCATTCGGGGTCGCCAGCCACCAGCACTTCGTCGTAGCCGGCGGCGGGCGGGGCGGACTGGATGTGCTCGACCAGCCAGTCCATGCGCGCGTAGAAGGTCTCGAGCGGGAGGAACCGCGCGACGTCGATGGCCAGGAAGGTGTGGTTGACGCGCGCGACGCGCCCGTGGTCGCGGATGCCGGCGATGTCGGGAGCCATTCCGCCACCGCCCAGCACGCCGCCGAGGATCTCCACCATCAGGCCCAGGCCACTGCCCTTGTAGCCGCCCAGGGGCATCAGGAACCCGGCTAGCGCCGCCTGGAGGCTGGTGGTGGGCCGTCCCTCGGAGTCCATGGCCCAACCCGGTGGGAGTTCCGTTTTCCGATTGAGGGCGGCCTGCTCGATCTTGCCCAGTGCGACGGTGCTGGTGGCCATGTCCAACAGCCATCCGCGGCCCCCCGGATGAGGAACCGAAACCGAGATGGGGTTGGTTCCCACCCGCTTCGCCTTTCCCTGCCAGGGCGGGACCTGCGGAGAGGAGTCGCACATGGCGATCCCGATCAGGCCGGCCGCGGAGATGCGCTGGGTCCAGAAGGCCGCGGCTCCGAAATGGCTGGTCTCGCGGGTGAGCGCGATGGCGATCCCATACTGGCGAGCCATTCGGATGACGTGCCGGCAACAGATTTCCGCGGTGACGGAGCCGAGGCCGTGGTCGCCGTCGTAGAGCAGGCAGGCATGGTCCTCGGTGACGACGCGCCCCTCGGCAGCGGGGTTTACGTCCCCGGCCTCAATCTGGCCCACGTAGTGCGGCAGCACTTGCAGACCGTGGGAATCGACGCCGCGCAGATTGGCGTAGACCAGGACGGAGGCCACCAGCAGGGCTTTCTCGGGGGCCACACCCACGGCTTCGAGCAGGCGCCGCCCGAAATCGCGGGCCTCGGATTCGGAGAACACGACCGCGGGCGTCACCCGCGCTCGCCTTTCCTCTTTGGTCCGGGCTGGACCGGCTTGCCGCCTCCGGCGGAGGAGCGTTCCCCGAGCGGGGGGTGCCCCTGCGCCGCATCGAGAAGTTCCTCGGCCACTGCCCGGGGGGCGTCGATATTCGCGATGGTGAGCCGGCTGGTCTCGCCCGCCGTCTCGATGGAAAGCGTGCCGACACCGATCAGCCGCTGTGCCAGGGATTGGATGACTGTCACATCCTGAATCTTCGAGATCTGGATGGTGCGCGTGGTCTTAGACAGCATGCCGAGCTCGAAGCGCAGCTTGTCGCCGGAGATGGTCATCCTGGTGAAGCGCACGCGGATGCTCCCGGCGATGGGGAACAGGAACAGCAGCGCCGGGAAAACCAGCAGCCATGCGCTCAGGCCGAAGTTGTTGCATAGGAACACCGCAACGCAACAGAGGATGAACACCGTGGTGTACTGGAGCCGGAGCCACTTTCTGGTGGGATGAACGACTAGGTCCGCCATGAGGCCTCCAGGCTATTCTACAGCGACCGTGGCGCGGGTGCTATCATGTGACATCGAGGGATGCACAATGCTGAAACGAATTTCTGTTTGCCTTACGATTGCCGTGCTGGCGTCGGCCTGTCTGCTGGCCGACTTCAGCTACGAGCAGACCACTACCATAACGGGCGGCATGTTGAAAAGCATGTCGGTCCTCTCCAAGCAGTTGCGTGAGCCGATCCGCAGCACGGTGGTGGTCAAGGGCGACCGCATGGCGACGATCTCGCCGTTGAGCGGCCACATCATCGATCTGGCGGCCGAAACGATCACGGAAGTCAACTTCCAGAAGAAAACCTACTCGGTGATGACCTTCGCCCAAATGGCCGAGGCGTTGAAGCAAATGCAGGCCAAGTCCAAGTCCGACTTCACGATCAAACCCTCGGTGAAGGAGACCGGGCAGACGCGTGAGATCAACGGCATGAGCACGCGCGAGATGGTGATGACGCTGGAATTCGAGGGAACCGACCCGAAGACCAACGAGCGCGGAACCATGATGATAATGGTCTCCGACATGTGGATTGCGCCTGAAGTGCCCGGATACGCGGAGGTGCGCAACTTCCAGGTGCGCATGGCGCAGAAGCTGGATTGGGCGCCCGGCGGCAGCATGATGGGCGGAGGGCAGAGTTCCGCCCAGGGCATGGCCGAGCTATACAAGCAAATGGCCAAGCTGAGCGGGGTGCCGGTGCGGCAGGTCACGAAAATGAACCTGGGCGGCGCGATTCCGCAAGGGGACCAGCAGGCCGGCGCCGGAGCGCCGCCTCCGCAGCAGGTCGAACAGCAGCAGCCCCAGCAACAGCAGGTGGATCTTGAAAAGCCGACGGTCAGCGGCGCGCTCGGCCGGTTGGGCGGACGACTGGGCGGACTGGGGAGGAAGAAGCCGCAGGAGCAGGCCTCGAGCGGCCAGCCTCAGGCGCAGGGCGCGGGCGGCCCGGCGTCGATGATGGAGACGACCACCGAGTTGAGCGGGTTCTCCTCGGCTGCGGTGGACGCTTCCAAGTTCCAGGTGCCGGCGGGATTCAAGCAGGTCGAGAGCCAGATGCTCAAAGCCACGCAGAGCCGCTAGTTTCCTCTGCCACGGATGCGGGCGGCGGATCCCGCCCGCACCCAGGATTCCCCTCGACGTTTTCGGCCCGCGGCAGGATTTGAGAGCGATGCCAGTTCCGCGGCTACCCATTGATGCGCTGATTCCGGAGGTGTCGGAACAGTTGCAGCATGGGCGCGCGGTGGTGGTGGAAGCGCCGCCGGGGGCGGGGAAGACGACGCGCGTTCCCCCGGCCCTGCTCGGCGACGTGCGCGGCGAGGTGCTGGTGCTGGAGCCGCGAAGGCTGGCGGCGCGGCTGGCCGCGCGGCGGGTGGCCGCCGAGTTGGGCGAGCGGGTGGGGGAGACCGCCGGCTACCAGGTCCGGTTCGAGGAAGTGGCGGGACCGCGCACCCGGCTGAAGTTCATGACCGAGGGCGTGCTCACGCGGCGGCTGCTCTCGGACCGGGAGCTGCGCGGGGTCGCAGTGGTGGTGCTCGACGAATTCCACGAGCGGCATCTCGAAGGGGACCTGGCGTTGGCGCTGCTGCGGCGTCTACAAGAGACGGCACGGCCCGACCTGCGGCTGGCGGTGATGTCGGCGACCATCGAGACGGCGCCGGTCGCGGCGTTCCTGGGCGGCTGTCCGGTATTGCGCTCGGAGGGCCGGCGGTTCGAGGTCTCGGTGGAATACCGGCCGTCGTCGCCGGAGCCGCTGGAGCAACAGGTGGCCGCGGCGGTCGAGAAACTGGTGCGCGAGGGCCTGGACGGGGACGTGCTCGTGTTCCTTCCGGGCGCGGCGGAGATCCGGCGGGCGGCGCGCGCCTGCAAGCGCCTGGCGCAAAGGGCGGGGTTGCTCTTGCTTCCGTTGCATGGCGACCTGCCAGCGGAGGAACAGGACCGCGCGGTTGCGCCGGCGGAGCGGCGGAAGGTGATCCTGTCGACCAACGTGGCCGAGAGCTCGGTGACCATCGAGGGAGTCACGGCGGTGGTCGACAGCGGGCTGGCGCGGGTGGCGAGCCAGTCGCCGTGGTCCGGGCTGCCCAGGCTGGCGGTGACGCGGGTGAGCAAAGCGTCGGCGACCCAGCGGGCGGGACGCGCCGGGCGGACCGCGCCGGGGCGCGTCATCCGGCTATACCCGGCGGAGGACTTCCATCGCCGTCCGGCACAGGAGGCGCCGGAAATCGCGCGGGCGGAGCTTTCCCAGGTGGTGTTGACGCTGGCGGCATTGGGGGTGCAGGAACTGGAGTGGCTCGAGCCTCCGCCGAAGGCGGCAGTCGAGGCGGCGAGCGAATTGCTCGAGAGGCTGGGCGCGTTGGATGGCGGTGGAAGCCTGACCGAGGCGGGACGGGAAATGGCCCGCCTGCCGCTGCATCCGCGGCTGGCGCGGCTGATTCTGGAGGCCGCCGGTCGCGGCGCGGTGGAGGACGGGTGCGCGCTGGCGGCGCTGCTGAGCGCCGGGGAGAGGCTCCCGCCGGAAACGGACCGCGCGGGGCCGTCGGACCTGCTGCTGCTACTCGAATCGGATTGGGAACCGCGCACGCGGCAACTGTATCAGCAGATCCGGCGGGCGGCGCCACGCGGCCGGCGCGGGCGCGGAGGCGACGAAGCGCTGATGGAGGCGGTGCTGGCGGCATTCCCCGACCGGGTGGCGCGGCGGCGCAAAGGCAACGACCTGCTACTCGGGTCGGGCGGATCGGCGGTGCTGTCGCCGGCGAGTGTGGTTCGCGACCGCGAGTACCTGGTCGCGGTGGACATCGAAGAGCGCCGGGAAAACGGGCTGCCGCTGGTGCGGCTGGCGAGCGGGATCGAGCCAGAGTGGCTGTTGGACCAGTTTGCGGGCCGGGTGACGGAGCGTAGCGGCCTGGAGTGGAACCGCGCGGCCGAGCGCGTCGAGGAGGCCAGCCTGCTTCTGTTCGACAAGCTGGTCATCGAGGAAAGCCGCGGTGCGCCGCGGGATCGGGAGGAGGCTGCGCGAATGCTGGCGGCGCGCGCGTTGGACGAAGGGATCGCGCGCTTTGCGGACGCGGAGGAACTGGAGCAGTTTCTGGCGCGCGCTTCGTTCGCGGCCGGGCACTCGAGCCTGCCCGAGTTAGGCGACGAGGACGTTCGGGCAGCGCTGGCGTCGCTATGCCGCGGCCGGGCGAGCTTCTCGGAACTGGAGGCGGCGGCGCGGCAGGGAGGCCTCGTTCGCGCGCTGGAGGAGCGGCTGGCGCCTGACGGCCGGCGTCTGCTCGAGGAATACGCGCCGGCGCGGGTGCGTCTGCCGAGCGGACGCCATGTGCGCGTGAACTACGCACGCGGCCAGTCGCCCTGGGTGGCCGCCAAGCTCCAGGAATTCTTCGGCATGGAAGAATCGCCGCGGATCGGGGGCGGGGAGGTGCCGCTGGTGATCCATCTGCTCGCGCCGAACAACCGGCCGGTGCAGACGACGACCGACCTGGCGGGTTTCTGGCAGCGCTTGTACCCGGAACTGCGACGGCAACTCAGCCGCCGCTACCCGCGGCACCGGTGGCCCGAGCGCTGACCAGGGCCGTGGGGCAGGCGGTTTCGCCTGCCTCGACGGCTCCCTCACGTGCATCCGGACGGCGCCTGGGTTTTCGTCACTTGGCGTCTGGATGCGTGCCTTCCGCTGTCCCCTGACTAGCTGCTGCCGCGAAGACAACCACCGGCCAGTGCCGGGGCTGCTCACGTCCACGTCCTTTGGGGACCGAGACGGCAGATGCGGGCGATCACCCGGTGGGTAAAGGGTTGTACCGCTCGTCGGGCCAACCTGCTGCTGGGGCGGACCGGCCGAGCCTTCTGGCAGGATGAATCCTACGATCACTGGGTGCGCAAGCCGGAGGAATTGGCCGTGGTCCAGCGCGTGGCAGGCGAAACCGCCTGCCCCACTACGGGGCGATGATGCGCGACTGGAAGGGCAGGTAGGCGGCGCCGAACAGCCCGGCCTCGTTGCCGAGAGTCGCCTTTTCGATGCGCGTGGTGGTGTGGCGGAAAACCAGGGAGCGCCGCGTGATCTCATCGAACATGGCGGGGGCGAACAGCTCCCAGGCGGGAAGGACGCCGCCGCTCAGTAGATAGAGCGGGAAGTTGAAGATGTTGACCAGCGTGGCCAAGGCCATGCCGAGGGCGACGCCCATCCTCTCGAAGACCACCTGGGCCTTGAGGTTGCCGGCGAGAGCCAGCTCACAAACGTCCTTGGCGGTGAGGTTCTCCCCGAGCCCCATCATTCTGGCCATGGCGGTGACGGCGGTCGCCGACGCGTGTTTCTCGAGGCAGCCGTTGTTCCCACAGGCGCACGGGTTGCCGCCCGGGATCACCGTCATGTGCCCGAGCTCTCCGGCCATGCCGACGAAGCCGTGAAGCACCTCCCCGTTGGAGATGATGCCGCCGCCGATGCCGGTGCCGAGGGTGAGCAGGACCAGGTCGTCAACGTCGCGGCCCGCGCCCATCCACTTCTCGCCCAGCGCCGCGGCGTTGGCGTCGTTCTCCAGCAGGACCGGAGCCTGGAGCAGGCGCTCGATCTCGTCGCGCATGGCGAAATTCTCAAAGCCGGGCAGGTTGGGCGACTCGGTGATGATGCCCTTGTCCATGATGATGAAGCCGGGCGTGCCGATGCCGACGCCGACCAGTCGTTCGGCGCCACCGCTCGCGCGCACCTTCAGAATCGACGCCACGATGTCGGCGACCACGGCATCCGGTCCCGCCGAAAGCGGCGTGGCCCCTTCCGCTTTTTCGAGCATTGTTCCGGCGCGGTCAATGGCCGCGGCACGGAGGTTGGTGCCCCCTAAATCGACTCCAATCGAGTATTCGCCCATGCGCACGAATGATAGCAGATCGGGGCCGCCGGAGACCAATGCGGTATCATGTTTCGAACGGTGGCGAACGATAACGGCTTGCGATCTGCTTTGGACGAGGGGCGGTTCGTCTGCTCCGCGGAACTGGTGCTCGGCCGGGACCACACGGTGAGCGAGGCGGAGGACTTCGTCGAGGCGGCATCCCGGCAACAGGACGGGATCAAGGTCATCAGCCTGACGGATCTGCCGGGGGGCAACCCGGCCCTGCCGCCGGAAGCCTTCGTGCGCGCGGTGATCGACCGCCATCTCACGCCGATCGCGCATCTCACCGGCAAGGACGGCAACCGTTCCCTGCTGGAAGGCCGTCTGCACGCTTTGGCGCGGTTGGGCGCGGCCAACGTCCTGGCGCTGACCGGGGATGCGCAGAAGGATGGCTTCCACGGGAAAGCCAAGCCGGTCCACGACCTGGACTCGGTGCTGATCCTGTGGCTGATTCGGGCTCTGCGCAGCGGCCTGGAGTACCGGCTGGGCTCGCGGGCCGCTCAGACCACGCCCTTCGAATTCTATCCGGGAGCGGTGGTGAACCCGTTCAAGGTACGGGAGCCGGATCTGATGATGCAGCTTTACAAGCTGGAGCTGAAGATCGCGGCGGGCGCGCGGTTCATCATCACTCAGATCGGGTTCAACGTTCGCAAGCTGGACGAGTTGAAGCAGTACATGCGCCGGGAGGGTCTGGGGCACATCCCGGTTCTGGCCAACGTGTACGTCCCGACCGCCACCATCGCGCGGATGATGCGAAGCGGCGAACTGGCGGGTTGCGTGGTGAGCGAGGAACTGGTCCGGCGGCTGGAGAAGGAGAAGAAGCCGCAGCGGCTGGAGCGGGCCGCACTGATGGTGGCGGCGGCGAAGGAGCTCGGGTTCGCCGGGGCTCACATCGGCGGCTTCGGACTGTCGCACGGCGATTTCATGAGCATCCTGGAGCGCGCCGCGGCGATCGGTGGGGAGTGGCGGCAGCGGATGGAGGAACTGGTCTTTGCCGAACCCGGTGAGTTCTACCTTCTGCCCCCCGGCGGCGACGGTCTCAGTGACTCTAGCGGCAGCTACCAGGTTGCCGAGAGCAGACGGCGGCCGTCCTGGACGCAGCGGATCTCGCGCGCGGTGCATCGGCTCCTCATCGCGGAGGGCTCCCTGGGAGCCCGCTTCTTCGGGAAGCGGCTGAAGCAGCCGGGGGCCGGCGATGCCTGGCGGCAGGGGCTGTGGTGCCGGCTGCTGGAGCCGTCGTCCTTATATAGGAAGGCGGCGCTGGGCTGCGCCAGTTGCGGCGACTGCATCCAGGAGCACTTGGACTATGTGGGCTGCTCGATGCGGTGGTGTTACAAGGAGCTGCGCAACGGTCCTTGCGGCGGCTCGCGCATCGATGGAACCTGCGAAGCGCGCCCCGAGCTGGCCTGCATCTGGAACCAGGTCTATCTTGGTGCGCGAGCGTTGGGCGACGACCCCAGGAAGTTCGCGCGCACCCTGATACCGCCCAGAGACTGGCGCCTGGACCAGACCAACGCCCTGGTGAACCGTTTGGCGGGGCTGGACAACCTCCCGAACCGAGTGCAGCTTCAATCAGGCGAGAGCAAACAGGAAGAGACATGATCATCATCGGCGAACTCATCAACTGCACCCGTAAGAAGGTGGGTGCGGCAGCGGAGAAGAAAGACGCGGATTTCATCAAGGAGGTCGCGCTCCGGCAGGTGGCGGCCGGGGCGCACATGCTGGACGTCAATGGCGGCCTGGCGGGGCGCGAAGCGGAGTGCCTGGCGTGGCTGGTGGGCATCGTGCAGGAGGTGTCGGAACTGCCTCTGTCGCTCGACAGCTCCGATCCCGAGGCCTTGCGGGGCGCGCTGCCGCTGTGCCAGCGGCGGGCGTTGATCAACTCCATCACGGACGAACCGGCGCGGCTCCAGGCGGTGCTCCCGCTGGTACGGGAATACGGGGCGCGGGTGGTCGCGCTTTGCATGGGGGAATCCGGCACTCCCACCGGCGTGGAGGACCGGGTGGAGACCGCCTGCCGCCTGGTGGACCGCCTCACGGGGGAAGGCGTTGCGCTGGAGGACATTTTTGTGGACCCCTGCGCGCTGCCAATCTCGACCGGCCCCGAGCACGGCCCCTCGATACTGGAGGCGGTCGGCCGGATTGCCGGGCGCTACCCCGGCGTGCACATCAGCGCCGGGCTGAGCAACATCTCCTACGGCCTGCCCCTGCGGAAACTGGTGAACGAGGTTTTCCTGATGCTGCTGATGGCGCGGGGATTGGATGCGGCCATTGTCGATCCCTGCGACCGGCAACTGATGGCCAACGTCGCGGCCGCGGAAGCGCTGCTGGGGCGCGACGAGTACTGCGTCGAGTACCTCCGCGCGTACCGGCAGGGGAAACTGGAGATTCCCACTGCTTGAGCCAGGTCACTTCAAACGAGTCAGCTTGGCTTCGAGCGAGCGCCGGATCCAGGGGGCGGGCTGCGCGGCTCCGGCCAGAGCCAGCGCCTTTGTGACTGTCTCGACCGCGGCGTCGCGGCGGCCGCTTTGGATTTGGGCTTCGGCCAGCGTGTCGAGGGCGTAGGCGTCACCGGCCTTGGTGAGATCCACCGCGCGCTGCGCGTAGCGCAGAGCGGCGCCTGGGGCGCGCAGCTCCTTGGGCTCGCACGACACCAGTAATCGGGCGGCGCGGACGAGTTCGCCGGCGGGGGCAGCGGGGTTGTCGGCGATCTCGCGGGCGGCGTCGAGCCCGCGGCCGGTCTGGTGGCGGGCATCCGCCGGCTGCCCGGTCTTCACGAGCAGTCCGCCGATTCGCACCAGGATTTCCGCGAGGTGCGCGCGCCAGCCCATGTTGCCAGGATCGGTCTTCACCAGCCGTTCGAGGTTGTCGGCCACCTGGGCGTAATTGCGCAGCGCGCCAGCCAGGTCGCCGGAGGCCTCGAAAGCCTCACCCGCGTTGTTCAGGACGACGATGAGATCGAATTGGGCGCGGGTGTTGGCTGGGTCGAGCGCGGCAAGCGCCGCGAAACTGGCGGTGGCCTGGCGGTAGCTTTCAAGCGCTCCCTTGGCATCGTTCAGTTCCCAGAGGCAGTCGGCAATGTGCCGCCGAATGCTGGCTTCGAGACGCCGGGAAGCAACCGATGCCTGTTCGTCGGGGGGCAGAGTTCCGAGGGTGCCGAGAGCCTTCTCCAGCCTGCTCAGCGCGGCCCGCTGGTCCGTGGCCGCCTCGAAATCGGCGATCTTCATGCTCAGCCCGGCGGTGGCCCGGCGGGCGCGGACGTGGGTGGGATCAAGAGCCAGGGCGGTGTCCCAATGGGAGAGCGATTTCCTGTAGGCGTCCAGGGCCCCGGTGCTATCCCCGAGTCCCCTGCCGAGCTGGTCGCCGAGGCCCTCGAGACTACTGGCCAGGTCGGCCTGCGCCTCCACGTCGGCGGGGTGCGCCGCGGCCAGCTTCTGGAACGCATTGGTGGCTTCGCGGGCATGCGCAGCGGCATCCTGAGTCTGCCGGGTCAGCAGAAGGACGTCGCCCAGGTGCAAGTGGACTCCGGCCAGCGCACGGGTAGCGCGGGTGTTGCCGGGTTCGGAGCGGGCCAGCGGCTCGGCGATGGCCAGCGCCTTGCGGTAGCTGGCCATGGCGCCCGCCGTATCGCCCAGGTTCGGCGTGTAAGGATTGCCCTGCACGTCGCCGAGCCTCGAGTAGGCCTCCACCAGCTCGATTTCCAGGCCCGAATCCCCACCCGCCTCGCGGGCCAGGCTGTCCAGGTAGCGGAGCGATTGCGCCACCAGTATTTCCTGGATGGGAGTGGAGCCGGGCAGCTTCTGCACCGCATCGTGGAAGTCGAACAGAAGGAAGTTCGCCAGCTTCCGAACGTCATTGAAGCGGCGCTCGGCGCGGGCTTTGGCAGCCAGCGCGACACGGGCCTGCCAGGCCACGCCGGAGACTCCGCCCAGGAGGGCCAGCGCCACGACCACGGCCGCGGCCACGGTGACGCGGTGGCGGCGGATGAACTTCGAGGCGCGATAACGGAAGGTGCCCTTGCGGGCGGTCACCGGCCGTCCGTCCAGGTGGCGCCGGATGTCCTCCGCCAGTTGCTCGACCGAACTGTAGCGGTTCTGCGGCTCCTTGCGCAGCGCCTTCAGGATGATGGCGTCGAGGTCTCCCTCCAGGCGGCGGGCCTCGGGTGCGGTCTCCAGCGATGTGCTGGGCCGCTGCGGCTCCTGCACGCACACGGCGCTGATCATCTCGGCGTCGGAGTGCGTCTGGAAGCGATAGGGCCCGTGACCGGTAAGCAGTTGGAAGAGAATCGCGCCCAGCGCGTACACGTCGGCGGCGGTGGTGACCGGCTTTCCGAGGAACTGCTCGGGGCTGGCGTACTGGGGGGTGAAGGGCCGTTGCGCGCCCATCGTCATGTAGGCTCCGGTTCCGGGCTGCGGCGCCAGCAACTTGGCGATCCCGAAGTCGAGCAGTTTGGGCGTGCCGTCGGCGGTCACCAGGATATTGGAAGGCTTGAGGTCGCAGTGGACGATGAGGTGCCGGTGGGCGTACTCGACCGCCGCGCAGACCCGCAGGAACAGGCGCAGTCGCGCGGCGAGATCCAGCGAGTGCGCCAGGCAGTACTCGTCGATCGGGGCGCCCTCGATGTACTCCATCACCAGGTACGGCATGCCGTCCTCGGTGGCTCCGCCGTCCAGCAGGGCGACAATGTTGGGATGACTGACCGCGGCCAGGGTCTGGCGCTCGGCGCGGAGGCGGGCGACGATTTCGGGCGACTCGGCGGCGCAGCGCACCAGCTTGATGGCCACGCGCTGGCGGAACTCATCCTCGCGTTCGGCAAGGTAGACCACGCCCATGCCGCCCTCACCGATGCGTTCGGTGAGGCGGTAGTGTCCGATGCGGCGGTTGAGCATGAGGTCAGGCTTGTCGGGCATGTTGAATGGCATTATAGGCCACAGGCGGCTCTGATGGAATCCGCACTCTGAGAATCGGCCGGTTTGGGCGGGGCTTTATGGGCGGGGCTTCTTCAAGCGCCCTGCGATGGATGGAACGGCTCGGTGTACCTTCGGATTTCGGGGCTATGCCGACGCCGCAGGGGACGGAAAGCTGCGAACCGCCTCGGCCTCGTCCGTGAAGGTCTCGAAGACGCTGTACAACTTGGTGATCTGCATGAGCTCCAGCGCACGCCCTTTCAGGTGCAGCAGCTTCAACCGGCCGCCGCGACTGCTGACGCTGGCGAAGCCGCCGACCAATTCCCCGAGGCCGGAGCTGTCGATGTAGCTGACGTCGGCGAGGTTAAGCACAATGTTGCCGTGGCCTTGCGCAAGCAGTTCCTTGAGGTTTTCCCGCAACTCGCCGGCCGCCTCCCCAAGGGTAATCCGGCCACTCAGATCGACTAGCGCCACGTCGCCCGCTTGACGCACACTCAGTTTCATGCTCATTCATCCCTCCCGTTCGCTCAATCCCAGCTCATGCCAATCATGACTACGATGGCACGCCGGTGCGGGGAAGTCAACCGTCAGAATTGTCCAATACAGGATGAGCCTGAACGGGGAGTCCGTTTCCAATGGTCAATGAGCCTGAAGCGACGGTTTGTTTCCAGGGCATGATGAGCCTGAAGCGGAGGGCCGGCGGAAGCGGCA
>Ga0187866_1000537_pt1 | contig 43158 bp, 42 predicted proteins | sample June2016WEW_11_1_3_FD_133013 | JGI IMG/M metagenome (GOLD analysis project Ga0187866, IMG submission 133013) | Peatland microbial communities from SPRUCE experiment site at the Marcell Experimental Forest, Minnesota, USA - June2016WEW_11_150 | ecosystem: Environmental > Terrestrial > Soil >...
ACTTCCGGGTGAATGCGCGGTTGTCATTGCGGGCCGAAGGCGATTACGTGTTCAACAACTTCTTCAGCGAGCACCAGAACAACTTCCAGGCCGTCGCCGGCGTCGTCTTCCACTTCTGAGCGGATCTTGTCAGCCGCTTAGACAATTGCGTGAGAATTACGGTGTCGCGGGTTGCATTGACACTGCTCTTCTGTGTTCGTTAGACTGCTAAAGTAGAAAAGGATTCCTTCCATCGCGGTTCCCCGGTAGCTCAATGGTAGAGCATTCGGCTGTTAACTATTAGGTTCGCACATTCAGGGTGGCCGTTTTGAGGGTCTCGGAATACGAAAACAAAGGACTTGGCAATAGAAAAGGCCTTGGAGGTGGACCTCCAGGGCCTTTCAAATTGACAGTAGCGAGACAGTAGGAACACCATAGCTCGGCATCATCAATCTGGTCGCCTTTCCGGCATTCAGAACAGCTTTGATTTTGTGCCCGTCAAACCTGTATCGGCAGCAGTCAGCGCACCGCGGTCAAAGCACAATGAGTACCATCGCGTCCCGGATGGAGCGGGACCCATGAATTTTTAAACATTCCGCTTTCCTCCGCGAAAGCAGGCAATTGGAATGTCCACTCGATGGCCTCGCTGGTGGAAAGATGAACTGGAGCGAAAGTTACAAACTGGAGAACTGCACGCTGGGCGACTCTTATGAAGCAATCGCCGGGGAGATTCATGAAGAAGAAGAGGAAAACAAGTAAAGAGCAAATAGAAGCTCCCAACAACACAAAAGCCCTGCACTCCGTCAAAGGAATGCAGGGCTTCTGATTTGTGCGGCAGAATTGATGCTCAAGCCTCTTGGCTCTCGCCTCCGTGTCTCAGGTTTGTTATCGAAAATCGGTTCAGACTTTCCTGTGGTCAGCGAATCCGTAACTGAATTTCATCCACAATCCGCAGATGACATTTCTTGAATTTTCGTTTACTTCCGCACGGACAGTCTTCGTTACGGCCAACAAAAATCTTTCTCATAATGAGCGGGGTGAGCGCATGGGCCAAATCTGGGTCATTTTGCAGTTCTTCCTGGATGAACTGTCGATATCCTTCCTCGCGGTGACCGTATGCAGGCCCCGGCCATACATCGGCATCGTCATAAATGAGCTGCCGATCGAAGAAAACGACCAGTTGGTCGAGGAAGTCCCGAAGCGCATAAGGATTGGAGGAGCGCCAAGGAGTACGGGGAGGGAGCCAGAGACAACACTGGCCCGTACTGTAGATGTGGCGGTCCTCGATCGTCTTGCCGGGGCACGGCTTGAACCGTCCAGTGGCATCGAAGGCGAGAGGTTCGACCTCCGGATAGTTCCTCGGGAAAATCAATCTGGTCTCGATGCTCGTGGTAATTCCGCAGTCCGAGCGGATTGCAATCGGTCCTTCGAGGAAGACAAGTTGGGTCTCTTCGTCGATGCGAAACACAAGCGTCGGGAAATTCTCAGCGATAAGTGCGGTATCCGCCTTGAAACGCGCACCGTTGTCACGCCGGTACCACGGTCTAGCAGGCGTAGGTTTTCGATGGAAATACCTGGCGGCCACCTGCTTCTTCTCCATGAGTGACGGTCACGGTCTTGCTAGCAGACTGCACTGTAACCGGACCACCGACGCAGTAGACGGCGGCTTTTGCGGCGCGTTCGAATCGATCGGAGTAAAACTTCGTGGCCACGTATAGATTTCGGGTTTTGTCCAGGGTGAATTGCCGTTGAAGTAGGGCGTCGAGGACCTGGAAAGCTCTCGGCGTGAGGCTGACCTCGCCGCCGTTGGACTTTTCTTGGGTGCGGGCAGCGTTTTCGACGCCGGTACCAATGCAAATTCGGTCGCGTTGCCCGCGGGTCCCAATTTTCGAGACGAGCGTGACGTCCAGATCAATCCCGATGGCAATTCCAAGCCCACCCGCCTCAGGGAAACACTGCTTGAGAGTGTATTCCATCGAGGATTGAAGTCCGGCAGCTGCTTCGATGGCTTTCTTGAGAAAAGCTGCGTCGTCATTCTTCGGAAGATGGAACAATGCCTGCACTCGGTCGCCCTGGTATTGGATGCGCAGACCCGAGAAGTCATGTTTCACGACTTCGGCCATTTCTTTGCGAACGACATGAAATACGCGGAGAGCTCTCTTCCTATCATCGGCGGTCCGCGCGGCATCAATGTATTTGGTGAAACCAGAGACATCGGCGAACAGAGACGCTGCGCGAACACGTTTGTTGTTGGTGATGCCGAGGTCGTCGAGGTTAATCGGAGAATCGGCTTCGCTGTATTCGATGGTCTTCAATGGGAAAAGACGCTTGTCCTCTTCGAGACGCTCCGCGCTGTCCTTTGAATCCCAGCCGATACCAAATTCTCCTAGAAGTTCCGCGATAGCACCTGAGCTCGTGGCACCAATTTGATAGAGGCCTTCCTGCAGAGGAGAGCACAGATCGCGGAGCTTGCGTGGCAGTCCCGAGAATACTTGGCCTGTGAGATTGATCTGGCCCGGCGCGCCGACGATTTTCGCAGCATAGTTGGCTGGAGCTCCGAGAAAGAGAAGTTCGCGGTCTCCCTCCATTCCGTTCTTTGTGCCGATGGCGTAGCCCAGATCGGCTCCGCCCGCTACGGTGAGGTTGGGTAGCAAGGGGAACGCCAGATTGAAGACGTTCGCCACAAAGTGACGGAGGACCATTTGGAGAAGCACGGCTTTAATGGCGAGCTCCTGGGTCGAATCGATTGGGCGGAAAAAGAGCCCATGTAATTTCGGACCCTGAAAATGGATTCGCACACCGTCGAAGACCTCTGGGTCTTCCACGATGCGTGCCACCTCGCGGTGATAGAGATGGATGGCCTGAATGACGCGGCGGTAGTCTTCGCCTTCCCCTTGGGTCGTCAGGAGGGCGAAGTTCGGTACATCGACGTAAACGTGAGCTCCATAGATCTGCCGGCAGTTGGTCGGCGTCAACAAGGTGTAGAGTTCAGCGTCACGCACGAGTTTTTCGACCTGAATTTCACCCAGGGCGCCGAGGTACTTCTGGATTCGTTCGAAGCTTGATTGATAGTTCCAACTCATCTGCTCACTTCCTTTCCTGGCGAAGAAAGCGGTGCTGCCTCAACAGGCTGAGGAGACCACCCGTACACCGTTAGTCTGCCGAATCCTTTTATTTGTCGGTCGCTGTGTTTCTCGAATATGGCTTGGTTTTCCGCCGTCAACGCGTCGTGGAAAGCGGCCCCGACTACGATGCCGGTTGCGAGTTCCTTGGTCTCCGATTCCAGGCGGGCCACGAGATTGACGGGCGCACCAAGAACCGTGAATTGGCGTTTTCGCTCGCTTCCTATGTTGCCAGCGAATACCCTTCCCGCGTTGAGGCCAACACCAATTCGAATGGGTTGGCCGCCGAAGGACATTGCGGAGGATGCTGCAAGCATCTCCTCAGCGCAAGCGAGTGCTCGGTCGGCAAGGTTTCCGTCGTGAGGAGTCAGACCCCAGACAGCAAGTATTGCGTCACCGATGAACTTATCGACGAACGCCCCGTGCCGGTAGAGAATTTCGACCATGCGATCAAGGAAGGAACTCAACTGGCCAGCGATCTCCGCCGGCGACATGCTCTCACTGGTCTCGGTGAAGCACCGGACATCGCTCATGAGCAGCACGACATCTTCCAGGCGGGGAGCGCCATAGGAAGCGCCCTGTGCAAGTAAGCGGCTCGCGAGCTCCGGAGAGACGTGGGCGCTGAATTCACCGAAGAGACGCTCCTCGTTCCGGTAGCGGACGGCGCGCATCGAGGTTGCGGCTCGCAATTTCTGTGAGACAATCTTCGCCAAGTTGCCAACGAAAACGGGGTCGTTCATGAGTTGACTGACTATGTGCGCCGGGACGAGAAGGGTACGAACCATTCCTTGGGCGATGACGGTGGCACTTCGCACGGTTCCTTCGAGGATGGCTTGCTCGCCGATGATTTCGCCAGCTTTCCGGCAGACCAGAAAAGTGCCCTTGGAGACGATGTTGGCCTCGCCGTCGAGCAGTACCACCAGCTCACCACCGTCCCTGTCCTCGGTGAGAATGAGTTCACCGTTACGGAAAAAACGCACCATGTCCTCGCTCAGCAGACGTAGCGATTCTTGGGCGACATTTCGGAAGATCGGTATCGCAGCGAACTCAGTCATGGATCACAGAACCCTCTCCAATTCCTTTCCCGTCGTACTCGGTCCTACAACTTACACAGCAAGCCGAGGCAGAGTTTCCGAAATCTGGGGTCGATCATCGCTGCGATGCACGCGGCGATCGTCAGGAAACCGATCAGCTTTGCAAAGTCGTCTTCTTTCCTCATACTTCTCACCCCGCTTTCAGCCCACCCAGCTCGCCAGCACCTTGTACATACCCGGCAGCCATCGGCTTGACTCGGTTTACGAATTTCGTGCTATGCTATCTTTCCGGCGGGGACATGAGTCCCGATCCTGGTCCAAAATGATACGCAATTTACCGCTCTCTGACAACGGAATAATCGTACACACGATACTATTTACTCGTATAGACACAAGTCCTTCATTTTCATGCATATAAAACGACTATGCCGTCGTCGAGCGCTCTCCACATTCTGGTTGCTGGGCGCTTTCTTCCCTGTAAAGGAGATACGTCATGGAAAACTTCGGACACCGACTACGACGGTTGCGGGGTGACCGCTCGCAGAAAGACGTCGCGGCGGACCTCGGAATCCCTATTACAACTCTCTCGACTCTGGAGAATCAGGAAACGATTCCTCGTGGCGAAGTTCTCCAAAAACTCGCTGAGTGCTATAAAGTACCCATCAGTTATTTTTACAAGACGACTTCAACGGGAATAGAAGCGAGCGACGCAGCCCACGCCTGGGTTCGACAGCTACGTGACCCGGCGGAAGGCAAAGACACGCTCGCCACGCAATCGAATATTCAGCTTGATGAAAAAGATCTAGAAAAAATCGCAGAACGCATTAGGCAACGACATGCAAAAGTTTCAGACGACAAGTAGCACGCAACAGTTCCTCTCGTCGCAAGAGATCGTCGAGGCCTTGCTCGTCGAGGCAGGAACCGCAAATCATCTGCCCACCGATGAACAAAAGCTTTTGGGGTTCCTCAAGTTGGAACAGCTCAGCTTTGATTTCATGAACGAGCTTGACTTCTTGCCTGAAACGCAAAAGAAAGCGTTGGATTTGCGTGCTGCACTCAGTCTCAACGACCGACTCGTCGCGACGCAATCTGGTCTTAGCGAAAAACGTAAGCGTTTCGGTATCTTCCATGAGATAGGGCACTTCATCCTGCCGGAGCATCGGGACAGGCTGTTCCTGGACGATGACGCAACGCTAAGCTGGTGGACTAAAGCGCGAATCGAACGGGAAGCAAACGAAATCGCCGCCGAGATTCTGTTTCAGGGTAATCGTTTCACGGAAGAGGCTCTGAGCGCGCCCGCTTCGGTCCGAACCGTCACAGACCTCGCTCCAAAGTACGGGGCCTCTTATGAATCGGCCATGCGTCGCTATACTGAACGGCACGTGCTCCCTTGCGCTGTAGTCGTTTTCGATAAAGTACACCGCGATTCGGAAGAAGCTGAATTTGAAGATTCCGAATACAAAATCCACTACACGATAACTTCTCCGTCTTTCCGCAAGAAGTATTTTTCAGCACTGGAAATCAAGGGCGGGACTATCAAAGGGTCCGAGCTCTGCGGTAGAGCAAAGTGGTGGGGCGTCGATGACGTCGTCGAGCAGAAGCTAACGGTGCGGGATTGGCATTTCGACACGGAAGTTTTCTCGAATGGGTACAAGATCTTCAACTTCGTATTGCCGCCCAAGACCTCACTCAAAACATGATACAAGGCACTGACCGGAAGTTACGTGGTGTGCAAATTTCCGGTTCAGCAACAACTTTACTCTTCAGCTTCCTCTTCATACTCGTCGAGAACTGTTTCGTTGATCCCCAAGTTGCCGAGCTGGACAGCGATAGCCAATCAAGTAAACCGTAGATGGCCGCAACCTACTCCCATGTGAATTCAGAGTGGGTTTTGAGATAGCTCTTCACTGTGCCGCTTTGCGCAACTTTTGGGACACTTGGGCTGTCGAGAACTCTGCCTGCCTCAAGCACTACGCAAAACTCTGTCACGCCGCCCACCCTATTAACAAAATCGGCGTAAGCGCGTGCCAACGAAAGTCTATCGAAGGGTTTCGCGAGCCCACGCGTAGGACTTAGAGTTACTTTGGCTTCGCCAAATGGTTTCTCGGGACGATGAATCGAGTGCAAATAACGCCGTCCCTTATCTGTTGGGCTCGGCGTCGTTGCTAAGTAAAAGTAGTATCCATGTGGGGCAATCTCTGGCTGCTGCGTTGTTTGTTTTGGGGTAGCCATCGCTTAGCTCCTTCTCCCACCGCACCACGTCCAGAGGTTCAATGCTTGTGGCTGCCTCGAATAGCTACAGCACTCATTCTCCTCATACGCGGCGTACGATGAACATACATAAAGCCTATATATTACCTACTCTCATAGGCAATAGTACTTACGGCCTAGGATTGACCCAGGACAAAGGGTGGGTGTGGGATCCACCCAGGCAGAGATCGTCGCTCTAATAGGCTCCTAATGCGTTCCGGAGGGGTTTTAAACGAATGCACGGTTAAACGACTATTGGTGGTACGTGGATTACTGCTTGGGCTGGACCTTGCCTTTCATCACGTCCAGCTTGTAAGCCACGATGATCCAGGCGGGGACAGCGGTAATGTCTAGCGGCCCTTTCGTTTGCAGCGCATCCAAGGCTATTAGGCCCTTTATGTAATTGCTCATCGAACCCGCCAGATGGAGTTTCTTTAGCTCCAAAGCGAGCGATTCCATTTGTTTGTCTAGCGTTATGGAAGTGCGGGACAATTTTGAGAAGTCTGCCATTGAGGGTGCCTCCACAACACATCATCGCCAGTCGAGTCTTGCGCACGTCCGGTCAATTCAGTACCTATCATAATACTGCAAAAGGGACTATGTTGAGCATATTACAGTAGCAATTGTTGCCTGCCGTTTATGGGTCAAGCTAGGTGCTCTCTCCGCAGATGCATTGGGCGTCGTACAAACCAGAGCTCCTCTAAGGCGTGTGTATTCGTGTGCGGAGGGTTTGATTCTCGAGACACAGCAGCATCAAGCTGTACTCCAAGGTCCGGCGCCCTTGTGCAATGACTGACACACCGCAACGTGCATCTCGCACCTCGGATTGGCCGACCGTAGGGTTTCACAGGCGGGTCTTGTTTTCTGGGCAGGCAAGGCTTACGGTCTGTTTTGGGAGGAATCGTGAGGTTTATCGACAAAAGCGGAAGATATAGTATGGAGTCGTAATTCAAGCTCCCAGATTGGCTCACGGGAGGCCTCACTGCGGCGGAAAAGACCGGTAATGGCGGAGCCACTTTCTAACAGGATCATCCGAAAAATCGACGAAGCTGCCGAGCTGTACCACCGTCTCATCTTGCTAGTGGCTCCTGCCAGAGCGGGGAAGACCGCGGCGCTACAGGATGTTAATGAGCGCATTGGCGCGCCGCTGCTCAACGTTAATCTCGAGCTGTCCCGCCGTATGCTTGACCTCACTGAGCGCCAGCGCGCTCTTCAGCTCCCTCGCCTGCTGTCCGAGGTGGTGTATGCTGCCCAGGGTAACGTGATCTTGCTCGACAATGTCGAGATTCTGTTCGAACTCTCGCTCAGGCAAGACCCGCTTCGACTGCTGCAAGGACTCTCAAGGAGCAAGACAGTGGTCGCAGCTTGGGGCGGCTCCATCGACCACGAGTACTTGGTCTACGCGACACCAGGCCATCCTGAATACAGACGATATCCAGTTCGAGATCTCTTAATAGTAGAGACAGAGGCTGATGAATGAAGACAGATAACAAGAGCGCAGGGGAGCAGGTGCGATGAAATACGGAGAGCTCATCCAATTCGAGCCAATTGAATCCGTCGTTCAGCTACGGGACGCTGATCAGGCTGCCGCTGCACGTCACCTTGTTCAGACCTATGTCATCTCCGAGGAAATGGCCGAAAGACTTATCAACCTCGTCGTTCCTCAGCTTCAGTTCGACCAGCCCACTGACAACAAGGGGCTACTGGTCGTCGGTAATTACGGCACCGGCAAATCGCACCTCATGTCCGTGATCTCCGCGTTGGCCGAAAACGGCGATCTCGCAAGAAGCCTGAACGACAAAAACGTTGCGATTGCAGCAGGCAAAATCAGCGGCCGCTTCAAGGTGGTCCGAACCGAAATCGGCGCGACCACCATGTCCTTGCGCGACATCCTAGTGGCTGAACTGGAGGAACACCTAGCCGCAATTGGCGTGCCCTATTCTTTCCCCTCCGCAGACAAGGTACACAACAATAAACGCGCCTTCGAAGAAATGATGACCGCCTTCCACCATGAGTACGCAGACCACGGACTGCTCCTGGTTGTGGACGAACTGCTTGACTACTTGCGTACTCGCAAGGATCAGGAACTAATTCTCGACCTGAACTTCCTGCGTGAGATCGGAGAGGTTTGCAAAGACCTGCGGTTTCGCTTTATCGCTGGTGTCCAAGAAGCCATTTTCGACAGCCCTCGCTTCAACTTCGTGGCTGACAGTATCCACCGTGTGAAAGATCGTTTCGAACAAATTCTCATAGCTCGCGAGGACGTAAAGTTCGTGGTAGCTGAGCGCCTCCTTAAGAAAACCGTGAATCAACAGGTCAAGATTCGCGAGTACCTGACACCATTCGCCAAATTCTATGGCCACATGAACGAACGGATGGATGCGTTCGTACGACTCTTCCCCGTGCATCCGGACTACATCGACACCTTCGAGCGGGTCACTGCTGTGGAAAAGCGCGAGGTGTTGAAGACTTTGTCGTTGGCCATGAAGAAGCTGCTCACTCAGGATGTTCCGAACGACCGACCAGGGGTCATCGCCTATGACAGCTACTGGACGACCCTGCGAGATAATCCATCATTTCGTGCCGTTCCGGACATCAAGACAGTCATCGACTGCAGCCAAGTTCTCGAATCCCGGATCCAACAGGCATTTACCCGTCCGGCCTACAAGCCCATGGCGATCCAGCTCATCCATGCATTGTCAGTTCACCGGCTTACAACGCGGGACATCTATGCGACCTTAGGCGCGACGGCTGAGGAGTTGCGTGACGGGCTGTGTCTCTACCAACCGGGTATCGAGGACCTAGGCGGGAATCCGGCCGACGATCTACTTTCTCAAGTGGAGACCGTCCTGCGTGAAATCCACAGGACGGTGAGTGGCCAGTTTATCTCGTCCAACCCGGATAACCGTCAGTATTACCTGGACCTCAAGAAGACTGACGACTTCGATGCGCTGATCGAGAAGCGAGCTGAGAGCCTCGATTCCTCGCAGCTCGACCGCTACTATTACGAGGCACTCAAGAGGGTCATGGAGTGCAGCGACCAGACCCATGTCACCGGCTACAAGATTTGGGAATACGAACTCGAATGGCTGGAACGAAAGGCTCCCCGCCAGGGATACTTGTTCTTCGGCTCGCCAAAGGAGCGTTCAACAGCTGTGCCACCACGGGATTTTTACATCTATTTCATCCAACCTTTCGATCCGCCACAAATCAAGGACGAGAAGAAACCTGATGAGCTATTTCTGTGCCTTTCGAAGACGGACGAGGAGTTCCGCACCGCGCTCAAGAACTATGCAGCGGGCCTGGACCTAGCGTCCACCGCCTCCGGCCACGCCAAATCCACCTACGAATCCAAGGCATCAAACTTTCTTCGAGATCTCGTGCAATGGCTACAAAAAAACATGACCATGGCCTTCGAGGTCACCTACCAGGGGCGTGCCAAGTCTCTGACCGAATGGGCCAAGGGGAAATCCATTCGAGAGTTATCTGGTATCGGCTCCCACGAGCGCGTCAACTTTCGCGACTTGGTGAATACCATCGCTGGAATCTGCCTTGGGACGAGATTCCAGGATCAGGCTCCCGAATACCCATCCTTCTCGGTTCTAATCACTGGAGCGAACCGGGCTCAAGCCGCCCAGGACGCATTGCGAAGCATCGCCGGCCAAAATCGCACCAAGCAGGCCGTTGCAGTGTTGGAGGCGCTGGAACTTCTCGACGGTGAGAGGCTCGATCCTTACCGTTCGAAATATGTCAGGTACATCCTCGACATCGCAAAGAAGAAGGGCCACGGTCAAGTGGTCAACCGCTCGGAACTTATAGAGGATGTCCTCGGCGTGGAGTACCTAGCGCCGCAATCGCTCCGCCTCGAACCTGAATGGGCTGTCGTGCTGTTGGCTGCGCTGGTCTATTCTGGGGAGCTGGTCCTGTCGATCCCGGGCAAGAAGTTCGACGCCACATGCCTGCCGCAACTAGCAGGGACGGCGATCGACGAGTTAGTTCAGTTCAAGCATATTGAGCGGCCAAAGGACTGGAACCTACCAGCGCTCAAGGAGGTCTTCGAACTCCTCGGACTCACGCCGGGGATGGCCCAACTGGTCACACAGGTCAAGGACGAACCGGTTCAAGAACTACAGAAGGCCGTCGCAAAGATGTTGGAACGTCTGGTGCTCATTCAGCAGGGCTTTCAGGACGGGCTGTTTTTCTGGGGCCGCAAACTTATATCCGAAGACGAAGTGCAGAAACTGCGCGTCAAACTGGATGGTACCAAGACCTTTCTCGAATCACTTCAGGCTTACACTTCGCCCGGCAAGCTGAAGAACTTTCGCTACGACGCGTCGGAAGTTACGGCACATCGGGTCGGGCTGAATTCCCTTACCGCGATCGAGTCTCTTGAAGAGCTGGTGGCCGATTTCAGGTCCACGGCATCATATCTTTCCACTGCAGAAGCGGTCCTTCCCACAGGGCATGAGTGGATCGACAAAATGAAAAAGGTCAGGGAGGAGGTCATCGTGCAGATCGGCGACCCTGCCAACCGAGTTGCAGCCACCTTCCGCCAACAGATCCAACGTAAACTCGGCGAACTTAAGAAAGCATATATAAATGTCTACCTTGCCATGCACGCTCGATCGCGTCTGGGCGTGAACGAGGACAAGCGCAAGGCCAAGCTAATGGGCGACGAGCGGCTCAAGGTGCTGCAGAAGCTTTCCACCATCGAACTCATGCCGCGCCAACACTTGATGGACTTCCAGAACCGACTGGCCGGCCTGAAAACTTGTTTCACGCTAACTGAGCAGGAACTGGACGCTTCCCCTGTCTGCCCGCACTGCACTTTCAAACCGGGGGCGGAACCGCCTGTGGCCCCGGCGGCAGCGATGCTCGCCAGCCTGGATACTGAACTCGACAAGCTGGTCGAAAACTGGACACAGACACTTTTGACCAATTTGGAGGACCCGACCACAAAAGGTAACCTGAGCCTGCTAAAGCCGGGACCGCGCAAGCTGGTGGACGGCTTTACCAAGAAACGCGCACTACCGAACAATGTGGACCCGGATTTCATTCAAGCCTTGAATGAAGTCCTCTCCGGGCTCACCAAGGTTTTGATCAAGATTGCTGACCTGCGGGAGGCTCTGCTAGCTGGCGGCTCACCGGCGACGCCGGCGGAGATGAAAAAGCGCTTTGAGGAATATGTAGAGGGGCTTACCAGGGGCAAGGAACTCGGCAAGGTACGGATCGTACTGGAATAGGCAGGGAAATGTCGAAGAAAAAGAACTCAGATTCACTGACCCGGCACATGTTTTCGGATCGCCAGGCAGACATTTTTGAGAGCTCCTATGAAGAGGAGCTTGAAAAACGCCAGAGCCAGCCGATTGAAGGTCTAGGCATGACGTTCCAGAACGAGGAGGAACGGCGTAAGTACTTTTTGGAAAAGCTGGAGCAGAAGCTTAAAGATCCGGAGTTCCGGAAGATCAAGGGATTTCCTATAAGCTCGGACGAAGAAATCTTGGCGCTGTCGGACCCACCTTGGTACACTGCTTGCCCCAACCCGTTCATAGCCGACTTCATCAAGTATTACGGCAAACCTTTCAATCAAAACAACACATATACCCGTGAGCCCTTCGCCGCAGACGTAAGTGAAGGGAAAAACGACCCCGTCTACAACGCCCACTCCTACCACACCAAAGTACCGCACAAGGCCATAATGCGGTACATCCTGCATTACACCGATCCAGGTGATGTCGTGCTCGATGGATTCTGTGGGACAGGGATGACCGGGGTAGCGGCTCGGTTATGTGGTAACAAGAACGCCGTGACATCCTTGGGTTATCGCGTTACCAAGGATGGAGCGATTCTGGATTCCGAGAGTAATCGGCTATCAGATATTGGAGCACGCCGGGCAATCCTGTCGGACTTATCTCCAGTCGCTACTTTTATTTCTAGCAATTATGCTGATTTTTCGTCCCTTGCGACTTTTGCAGATGAGGCTTTGAAGCTCGTCTCTAAAGTGGAGAAAGAACTAGGATGGCTTTATGAAGGAGTCTACGGTGGACAGACTTTAAGCGCTGTTTGGTCAGACGTATTTCTTTGCCCAAATTGCAGTCACGAATTTGTCTTTTGGGAAGCAGCGCTTAAGGATGAAGCAATGCGAGAGGCATTCCCTTGCCCACATTGCAGGCAAATTGTCGGGAAGGCTGCCTCCAACAAAACTGGTGCCGTCAAATTGGAACGTCCATTTGGTACTGCGTTTGATCCGATTTTGAAGAGAGCGGTTCGGACGCCTAAGTTTGTACTTGTTGAGGAGACAACCAAGAAAGGATCGATTCGTAAGTCCAAGAAGATCAAGGACGAGGGCAGGAAGATCTTCGCATCTCGCTTTGAGGGTCGTTCCTGGCCTCAAATTCCGACGGACGAGTTCTTCCCGGGGCGTCAAACTAATAAGCTCATCAATGGCTCTGGCATCTCATACATTTGTCACATGTACACACAGAGAGCTCTCTTTGCCTACGGCTACTTGTGGCAGCAGGAACTTTCGTCGCATAAACACACGTCGCTGTTCAGATTCTGCTTGAGTGCTATCAACAATTACATATCGCGAAAGCAAGGCTATTTCGGCGGTGGTGGCGGGGTCTCCGGGACTCTCTTCACACCATCCCTCCACATTGAGAGAAGCGTATTCGATGTTCTTAGGCGTAAGCTCGAGAAGCTACGAACGCTTGCGCTGAAAGAAATTGGACCAGTGTGCGTCTCAACTCAAAGTATCGTTGACTTGAGGAACGTCCCCAGTGGGACGATTGACTATATTTTCACAGACCCACCATTCGGAGAGTCGCTCCAGTATGCCGAGCTAAACATGTTTGTCGAGGCGTGGCTGAGGGTGAGAACCGTAATCGAAGAAGACTGCGTTTTAAATTACGTACACAAGAAAGATTTGCCGTTTTACTCGCACATGATGCTTGGAGCTTTCAATGAGTACGCCCGACTTCTCAAAGATGGAAGATGGATTACCATCGAATTTCACAATAGCCAGAATGCGGTGTGGGGCGCAATCCAGCAGGCCATTGAATCCTCTGGATTGGTGGTCGCAGATGTCCGTGTCCTTGACAAGCAGCAACGATCCTTCAACGCAATCAATAGGGCTGGTGCAGTTGATCAAGATCTCGTGATCTCTGCCTACAAACCCAACGGAGGCCTCGAACAGCGCTTCAAGCTAACCGCAGGAGCGGAAGATGGAGTTTGGGACTTCGTTCGTACGCACCTAAAGCAGCTCCCAGTATTCGTCACAAAAGACGGCAAAGCTGAGATCATCGCCGAGCGACAGAATTACCTTATCTTCGACCGTATGGTGGCCTTTCACGTGCAGCGCGGCGTGACGGTGCCGTTGTCTGCCGCAGAGTTTTACGATGGGCTTGCCAAGCGCTTCCCAGAGCGCGACGGGATGTATTTCCTGTCTGAGCAGGTTGCTGAGTATGACAGAAAGCGCATGACTGTCCTCGAGGTCCTACAGCTTCAACTTTTCGTCACCGATGAGTCTTCTGCTATCCAATGGCTCCGACAGCAACTCCTGAGAAAGCCCCAAATGGCAGGTGAGTTAAAACCTCAGTTTATGCAGGAAATTGGAGGATGGCAGAAAACCGAGAAGCTGCTTGAGCTCGATGAACTTCTGGGACAGAACTTTTTGCGCTACGACGGAAGTGGCGAGGTGCCGAGTCAGATTCACGGCTATCTGTCCACAAATTTCAAGGAGCTGCGCAAGCTGCCTAAGGATGACGAAAAGCTGCGCGCGAAGGGTCAGGACCGTTGGTATGTGCCCGATCCGAACAAGGCCAGCGACCTGGAGAAGTTGCGTGAGCGATCCCTGCTCCGAGAGTTCGACGACTACCAGACTTCCAGCCAGAAACGTCTCAAGGTATTCCGTCTCGAGGCTGTCCGCGCTGGATTCAGGAAGGCATGGCAGGAGCGCGACTACACTACAATCATCGCCGTGGCCCGCAAGATTCCTGACAACGTTCTCCAGGAGGACCCAAGACTCCTTATGTGGTACGACCAGGCGATCACGCGCAAAGGAGAGGACGCATGATCACCAAATGGACAGTCTCTAATTTCAAGTCAATTGTTAAGGAGACGCTGCTCGATCTTGCCCCGCTTACCCTATTCGCTGGCCCGAACAGCAGCGGCAAGAGCACAGTCCTACAGTCTTTACTGCTTGTGAGCCAAACTCTCTCGCATAAGGTAGGCAGCCGCTCTGTGGTTTTGAACGGCGCTCTAACGAGACTTGGGCAGTTCGATGATTTGCGGTCATACGAAGGGGAATTTGACCAAATCACTATTGGCTGGGAATGTCAGCCTAACGAAGCTGCGAGGAGTGCAATGATCGAGAACATGCGCTTCCCTGGCCCGGTCATGGCGTATGGTCGGCGTATTGGCTCGATCAAGGAAATCACCTGTAAGCTGTCTTTCGATACGAATCCGGGAAGTCCAGAACGGGATCTTTTTCAACTTCAGCCGCAGTTGTTCCTGTTCACTATGTCCCTGCTGTCCCGTTCTGAGGACAATACGGATCGGCGCTATGAACTTACTGTCTCGAGAAGTCCGGCGGGCAGCGCAAAGATCTCTAATCTCGAGGTGGATGAACCGGAAAACGAAATTGCCCGCGCCAGTCTGGAATACGACATCGTCCTCGATGACCAGTCATTGGAAGAGTTACGCGAGGAACTCGTAACTGCCGAGCCTGTCGGCTGTGCCTTGAAGCATTTCCTTCCGGAGAGGCTTTCGATCCGGATAAACACTGTGGAAGAAATCGCCCGATGGATTCACTTGGTACTCCTGGACGAGGCTCCCCGTTACCGCCGCGTGGCGTTCATGGATCGAGAACTCGTAATTCCCGATGCTTTGCTGAGACAACTCCAAACTAAAATACCTGAAAGGTATCGCGTTCTGTTCGAAAAGCAACCAGCGTTCGCAGGGATGGGTGCTGGCATGCCTGTAAACGAATGGATGGACAGGATTCGTAGGCTACCGCTGGACAAAAGGCGCGAGTTGCGACGGGCATTCTTTGAGTGGACAGACTTGTATCAAACAATCCTGAACACTTTGCGTTCGGAACGGAAGGCGGGCGAGTCAGAGTATCAGTTGCTTTCGTATCGCCCGCCCGTTGATCTAATGAATGCGTCGAGCTATCTTAGCAATTTCTTTTCAAACTCAGTAAAGTATCTTGGCCCGCTGCGTGACGAACCAAAGCCACTTTACCCGTTGGCGGCACACGCAGACCCGACTGATGTCGGTCTCCGAGGGGAAACCACTGCCGCTGTCCTCAATCTCCATCGTGAACGCAAGATCCGATACATCCCTTCCTCTTCTTTCGCAAAAACGCCGTTCGAACCAGCTCCGGTTACCCGTTCTTTAGAAGCGGCAGTCACCGACTGGCTTAAGTATCTGGGGGTTGCAGAGACTGCGCATAGCATAGATAAAGGCAAGCTAGGGCACGAACTGAAGGTCACTCTGACAGAAGGTGGGCCAAACCATGACCTCACCCATGTTGGTGTCGGGGTGAGCCAAGTCCTGCCCATTTTGGTGATGTCCTTGCTTGCCGAACGCGATACTACCCTTATTTTTGAGCAGCCAGAGCTTCATCTTCATCCGAAGGTGCAAACACGCCTGGCCGACTTCTTTCTTTCGATCGTCATGCTTGGCAAACAGTGCCTAATCGAAACGCATAGCGAGTATTTAATCAATAGGGTTCGCTATCGAGCGGCGACCGAAGGCGAAGGGAACCGCGTGACCAACAACCTTAAAGTGTACTTCGTTGAAAAGACTGGCGCTTCGTCCAACTTCCGTGAAGTTAAAGTAAATGAATATGGTGCAATCTTGGACTGGCCGGAGGGATTCTTCGATCAGAGCCAGTTTGAATCGGAAGCTATCCTTCGCGCCGCAGCGGCCAAAAAGAAAAGGCGGAGAGAGAAGTAAGACATGCCAAGCGTAACGATAGACGCAGGGGTGTTGGCCTCGCCGCCGGAATGCGGCACGGTCGACGATGCCCATCGCTACGTGGAGACTCTTCTGGATTGGAGCAAGTTGCTTGAGGAGCCGTGGGTTGCCATTTTCATGAGCGAACGTGCCTCTGAGGCGCTGTTCGAGGACGGATTGTTTCCCTTCCGAGATCAGTTAAAGCGCCTTTTCGCTGCGAACAGGATCGTCGAGTATGATGTCAACACCATTGCCAAGGTCGTTGATCGGTTGCTGCAGTTGACTCCGTCATTCGAGACTTATTTTTCCGTCAGGGATGTCCTGACCGAGGAACTGACAATAGAGCCGGATATCCTGCGGCTCTGTTCGGGCACTAGGCTGCAGTCTGATCTCGCGCGGTGTGTCGTCCTGATTGCAATTCTGCGGCAGCATTGTCAGGAGTCTGGCCGCGATCATTCTTTGATTGTACGGTGCGCTCCCGGCAGGACCGTTCGGGTTCGAGCGCTGGTTTACATGCTGGAGCATCAGCGTGACGATTTTGGAAGGATACCCGTTCCGCCGGAATATTTCGAAGGCGATGTGCTGGTGTGTGACGATTTCAGGGGACTGATTGAGTGTCTTGATGAAGCCTCAATTCTTTTGAAAGCCACCGATGATGTCGGCGTCGGAACAGCGATCCGAATAGCCTTTTACAAATCTCGCTTAGCGTGTGGCAGAGCTGCAGAATGGGATGATATTCCAGCCTACCGACTCGGCCACGCGTTCCTGCCAGTATTGCAGGGAATACACCCGACACAACAAGTGGCTGAGCGGGTGCTCCGGTCGATTGTCGAGACACTGGAACAGACCAACATGGCTGCCACTCATGAGCTGCGAACGGGACCTGGTGGCAATGACCCCCAGCGTTCGCGAGTCTGCGATCAGGCCAAGGCATGGCGTCGGGACATTGATCGCGAATACCATCTTCATTATTGGAGTTGCGAGGATGGCCTGGTGGAGATTGCCTCGGTGAACTTCCCGCATGGCGACTTTACGATACCTGAATAGCAACTATGAATGTTGCGTGGGCATACAGCGAGGATCACGGAGAGATATGTCAGGTCATCGAAGCCCTGACGCTTTGGGGTGAAGGGCGGTGATCATGAGTAGCTGGCGCGATCAGATTCTGAAAGAGTTTACACCTAAGGTCGCAAGGCTTACTCTGGTCGCAGACCCTGACGGACTTCTAATTGAAGAAGGGATTCTCCAAGGAATCAGTGAGCGGGGCTTCGATCTGATCCCATTTGAAGATCGCGTCGCATTCCGCTATGCCTACGAATCGAAGTTTCGCTCGCGGTGGGATCGTGGCGAACACACAGACCTTGTCGTCGTATTGCGCAGCCACGCTAGCAACCTGAGTGGGTTGCCCTACGACCTCCTTCAAACTGGTCGCAAACTCTCCTTCAACCTGGGCGCCGTATTTCCGAGCTTCAGTTACCCGGTCGTGGCTGATTTGGATCGTGGGGACCTAGATTCCTTGTACGAAGCACAGAAGCAGCATGCACCTGCCCAGTTGGGCGACAACGCCACGAAGGAATTCGTCCTAAGGCACGTCTTTGAAATTACGCCTGAACTGATCAAACAACCATCGGATCTGTTGCGTGTACTTCTGCGGCGCCATTACCGCAGCCAGAGAATCCCTACCATTCTCGATGAACGTTTCATCCATCTCTTGCGCCAGCATCCCGTTTTCGACAACTGGCCGCTTGAGGCGCTTGTTTCTGATCGTGAGGCGTTCTTCGCGTTTCTTCAGGAGCGCTGGCCGATCTTCCTCGATCGTGAAGCAACAAGAAGTGGGTTTGGTGTATGTGAGGACAAGAAACCTTACGGGCTAGCCATTGATGGCCCTATCGATTTGCCATTTGACCACCAAGACGTGCGTATCTACATCAATAACCTGTTCGTTGAAGGGCTGTTGCAGCCAGTGGCTCACGAGCATGCGGACATGCTGTCTAAGAATTGGGTTGGCATCGGTGTTCGAACTGCACCGATCGAGGACAGATCTCGTCGTTTGGGCAAGCTCATAGACAGTCTAGAAGTTTCTCTTCCGGCCCAGGATGCTAAATATACGGAATGGTTTCACTTTGCTCGTGGGTGGGCGGAGTTGGTCCAGCTTATGAACGAGCAGCCTGAGACCGTCCCCATGGAAACGAGTGAAAATGTAAAAAGATTACAAGAGCTCGTGGATACTGGTTTTTCCGCCTGGCTTTCGAGCCGTTACGCTGGGCTCGTCAACTTGCCGCCTGTGCCTCCAGTCATGCTGCATCACATCCCGCGGTATCTTGCGCGCCAAATCGGAGAAAACCATAGCGCTAAGATTGCATTGGTCGTACTGGACGGTCTTGCCATGGACCAATGGTTGGTGGTCCGTGGAGAGCTAGCCTCAGCGCAGCAGGATTTCCGGTTCCGGGAGCAGGGTGTCTTTGCATGGATTCCATCACTTACATCTGTCTCGCGCCAAGCACTCTTCGCCGGCAAGGCTCCCATCTTTTTCCCGAATAGTTTACAAACTACGGACAAGGAATCTTCCCTATGGACGCAGTTTTGGGCTGATCAAGGATTCGCGCCGAATGAAGTCATTTATATAAAGGGGCTGGGCGATGGCAGTCTCGAGAAGGTTTCCGAAGCGATATCTCAGCCCAAGGTAAGGATCGCCGGGTTAGTAGTGGACAAGGTCGACAAGATTATGCACGGGATGGAGATGGGCACTGCAGGGATGCACAATCAGGTCCGATTATGGGCCAAACAACCGTACCTAAGAACGCTACTCAATTCGCTTTTGGATCGGGGTTTTCGTCTCTATCTAACTTCTGACCACGGCAACGTCGAGGCCGTGGGTTGCGGCCGTCCGGCTGAAGGAGCCGTTGCCGATCTGCGCGGAGAACGAGTCCGTATCTATCCCGACGAGGCCCTTCGAGGCAAGGTGAGGGACCAGTTTCCGACCGCTCTGGAGTGGGGGCCTGTCGGTCTGCCAGAGAATTACCTCGCTCTCCTGGCTCCTGCCCGGCTAGCTTTTGTCCAAGAAAAACATCGCACAGTCAGCCACGGTAGTATTTCAATCGAGGAGATCGTCGTCCCTCTAGTGGAAATCGAGAGGATGCATGAATGACTCGGCGGACAGACCAAATCGGATTCAGTCAGCGTGTTCGATTGGAGTGGCTAGAGCAGACATCGAACCTGATCCTAGCTGGAAACGATAAGGCTGGCGTCAACCTTGCTTTGAAGGAGCTTCTGAAGCAGAAGGTGTCAGTAGGTGGCCAGGCCAATCGTGGCAATCGTGAGAAGATCATCACGATTCTTTTAAAAGTGTGGCTAACAGTTCCGAGTGAGCTCGAGTTGCTACGCGTCGAAGGGCTGGAACTTCTCAGACGCGTTGCTCGGCGTGATCATCTGGCCATCCATTGGGGTATGGTGACGGCCGTTTATCCGTTTTGGTCTGGCGTGGCGGCCCAAGTGGGTCGCCTCTTGAAACTTCAGGGCACTGTTGCTGCGGCCCATATTCAGCGACGGATCCGCGAGCAATACGGCGAGCGAGAGACTGTTTCTCGAGCCACCCGCCGTGTACTTCGTTCATATTGGGACTGGGGTGTGCTTCAGGAGACCCCCAAAAAAGGTATCTACACCGCTAGTACGACACTGGCGGTTGATGATTCACGACTGATTGCGTGGCTGATCGAAGCCTCCATTCACGCAAAAGCAAATGGCGCGACCTCTCTGAAGGACCTATTCGACAGCCCCAGCCTTTTCCCATTCCGACTCAAGCCAATACTCGCTGAAAGTCTCATGGCAGCCTCACCCAGACTAGAAATTCATCGGCACGGGTTCAGCGATGAACTAGTCATGTTGCGGAAAAATACCAGGGAAGGTGCGCAGCCTGCCACTATTAGAACCGCTAAAACGATCAGTGAAAGTGGCGCCGAGTAACCAATCGAGAAAACTAGACACTCACTTGAGCGCGGAACCTAACAATTCCGGGCAGGTCAGAAAACTGGCCGCTCGCAACTTTAGTCCATTCCAACCCTGTTCGAATAACGGCAGCAAGCCTTAAAGAGCCCATTCCACTGCCTGGCTCGACCAACCTCCTCAAAGGCCAACGCGCGAGGCCAAATGGCCAAAACGGATTGAGGCACCTGGTGACGGATGAGGCTCATTCCCCTTTTTCATTTCGAGCCCACCCGGTCCCTCTATATACAGAACCCGAAAACAAGGAGGTAGAAATGTCGTTTCAATCATCGCAAGGCACTTGTGTGTCTACACCGGCCATCTGGTTGGCTCGTGCTACCGCCAAGTGCAGAGCAGTCCAACTCTCAATAGAAAGGAGGTCCTTCGAACGGAAACTGGAGACGATTGTCAGGGCGGCTAACGCGCACCATTCGTGCGGTCAGTCACCGGGAACAGCCCAGTTCAAACTGCTTCGGGAGTGCGCCGATGACCTGTGTTCACACTTCGCTCAGAGCTGGGACATCTCTCCAGAGCTGCTCGAAGCACAGATCCCGGCAATCACGAAGCTGAAGTCCCTGGCTGATCCTCCAACGAAACCAGAACCCTTAGCCCTGGTTTCTCTGGGAGTGGCTGGTGCTGTGGCTCTCTTCTTTCTGATGGGAGTCCTCGCCGGCCTAGCCAGCGTTGGCTATCACCTGATCGGAGGCCGCTAATCATGATCCTTGAACTCATAGTTGCAGCCGAAGCGTCTGCGCTCTCTGCCTCGTGGATTCGGCGATCTCGCATGAGGCGCCAGGAAATCCTTATGAGCGGAAGCACATCTGAAATCAACCTGCCATTTCTCGATCAATATCTCAGACAACAAACAGCCAACCCGACGAAGCTTCAGACCTTTGCGGCCCAGAAACTGGCTGCGGTCTGTCGCCGAGCGGTTCACACGGGAGCATTCGAACTCCTAGTCCTGAAGCTGATTCAATCCGCTTCTCGCCGATACCGGCGGGAGTCGGAAATCTCAAAAGTGGAGGTGATCCTGTGAATCTCACCCCGTCACAAAAAGGCTCGTTCCTTGCAGGTGTTGGCCTCTGGGTGCTTATCTGGGCTTCCGTTTGGAAGGCCGATGACATCGCCGAAGCCATGCGCATTCAGCGCTGGTTCAATGCCACTCGCTGTTTACGCTGGATTGGCCAGCACAAGAGCACATCTCTGCTCGGGACCGAGCTCGTCAACTACGGCACGCATGGCCTCGATCCTCTGGGCGTCTCGTTCTCGCTCGGCGGAACGCTGGTGAACGTGCTCTTCATTTATCTATTCCTGCCCTGCCTGGAGAAGTTGCTCCGCCAAAAGGGCACGGCCAGCGCAACCCTCCAGTAAGGAAAATCCGAGACAAATTAGTCGTGCTGCCTGCCCATTCAAGTTGAGTGGGCAGGAGGAGTGGCTAATGTCACTCAGAAAAGGAAGTGCAACTATGCGTATGTCTATTGGTGTCCCAGGATTCAGCATCTACTTCGAACATCACCAGGTCAAACCGTTCATCAAGGATCATTCCAAGAAGGCGAGGGATCTGTTCAATGAGCTGGTCGTTCCTGCAGTGCTTCGGGGCACGTGCAAGGCGTTGGAAGTGGTCGCCAACAACACTGCCGATGCTCACGATTACCTGATCAGCAAAATGAAGTCCAAGCAGTCTGCATGATGTTGGACGAGACACACGAAATTTCACAAAAAGGAGAATACGACGATGCAGAAGTTCCTAGTGGTGAGCTACGACGACGACCAGCAGCAATGGTTCTGGGATTACGTCGCTGCAAAGAGGGCAGAAGACGCAGTGGCCCATGTCTGCGAGCGACGGCCCTACGTCATTGCCGCCGATGCGGCTTCACTATCTCAGGTGCAGGGCATCGCACGTGACATGAAGAGCCGTTCTATCGCCCGAATCATTCACCAATTCAACTCCGACACTGCTACAGCAAAGGAATAGCAAGACCATCTCTCACTTCAGTATCTCTTCCCACTGGCAGTAGTCCCACCTCATAATCCGTAAGTTCTCCAGTCTCGTCCCCATCCATTTCCCCTGAATTCAAACACTCCCCACTCGGGGTGTGTCTGTACGCAGTCAATTCCACAAAAAAAGGAGCTGTGTCATGACCAAAAGGAAGAAGCACGTCTTCGATACCGGGCAGATTCCGCACCTGTGGGCACATCGCACACAGGAGGAAGCTCGGAATCGCCAAGGCAATCTCTACTTCACCGGCGACACCATCTACAGCTACGGCTCGCATTTCCCCATCGCTCGTCATGTGACGAACGATGCCGGCGAACGGGCCGTCCTGTTCACCACCGCCACCTACAGTGTCACCACCTCGAGCCATTGCTCCGCAGTTCGTTCCGCAATCCCTTCGGGGATTCCGGTCTTCCACGTTCCGAACGTATGCCACGGGCGGTACAGCGGTAGCGAATTAATCGCGGACGATCATGCGGGCAACCTGGCCGATTACACCGAGCGGATTGAAAAGCACGTCGTCACATCCGCTCGGGCCAGGTCGTCCTATGCGAAGGAATGGAACCACGAGCATGCCGTTTGTTTGCGTGATGAGGCATTCGCCTATTGCGCATTCTTCGGTCTCCCCGTTCCGAGTATTCCCGAGGTGCCGGAGCTGAACTCCGACGCACTAACTGCCATTCGCAAGCGCGAAGCAAAGCGAACTGCAGAAAAGGCAGAGCAAACCAAACGGGAGCGAGCGGAAGCTCTCGTCCGACAGCAAGAACTAATCAACAAATGGCGGGCTGGACAGTACTCCGGTTGTTTCTACGACGTTCCCGCGATGCTGCGCATCACCGGCGACGAAGTGCAGACCTCTCGAGGTGCTCGTTTCCCCATTTCCCACGCCAAGCGCGGCCTGACTTTCGTTCGCAAGGTCCGCGAGTCGGGCCAACCCTACGTCCGCAATGGACGCACCATCCACCTCGGCTCATATGCCATTGACCGCATAGAACAAGACGGCACAGTCAAGGCCGGCTGCCACGTCGTCTCCTGGGAAGAAATAGAGCGACTAGCACCAGTTCTCGATTCCCTTCCCACATCCGCTACCCCAATGGACTCCACCTTGGAGGTGCAATCGTGAGAATGACCAAACGCAATAAGCAACTGCTTCGACTGTACCAACGCGAGCGGGCCAGAGGCTTTCAGGCCTTGTGGGCTCTGACCAATGCCCGCACGCGCCTCGAATGGGAGAAACACGAAGTAGCCGAGTATTCCAGCGGAGAGCCAATTGACCCGAAGCGTGGCAATGTCCGGCTCCGCGCAGTGCCCGACGAAACGTGTTCCCTCGAGGACCTAGAAGGCGACTGCTTCAACACCAGGGCCAACCCTGACATCCCTGCCTCACGACTGCAGCGCGATCGCGAAGAATTCATCGCGAAAGTGAATCGGGAAGGGGTGTGGGGAATCCTCGGCGAGTACTTCGACGGAGAAGTCTGGCAGCACGCGGACTCCTGTTTCGGATTCGTCGGCGATGATTGGAAGAACTCCGGCTATGACACCGACATCATGCGGGCGACGCTCGATGAAGCGAAAGCTGCGCGAGTCTGCCGTTGCTGTGGCCGGCCGATAACCACAGCGAAGGCCGCCATCCACGCGGCAGAAAGGATCAGGTCATGAACACGCATATCTATACGCCCCGGCTCAAAGAAACCGGCGCGCGGTTGCGGTTGGTGCTCAATGACGCAGATTGGGTCATTGCAAACCGCCACCGTGGAACGCTTCGGGTCAAAGGAGTCGTCACCGATCAGAGCACCGGCAAGCGTTATCGAATCAGAGGGGCGGCTTGCGGTCTGCAATGTTGCTGCGACGCCACCGCCGAGGAGGTGTAGCTCACGAACAATACTCACAGTCAGTGGAAGCTCAGCAGATCCATTTCAATGCAATCCAGAAGGCATGAACCATGGCCAAGAATCTGAAGGGCATTCTCATCGAGGTCAACGGAGGTGTTGTGTCCTATGTGCAGTTCAACGGCAAGCCGGTAGCCGCCTACCACCTTTTCGATTGGGATGAACTGCTCGGTGATGGCGACACCCGCAAAGCATGGGAAGGCTTGAGTCCCGAGGAACAGCAGTTTATCCGTGGCCGTTATCCCGTTGAGTTCAAGGCAATCCAAAGAAGGCTAGAAGACGAGAGAACAGACGAACTCTAATCACGAAGCTCGAAAAGGGAGGTGCATGAAATGCAAGAGACATGGATCCGCAAATCGTTGACCGCGAAGCAATGGGACCGCATCTTCTACGGCTGTCCCGGCGCCTGGGCAGGCAATAAGCCGGAGCCGAACCAAGCCGGCACCATCGTCATAGACGGCGGGAACATTCTCGCTGCAGTCCAATACTTGAATCGTCAGCGAGTTCGCGTTCTGTACGCCAAGGCACCGCTTCCGGGCATTTGGTGTTCAGACAAGGGGATCATTCTCGGAATCGGTCTTCGCCGCTAATCGCAGAGCTGCGGCGATCATGAAAGAAACAAAAGGAGGAAAGTGAAATGTTTGCAATTAAACCGGATGGCAGAAAGAAGATAACCCTCACGGACCTGCTTATATGTGGAGTACTGGGAGCGGCGTGGTTGCCCTTGGGCATCGCAGCCGCTGCAGGCATCGGCGGCTATATGTATTTGCAGAGTAAGACTGAGGAGTACAGGAGAAATCATCCGGAGGAGGTGAAGAAATTAAAAGCTTAGTGAATGCTGGATATCCGCGTTGTTCTAGCCAAGCCTCTGACTCAACCTCTTTCCCCGCCTCTCTTTCCGCGTTGTGAATCCATGTCGCAGTGCACATCGGCCGCAGCATCCGACGCTAGCGAACCGGTCTGCCAGCACTTCACAAGCAATCCACTCGAGAAATTCCCTCAGTTAAGTCTGTTTGTCGAACCCATTCCGTCGAACGAAATCCAAACAAAAAGGAGCACTACGCTAATGCCGACTCCATACGAAGTCGTTACTGAATCCATCATCAAGCAACTGGAATCTGGTGTAGCGCCATGGCGCAAGCCCTGGCGCACAGAGATGCCGGCAAACCTTGCCAGCAAGAAGGAATATCGAGGCATCAATGTTTTCCTTCTCGCTTCGCTGGGTTACGGCTCGCGGTACTGGTTGACCTATCGCCAAGCCCAAACGCTGGGCGGTAGCGTCAGGAAAGGTGAGCACGGATCCAAGGTCGTCTTCTGGAAGATCGGCGAATATCGGAAGGAGGACAAGAAGACAGGAGAAACAGAAAATCGCAAGTCGATTCTGCTGCGCTACTACACCGTCTTCAACCTGGAGCAATGCGAGAGAATCAAGTCCCCTGAGCCAACCCGCGTTATCGCTCCCCTCGAGCAGTGCGAAAACATCGTCAGCTCCATGCCGAATCCGCCGGGCTTCGAGCAGGATTCCCGGGCCTTCTATCGGCCATCCACCGACACGGTGGGTATGCCGGCTCGCTCGGCGTTCGATTCGGCCGAGGAGTTTTACTCCACCTTCTTTCACGAATTGACGCACTCGACCGGACATCCTTCGCGCGTTGGCCGCGAGGGGATCATGGATCACAACCCCTTCGGCAACGAGGATTACTCGAAAGAGGAATTGGTGGCCGAGATGGGAGCAGCGATGCTCTGCGGTGTTGCCGGCATCCAGTCGCGAACGCTCGATAACTCAGCGTCCTACCTCCAGTCCTGGATCAATCGACTCCGATCCGATTCCCGCTTGATTGTTTCCGCGGCATCGCAGGCACAAAAAGCGGCCGACTGCATTCTCGCGAGGACCACGGCAGAAGCCGAACCCGATACGAAAGGAGAAAACGAGCACGAGGTTCTTTAACTAACGATCACTGCTAGACGATTCCCCTCCGCAGTTGCACCACCCTGCAGTTCAAATCCCTAAAACACAAGGAAGGAACTTATGGCAACTCCAGCCGTAATCCCTATTTCTATTTCGAAAGGCCGGCCAATCCGTACCAAGCGCGGTCGAATGACAATTCTCAGTCCCCAGGAGATGCTGGACCTGCTCAAGGCCGCAAAGAATCGCTCCGCGCGCGATTGGGCGATGATCCTGCTGGCCTATAGGCATGGCCTCAGAGCGTCGGAAGTCTGTGGCCTCAAGTTGGCCGACATGGATCTGAAAACCGGCTCCATTTCGATTCGGCGGCTCAAGGGCTCACTCCACACCATACAGCCGCTGTACCAGCACCGCGGGCAGCCTTTGCTTGACGAGACGGCTGCCCTCCGAGCATGGCTGCGCAAGCGGCCGACGGACGGCTCGGACTATTTGTTCACCAGCCAGAAAGGAGGAAAGCTCTGCCGCACGCAGTTCTTTCGCAACTTTCAGACGGTTGCCGAAAGCGCTGGCCTTCCGGTCGAGAAGCGCCATCCGCATGTCCTGAAGCATTCCCTGGCTTCGCACTTGGTGGCCGGGAATGCCAACCTGGCCCTGATTCGACAGGCCCTGGGCCATCGGTCGATTAGTTCCACCCTTCTTTATATAGGTACAACCGACAGTCAGGCTTCCGAAGCGCTGCAGAAGGCGCTAATGGGCCTGTTTTGATGAGCTTACGTGACGCAACAAAAAACTTGTTCTGTTGCGTTTTGGCTCCGATGGCAGGCGGATTTAAAGGACTTAGCCGGGGCGGGTCGAAGGCCGAGATCGCAGGTAATGTTGCATTTCGTGCTTCCGCCCGCCCCAGGGAGGTAACAATGAGCTGGTTCCCCTTTGCAATCCTGGCCAAGAAGGCTCTCGACGCGGCCATCCGATACGATGAAGAGCAATCGGCGCGCTTTCGATGCCGGATCTGCTGGACCAACCATCACACGACCGAAGAGCATCAGCACCCGCAGCTCAACGCCAGGAGAAGGTCTCTGCTGGTAAAGTGCCAGATTGCTCTTCCCTTCTTCCTTGCCGCATGGGTTGGAATCCCCGCGCACCTCATCCGGGGCAGTTGGTTCCAAGCCTTGGTCGAGTGGCTGATCCTATGGCCCGTCTGGGCCTGGGCAGTGGCTTACCGAATCCGGAAGGAACAACAGAAGGAGAATGAGAGGGCATACGAGCGCTAGGTCTAAAGACGAGTAGTCGAGGCCCAACGGATGGCTGCAAGGAATTTGCCCAATGCTATTCGCCGGTATAAGCCTGGTTCGGAGTTTTTGTGCCGCAGCCGCAGAACGGATCGAGCGCTACGCCGTCAGGGCAGACATCGGCCCTCATTACCACACAGTGTGTCTGTGCCGAGAGCATGACTTTCGTCGTTACGGCCTGAGGGTCAGAACTGCTATTCTCTTGCCGGGAGGATTCATGGACATATTGGCGGCATTAAGGCAAGAAGAAGCGAAGTTCGAGAAGCAGGCGAATGCTGTGCAGCAACAGTTGGATACTGTGCGGACGGCAATGAAACTCTTGGGCGGAATGAGTAGCAGCCGCAAAAAAGCTGGCAAGAAGAAGAGCAAGAAAAAAGTCATGTCCGCTGCAACGAGAGCGAAGATCGCTAAGGCAGCCAAAGAAAGGTGGGCGAAGATTAGGGCGGAGAAAAAGAAGGGGAATACCTAGTGCTGTGGCTACCATCTCCTAGAAGACATACCGCGCTCGTGCTATAAAACGAGAATGCCAAAAACAATCGAGCAGTGGTTGCTATTCAAATACATCGGCCTGGAGTTCACGCCGTTATCGAAGCCTTTCAAGACGAAGGAACAGGCGGAGAAGGCGCGTCTGAAATACCCAGAGAAGCAACGCGGAACCATTGGGCTAGGTGTGATTCGGATAAAAAAGAAGTAGGCGCGACTGTAGTGCCTAACGCGGTAACCGTCCATGTGGGTACCAGGACCCACTTGTCCGGTTTGCCGACTTACCAAGCACTAGCGCAGTGGGAACACAAATTCCCAGGCAAAACCGCAGTATTGCATGCTCGGCCCTTACTTTCTTCCGGAAGAAGGTCTTGGTATCGACCCGTTGCTTTGAGGGAGGGAATTGGCTATTGCGTGAGTCCTATTCTGCGTCGCATGTCCTGGAAACGCGGATCCGACTTCCAGGGAAAGCTGTCATCCTGCATCTTCCATGGAAGGAATATGTGGTGGTACTCATACGCGGCTTCAAGTGCCCGAAATGTTTCCTCCCTGTTTCCCAGCACTGTTTGAACTACGGCGATGAATAACGCATATTTGGCGTAATCCTCACGTTCCAGCTCGGCCACAATCTTGAGCGCCTCCGCCTTGCGCCCAGCTTTGGCATATGTCTCCGCGAGGCTATATTTCCAATCAGGATTCACTGCCGCCAGTTTCTGGTCTACCGCAAGCGCTTGCTCAAACATCCCCTTGTCGCCATAAACGCCTCCCAAAACGTAAAGTCCGTCAGGAGAATTGGGATCGAGCTCCAGTGCCTTGCGTGCCTCTTCTATTGCTTCCTCACGTTTCCCCAAATACCAGTACATCCAACCCACCCAGGCGGTGTAGACGGCAGACAGGGGATCTAATTCCTGCCCCTTTTTTTCTTCAGCCACGGCTTCCTTATTTCGGTTGAACAGTAGGAGGTACCAGCCATAATGAGCGTGCGCATCGGTCAGATTGGGGTTTATTTCCAGCGCTCGCCGGAACTCTTTTTCTGCGCCTGTCCAGTCATAGTCGAAATAGAGTTTTACCGTTGCAAGAGCGAGGTGAGCTTCAGCCGAGCTGTCGTCCAGTTCAATTGCCTTAAGTGCCGCCGCACGAGCGCGAGGAAAATCCGTCCTCGGATTGATGGATCCACTTCCGTGGGCGATGATCGCGATGCCCACCGCCAAGCCTGCGTATGGCAAAGGGTTGGTCGGGTCTTTGTCGATGGCCTGTTGGAGCAGGGCAAGTCCCTTGGAAAAGCCCTCTGGGGTTCGCTTATATAGGTAGAACATCCCTTTCAAGTATGCTTCGTGGCTCTCGGGATTGACTGGCCGAGAGGTTCTGAAGTGTACCTGCTCCTGAGGAGTGAGCTGCAGGCGAATGGCCCTCGTAATTGCCACCACAACCTCGTTTTGTAGCGACAGTATGTCCCTGAATTGGCTTTCATAGCGGTCTGCCCAAAGCTGGTTTTCGCTCTGTGCTTCAATAAGATGCGCGGTAACTTCGATCCGGTCTCCCGAACGCATTACCGCTCCGGTGACGAGCGCGTCCACGCCCAATTCGTGCGCTATCTCTCGGGGCGTCTTTTCCGTCTTGCGGAAGCGCATGACAGACGAGCGGGCAATCACCCGCTTGATACCGCTTAATTTCGCCAGGTCCGTGATCAACGCTTCCTGAATACCGTCGGCGACATAATCCTGTTCTGTATTCCCCGAAAGATTCTCCAGCGGAAGCACTGCCAACGAGTTGACTTGCGGCACACCACTTGGACCAAGCAGGCGTTCGCGCAAATTGCCGACCTTGAGAACGACGAGCAAGACTGCGACAGTCGCGAGGACGCCTAGGCCCAGTCCAATCGCCTTCGCGAACGGCCAACGAGTGCGCCTCGCTGCGGGCTGCACTGCACTCACCACGCCCGTCTGAAGCCTTCGTAGATCAATCGCCAACTCCTTCGCCGACTGGTAGCGATTCTCCGGATCTTTCTCCACGCATTTCCTGATGATGCGTTCCAACTCCGCCGACACCTTGGAGTTCAGCGCTCTCGGCGGCAGCGGTTCGCTACGCAGCAACGCCCCAATCAACTGACCACTCTGCATTTCCGCAAACGGACGCTGCCCCGTGGCCATCTCGTACAACACGAAGCCCGCCGCGTGAATGTCCGTGCGCGCATCCAACTCTTCCCCCGCCAACTGCTCAGGGGCCATATACGGCAGCGTTCCTGAAATCGAATGTGTTTGCAGTGAGCTTTCCGTCGCAGCCGTTTCCGACAGCGGTTGCCGCAGTTTCGCAAGACCAAAATCCAAAATCTTCAGCCGCCCGTCGCTGGTCAGCCGGAGGTTCCCGGGCTTTAAGTCGCGATGAACAACCCCATGTTCATGCGCGGCAGCCAGACCATCGCTCAGTTGGATTCCTAGCCGCAGCACTTCCTTCTCCGGCAGCGCTCCCGCAGGCAACTTCTCGCTCAGTGTGATTCCGGGGATGTACTCCATCACCAGGAAGTCCAACCCATGCTGGGTGTCGAAGTCGTGAACGGTTGCGATATTGGGGTGGTTAAGCTTGGAAAGGGCAAGAGCTTCTTTGCGAAAGCGCTTGCGGGAGGAATCGTCAGATAACGTACCAGCAGGCAGAACTTTGATGGCTACTGCGCGGTCGAGATGCTCGTCCTGGGCCCGGTACACTTCTCCCATTCCGCCGGCACCAATTTTTTCGAGAATCTTGTAATGGCGCAGCGTCTGGCCGATGAGCGGATCGTGACTTGGTGCCTCGCTGGTCACGGGAAAGAACCCCTTTCTCCTTCCCCCTTGGCTGGCATCGTAGGTTTGGAATCTGGCGAAGTCAATCAAGAACGGCGCACAGATGGTGCGAGGCCGTTTTTTTTGAGCAATCCGTAACTTTTCGCGAGCAGATACTGGGTCAGGTCCTGGTAAACGCGCTAATCGTCCAAGTGGGTAATGGTACGGACTTGTCCGGTTTGCCGGGTGGTCTCAATGGGTCGACGCAACACTAAGCTCGAAGTCTACTTGCGGGAGTTTTAAAAGCTAAAATCGTTAGCGAGCGTTGAATCAAACGGAACACCACCCTGGCTAGGTTCTGATTGAGTACAGCCCGACAGATCGGTTCTCTAGAGGAAGTATTGTCGGATCAACTGATTAGATGGTGTTGCATCGACCGGTTGAGCTCGCACGACTTATCAGGCAAGTGGAATTATTTCCGAGTTGCCCGTCATCCGACCAGAATCGTCGACAAGCTAGAAATGGAGCTTCATCGGCTTCATCCTGATATCATCCATTACGCCCAAACGGAGCAACCATGCGCAAGCTGATTTTCTCTCTCTTTCTTCTGGCGTTATCAACCCCCCTTGCGTCAGCACAACAGTTCGATCTCGTGCTGGAAGGCGGACGCGTCATGGATCCCGAAACCGGCGTGGATGCCGTGCGCAATGTTGGCATCCGCGACGGAAAGATTGCCCGCATCTCGTCCGAGGCGTTGAGCGGACGCCGTGTCGTCCATGCTAGCGGGCTGGTAGTCGCTCCCGGATTCATTGACCTGCACCAGCACGGCCAGGACCTCACGAGCCAGCGCGTCAAGGCGCTCGATGGGGTCACCACAGCACTGGAGTTGGAAATCGGTGCGCCCGACGTCGCTCAGTTTTTGAAAGCTAAAGAAGGACACTCGCTGATTCACTACGGCACTGCGGCCAGCCATGTCGCGGCGCGAGCTCTAGTGTTCGGCGCGCCGCTGCCGGCTGGGACCATCCTGCCTAAGAGCGGACCCGCGACCGATCATCCCGCCACGCCCGAACAGATCGAGGGCATGCGGGAGCGCCTGCGCGCGGAGCTTAGCGCTGGCGGCTTGGCCGTAGGGATGGGGATCGAGTACACGCCCGGAGCAACTCGGCTGGAGGTGATTGATATGTTCCGTCTCGCCGCCGAGCGGAGGGTGCCGGTCTACACCCACGCGCGCAGCTCGGGCCGCGTCGAGCCCGGCCCCACCGTTGAGGAGATCAGCGAAGTGATTGGAGCGGCTGCCATCACGGGTGCTTCGCTGCACATCGTGCACATCAACAGCACCTGCCTTCGCGACGTTTTCGAGTGTCTCTCCATGGTAGAAGGAGCGCGCGCCCGCGGCCTCGATGTGACCACCGAGGCGTACCCCTACATCGCCGGCATGACTTCCATAAACTCAGCGCTATTCAACCCCGGCTGGCAGGACAAATTTGGCATCGACTACGGCGACCTCATGCTTCCCGAAACGGGCGAGCGCCTCACCAAGGAGCGTTTCGACGAACTGCATAATTCCAGCACGACGCACTGGGTGGTGACCTTCAACAATACACAGGACGTACTAGACAAAGTGATTCCACACCCTCTGGTGATGATCGCCAGCGACGGCCTCGAAGGCCATCCCCGTAACGCCGGGACCTTTTCACGCGTTCTGGCCCAATACGTCCGCGAAAAGGGAACGATCACGCTGATGGATGCTCTCCGAAAGATGAGTCTCATGCCGGCGGAGATGCTGGAGTGTTCGACTCCCGCGGCACGGCAAAAAGGCAGATTGCAGGAGGGCGCCGACGCCGACATCGTTGTGTTCGATGCTGGAAATATCAGGGACCGTTCCACTTTCGAGAAGCCCATGGAGCCAAGTGTGGGTGTGCACTATTTGGTGGTAGGAGGAACCGTAGTCGTCGACGAAGGCAAGATCGTGCCAGATGTGTTCCCGGGCCAAGCGCTGCTGGGGCCGGGAAAGCGCTCAGCATCGCACGACTAGCTATGGCCTGCGCTACGGTCTACCCACGCCCGTGTAACGAATCCCATGGCGCGCAGGCGGTTACCCTCGGATTGTCGGCAACCCTTCCTTTATCGGTAAGGGAAGGGTTGCCCGTGATCCAGGCACGATTTTAGAAGGCTCACCGCTAGGACCACATGGAGTCTTGACACTAGGTGTCCTTAGTGGTTCCCGCGGAAACTCGAGGGGACTTGCGCCAGTAGTAAAAGCAGGGAATACCCGCCAGGATTGCTGCCAAGCCCAGGGAGGAGCGCACGGGCCGGACCATCCACAGGTTCACGGTAAGGGCGATCGCAGCCACCAAAAAAATGATCGGGGTCCAGGGGTAAGCCCAGGTGCGAAACGGACGGGGCAGATCGGGCTCCTGCTTGCGCAAACGAAGCAAGGCGATGGCCGTCAAAGCGAAGAAGATCCACACGGCAAAGACAAAAAGGGAATAGAGCTCTTCGTAAGTGCCGGTGAGCGTGAGCAGCGCGCCGATAGACCCGAGGAAGATGAGCGAGCCGCTGGGCGTGCGAAAGGACGGGTGAATGCGTTTGGCGAATTGGAAAAAGACGCCGTCGCGAGCCATGGCGTAGGGAATGCGCGCGCCCGTCAAGACCACGACATGGAGCGCTCCAAGAGCGGAAATGGCCATCGCTACCGTCAGCCAAACAGCGCCGCGAGAACCGGCGAACGACTGCACGACATCGGACGCGACGTGTCGGGATTGCGCCAACTCCTCAAGGGGCAACACATGGAAGTAAACAACATTGGCCAAAAGATACAGGCCCCCCACAGTGAGCAAGCCCAGAATGATGGCTCGAGGAATGTTCTTCTCCGGCTGCACGATTTCTTCGCCCAGGTCACCGAGGTCGTTGAAGCCGTTGTAGGCCCACATGGCGGGAACGAGCGCAGTGAGGACGGCCCCAATCGCGCCGAAACCGAGTGGGGCGACCAGCGGTGCAGCCCGCACCACCGCGTGTTTCGCGAAGAGCATTCCACCGAGTACGATCACGACGATCGTGCCCATTTTGAGGGAAGTCAGCAGCACCTGGACAGAGCCACCGAAGCGCACGCTCAAATAATTGATCGCAGTGACAGCCACTACCACCAGCGCCGCAAGAGGCTGCGCCACCGTGAAGATGAAATAGTACCGTCCGATATGCCAGCTAAACAAAGGAGTGGCGACAGCCGGAAAGAGAAATCCCGAGAATCGCAGAAACCCGGCTGCGAGTGTAGCCATGGCCACGGGCCGCTCGAGAAATGAGCTCATCCAGCCGAAGAGAAATCCCCACAGGGATCCCAGGCCGCGGTCGAGGTAGACGTAGTTGCCGCCGGCTTTCGGGAATGCGGCCCCGAGCTCTGCATAGCAGAAAGCGCCGAAAAGGACGATAACGCCGCCGAGGATCCACGCCGCAAAGACCATGGCGGCGGAGCCCACGACGCGGGCCATGTCGCTTGGGACGAGAAAAATTCCCGTGCCGATCATGTCGCCAATAACAATGGCGGTTGCGGACCACAGCCCCAGCCCACGAACCAGATGGGATGGCCCTGTCTGTTTTGTCATTGCGGGAGCATTTTGCGCCATGCAGTGGAGAGAGCCTACTCTGCGCTATGGCGACCGTCAAGTAGGCGCACTTGGCGGGAGAAAATCGGGCAGTTGCGTGTCTGCGGCTGGCCTTTACGAGTTATGATCGGAGCTGCGATGGCTGCTGCGAACTTCATGCTAAACGAATTTCCATGGGACCCGTGTTACGCGGTGTTCGGCCTCGAAGACGTACTTACGCCCGCCTTGGCGATATATCCGGAGATCGTTGCCGCAAACCTCGAACGAACGTTGCATCTCCTTGAGGGCAATGCGGATCGCTGGCGGGCGCACATCAAAACGGCCAAGCTGGGATACACGGTGCGGCGTCTGATCGATCGTGGCATTCGCAATTTCAAGTGTGCGACCACGCTGGAACTTCTAGTTGCGTGCCAGTGTGGCGCGGCTGATGTTCTTTTGGCCTTTCCAACCATGGGCGCAAACGCGCGCCGCGTGCGAGAAATTGCCGAGCAGTTTAAGGACGTGCGCATTTCGGTCTTGACCGAGAACCAAGAACAAGTGCGGCAGTGGGGCGGCAGCCGGGTGGGAGTTTTCCTAGACATTAATTCCGGGATGAATCGCACAGGAATTGAGGAGAGTCGCGCCGAAGAAGTTGTAAAGCTGGCGCGCGCGATTGGTGCTGAGGGTTTGAACTTTTGTGGCCTGCACTACTACGACGGTCACCATGGCGGATTGCAAGAGCCGGAACGCAGCGCGGCGGCACACCTAGGCTACGATCACTTGATGAAGATTGTGAGCGCGATCGAGCGCGGCGGAATGGCTGTGCCGGAGTTGATCACGGCAGGCACGCCGACGTTCCCGTGCGCACTGTCCTACGGAGGATTTCGGGGCGGCGGGTTCATCCACCGCGTTTCACCCGGAACGGTTGTTTATTGCGATGCGACAAGTATGGCCCAGTTGCCCAAGGAGCACGGCTACCAGCCGGCAGTGCTTGTGTTGACGCGCGTCGTCAGCCAGCCAAAAAAAGGGGTCCTCACCTGTGACGCCGGGCATAAGGCAGTATCGGCAGACGCTGGTGTTCCCACATGCGTCGTCGTTGGATTTCGGGAATTAACGCCTATGGCACCCAGCGAAGAGCACCTGCCCATCGCCGTAGAAGAGCGCATGGATGCCCAGGACGGGGCGGGTGTCCGAGCCGGAGAAGTGCTCTACCTGCTGCCCAGGCACGTTTGTCCCACAGTCAATAATTTTGATCATGCGCTGCTCGTACGGAATGGCTCAATCGAGTCGGTGGAGAAGGTTTCTGCTCGCGGCCATGAGGCGCCGCTTCTTCAAACTGCCGACAACGCGTTCTCTCTCACAGACAACTAGAGAAATGGGAGGTCGCTAAATGGAATGGCCCTCGCCCAAAGGCGCGACGAAGAGAGTTTCCGTTTTCATTGAGTGCTATCGTCTAACGCCTGCGCCTCGCAGCTTTCTTCTTTGAATGGCGAGGTTGCTTCACGGCTGGTTTTGCCGGGGCGTAGGCGATGCAATCGAGTTCGATCAGCATTCCGGGAGAGTGCCCCAGATCGCTGCCAACCGTGGTGCGCACCGGATAGGGCTTGGAAAGACGCCGCGCATAAACCGCATTGTAACGGGCGAAGAGAGAAGTGTCGCTGAGGTGCGCGGTAACCTTGACGACGTCAGCCAGGGAAGCACCGTCAGCATCGAGAATGGAAAAAATGTTGTCGATGGTCTGCTCGGTTTGCTGCTCGATGGTATCGCCCACCAGTTTTCCGGTGACCGGGTTGATTGGACCGGTGCCAGTGACAAAAATGAAATCTCCCGCCCGCCATCCCTGGGAATAGGCTCCCTGCGGGGGCGCGCCACGCTTGCTCTGAATTGCATATTTAGGCATGCCCTCGTCTCCTTGGGTCTCAGCCAATGTATACCATAGTGCAGGTAGCGGCGGCCGTCGGGGTGTGGGCTTCGCGCATGAGATTCCTCCCAGATGGTCAGCAAACCTTACCTTACCGGATTGGGTAAGGGTAGCCCGTGATCCAGACGGGATCATCTACAGACCGAAGAGTTGTTCATAAAGACCGCTGTCGGCAGTTTTTTGGACTGATTCACCCACGGTAGAGGACATTATCCTCCGTGAAAAGAGGAGCATGATTTAAACTACGTCGTATCGGGATTGATCCGGGCCGCAACGCTCCATGTCTATCTGTCGACAGTGGTCGAGGAGACCCCTTGCGACTTTTCCTGCGCGTTCAGCTGGCCACTGGCTATGGCCAAGAGGGGATTATCGTAGTGGAACCATTTCGGATTCACGTCGCGGATGAGGTGCTCAATGATTTGCGGGCACGGTTGCACCATACAAGATGGCCCGACCAGATACCCGGTATAGGCTGGGAACAGGGCACCGAGTTGGACTGGTTACGACGCCTCGTGTCCTACTGGGCCCACGAGTTCGACTGGCGTGGCTGGGAGCGAAGGCTCAACGCGTTCAACCACTTCACCTGGGAGGGCATCCACTTTGTGTACCAGCGTGCGGCATCAGGTAGGGGTGTGCCGCTCATTCTCACGCACGGCTGGCCCAGCAGTTTCCTCGATTACGTGGACATGCTGCCGATGCTCGAGCACTTCGACGTGGTCGTACCCTCCTTGCCCGGGTATGGTTTCTCGCCGCGTCCACCCAAGGTCGGCATCAACTATCGGTACGTCTCGGAGCGCTGGCACCGGCTCATGTCCGAGCTTGGGTATTCCCGCTATGGTGCGAGCGGTTATGACTTTGGTGCCGGGGTGACGACGATCCTTGCGCTAGACCATCCCGAGTCTGTGATCGGGATCCATCTCACCACACTGGAGTCGGATCTCGCCCCCGTGGTGGCCGATACGGAGCTGTCCGATGTCGAGCGTTCGTACCTTGCGGTGAGCCGGGGCTGGGATACGACGGAGCGGGGCTACAGCGCGATCCAGTCCACCAAGCCGCAGACTGTCGGCTATGGACTCAACGACTCCCCGGCAGGGCTCGCGGCATACGTGGGTGAGAAGTGGCACTCGTGGAGCGACGTTACGCCGACCGACGACTTCCTCTGCGCCACGCTTACCCTGTACTGGATCACGCAGAGCATCACCTCATCGATGCGCGACTATTGGGACAATCGCTGGCACCCGGTCGATCCGACCTACGTCAGCACGCCCACGGCGTTTGGTGTTTTCGCGCATCAGACCGTTCCCGAAGGCGAACTGCCGCGCTCGTATTTGGAGCGCTTATACAACATCCAGCGCTGGACAGTCTTTCCGCGCGGCGGGCACTTCGCCCCGGCTGAGGAACCAGCGGCGGTCGCAGGGGACCTGACCGCCTTCTTCCGTGGCCTAAGCTGAGGCCAAGCTGACGATCCGCACTTCCAAATGCAGCACGATAATAAGAAGCCGTCCTCAGCTCTTTTTCTTTGGCTTCATAATCCAAAAGGCTGGATGGTCGGCAACCCTTACTTTGGGATTTACTTCCGGCTTGCCCGTCATACGGGAAGGATCTCGTAAATCGTTTGACCCGCAGTATCGGGAGAGTACGAAACCGCGTTCCGGCACCCGAGCGTGAAAGATGCTAGGGAGCGGGGACGCTGGCAGTCGATTGGTTTTCGAATTGAGCCAGTTCCTCGCGCAGTCGTGCCGCTTCGGCGCGATACTTTGCCGCCTCGATATGGTACTTGGTGGCAGGGACGCTGCCAACCGCATTGAAAATCTTGGTGATAGCATCGTTTTTGCCTTTGCCGGTATGTTCGAGTTGGTCGGCAAGATCGTCTTGGTTTTGTGCGTCGCCTTCCAATCCGGCAATGCGGCGCTGAAGATCCTGGATTGTCGCCCAGCGCTGAGCGCGGGCGATGGCAGCATCGGTGACGGTGGTGTTGGCGGCGTCCCAATTTCCCGGGCCGCGAATCTCCAGCACATTTTTGAAAGCGTCGAGATTGATGGCGCCGCGTCGATTGCCAAGATCGGCAGACATGCGGTACCAAGTCACGGCCCTGGCGTCGTCGGGCTTTACGCCTTGGCCGAACTGATACATCCAACCAAGCTGATTTTCTGCGTTGCTGTTGCCGTGCGCCGCAGCTTCGACGAACCAAGACATGGCCTTGGCATAATCGGTTTGCACGCCGAGGCCATTTTGAAACATATAGCCGATGTTTTCCTCGGCGTCGTTGCTGCCATGTTCCGCGGCTTTGTAAAACCAGGCAAGAGCCTCGGCGTAATTCTTCGGCTGGCCCCATCCTTCTTCAGCGAAGAAGCCTAACTGGTTTTCGGCGTCGGAGTTGCCGTGTCCCGCCGCGCGGAGATACCAGGCATGCGCTTGAGCATAATCCTGCTTCACTCCATATCCGCACTGGTAAAAGTAGCCGACTTGCTTTTCCGCTTGCGGCAGATTTTGGTCCGCCGCTTTGCGGTACCAATCAAAGGCCTGTTTGTAATCACGCTTGACGCCAACCCCATCCTCGAACATGCCGCCCACATTATATTGCCCCAGCGCATAGCCCTGCTTCGCTGCGGAACGATAGTAGGCTACGGCTCGCTTGTAATCCCGCGGCACGCCAAACTTATGTTGGTACATGTAGCCTAGTTGATTTTGAGCCGGAGCAAAGCCCTGGTTCGCGGACTTCGTAAACCAGAGGAGCGCCTGACCGTAGTCTTGAGGAACGCCGACGCCGCTAAAATAATGGTTCCCGAGGGCGAACTGCGCCTGCGCATCTCCCGCAGCGGCGGGCTCGCGAACAGAATAAAAGTCGTTGTCCGGTGGCAGTGCTGTCGCCTGGCTCGAAGTCTGGACCGGTGCCTGAGCTCGCGCCGAGGAAAGCAGTGCGAACATGAAGAAAGCAGCCACCGTGGCCCTCGTTAGAAGGCTCATGGACGCGTCTCCCCGTTGAGAAACTCCAGAGACAATAACCAAGAAGGATAGGAAAGGAACGGCGGCTCGCTACCCGATTCGACTCGCTCCGCTGCCGCTTTCCGCCACGCACCGCAGTCAAATGCCAACGTCAACAGCCTGGCAGGCGAAAGCGCGTATAGCTATAGGCCGCTAGTGCTAAAGGGACAGAATGTGCCCAATATTGTATGTGCGGGCAGCCATTAATGTCAGGATCCTACTATCGCCATTGTGGGAAGGGAGAGAAGAGTTTCTGAGCGAGTGGTCGGCAATCCGGAAATGATTCGCCTAGGTCCTAATTAACGCGGTAATCGTCCATGTGGTTCCAGTACCCACATGTCCGGTTTGCCGACTAACCAGGCACTGCAACGAGTGTCATGCGAGTAGGCAGCAATGGGTACACTCCAAAGGACAGGGATGTAGTATGGTGCTGTGCTTTCAGCTAACAGGGAAATTGCAGTCGGAAGGTGAGAACCCGGCTCCGAACGTTGCTCGCTTTCGTGAGGCCTGGTCTCAGGGAGACAACCATGAACACGAAACCTATCCGCAGCCGAGAAGAAGCCGGGGAGCAACTGAAACGATTGGAGAACTTTTACGGTGCCCCAGTTTTGCCGCTCAGTGCTTTCTGCGATGGCATGGACACTTGGATGGACTGCATCATCAAGAACAATACCGACCCCGAGCTCACTCAAGGAAGTATTCGTCATGGTCACAACTATTTCGAAGTTCTGCAGAAGATGCGGATAGACATCAGGAAATCAAACCTCCTTGGTCGTTTGTTCTACGCTGGGGAAACTCTCCGTACACGGATGTGCCCGGTGCACAAGGGCCATTACAGCGGAGAAGCCATGTTTTTTCAGAAGTGTCCGCATCTCTGCGACGGGACAGGCTGGCTTCGAGAAAAACCCGGTGATGGCGGATACACTGGAGGAATCAAAATCTACCAGCTTGAGGGCGACAAAATCGTGAAGGAATTCCCGAAATAGTATTGCTCTGCATCAAGTAGACATCCCCGACGTTGAAGAGTTTTTGTTGCCGAGCAGCCGCAACTGCCTGACAAACGCTGCTTACCGGACAAATGGAGGCTAGTATGGTCCGCTTCGAAAGCTGCACAGAACGGCGCGATTGCGCTCCATTCTCACTAATTGTAGTAATACGGTGTGCCAATCGTCTCTTCCAGGGTTCCGTACAGGCCCTTGCTACCGTAAGCCGAGAAGGAATGTTGCGCCAACTGTTTAGGGTCTCGTCCTAAATTCTCGGGCAACCGGTGAAGCGCTTTCGCCTGCAGCGCATGACTCTTGACCAGAAAATCCACATTGCGCAGCGTGGTCTTCTCACCGCTCTTTTGGCTCGTTTCCACCAGGACAACGTGCAAAAGTGGCGGCTCGCACTTCGTAGTGGCGCGGTAAAGCATTTCGCCACTCCAACTACGGCAGAAATAGAGCTTGTCGTCGTACAAATAAATGTCCCACTTCACTTCCATTGCTGGCGACTTGAAAATAGGCCCATCAGGAGCCCGTCTTGTGATTTTGTACGCCAGGTCACAGGGAATGCTCAGGGTAGGGTTGAAAACCTGGTTCCGTAATTCCTCACCGGTTGAACTTCGCAGACTGTCATATTTCTTTGCCACCTCGATGCTCTTGGTAAGGCTTATCATCATGCTCGCGAACTGGGTGCAGTCGAGCACCACTAGCCCCCAAGGATTCTCGTTTGGTGCTAGCCAACGGGCCGCAACCTTCTGCTCCGGTTGTGGATGAATCGCGCGTAACCAATTCCACATGGGCATTCTTCGGGTAGGCTATCCAACTGAAGATTACCTGTCCACAGCAAGATTTATCATCAGCTTCCGGCTTAAGTGATTAATGCGCTTGCAGGAAAAGTCGGTCCCAGTACCAAGATGTCCGGTTGGATCTCATGTGCCTGTGGCGCACCACCAAGCATGAAAATAGTCGGCCTGATTCTTAAGTCCTTCATTTTCACTATGCATTCCGACTATTTTCATAGCAGCTGACTAACCAGGAGTTACCCCGCTGTTGTAAGGCCGAAGCTGTCATGGAAGCTTGGGTCCGACGAGACAATCACTCAGCTTGCAGCACCTGGTAGTTTAGGGAAGGCAGATCAATAACGACTGCACGCCTTTGTCCAGCAGCAGCAACATTAAAATGATTCTCGTGTCGCCCGAAGTCGCCATGGATGTGCCCATGGATGTGCAAGAGGACCGGCCTTCGGTCCAGCAGCGCACCCAGTGCACGGCTGCCAACATGTTCGCCGTCAAAAGACCGATCCAAAACCCCGTAAGCCGGTGCATGCGTAACAAGAATGGTTGGCTCTTCGAGCAGTCGCTCCAAAGACTGAAGGTCTTTATCAATCTCTTCTTCCGTCTTCACGAACATCTTGCCAACAAATGAAGGTGCTGTGTATTGATAGCCGACGAGATTGTAAGTTCTGCAAGAAAGCCCTCTTCCATGAAGCGGCTTGATCTGTTCATCTTCGAAGTCCAGGGCGACATTGTCGTCGTTGCCCATGATGTAGAAGCACGGTGCCGCCACCCTTTTCAACACTGGAATGATCTGCCGCGCCTGTTCACGTTGCCCATCTTCCCAATCCCCCGCAAATAGGTCTCCAGCAATCAAAAGCAGGTCGACCTGGTGCTCCTCCACCAATTCAACCAGCCACTCGTAGACACTTATAACTCCGTGAATGTCTGCTATTGCTAGGATTCGCATTAGAATCCTCTGTTGACTCCCCGCAACAAATTCACTTGAGTTCATTCATTTTATCCTATTCTGGTTAAGCCAAACTGATCACATCCATAAGCGAGATGTCCGATTGGCCGAACCCAGCGTTCGGTGCACAGGGGGAAAGCAAATGTTTGGTGCAATCGCAGGGGACGTCATCGGCTCGGTGTTCGAGGGGAGCGGATTGAAGATCAAGGAATTCCGCCTCCTTTCCCCGAAAAACTTCTACACCGATGACACGGTACTCACGGTCGCGGTCGCTGCTACGATTTTGGATCAGGGCGACTATGCGGACTTTCTTCGGAAGTTTGGACGGCGTCATCCAGGTCGAGGGTACGGCGGGTATTTCCACCAGTGGCTCAGTGATGAGTCGCTCGGTCCATACAACAGTTGGGGCAATGGTTCTGCCATGCGGGTTTCTCCAGTGGGGTGGGCCTTCAATTCTGTTGAGGAGGTTTTGGTCGAAGCAAAGCGGTGTGCAGATGTGACTCACAACCACCCGGAGGGTGTGCGTGGGGCTCAGGCGGTGGCCCTGTCGGTCTATCTCGCCCGCTGCGGTGCAGAGAAGATTGAAATTCGGCAAGAGATAACAGCTCGCTTTGGCTACGACCTGGCACGCACCGCGGACGAGGTTCGGTCCGTATACTCGTTCGACGTGTCCTGTCAGGGTTCTGTGCCCGAGTCGATTATCTGCTTTCTAGACTCGGACAGCTTTGAGAGTTCCGTGCGGTTGGCGATTTCACTCGGCGGCGACGCGGACACGATGGCTTGCATCGCGGGCGGAATCTCTGAGGCCTATTATGGAGGTGTCCCCGAGTCGGTGGAATTGCCCGTTCGGAAACTTTTGACCTCGGACCTACTGGAAGTCGTAGACCGATTTCGGAACAAATATTGCCCGACATCAAACAAGCCTGCCTGACTGTGAAGAGATTTGTGGCAGAGCAGTCACAACTCCTGATTAACGCGGAAACCGGACAAGTCGGTCCCGGTACCCAAGTTACCGGTTACCTGACTTACTAGGACTTGACCACCGGGCGCTCCAGCGCCTAGCATCCTCTCCACTTTGGAGAGCTACCTATTCTGCGCATTCGGTACCACTCAGCAAAGGAGCCCCATGCAACGACGTTCTTTTCTCCGAGCTATTTCTTCGATCGTGCCCGCTGCCGGTCTTCAGGAAATCCTCGCACGTCAAGTGGAAGCGCAGTCCGCAGCACCGGCCCCCTCGAGCGGACTTCACGTCGTCGGCGCTGGCAAGGACCGCTTTGGCCAGCCCCACGCTTTGGGTTTC
>Ga0187866_1000542_pt1 | contig 43074 bp, 36 predicted proteins | sample June2016WEW_11_1_3_FD_133013 | JGI IMG/M metagenome (GOLD analysis project Ga0187866, IMG submission 133013) | Peatland microbial communities from SPRUCE experiment site at the Marcell Experimental Forest, Minnesota, USA - June2016WEW_11_150 | ecosystem: Environmental > Terrestrial > Soil >...
GCATTCAGATTGCAAGGTCTGGCGAGACCATTTTAGTGGCTACACATGGAACTCGAATTGCAGGCCAACTTGCTCCAACGACGGGAGTAATGCTACGGCAGGCTCAGGAACTTCGGTCTAGCATTGCGTCGGTGATTGCGATTTTGCCCAACTGGGCTTTTTGGAGTGGAGACATGACTGGAGTCTACAACGCAAGCGCTGGCGAAAACCAGTGCAGCGTCGACTGGATTTAGCAGCATCCCATTTGGGTGAGTCAAGTATATAAATGCCCTAACCAGGGACGCGGCTGACCCGCCGCGGCAGCGGGGTGAACGACCCCTTGCCTCGGCCGTCGGGGTCCCGCTCGAGGGTGGTCGCCTCGGGCCTCAGTCCGGTGGCGCGGTAGTAGCGTTCGAGCAGCTCGGATTCGTTATAGTCGATGGCGCGCGCGTACTGCCGGATGTAGCTGGTGGAATAGATCCCGCCCGGAAGTTTCGTGAACTCGCCGTCCTCGATGGCCCGAAGGTAGTTCACACCGATCTTGGTGGCCCCGGAGATGTCCTGGAGCGAGACACCCTTCTTGCGCCGCACCGTGACCAGGTCCGGCGGGGCTCGGTGCTCGAGCTGCATGGAAGGAGTCTTTTTGAGCACTCTGGCTGCCAAAGCGGTATTGCCTCCTAATGTAATGCAGACAAGGGCGATTCGAACTCGCCTGCGACCCTGCCGTGTAATCTCTACACGGTAGTCCTTGCCCCGCGGCGGGGTTTCCCATTGTCGCACAGTCGGCGCCGTGCCTACTCGGGGCCCCCCTGCTCCAACTCGGCCGCGGCCGAATCGACGAGCGCGGCCTCGGCGGCGAGTACCCGGCCGACCCGCGCGATCTGGGCTTCAGCCTCCGCCCAGCGCTTCTGCTCGATCGCCTCACGCACCGCCGGGATAGTCTTCGCGCCATAGCCGGTGTACACTCCGGGAGCGTAGATCTGGTGCTTGAACCAGGGGCGTCCGGGGAGGCCGGTGGAGTCCGTCAGCTGGCGCTCGCTCTGGATCAGCGTCTGATTGATCGAGCCAAGCGGCGCCCGTCCCAGCACCGCCTTCGCGAGCGCCTTCTCGTAGCGCTCGGCGCTGCGAGCCAGCGCCTCGACGCCGTTTTCGAGCGGGGCAAAGCCGAGAAAAGGCGGCACCGGCTCGATCGCGGGCGGCACAGACCTCTCCCTCGGATCGGCTGTGGCAGTGAAGACCCCCTCCTCGATCTGGCGGTTGCGCTCGCGGGCTTCCTCCTGCTTGTCCTTGAGCAGCCTCTGGAGTTCGCCCACGTACTTGCGAACAGTCTCGGCCAGATTGGTGAACTCGTAAGGCAGCAGGTCGGCGCTCGCCAGGCGCATCACCGCGGCGCCGGCGGTCTGGGCCAGCGCCCGCCCGTAGCGAAAGTCGGAGTCTGCGAAGTGCGTGTACCAGTAAAAGTCGTCGTAGATCGAGTGGTAGATGCCGCCGCCATCCTCACCGCCGAAGCCGAGGTTGAGCGAGGCGATGCCGAGGTGGTCGACGAACACGGTGTAGTCGGAGCCGGAGCCTGGCGCGCCGATGCGCAGGTCGGGGCGCTGGCGGGCATCCTGACGCGATTCGGGCGACGCGGCGATGCGCTGGAGCTGGAGGCGTTTCCAGACGCTGAGCCGGGTTTCCGGATCCTCGACGTCCCGCGCCACGGCGTTGAGGAACTTTTCCAGCGAGTGCGACCCCGAGGCGAGGAGGTAGCCGCGGCCGTTGGAGTCGGAGTTGACGTAGGCGACGGCGGACCGGCTCAGCTCGGCGGCATGCGCCTCGGCCCACTCGGTCGAGCCGAGCAGACCCTGCTCCTCGCCGTCCCAGGCGCAGTAAATGATGGTGCGCTTTGGCCTCCAGCCCTGCTGGAGCAGGAGGCCGAACGCGCGCGCCTCTTCCAGCAGTGCGCTGGTGCCGGCGACGGGGTCTTCGGCGCCGTTCACCCAGGCGTCGTGATGGTTTCCGCGGAGGATCCACTGGTCCGGATCCATCGAGCCGGGAATCCGCGCCACTACATCGTAAATCGGTTTCAAATCCCAGTTGGACGCGACTTTCAGATGCACGCGGGCGGGGCCGGGACCCACATGGTAGGTGAGGGGCAGCGCCCCGCGCCAGTTCGCCGGAGCGACCGGTCCGTTCAGCGCGGCAAGCAACGGCTGGGCGTCGGCGTAGGAGATCGGCAGCACGGGGATCTTGGTGAGCGTGGGGGCGTCCTTCAGCGCCAGGCGGGTGGCTTCGGGCGTCGCGCCCACGCCGGGCGTGAGCGGGTCGCCGGGGTAGAGCGTCATTTCCATCACGCTGCCGCGTTGCACCCCGTCCCGGGGCCGCCAGGCGCCTCCGGGGAAGACGTCGCCCTGGTAGTAGCCGTCCTCGCGCGGATCGGAGTAAATGATGCAGCCGACCGCGCCGTGCTCGGCGGCGACTTTCGGCTTGACGCCGCGCCAGGAGCCCCCGTAGCGGGCAATCACGATCGCGCCCTTCACCGAGATGCCCAGACGCTCGAGCTGCTCGTAGTCGTCCGGGACGCCGTAGTTGACGTAAACCAGCGGCGCCGTCACGTCGCCGTCGGCCGAGTAAGCGTTGTAGGTCGGAAGCTGCTCGGCGTTCTGGTTCGAGGTGGGATCGCCGGGGACCGTGGGTTCCTGGAGCCGCGCCGTGAACTTCACCGGCTCCAGCATCTCAAGCACGCGCTCTTTGGGGGTGGGGAAGAGCACCTGGAAGGTCTCGATCCGCGCATCCAGGCCCCATTCCTTGAACTTCCCCAGGATCCACTCGGCGTTGTCCTTGTCGTAAGGCGAGCCGAGGTGGTGCGGGCGCGCTGTGAGGCGCTTCATGGTGTCCCGCAGGTTCTCGGGATTGGGAATGGCGCGAAACTTGGCCTCCCACTCGCGCTCGACCCGCGCGGATTCCGGCGAATAGCCGCGCAACGCCGGCTCATCCGCGGCTCCCGCCGGCCACACAAAGGCCAACACGCAGACGGTTCTCCCGATACCAGTCATCGATGCCTCCTGGAAAAAGCCATGGTAGCAGAGCGGACCGTCTGCTCACTCGATCCTAGTGAAAAGCCGCAGCCGCAACAAAGCTTCTACGTATCGCGACCCACTCCAAAAGAAAAAGAGGTGCTGCTGCGCGAGATCCATCACCGGGTGAAGAACAATCTACAGATCGTGTCGAGCCTGATCCGCCTTCAGGCCAACCGCCTGGCGGACCCGCTGGCGCTGGCGCAGTGCGCCGAAACCCTGGAGCGCATCAAGTCGATCGCGCTACTCCACGAAAAGCTGTACCTCTCGAAGAACCTGGCGAAGATCGATTTTTCCGAATACGTCCCCAACCGTGTGTCTTCGCTGCAAGCCGCCTATCGCGCCGACCCGAGGACGGTGAGAATGGAGGTTGCGGTCAAGAACGTGTTCGCATCGAGCTGCGGCGGCCCACCGCCCAGGCCATCTCCTTACGCGTGGCGGATAACGGGGTCGGCCTGCCCGACGCCCCGGAGTTTACCCGTCCGGATTCCTTGGGGCTCACGCTGGGGGCCACGCTGGTGCGCCAGTTGAAAAGCAAGCTGGAGATCGGCCGCGACGTGGGAACGGAGTTCATCATCACCTTCTCCGCCCAAGAGCCGGTTCGGCCGCTCTCCGCGGATGACGACGCGTTGCCGCGCGCCGCCGACGCGGAAGTCGCCAACGGCGCAGCACTCAGTGAAAAGGACGACGACCATGTCTTCTCCGCACATCCTCATCGTCGAGGATGAAGCCATTGTCGCGATGGACATCGAGCGCAACCTGGGGCGCCTCGGGTACGCTGTCTCCATCGCCCACTCCGGGCCAGAGGCCCTCGCCGGCGCCGAGACCAAGCGTCCGGACCTGGCGCTGATGGACAAACGCGCGCAGCCCTGATCGTGGTTTCCGCAGCCTGGACTCTGGTGCCGGTATTCTCGAAGGAATCTGTGGACGACGTGGTGGCTCAGCTCGAGCGGACGTCCTGCACCTGAGGTTGCCCGCGGAGCTCACGGGCTTGTCGCCGACGTTGTGAGCGTGACCATTTCCCGGGCTTTCCGCACCCGCACATAGAGGACACGCAGCGTCGCCATCACCGGAACCGACAGGAACATGCCGGGGATGCCTGCCAGTTCTCCACCGGCCAGCGCGCCAAAGACCACCAGCAACGGGTGCAGCGCCACCCCAGCGCTCATCAGGTGAGGGCTTAGGATGTAGTCCTGGAACATGCGATAGGCCACCAGAAAAACCAGGATCAATAAAACGTGCCCGAAACCGCTGAAGACGGCCACCAGAACGACGATCGCCACCGCCGCCACCGGCCCGAAAAGCGGGATGAACTCGAGCGTGCCGGCAATTGTTGCCAGCAGCAAGGAGTAGGGCAGGCCGATGGCCGTGAAGAAAATGCCGTAAGAGGTCAGTGTCGCCAGCGCCAGGATCGCCAGTGCCCGGATGAACCGGCCGAGCAACACGTGTATGTCCCCCGCTATGTCGTCCCACATCTCTCGGCGGTCCGGCCTCACCAGCGCCAGCGCCTGCTCCCGCAGTTCCTTCCCATCCTTCAGGAAGAAGAAGCTCAGAATCGGAATGAGCACGACGAAAACCATGCTGCCGAGTACCGAGAGAATACCGGCGCCCGCCTGCTGCATCAGGGGTACCAGCAGCGGGCCGAGGTTTTGCGCGCCCTCGCGGACCTGCTGCCTTAACGGCTCAAACCATGCCGGCCAGGGCTCTTGCAGGCGCTTCACCACCGTCTTTTGCAGCTCCGGGAACCCGGTGGCCAGATTCGAGGCCTCCTGCGCCACCCGGTTCCCCACCAGCACGCCGACCAGGATCAGCAGCCCGATCAGTGTGGTGTAGACGGCTGCCAGAGAGTAGGTGCGGGATCTCGTCCAGGGCAGCATCCGGTCCACCAAGTTCACAATCGGGGAAAGCATGTAGGCGAACAGGATCGCCAGGACGAAAACCAGCCAGACCGTGCGGATGTAGTAAAGGACGACGAGCAGCAGCGCGACCAGAAACACGGTCCAAGCCGCCCGCGCGGGTCGTGCATCGAAACCCAACATGCCTAGTATCCTAGCGCACTGCGGGCCCGTGCGTGCGCGGCGCACTTCGATTCCCGGGCAGGAGTGCAAGCCTTCCGGGAGAAGCCGAAGGCGGCGTGGCCCTGGCTCGGCGTATCCTGACAGCATATGGCTCAACCAACGACTGCACTGATCCTTATCGCCGCTGCGGCGGCCCTGGCCCAAACGCCCCAGACCAGGCTGCTCTGGCCCGGCGGCGCGCCCGGCGCACTGGGCGGCAATGACAGCGATATGCCAAGCGTCACCATCTACCTTCCCCCGGCGGACCAGACCAGCGGCGCCGCCGTGGTGGTGTGCCCGGGCGGCGGCTACGGGCACCTGGCCATGGACCACGAGGGGAAGCAGATCGCCGAGTGGCTGAACGCGCGTGGGATTGCGGCCTTCGTGCTCAAGTACCGGCTCGGCCCGCGCTACCACCACCCGATCGAGCTGGGCGACGCCCAGCGCGCGCTGCGGACGGTGCGTGCGCAGGCCGCCGAGTTCCGCGTGGCGCCCGATCGCATCGGCGTCTGGGGGTTCTCCGCCGGAGGACACCTGGCCTCGACTCTGGGCACGCACTTCGACGCCGGCGACCCGAACGCCCCGGACCCGATCGACCGCGTCAGTTGCCGGCCCGACTTCATGATCCTGGCTTACCCGGTGATTTCCCTCGACGGCGAGTACGTGCACAAAGGCTCGCGGCGAAACCTGCTCGGCGACGACCCCGACCCCAAGCTGGTGGAACTGCTGTCGAACGAGAGGCAGGTGACCGCGCAAACGCCCCCGACGTTCCTCTTCCACACCGACGGGGACAAGACCGTGCCGCCGGAAAACAGCGTCCGGTTCTACCTCGCGCTGCGCCAGGCAGGCGTCCCGGCCGAGATGCACATCTACGAGCGCGGCAATCACGGCGTGGGACTGGCGCAGAAGGACCCCATCCTCTCGACCTGGCCCGATCGCCTGGCCGACTGGCTCAGGAACCGCGGCGCGATCAAGTAGCAGGGCTTTTCTGCTACCATCTTTTTGTAGCCGTGCTGGAGTGGCGGAACTGGCAGACGCACGGGACTCAAAATCCCGCGCCCTTCACTGGGCATGTGGGTTCGACCCCCACCTCCAGCACCAGTTCTTGAGGCTCTCCCCGTCCGAGCCGATCCTTGGGCCCACTCGCCGGCCTGGCGACGCGCCTGGGGTCAGGCGCGGCAGCCTGACGATGCGGCATCGGGTACAATACCTCCACGGGGTGAAGAGCGTGGCTCGCCTGCGGTTCACGTGTGTTGCGGTGGTGGCGCTGGCGTTGCGGATGCCGGGTGCGCCGCCGCGGCGCGGGCTGGAGGGCTATTCCCGGCGCGTCTGGCAGACGCAGGATGGCCTCCCGGAAGAGACCGTTCAGGCAGTCGCGCAAACCCCGGACCGGTATTTGTGGATCGGCACCAGCGGCGGCCTGGTGCGCTTTGATGGCGCCCAATTGGTGGTTTTCGATCGCGAGAATACCCCGGCCCTCCATGAGAACAGCATCTTCTGCCTGATGGTGTCGAAAGACGGCGCCCTTTGGATCGGCACCGACGGCGGCGGGGTGGTGCGCTACCAGAGCGGGGTCTTCCGGTCCTATTCCGGGAAAGAGGGCCTGAGCAACGGCTTTGTTCGCACGGTGTATCAGGACCACGCCGGAGATGTCTGGGTGGGAACCGACGACGGTCTGTTCCGGATGGCCGGGAATGCGCTGGTGCGGGTGGACGGCCGCTCGGGCATTCCCGCGGTAGCCGTACACGCGATCCGGGAGGACAGCGATCACCGGCTGTGGGTGGGAGGCTCCTCGCTGCTGATGCTGGAGGGAGACTCAGCCGTCGAGCACCGCTTCCAGGGTGGTTTCAGCGAGAACAGGATCAAGTCCATCCTCGAGACAAGGGATGGGACGCTCTGGGTGGGTACGGTGTCGGGCCTGCAACGGATGGAGCGTCACGGCAGCGGCTTCTCCCGAGTGCCGGAAGTCTCCAACACCGTGCGGGTGCTCCGGGAGGGCCGGGACGGGATGCTGTGGATCGGCACCATCGGCGAGGGGATCATCTTGCAGCATGAGGGCAAGTACTCCAAGCTCACCGCGCCGGAGACCCTGCCCAGCGACACCGTGTTGTCCCTGTTCGAGGACCTGGAGCGGAATGTCTGGGTGGGCACGCAGACGGGCCTGCTGCGGTTAAGCCGGACGGCAGTGAGCATGTTCCCGCTGGCCGATGCGGCCGATTCGGATTTCGGCACCATCTATCAGGACCGCGACGGCGCTCTTTGGGTCGCCAGCACGCGTCTGTACCGGTTTGCGGGGGAGGAGGCAGTCCCGTACCGGTTTCCCGGGTTCCTGGCCGGCATCCGAACGCGCAACATATTCCGGGACCGCTCCGGGGTGCTGTGGATTGGAACGGAGGGACACGGCGCGTTCCGCCTGAGCGGGTCGCAACCGCTGCAATTCACGAAAAAGCAGGGGTTGATCAACGACTTCGTGCGCGTGTTCCTGCAAGGCCGGGACGGCAGCATTTGGATCGGCACCGACGAGGGTGTGAGTCGCTGGCGGCCGGAGGGCATCGCCAATTATGGAGTTCGCGAGGGGCTCTCTTACTTCAGCGTCCGGGCGCTTCTGGAAGACCGCAACGGAGACCTGTGGATCGGAACCGAGAGGGGCGTGAGCCGGATTCACGCGGGCGCGTTCGTTCACGACGCCGTGATCGAGCGTCTGCGCAGCGAGAAGATCTGGGCGATCCACGAGGACCCGGAGGGCGGGCTGTGGTTTGGTACCCGAGGCGGCGGGCTGTTTCGGTGGAAGCGGGGGAAACTCACCGCCTACACCAGCGCGCAGGGTCTGGCGAGCAACAGCATCTACCATATCCTCGAGGACCACAGGGGCCGGTTCTGGATGAGCGGCCCCAACGGCATCTCTTCGGTGAGCCGCCGCGATCTGGACCGGGTGGCCGAAACGCCGTCGTACCGTCCCGCGGTGACGCTGTACGGGGTTTCGGACGGCCTGGAGACGACGCAGATGCACGGCGGCGTTCAACCCGCCGGGTGCCTGACAGCCCAGGGAGAGGTCTGGTTTCCGAGCAACAAGGGACCCGTCCGGATCAAGCCGGAGCTGGCCACTTCCGGCGAGCTGCCCTCGGCGGTGATCGAGCGGGTGGTCGCGGACGGACGCCAGATGCCGCTGGGCGCCAAGCTGGTGCTGCCGCCTGGGAACGGGAAGCTGGAAATCCAGTACAGCGCGATCCGCCTGCGGTCGCAGGAACGTATCCGGTTTAAGTACATTCTGGAGGGCTTCGATCCGGACTGGACCGAAGCGTTCGGCCGTCGCGTAGCCTACTACACCAACCTCCCGCCCGGCGAATACCGGTTCCGGGTGGCGGCGTTCGAGATGAGCGAGCCCCAGAGGGCGTCCGAGACGGGAGTCGCGATCGACTGGCAGCCGCATTTCTATCGCACCGCGTGGTTCTTTGGTCTGTGCCTGGCGCTGCTGGTGGCGGGGGCTTGGGGCGCTTACCGATTCCACTTGCAGCAGATCCACGCCCGGTTCGAGGGGGTGCTCGAGGAGCGCAGCCGGGTGGCGCGGGAGATGCACGACACCCTGATCCAGGGATGCGGGGGCGTCTCGGCGCTTCTGGAGGCCTCCTCCACGCTCGGAGATTCGGCGCCGGAGATGCAGCGGGAGCTGCTCGATTGCGCCCGGGCCCAGGTGCGCGCCACCATCGACGAAGCCCGGCGGGCGGTCTGGAATCTGCGGCAAAAACCGACCGCCGCCGGGGGCATCTGTTCGACCTTGTCGCAGATCGCTCAGGAGGTTGGCCTGGAATCGCGGATCCCCACGCTGTTTGAGACTTCGGGCAAGCCCTTCGCTCTGGATCAGCAGGTGGAGCGCGATCTGCTCATGGTCGCCCGAGAAGCGCTGCATAACTCGGTGCGGCATGCGCATCCGGGCAATCTGCAACTCCGTCTCTGCTTCGAGCGGCGCAAGGTCCGCATGTACGCGGTCGACGATGGTTGCGGATTCGAGCCCGCCTCGACGGACCCGCCTCCCGGCGATCACTACGGACTGGTGGGCATGCGCGAGCGAATCGAACGCCTGGGAGGGGAGTTCATCCTGAGGAGCGCCCCAGGAAAGGGAACGCAGATCGAAGTCGCCATTCCGCTGAGGAAGGCGGTGGCGGCGACTGTTGCGTCCGGAGAGCAGGCATGAGCAAGCCCGAGAAGATCAAGGTGCTGGTGGTCGACGATCATCCCATCATGCGCCTCGGTGTGGCGGCGATCATCAACGCCCAGCAAGACATGCAGGTCGTCGGACAGGCGGGAACGGGACAGGAAGCCATCGAGCTGTTCGGGCAGCACAAACCCGACGTGACGCTCATGGACCTCCGGCTGCCCGGGATGAGTGGGGTGGAGGCGATCCGGTCGATTCGCGAAGTGTATCCGCGCGCCCGCTTCGTGGTGCTCACGACCTATGAGGGCGACGAGGATATCCACCAGGCGCTGGCGGCCGGCGCGCAGGGGTATCTGGTGAAGGGCATGTCGCACGAAGCGCTTGTGGACGCGCTTCGGAAAGTCCATGCCGGAATCCGGTTCCTTCCGGCGCCGGTAGTCCGCAGCCTGGCGGCGCGCACGCCCAACTCGGAGCTCACCCTCCGGGAGCGCGAGGTGCTGGCGCTGATCGTCCACGGCAAGAGCAACAAGGAGATCGCGGCGTCGCTGGGGATCACGGAAGCTACCGTCAAGTGCCACGTCAGCGTGATCCTGAACCGGTTGGGCGTCAATGATCGTACACAAGCGGTGGTGGCAGCCCTGCAACGGGGCATTGCGCACATTGACGATTAAAATAGTTTAATTTTGCCCCTCCAACTTTCGACGGATTTCCCGTCCTCCGCAGCCACCTACAATTGATTCAGTCGCCCCCGCGCGAGTCCGTTGCGCGGGGGGGATTGCGGCTCAACCTGGATACTTCGTTGGTGAAGGGCTCCCACGTCACCGAGGAGTTCAAAGCCGAATAATGTCGCTTGGGCCGACCCGGATGCCAATGCGCACTCCAGAACCAGAGGAATTCGTCGATGTGCAAACCAGATAGCATCCGGACCATGGTGGTGAGCACGCAGGCTGCGGACCGGCTGGGTTTGACGATCATGATCGATAGCCAGCCGGACATGGAGGTGATCGCCCAGACCGGCAGCACCCAGGATGCGGTGGAGTTGCTGTTCGCGCACATTCCGGACCTCACCTTGATCGAAGCTTCCCTGGTGGATGACGGCGTGGCCGAGGCGCTGGGACGGCTTCGGCAGCAGCACCCGAAGAGCCGTGTTCTGGTATACGCCATGTACGAGGCGGAAGAGAGCGTCCAGCGCGCGCTGCGGGCGGGAGCGGAGGGATGCGTTCTGAAGGGGATGGCCCACTGCGACCTGCTTCAGGCGATCCGCACGGTTCACTCCGGCGGCCATTATGCGCCTGTCTCGAGCCCATCGTCTCAGAGTCCCGAGGGGGCCATCCGTGGTTGAGAGGGGGTCCACGGACAGGACGGCCGGGACGCGGTTCCGAGCACCTCAACCCCACCGAGAGATTCGCGCATGCTCAAAAGGGACATCTGGATGAGAAGCTCTGGTCTCGCCTTGCTCGCCGTTCTGGCCACCGCCGTTGACGCGGGGCCGCCGGCAACTCCTCGGAAAACCGGTCGAACGGCTGTCTATCACTTCGACCTGAGCGGGAAGCCGGAGCCGATCGCCCCGGCCGCGCTGAAGCTGGGCGCGAACCGAAGCCCGGCGGGCCAGGAACTCGGTCTTAACAGCCGCTATTTCTTGAAAGATGGCAAACCGTGGTTCCCCATCATGGGGGAACTCCATTTCAGCCGCTACCCCCGGCAGTACTGGGAGGAGGCGCTGCTAAAGATGAAGGCCGGCGGAGTCGAAACCGTGGCCACGTATGTCTTCTGGATCCATCACGAGGAGATCGAAGGCCAATGGGATTGGGCGGATGGCAAGTCGCTCCGGGACTTCCTCCAGCTTTGCGCCAAACACGGCCTGACCGCGTTTGTCCGCATCGGCCCGTGGGCGCACGGAGAGGCGCGTAACGGCGGCTTCCCCGACTGGCTTCTGACGAAAGGCTTCACGCCCCGCACGAATGATCCCCGGTACCTCGCCTATGCGCGAAAACTCTACGAGCAGATCTACGGGCAATGCCGGGGGCTCCTGTTCAAGGACGGCGGTCCGGTCATCGGCGTCCAGATCGAAAACGAGCTGACCTCCGACGCCGAGCACCTCCGGACCCTGAAGGCAATGGCCCGCGAGGTCGGATTCGACGTTCCATTCTACAGTGCGACGGCATGGATGTCGGTGAGTTTGCCGGAGGGCGAGTTGCTGCCGGTATGGGCCGGCTATCCCGACATGCCTTGGGAAAGGAACGAGCCCGCGCCAATTCCCCCGCGGAAGCAATACCTGTTCACGAGTGGCCTGGACCTGTTCCCAGTGAACATGATGGATGCGCCGGGAGCGGGCCTCGACCTGTCCCGGTTGAAGTCCGAGAACCTATTGGACAAAGCCGTCTGGCTTCCGAAAGGGCTCCCCTACGCCATGGGGGAGTTGGGCGGCGGCATTCAGATCACTGAATGGCGGCGTCCGGTCGTGACGGCCAAGGACATCGCCGCGCTGGCCTACACCGCGCTCGGCAAGGGCGCGAACCTCCTGGGCTACTACATGTTTCAGGGCGGGTCGCAGCCGCGCGGCAAGCTCACGGGCATGGAAGAGCCGGGCTGTCCTGCCGTCTCCTACGATTTCCAGGCGCCGCTCGGCGAGTTCGGGGACGCCCGCGAGTCTTACCACCGCCTCCGAGCGCTGCACCTGTTCCTGGAGGACTTCAGCGCCCAGATGACCGCCACCCTGCCGGTGCTGCCGTCCGAGATGCCCTCCCAGCCGGCCGACGCCGGCACCCTGCGGTCGATCGTTCGCGCCGCGGACGGGAAGGGCTTTCTGTTCTGGAGCGACTATCATCGTGGCGTCCGCATGACGGACCTCGGACCGCTCCAATTCGAGATCAAACTCAAGGACGGGCGGGTGCTGGTTCCCGCGACGTTGAAGAAAGACACGTTTGGGATCTGGCCCATCAATCTTAGCCTCGGCGACGCTCTGCTGCATTACGCGACCGCCGAACCGTTGGGCGTCGTCGCCGGCGCGGATGGCGTTCCCACTTACTTCTTCTTCGCCTCCGAGGGCGTCGCCCCCGAGTTCCTCTTCGACTCGGGGACCCTCCGCGGAGTCGACGGTGATTGCGTCGGCATGATCGAATCGATGGGCGGGTTGACCAAGGTTTCGGCCTTGAGCCCCGGGACCGGCTGTCTGATGCGCATCGAGACGGCGAGCGGCAAGAGGGTTCGGATTCTGACGCTCACCAACGAGCAATCCCGGCAGTATTGGAAGGCCAGACTGGCGGGCAAAGACCACGTCTTCCTCTCGGCCGATGACCTTCAGTTCGACCGCGACCGGGTCACGGTGGATTCCACCGGCTCCGGGCCGATCAGCTTGGCGGTGTACCCCGCTGTTCCGCGGCTGAGCGGCTCGGGCCCGGCTGCCCTGGCGAAAGCGGCCGACGGCGTTTTCACGCGCTACGAACTCCCGGTCCGGCCGAGGGCCATCGAGGTCGCCGCGGAGCCTCAGGGCGGCGGAAAATGGAAACTGAAGCTGCCCAAGGACGCGCTGGACGGGCTGGTGGACGTATATGTCGACGTCCAGTTCACCGGCGACGTGGCGCGGCTGTGGTCCGCGGACGGGAGCCGCCTTCTGGGCGACCGGTTCTACAGCGGGCCGGCCTGGAGGATCGGGCTGAGGCGCTTCGCGCCAACCATTCTGGCCCAGGGCGCGCTGCTCGAGATCACGCCTCTGAAGAAGAGCGCCAGAACCTTCCTGGAGGTCTGGCCGCGCTTCGCCGGGGATGAGATTGCCCGGATCGACGCGATTCGCGCGATCCCCATCCATCGCGCCGTTCTTCGCGCGGAAACGATTCGCTAATCGCCTCCATTGGGGCCCCGGGAGCAGGCGGCCTGGTGTACCATCTTTGGGTGGCCAGGTGGACGGCCATGGGAGGCTCGAATGCAGCGAACGATTTCATTCACCCTCAACGGGAGGCCGGTGCGGGTGACGGTCAATGACGAGCGCATGCTGCTGTGGGTGCTGCGCTACGACCTCGGCCTCACCGGCACCAAGTTCGGTTGCGGCGCCGCGCTCTGCGGCGCCTGCACGGTCATCGTGGACCAGGAAGCCGTCCGGTCCTGCTCGACCCCGGTGAAAGAGGTCGCCGGGAAGCGCGTGCTCACCATCGAGGGCCTGAGCCAGCAAGGCGGTCTGCACCCGATCCAGGAGGCGTTCCTGAAGCACCACGCGTTCCAGTGCGGCTACTGCACCTCGGGGATGATCCTCAACGCCTATGCGCTGCTGCTGAAGACTCCGCGGCCGGCGCGCGCCGAGATCATCCGGCTCATGGACGACAACTTGTGCCGCTGCGGCTCGCACACGCGCATCGTGGACGCCATCCAGGAGGCCGCCGGCGCGATGAAGGGAGGCGCAAAATGAGACCGGAAGCGGATCTGAGCCGTCGCGGCTTTTTGGGGCTGGCAGGCTCCGGGCTGTTCGTGTTCTTCCGAGTGGAGCCGATCGAGGCGTTCCAGGAGCCGGCGCGGCTGCCTTCCCGGCAGCTTTACCCCACCGACTTCAACGCCTACCTTCGAATCGGCGCGGACGGCCGGGTCGGGTGCATGGTCGGCAAGGTCGAGCTGGGGCAGGGATCGATGACGGCGCTGGCGCAACTGCTGGCCGAGGAACTGGACGTCGCGTTTGACTCGGTGGATATGGTGATGGGCGACACCGACCTCTGTCCCTGGGATATGGGCACCTTCGGCTCGCTGAGCGTCCGGATGTTCGGGCCGGCCCTGCGTGCCGCCGGAGCCGAGGCGCGGGCCGTGCTCCTCCAGATGGCGGCCGAGCGACTGGAAGCGCCGGCCGGGCGGCTTCAGGTGGAGGCTGGCGTGGTCAGCGACCCGTCCTCGGCGGGCAAGCGCGTGACCTACGCGGAGCTGGTTCAGGGGAAGCGGATCGAGCGTCACCTCGAAAAGGTTCCGGTGAAGCCCGTTTCGGCGTTCACCGTCGTCGGGAAGTCGCCGCGGCGCAAGGACGCACTCGAGAAGGTGACCGGCAAGGCCAGGTACGCGGCCGACATGGCCCTTCCAGGAACGCTGCATGCGCGGGTTCTCAGGCCTCCGGTACACGGCGCGACCCTGAAAGACGTCGACACCGCCGCCGCCGAGAAGGTGGCCGGCGTTCGCGTGGTGAAGGACGGCGAGTTCGTAGCCGTGCTCCACGAGCGGCCCGACCTGGCCGACAAGGCGCTGGGGCTCATCCGGGCGCAGTTCAACCGCCCGCAGCCGACCTTCGACGACAAGACCATCTTCGACCACCTGCTCAAGGCCGCGCCGCCTCTCCAGGTGGTGGGCGAGAGCGGGAGTCTGGCGGAAGGGGAGAAGCTCTCGGCGTCCATCCTCGAGGAGACCTATCTCAACAGCTACGTCGCGCACGCACCCATGGAGACCCACTCCGCGGTCGCCAGGATCGAAGGCGGCAAGGTCACGGTGTGGGCTTCGACCCAGACGCCGTTTCCGCTGAAGCAGCAGGTGGTGCAGGCATTGGGCCTGACGCAACAAAACGTGCGGGTGATAACGCCCTACGTCGGCGGCGGCTTCGGCGGAAAGAGCGCCTCTCAGCAAGCCATCGAAGCGGCGTGGCTGGCGAAGATCACGGGCCGGCCGGTCCAGGTGGTCATGGACCGCGCCGAGGAGTTCTTCTACGATTCCTTCCGGCCGGCGGCGGTGGTGAAGGTCCGCGCGGGCGTGGCCGCCGACGGGAAGATGGTCCTGTGGGACTACCAGGTCTGGGGCGCCGGCGACCGCGAGGCCAAGCCTTTCTATGACATCCCGAACCAGCGCGCGCGCTCGGCCGGCGGCTGGATGGGCGGAAACCCTCCCGGCATGCACCCGTTCGCGGTCGGGCCGTGGCGCGCGCCCTCGGTCAACACCAACACCTTCGCCCGCGAATCGCACATCGACATCCTGGCGAACAAAGTGGGGCGCGACCCGCTGGAGTTCCGCCTGAGCCACCTCTCCGACAAGCGTATGCGGCGCGTGCTCGAAGCCGTCGCGAAGCAGTTTGGCTGGGAGCCCGGGCGGGCGCCTAGCGGCCGGGGCGTGGGCGTCGCCTGCGGCATTTACTCGGGCACCTACGTCGCGACCATGGCGGAGGTCGAGGTCGAAAAGAGCACCGGGCGGGTGCAGGTCCAGCGGGTGGTCACGGCGCAGGACCAGGGCGTCGTCGTCAATCCCGACGGCTCGCGCCAGCAGATGGAAGGCTCGATCACCATGGGTCTGGGCTACGCGCTGACCGAGGAGGTCCACTTCAAGGACGGGGAAGTCCTGGAGCGAAACTTCGACACCTACCAGATCCCGCGCTTCTCGTGGCTGCCCAAGATCGAGACCATCCTGATCGACAACCCGGAACTGCCGGCCTCGGGCTGCGGCGAACCGCCGATCATCACCATGGGCGCGGTCATCGCGAACGCAATCTACGACGCCGTGGGAGCCCGGCTGCTCCAACTCCCCATGACGCCCGAGCGCATCAAGGAGGCGCTGAAGAGGGGGTGAAACTTGCCTCTGGACCGGTAACAGCAGTCAAGTGTCCCTCGGGATGGGGGCCAGCGTTCCTCAGGTACGACCGGTCTCTGCATCTCAGGTGATACGCGCGGCTGTTACTTCACGCTTCCAATTGAATTCACCAATCCTCCAGCGGAAGGCGTCCAGGATCGAACGAGATGTATCTTCACGACAGCGCTCCAGCTCGTAGTAGTCGACATTGACAGGCATCGATTTCGGCCGCAGGCGCATTCCTTCCGCAAGCAGGAACCTGCCGTACTGATCCTCCGGGGGAAACCTGTATCCGACCACAACAATCGCCTTGGCTTGGCTTACGGCCGCCACCACCGCCTTCCACTGGCGCACGACAGCATCGAAGACCTCAGAAACACCATATTGAGCTTGGACCTCTTGTATCAGCTCGCTCTTAATCGGAACCGCGCCGAGCAGAAGCGGCGCTCTTGTACAATCAACGTCTTCCTCGGCAAGGGAATCCAAGAGGGGTGAGCCATCGTCCGCGGCGGAGAAGAGACGCCTCTTGTTGAAGTCCAGGCACCACGACGTCGAACCATGGGGCTTCACGAAATTGACAACGTCGCGCCGCAACTCACGCGAGAATGTGCGAAGAGGAAGACGAGGCCTGCATCGAACGGCAAGGCGTTCGAACAGCGTATCGTAGTTGAAAGAAACCACAACATCACCGAGTTTGAGTTCCTTGACGAGGCGACCGAGTGTATAGTCCTCTGTTAGCGGGAGCTTGTCCGCAACCCAGTCGCACGTTCGCCCGTACAGACAAAGCAGCGCTTGCGTCAGCTCGCGAGGCGCGTCCTTCAGCCAAGACTGGCAAGGGAGGGCCGGATTGAGCTTCGCATAGTAGTCTATGCAGGTCCAGATCTGCTCGAGGCATGAATACGGCAGTTCGATGCCCAAATGCCTGGCGACTCCTGCAAGCGCTGGATACTTGGTGGCCGAGCACGGGGCACGTTTGGCGAGCTGGCTGCCAAAATCAGCCGCCACGGGTGGACAGACACTTGAGTCACGGAGTGTTCCACAAGAAGACCCGGCTCCAAGAAAAACGGCTTTCAACTGGGCCCCTCCCGCACTGTCGATGACAATACTACCACGAGCAACCGCCCTTCTCACGCCGCCCGGTTGCGGTTGTCGGATTCTGCGAATTGTCTCGACTCCGTATGGCTCTTCCGAGGGGGGCGACGAAGCTGGGGGTGAGGGTGCGGGTTCTGGCGCCGTCTTGGCGTCGACATCAGCACTCGCAGCCACTCGCGGACTCGGGGCGGCGCTATACTTGAGGCAGGGAGCTGGTGCGATGGTATACACGGTGGCCTTGCGACAAAGCGAGGAAGGCTTCAGCGTGTGGTGTCCTGGACTCCCTGGATGCTGGTCTCAGGGTGAAACCGAGCAGGAAGCGCTCGAGAACATTCGGAGCGCCATCCAGGAGTATCTGGCAGCCGCCAGCGAGCTGGTTGAGAGCGCCAATCTTCGCCAAGTCGAGGTTCGAGTCTAACTGTGGGGAAGTTGGCCGGGATCCCTCATCTTCAGGCTGTCAAGGCTTTGGAGAAGGCGGGCTTCCACGTTGCCCGCCAGGGCAAGCATGTCGTGTTGTCCGACGGCATCCGCATTGTTACGGTCCCGCGCAACAATCCCATCAACGCCTTCACGATGGGCGGCATCATTCGGGACGCAGGCCTGACCATCGACCAGTTTCGAAAGCTGCTGTAGCTTGAAGAGAGCCGGCCTGCGCTACACGGTCACCGAAGGAGTGCATTTCACGAGCGGAGGAGCCTCGCCGCGCTGATTGGGAATGCAGTCTGCGATGCGGTGCCGGCCTGGGCGGTCGGGTTCCCGGTGGCGCCAGCGGGCATCCTGGCGCCTCATCAGCGCGCGCCTGCTGCTATCGTGGAATCGTGGATCGGGTAATGCGGCTGACGACATTCGAGGAGTTGAATACGGCCAACGCCAGACTGACTTACTGGCTGACCCGCCCGCCCGTGGAACGGATTGCCGAGGTCGAACGTCTGCGGCGCGAGTACCTGGAGTGGCTGCGAGGGGTCCGCGCCGATGTAGCCTCGGAAGGACTTCGAGGATCTCTGCGCCTCGTTGAACGGCCGGAACCTTGAATACATTGTAGTCGGCGGGTACGCCAGGACTCGGGTGGGTTCCTGCTATCATTTGAGTGTTTTCCGACCATGCTGCGCTCTTCCTTCGACCAGCCTTTCAGACTCGGACGAAAGACCGTTCGCGGACGCATTCTGATCCCCTCGGGGATCCGCTGCACGCACGCCGCCACCATCCGGAAGTGCTTCCTGGAAGTACCTTCCATTGGGGTTGTCACCACCAAGAGCATCAGCGCGCGGCCGCGGAAGGGGTATCGCGAACCGATCTACGCACGGTACGCTCCCGGCTGCTACATCAATGCGGTGGGCCTGGCGAACCCCGGCGCCGAGCAATTCGTTGCCGAGTTCGAGGGCATCGAGATCCCCGGCGACAAGTTTCTGCTGGTCTCGATTTTCGGCTCCGACGTCGAGAGTTTCGTGGAAGCCGCCCGCACGTTGAAGCCGATCGCGGATGGCTTCGAGCTCAACATGTCCTGCCCCCACGCGAAGGGTTACGGAGCCGAGGTCGGCCAGGACACCGAGCTTCTCCGGAGGATCACGGAAGCGGTGGTCCGGATCGCGGAGGCGCCCGTTTTCGTGAAGCTCTCCGCGATGCTCCCGAACCTGGCCGGAACCGCCACTGCCGCGGTGTCCACGGGCGTGGCCGGCATCACGGTCACCAACACCATCGGTCCGGCCTTGGTGGCGGTCGGCGCGGACCCAATCCTCCACAACAGGCTCGGCGGCCTGTCCGGGGACGGCATCCGTCCGCTGGGCTTGCGGGCCGTCGAGCAGGTGCGGCAGGCGGTGGGAGAGGAGCCGGTGATCATCGGGATGGGAGGAATCGCCTCCGCCGAGCACGTCCGCCAGTACGCTCTGGCCGGCGCGGATCTGTTCGGCATCGGCAGCGCTCTCACGGGGTTGGACAGCGTGCAGTTTCGAGAGTACCTGGCGCAGCTTCAGCGCGACGCCTGCGGCGGCCACGGCCAGGAGACCTGCCGGCGCACCTGCGAATCTCCCGTCCCCATGGATTACGTGAAGGCCCGCATCGGCGCGCGCGTGGACTACAACGGGTCGCTGTTCAAATTGATTCTCGAAAGCCTGCCGGGGGATTACCGCGACGGCGATCTCGCGGGGAAGTTCTTCTTCCTGTGTTGTCCCGGGGTCGGCGAGAAGCCCTTCGCTATCTTCTCGGCCTCCGAGAAGAGCGTCATCGTTCGTACGGTCGGGGAGTTCACGCAGCATCTTGCCGGCCTCTCCGCCGGCGCTGAGATTTTGCTTCGGGGGCCGTACGGGCGCGGTGTGCCGCGCTTCGAGGACAGCACGCTGGTTCACGTGGGCGGCGGCACGGGAACCGCCTCCCTGTTGGAGATTGCGCACCGGTTGGGACCGGGCAACCGCCAGGTGTTCCTGCTGGGCGCGCGAACCCGCGAGCACCTTTTCGACGTCGACAGGTTCGAGCGCCTCGGGCCCGTTTTTCTCTCGACCGACGATGGCAGCCTGGGGCGCCGCGGCTTCGTTCCGGAGTTGCTCCCGGAAGTCGTCGCGGGGATTCCGGCCGCCGAGAGGCAGCGAATCGCCTTTATCAACTGCGGCCCGGAGCCGATGGTCCGGCGCTGCTTCGAGATCCAGCAGGAAATGGTTTCCGAGGACCGCATCCTCGGCGCCATCGAGTACATGACCAGTTGCGGTGTTGGCATTTGCGGGAAGTGCTCGAGTCCCTCCGGCGCGCTTTCCTGCATCGACGGCCCGTTCATGCCGTGGCGCGAGTTCCAGCCCGGCGCTCGACAGGAGGTCTGACGGAAATGGTCCCGCAGGCGATGCCGTTGCGGTTCATCCCCCTGGGGGGAAGCGGCGAGATTGGCAAGAATCTGTACGTGTACGAATACGGCGACGACATTCTGGTGGTCGATTGCGGCTTGACGTTTCCCGACGAGGAGATGTTCGGGGTGGACGTCGTCATCCCCGACATCACCTACCTCCTCGGCAAAGCGGGCTCCGTGCGCGGCATCGTGCTGACCCACGGGCACGAGGACCATATTGGCGCCCTGCCGTGGGTGTTGAAGCAGTTGAACGTGCCGGTGTGGGGCACCCGCTTCGCCCTGGGCCTGGTGCGGCGGAAGCTGACCGACCATCCGCACCTGGCGAGCTGCGAGTTGAATGAAATCGATCCCGATCGCGCTCTCACACTGGGCCAATTCACGATCTCCTTTTTCCGCGTGACTCACAGCATCCTGGACGCGGTCGGGCTGATCATCGATTGTCCGGCCGGCCGCGCGATCCACTCGGGCGACTTCAAGTTCGAGCACACGCCGCTGGCCGGGCCGAGCACCGATATCCAGAAGATCGCGCTCGCGGGCCGCTCCGGCGTGCTGGCGCTGATGACCGAAGTGACCAACTCGGGCGACCCCGGCTGGGTGCCGTCGGAGACCAATGTTGCGCGGACTTTGCACGACCTGATGTCGGCGGCGGAAGGCAAGGTCGTGGTGTCCAGCTTCGCCACCAACATCGCCCGCATCCGGGAAGTGTTCCACCTCTCCGTCGAGCACGGGCGGAAGATCTGCCTGATCGGCCGCAGCATGCGGGAGAACGTCGAGGTGGCCCACGATCTGGGGTTCCTGCACTACCCGGAGGGCGAGTGGTTCGTGGACATCGACGACGTCGCCTCGGTGCCGGACGGCATGGTCACAATCCTGGCGACCGGCAGCCAGGGCGAGCGCACCTCGGCCCTCAGCGTCCTCTCGGCCGGTTCCTACCGAAAGCTCAAGCTGGGTCCCGGCGACCTGGTGATCATTTCGGCCGACCCTATTCCGGGCAACGAGCGGCAGTTCTACCGGATGGTGAACCGCCTGTGCCGGCTGGGCGCGGAAGTCGTGCTGAACGACGAGGCGCAGGTGCATGTTTCCGGGCACGCCAACGTGGAGGAGCTGAAGCTGATGCTATCGCTCACCAGGCCGCGTTTCGTGGTTCCCGTCCACGGCGAGTTCCGGCACATCGCGCGCTACAAGAAACTCGCGCTGGGCATGGGATGGCCCGGCGAAGACATCTTCACGCTGGGATCGGGAGATGTCCTGGAGCTTTCGGCCGCGGGCGCCTGCCTGGCTGGGAAGGTGCCCGCCGGGCGGGTGCTGGTGGACGGCCTGGGCGTAGGCGACATCGGCAAGGCGGTTCTGCGCGACCGCCGTCATCTCTCCGAAGAGGGCGTGGTGGTTGTGGTTGTGAACGTAGACGGGCAGAGCGGGGAAGTGGTGGGGCGGCCGGACGTGGTGGCCCGCGGCGTGGTCTCGGCCGAGGACGCCGAGCCGTTCGCCGAGGCCGTGCGAAAGGCCGTCTGCGGTGCGATTGCCGACGCCGAGATCTCCGGCCCGGACGAGCTCGAGTCCGCCCGGACCGCCCTCCAGAGCGCCGTCAAGCGCGTCATTCTGGACCGCACCGGGCGCCACCCGATGATCATCCCCGCCATCACCCTGTTGTAGCCTGGTTCAGGTAGGATAGAGGCTCCGCCGTGGCGCGCTTGCTGATTGTCGACGACGATGCCAACACGCTGGCCTCGCTGGCGCGGGCCTTCCGCCTGGCCGGGCACGAAGCGACGGTGTGCGATCAGGCCGCCCGCGCGCTCGAGCTGGCCCGGGCGCAGCGCTTCGACATGATCTTCTCCGACGTGGTGATGCCCGGCAAGGACGGCCTGGCGCTGCTCGAGGATTTGAAGGCGGCGGGCGTCGCGAGCCCGGTGGTGATGATCTCGGGCCAGGCCAACGTCGAGATGGCCGTGCGCGCCACGCGGCTGGGCGCGGCCGACTTCCTGGAAAAGCCGCTCTCCACCGAGAAGCTGCTGCTGACCGTCGAGAACGTTCTCAAGCTGGCGCGCCTGGAGGAAGAAAACCGGCAGTTGCGGCAGCGCGTAGGGCGGCACGAAATCGTCTGGGCCAGCGAGGCGATGCGGCGCGTGATGGCGCAGGTGGAGCGCGTCGCGGCCAGCGAAACGCGCGTCTGCATCCTGGGCGAAACCGGCACTGGCAAGGAGCTGATCGCACGCACCCTGCACGAGCGCAGCCCCCGGCGCGCCGGCCCCTTCGTCACGCTCAACTGCGCCGCGGTTCCCGCCGAGCTCATCGAATCCGAGCTGTTCGGCCATGAGAAAGGCGCATTCACGGGCGCGGCCGTCCGCCACGTGGGCAAGTTCGAGCAGGCACACCGCGGCACGCTGTTCCTGGACGAGATCGGCGACATGCCGCTGGCCATGCAGGCCAAGCTGCTGCGCGTGCTCGAGGAAGGCGAGGTCGAGCGGGTCGGCGGCGGCCAGCCCGTCGCCGTGGATGCCCGCGTACTGGTGGCCACGCTCCGCAACCTCGATGAACTGGTCCAGGGCGGCAACTTCCGCCAGGACCTCTACCACCGCGTCTATGTCTTTCCGCTTCGCCTTCCGCCGCTGAGGGAGCGGCTGGAGGACATCCCGGTCCTGGTGGAGCACTTCTCGCGCCAGATCGCGGATCAGAACGGCTGGAAGGAAAAAGCCTTCGCTCCCGAAGCCATCGAGGAGCTGCGGCGCTACGCCTGGCCGGGAAACGTCCGCGAGCTGCGCAACGTGGTGGAGCGGCTGCTGCTGCTCTCGGATTCGCGCGTGGATCGGGACGCGGTCGAGATGGCTTTGCCGGCGGCGGGCCGCACGCCCGGCGGAGCCCTGGCCGAGCGAGTCGAAGCCTTCGAGCGGGAAGCCGTGCTGGCCGAGCTCGAGCGCCACAACTACCAGATGACCGAGACCGCCAAGGCCCTGGGCCTGGAGCGCAGCCACCTCTACAAGAAATGCCAGCAGCTCTCGATCGAGCTGAAGAAGTCAGGCCGTGGCACATAGCTGGGTGCTGGCCCGCGGCAGCGCGACCACGCTCGTGGCCGCCGTAGTTGCGTGACCGCGGAGAGTCCGGCCAGCGCCGGGCGGAGCTGCGGGCTCTCCTACCCCGCCTGCTCCATCAGCAGCTCGAAAACCACACGGGCGGCCTTCTGGCCGGCGCCCTTCTTGGAGTCGCCTTCGGCCTGCGCCACCAGGTTCTCTCCAATGCGCACCTCGACGGTGAATCGCCGCGCGTGCGCCGGTCCGTGCTCCGAGACGACGGCGTAGCGCGGGTACGGCAGGTTCAGCGAGCGGGCGATTTCCTGGAGCGCGCCCTTGAAGTTGGTGAACGGCGCGCCGGCGCTTTCCTCGTGTTCCGGGCCCGTCGCGAGAATGTGCCGGACGACGAACTCGCGCGCCGCCTCGACGCCGCCGTCCAGGCAAATGGCAGCGATCAGCGCTTCCACGGCGTCGGCGAGAAGTCCCTTCTTGATCCGGCCGCCGCTCAGCTCCTCGCCCCGGCCGAGCAGCAGGTACTCGCCCAGTTCCAGCCTCTGAGCGGCCTCATGCAGGTGCGAGGCGCTGACCAGGTAGTTCTTGATGATCGACAGCCGGCCCTCGCGATAGGCGGGGTACCGGTTCACCAGGCACTCGCTGACCAGGAAGCCGAGCACCGCGTCGCCCAGGAACTCCAGTTGTTCGTTGTCGTTGAGCGGTTGCTGGCCCTGCTCGTAGGCGTGGGAGGTGTGGGTCAGGGCGCGGATCAGAAGATCGCGGCTGCGGAAACGGTAGCCGGCCGCCTCCTCCAAGACCTCCAGATCCGCGCGCATCCACCAACGATATTACGGCTTCTTGGGCTCGGCCGGGGCGGGGATTGCCGCGGGAGCCGCCGGCGCCGGAGCCGCCGCCGGCGCCGGGGCTGTCGCGGGAGGCGCAGCCGGCTTGGGGGGGCCGCCCTTGGCCTGGATCGCGCGCACCCGCTCGGCTTGCGCGATCTGCCTCACCTGGACGCTGGCGTCGGGCGTAGCGATCACTTGATCCAGGATCGCGATCGCCTCGTCGTACTTCTTCGCCCCGTGGTACGCCGCGCCGAGCCGTACCTGCGTGCCAGGGTCCGGCGGCTTGCTCGATTCGAGCGACGCCTTGAGCTCCGCAATTGCAGTGTCGTAATCCTTGCGCACCATCGCCGCCAACCCCAGCGCCTCGTGTGCCTGTGCGTAGAACGTCTCCTTCGCCTGCGTCCACTGCTCGTCGCTAATTGTCGGGTTGGGCTTGGCCGCGGTCTTCAGAAGCTCCATGGCCCCGTTCGCGTACTTCGCCACCTTGCCCAGTTTCTCCTCCCGGTCGAGATCGAACTCGCGCGTGTGCTCCGCGATGCCGCTGGCCAGCATCAGCATGGCCATGTAGTTGTTCGGATCGGCTTCCAGCGTCCGTTCGGCGTAGATGACCATGTCCGGGTAGTCGTTCTTCTCGCGATACATCTCCGCCGTAACCATCAGGGCCAGAGCCTTGAATTCCGAGTCCGCGTACTTGACCACGAAATCGGTGGCCGCCTTAATGCGCGAGTCGGCGTCCGGGGCCTTGAAGATCGCCTGGAGCGCCTGCCCCTCGGCCGGCGACTTGACGCTGGGCTGCTTGACGGGCGGGGCGGCCGGCTGAGCCTGCACCGCGGCGAATGCCATCGAGACGGCTACGAGTGCCAATAAAGCTCGAACCACAATTCCTTTGTTCATCCAATCGCTCCTTTTTGGTTGCTCTGCTGATTGTATTCTTTTCCCGCCTAAGGCTGCTGGACCTTCCGGTGGAACGCTTCGCCCAGGCCCTGCTGAGCGGCCTTGCGCGCGGCCTCCGAGCCTCCCTGGACGTCCAGCGCGGCCTGGTAGTGCCGGGTGGCTTGCTCGCGCTCCCCGGCGGCGTCCGCCAGCCGCCCCAGGTACACGTGGGCCCAGGCGGCTTCCTGCGGGTCCGGTACGGAATCCAGCGTCTTGCGGAACAGTTGCTCGGCCAGTTCCCGGTGGCTTTGGAGCGCCGCAATCCGCGCCAGCCCGTAGTAGGCCTTGGCGTGCAGCGGCTTCTCGTCGCTCTCCTTCAGCACCCGAAGATAGGCGGCCCGGGCCTTCTCCAGGTCGCGGTCCCGATAAAGTTGCTCCGCCTCTTCCAGCGTCTTCCGGGCGCCGGTCGGCTCGACTGGCTTCTCCGCGGGCACCACCTTGGCCTTGCGCGCCGGACGCTCGGCGAGGAACTCAACCGTTGCCAGCCGCTCGTCCTCGCGCTTCAGATTAATCGCTTTCACCAGCTCGGGGTAGTAGAACCGCAGCGACTGCTCCTGTTTCTCGTAGGCAGGCAGCGACTCGGCGAAAGCGGGCGTCAGAATGAAACCCTCGCGGAATGCCTGATCCACCATCGCCGGCCGTTTCGCCGCCGGCGCCAGCCGGCTCTCGATTGCCTTGATCATGCACTCGGCCGCCAGCAGCAGGAAATCCGACTTGTAGTAAGGCTCCAGCGCCGGGGCCGGCTGTGCGTAGTCGAGCAGCGCCCTCTTTTTCTCCAACTCCTCGGAGTACCGGACCGCCAGCGGGTCCACCACGAAGTGCAGATACCCATGGCGCACGTCCTCGGCCTGCGGCTCGGCCGATGGTGTCAGCACCACGAAATAGTCGTTCTTGTAGCTGCGCGTCTGGATGTGGTTGGGCGCCGCCAGCAGGTCCACGTAAATCTGGAAGCGGGAGCCGAGGGCCGGGCTGGTCGAAGACCGCACGTAGGCGTTCACCTGGAGCTGGGCTTCCATCGCCGGCCGGTGATACCGCGCGATCACCTCCTCGAAAGCCGGCTGCGACCTGCGCCACAACTGCTCGACGCCCGCTTGTTGGTAGAACTTCCGGAGCAGCGTCTGAAATCCTTCCAGGGCCACGACGTCGGGCGGCAGCTCATTGGTCCTGTACCGGAACTCGAAAGCCGGCGGGCCACTCACCGAAAGAGCGAACGATACGTACTGGCTCAGCTCCGCTGTCGCGTCTTCCCGACGGTGGACGGCGAAGAAGGTCCTCAGCTCCGGCAGGCAGGCCGGATTCTTTGCCGCCACTTCCCGGCGCACCATCGCGCGAATGGGGGAATTGGCAGGAGACTCGAGATCGGCATCGTAGCCCGCCGCGTTGATGGCCGCCAGCACCGCAAATAGCGCCGGGCTGGCATCCAGTTGGCCCTGTTCGATAGGGGACTGCGGTGCCGTCGAAGCCGAAGAGCTAGTGAAGAGAACAACCGCCAGGACGCCGCGAATCAACAGAGAACCCGCCTCACGCATTCCAGTTTAGCCTAGAACCGCGCCCTCGGGCTGCCTGCGGCGATGTATAAAGGAAGATCCCCATGCGCGTGGCCTTGGTGAATACGAACCGGATGCAGCCCCCGATCGCCCCCATCGGACTGGACTACCTGGGAGAGGCGCTGCACGCGGCCGGGCACCGCGTGGAAGTGCTGGACCTGTGTTGGGAAGCCGACCCGCACGCGGCGGTGGCCCGATTCCTGGAGGGCGCGGAGTTCGGACTGGCCGGCATTACGCTGCGCAACACCGACGACTGCGCCTACACCAGCCGCCAGTCGTTTCTGCCCGAGTTCGCCGGCCTGGTGGATGCGATCCGCGCACACACCGGCGCCCCGATCGTGCTGGGTGGCGTGGGCTTCTCGGTCATGCCCGAGCCGGTGCTGGCCCTCTCCCGCGCCGAGATCGGCGTATGGGGGGAAGGTGAGTTTGTGCTACCGGAGTTGGCCGCCCGGTTGGAGCGGAAACAGGAATGGCGCGAACTGCCCAATCTGGTCTGGCGTCGCGGCGCGGCCTGGCAGCGCAACGCACCCTGCTCCTGGCCCCTGGCCGGTCTACCTCCCATGAGCCGGAGTTGGGTCGACAATCGGCGTTATTTCCGGCAGGGGGGACAGGCTGGCTTTGAAACCAAGCGCGGCTGTCCGGGCCAGTGCATCTACTGTGCCGACCCGGTGGCCAAGGGAAAACAAACCCGGCTCCGGCCGCCCGGCGCCGTGGCGGACGAGCTCGAGAGCCTGCTGGGACAGGGCATCGATCACCTGCACACCTGCGACGGCGAGTTTAACCTGCCGATGTCGCACGCTTTCGAGGTCTGTGAGGAAATGGTTCGCCGCGGCCTGGGCGACCGGCTGCGGTGGTACGCCTATTGCTCGCCCGCTCCGTTCTCGCCCGAGCTTGCCCGCGCCATGCGCCGGGCGGGGTGCGTGGGCATCAACTTCGGCGCCGACAACGGCGACCAGGAGATGCTGAGGCGCTTGGGACGGGGATTCGCCCCCTCCGACATCCTGAACGCCACCCGCTGGTCCAAGGACACGGGCATGGCCGTGATGCTGGACCTGCTGCTCGGCTCTCCGCACGAGACCAGGGAAAGCCTGGTGCGGACGATGGAATTGATGCAGCGGGCCGACCCGGACCGGGTCGGCGTTTCCGTGGGTGTGCGGGTCTATCCCGGCACCGAGCTCGCTGCGCGCGTGGCGCCCTCCCAGGGCACCGAGCCGCTCTTTTATCTCGAGCCGGAGATCGCGCCCTTGGTCTTCCCGTTGCTCGACGCGCTCATCGGCGACGACAAGCGTTTCTTCTTCTTCGACTCCTCGCGGCCCGATCGCAACTATAACTACAACGCCAACCAGCGTCTCATCGACGCCATCGGCCAGGGCTGCCGGGGGGCCTACTGGGACATCCTGCGCCGCTACGAATGATCCCGAGCGGGGCTGGGCAACGCCGGCTACTTCGATCCGCCACCGGCCTTGTTCTTCTGGGACCTGGCGAACTCCAGGTTGTTGCGTGCGAACTGGAAGTCCGGCTGGATGCGGAGAGCCTCGCTGGCCGCCCGGATGGTTTGGTCCCACTGGCCCAGGGAGGCGTATGCCGCGGCCATGTTGTTGTACGCTTCGGCGAAGTCCGGCCGGAGGCGCAACGCCTGCCTGGCCGCCGCGATGCAGTCCTGATAGCGTCCGACCTGATGGTACAAGGAAGACAACTCGAGGAAATTGTCGGGCGATGGGCGGCTTTGTGCCAGCGCCTCGGCGCGCGCGACCTGTACCTCCAACTGCCGCTCCATACCGAGGTACCTCAGAACGACGGGGTCCTCCGGAGCCAGCTTCAGACACTCCCCCGCGAACGACTTCAGCGGACCCCACAGGCCATGCTCCGCGTAGACCCGCAGGAGCAGGTAGCGGGCTCCCATTAAGGACGGATTGAGGGCCAGCGCAGTGCTCAGGGCGGCAGCGGCTTCCTCGGATCGGGCCCTCGAATTCAACCAGCGTGCGTAGCCGAAATACGGGTCGGGCTCCTTCGGATCCAGTTGGATGGCGCGGCGGAAATGCCGCTCCGCTTCGGCGTCGCGATTCAATTCGCCGTTGGCGATGCCGAGGTTGATCTCGATCCTGGAATCGTTCGGCCGGAGGGCGTTGGCCCGTTCGAAATAGGGAAGCGCGGCCGCGGAGTCGCCTTGGTCCAACAGGATGCTTCCGTAACCCATCAGTGCGCGCCCATTCCTGGGGCTCTTGATGGTGACGTCGCGCCACAGGCTCCTCTCGGTGTGCCAGACTTCGTTCCTGCCGCGCGTTCCCAGCGCACACAGCAGTAACAGGCACGCCAGGCCAGCGGCAGTGCTCCAGCGGTGATCCCGAAACGGGCGCCGCAGCAGCATCAGGCTTCCCGCCCAGGTGACGGCCAGCATCAGGCCGACGAAGGGAAAGAACATCCGGTGATCGTTCTCCACATCGCTCAGGGGGTAGAGCGAGGTGGGCAGCATCGCCACCACGAACCAGACCAGGCCAAACGAGATCGGGCGGGTGTGAGAGCGCCTGGCCGTCGCCCAGACCGCCCACAGCAGCGCGGCCAGGAACAGGAACCCGGCGAGCGCTTCCAGGCGCAGGACCGAGGGGAGGACTCTCAGGTCGGAATCCGCGCTGAGATGCGTGGGCAGGAAGAACGACCGGAAGTAGCGCAAAGCCACGAAAGGCTGGGTGATGAGGTATCCGTAGGCGGGCTGGTTAGTCCCGACGAAGCTCTTGGGCGTCATGGCGCTGGAGAGCCAGGCCAGCAACAAGCCCACGGCGATGGCCGGAGCCGACTTCCGCGCCGCGGCCCACAGCCCCCGAACCGAGAGGCGCTCCTCGAACAGGAACACGTAGGCCAGCAGCAGCAGGGGGAAGGCCAGGGCGGGAGCTTTGGCCAGCACTCCCAGGACGAAGGGGATGAGGTACAGGCCGGAGCGCCGCCGCTGGGGATACCGGGCATAGACCACCAATGCGGCCACCGCGCCCAGGGTGGACAGCAGGTCGGCCCGCTGGATGATGTAGTTGACGGTCTCGGCCATGGCGGGGTGCAGGCCGAACCAGGCGACCGCGAACCAGGCGATCCAGGGGTTGTGGGGATGCGGCCGGACGCGTTCCATGATCTGGGCGTAGAGCAGGTACATCAGCACCAGCAAGACCAGGAACCACAGGAAGGTGGACAGGTGGAAGTAGAAGGTGGACTCCAGTCCCCCGCCCAGCCAGTAGTCGATGGCCAGCGAAGTGGTCACCAGCGGCCGCCAGGAGCGGTTCGCGGGCTCCACGGAGAAGGTGGTGGCGTCGGTGAAGAACCTGGGGATGTTGCCGAGGTAGCGGATGTATACGTTGTCTTTGACGGTGTGGAAATCGTCGAAGAAGAGGCAGTTCTCGAAGTGGTTGGAATAGGTGAGCGTGACGGCACACAGTACCAAGGCGGCGATTAGAGCTGAAGTCCCGCGGGACACAAGGCTTTCCTAAAGGGGCATTGTATCAAGCGGCTCCCCAAGGTTACGCCCTGGCAGCGCGCCAGCGCAGGAGCGGCTCGACCAGCGCACGCCCGGCGGTCTCGAGTTCAGCCACCCGCAACACGCGGCACACCGCGCCGAACACCGCGACGCCGAGCGGAATCGAGATGGCCAGCTCGACCAGGCGCGCCAGCCGGGAGACCCCCAACCAGCCCTGAATCCCGGTGCTGGCCAGCGCGATCGCTGCCGCCATCACCCCGGAGGCCAGGCCGATCTTCAGCGTGCTGCGCAACAAAGCGCGGCCGTGAATGCCGCCCATTCGTTCCCTCAGGATCCAGAACAGAGCCGCCGAGGCGAACAGCGACACGCCCGAGGTCGCTAGCGCCAGCCCCGCGTGTCCCAGCCCCGTGTGGCGCGTCATCGACCACGCCACCAGGTAGTTGATCAAGATCGAGGCGAGGCTCACCAGCATCGGCGCCCGCGCGCTGCCCAGGGCATAGAAGGCCGGCGCCAGTATCTTCACCGCGGCGTAGCCCGCCAGCCCGATGGCGTAGCAGGCCAGCGCGACCGCGGTCTGATGCGTATCGTAGGCCTCGAACTTGCGGCCCTGGTAGATCAGCCCGATCATCGAATTGCCGAGAATAATGAGCCCGACCGAGGAAGGAACGGTCAGCAGCAGCACCATGCCCACCGAGCGCGACACGGTCTTGCGGAACTCCTCCAGGTTGCCCGAGGCGGCGCTGCGCGAAATGGAAGGCAGCATGGCGGAAGCGATGGCCACGCCGAACAGGCCCAGGGGAAGCTGCATGAAACGGAAAGCGAACTGCAACCAGCTCACGGGGCCATTCACGCCGCGCAGCGGATCGACGATGGTCGAGGCCAGGTTGGTGTTGACCGCCACGTTCACCTGCACGGCCGCGCTGCCGATGATCGCCGGGCCCATCAGGTAGATGATGTGGCGCAGTCCGGGATGCGACCAGTCCAGGCGGAGGCGGAAGCGGAACCCGAGCCGGCGCAGGCTGGGGAGCTGCCAGAGAAGTTGCAGAGTGCCGCCCAACACTACTCCCCAAGCCATCCCGGCGATCGGGGTGATGCCGAGGTGCGGGCCCAGCCAGAAGCCGAGCGCAATGCCGAAAACCACGGATCCGATGTTGAAGAAGGTCGAGGCCAGGGTAGGCACCGCGAACCGGCCGCAAGCGTTCAGAATGCCCATCGCTTGCGCCGCCAGGGCCACCACCAGCAGGAACGGGAACATGATACGGGTCATGCTGATGGCCAGCTCGAACTTGCCCGGGTCCGCGGTGGCCCATCCGGGGGCCAGCAGGCCCACCAGCGCGGGGCTGAAAACCGTCCCCAGCACGCACACTGCGCCCACGATCAGGATCACGGCGGTGCCGACCAGGTTGGAGAGCTCGGCCGCCTCCTTCCGGCCCTTGGTCGCAAGGTATTCGGTGAAGGTGGGCACGAAGGCGGAGGAGAGGGCGCCCTCGGCGAACAGGTCCCGCGTCAGGTTGGGGATGCGGAAGCCCAGAGAGAAGGCGTCGTAGACCCGGCCGGCTCCGAACAGGTGGGCCATCACGGTCTCGCGCAGCAGGCCGCTCACTCGGCTCAGCAGCACGCCGGCGGAAACCACCCCCGCCGCGCGGACAATCTGCTGCTGTCCGGCGGCATCCTCGGAACTGCGGGTCTCCTTCATCGGTGCTTCTCAGGGCTGCTGCCCGTACTGCTCGAGAAAGCGCGCGATGGTCACGATGCCCTGATAGTAGTTCTCCAGGCGGTACTTCTCGTTGGGGGCATGCAGGCCGTCGTCGGGCAATCCGAACCCCATCATCACGCTGGGGATCCCCAGGTGCGCCGCGAAATCCCCAACGATCGGCACGGAGGCGCCATCGCGGATGAACACGGTGGGACGGCCGAAGACCTCGCCGAACACGCGCGCCGCCACGCGGATCGCCGGGTGCTCCGGGTCCACCAGCACCGCCGGAGAAGCGCTGAGCACCCGCACCTCGGTGCGGATGCCGTCGGGCGTATTCTCCGCGACGAACTCCCGGAAACAGGCGATGACCTTGCCGGGGTCCTGCTTCGGGACCAGCCGGAAGCTGACCTTGGCGGTGGCGCTGGCCGGAATCACCGTCTTGGCGCCCGCGCCGGTGAAGCCGCCCGCGATGCCATGCACTTCAAACGCCGGCCGGGCCCAGATGCGCTCGAGCACGGAATAGCCGCGCTCGCCCGTCAGTTTCGTCGAACCGACCTCGGCCCGCAGGAACTCGTCTTCGTCGAACGGCAGGCTCTCCCAGCTTGCCTTCTCGGCGGGCGCCGGGGGCTGAACGTCGTCGTAGATGCCGGGGAGACGGATCACGCCCTCGGCGTCTTTGACCTTGGCCAGCAGCTCGATGAGGCCGAAGACGGGGTTCGGGGCGGCGCCGCCGTACAGGCCCGAGTGCAGATCGTGCGCCGGCCCGCTGGCCTCCACTTCCAGGTAAATCAGCCCGCGCAGCCCGACGCACAGGGTTGGCATTCCCTCGGCATAGAGCGCCGTGTCGGAAACCAGCGCCGCGTCGGCTCGCAGCTTCTCCGGATTCTGGGCCACATACCGCGTGATCGAGGCGCCCCCAATCTCCTCTTCGCCCTCCACCAGGAACTTGAGGTTGACGGGGAGCGTTCCGTGGACGGCGCGCAAGGCCTCGACCGCCTTGACATGCATGTACATCTGTCCCTTGTCGTCGGCCGAGCCGCGCGCGTACAGGTTGCCGTCCCGCACGGTGGGTTCGAAGGGCGGGCTGATCCAGGCTTCCAGAGGATCCGGCGGCTGGACGTCGTAGTGCCCGTAGCACAGGACAGTGGGTTTGCCCGGCGCACGCAGCCAGTCGGCGTAGACCAGGGGGTGCTTCTCGGTGGCGATCGCTTCAACGTGCTCCAGGCCGGCCTCCCGGAGGCTCGCGGCCACGAACTCGGCCGCGCGCTCGATGTCCACGCAGTGTTCCGGGGCCGTGCTCACGCTGGGAATGCGCAGGAACGCCGTCAGTTCTTCCAGCAAGCGCTCTCTGTTGTGCTCGACAAAAGCGGCGATGGGGTGCGACATGGGGTCTCCTGGGCCGGAACAACCATTATAGAAGCGAGAGCAGTCCGGAGGCCGCTACATCGCCAGCGGCAGGGACCAGCCCATCGGCGCCTCAGAAGAAGAACGCCCGGAAGAACTCTCTACGGCGTGCGTAGCCGAAATCCTTGGCGCGAATCGGAACGAGAATCAGTGCAGCCAGGTGGATCGCTGCGATCACGATGGTGACGGTGATTCCGGCTGCCAGTCGAAAGCTGTGGTCTTCGTAAGCGGTACAGATCGTCACGGCGTTCACCACCGCCCTGCAGATGAGAAACCAGCAGACCAGAACAATCTTACGGCTCAGCGCCAGGGCGCCGGCCAGCACCAGGAAGAGAGCGCTCACCGCGTTGGGAATCGGCGTCGACATCTTGAACGAGAAGACGGGTTCGCTGGCAGACAGGACTACCAGCGCGGAGAGGAGCATCCCCACGGCGACCGCCCAGGGCCCGAGCTTCCCTGGACGCTGCGCCGCGAGTTCCCCCTCGAAGACGTCTTCCAGTTTCGGGTGCCCGAGAATGTCGACCGTTTCCCGAACGGCTTCCGTCACCCTGCCGCTGGGTGCCGGCGCGGCGAACGTCAACTGGTAGTCGCCGACCTGCACCGGCCCCTTCAGCCCAAAGAACGGCTGCTGTCCCGCCCCGCCCTGCGCCAGATACCGGTCCCAGAAAGCGTGCGGTTGCGGGCTCACAACCAGCTTTTTGAAATGCGCCCGTTGCGCCTCTGCGAGGGCCTTCTGCCAGGTTGCGTCGCAGAAGGCCTGCGCCCGCTCCGCGTTTGGGCTCAACGCCATGACGAACTGGCCACCACCCAGCGTGACCATCGCCTGATAGCCGTATTCATCGGACTCGAACTCCTTGACGCGCCATCCCTCATCGAGGAGGCAATACAGGAATGCCTTCGCTTCGGCAGGGTTTGTAATCGCGATAGCCACGTTCCCTCCACTCACGCCATCCGGGGTCTACTTCGTACTTTACTGGATCTTCTCGTGCTTCATCACCGCGATGTAGCCCAGGTTCCGGTAGAGTTGCTTGTAGTCCAGGCCGCAGCCGATGACGAAGCGGTCGGGGATCTCGAAGCAGCGAAACTCGACCGGAATCTGGACAATGCGGCGGGAGGTGCGGTCCAGCAGGGTGCACAGCGCCAGGGTATTGGGGCCGCGCGCAGCCAGCGTGCGCAGCAGGTAGCGGGCGGTGAATCCGGTGTCCACGATGTCTTCCACCAGCAGCACGTCCTGGCCCTCGATGATGTCGTCGAGGTCCTTGGCGATACGCACCAGGCCCGGAGCGGAGGGTTGGGTCGAGAAGCTGGAGATCGCCAGAAAATCGATCTTCACCGGAATGTCGATCTGCTTGGCCAGGGCGGTGAGGAAGAAGACGGATCCCTTCAACACCCCGATCAGCTTGAGTTCGCGGCCGCGGTACTTCTCGGAGATCTCGGCCCCCACTTCGGCGATCCGCTGGGACACCTGCTCCTCGGTGTACAGAATCCGCTCGATTTCCGGCGCCGGCGGCTTCATCGGAATGCCACTTGCTGTCCCTGCACCGTGGGGCAGGCGGTTCCGCCTGCCACTGGCGGGTGCAGTGATTCGGCAGGCCAAACGGCCTGCCCCACGCGAGGCCAGCGCCGAAAGCAAGTGGCATCAGGCTTCATCGCGCAGCCAACCCCTCGGGTTGTTTGCCCAGCCGTTCGGCCAGGCCGTACTTGAAGATCAGGTTCTCGAAATCCTTCTGGTAGAACACCTGAATGTTGACGTTGGGATAGATCATGCGCAGCAGCTTGACCTTGTGGTTCTTCCGGGTGACCAGCGACTGCTTCATGGTGGTCAGCTCGACAAACAGGTCGAATTCCGGGAGGTAGAAATCCGGGGTGAAGGCTTCGAGCACCCGGCCGTCCTTGTCCCACTGGATGGGGAAGCTGCGCGGCTCGTACTCCCAGGCCACCTGGTAGAAGTCGAGCAGGTTGGCGAAGATCTCTTCGCTGGGGTGCATGAACGCGTTCTTCTTGAGGCTGGCCTTGGCGGGGGCGACGATGCCGTACTTGGAGAGCTTGAGCCGCGCCTTGAATTGCAGGTGGGCCTCGGCGGCGGCCGACAGCAGGCCCTGCTCGAGCAGCCCGCGGGCGCTCACCGCGCCGCGGATGAGCCCGGCCACGCCCTCGGCCTCCAGGAACTCCGTGTTCGACACCAGGTCGAAGGAGTCCACCGGGGTGGAAGCCTTCCCCAGTCTGCGCTTGCGGTAATCTCTTTGCTGCCGCTCGAGGTCGCGGAGCAATGCGCGGGCCGAAGGGCGGTCCAGGCGATGCTCGAGCATCAGCGTGCCCAGGCGGCGCGACTCCGGCGCCACCACCTGGACGCGGAGCACGCCGGGCAAGCTCTTGAACAGCAATTCGGCGCCCTCGGTCGCGACCACCAGGTGATGCTGGGTGGCCAGGCGCGCCACCAGCGACAGCACGGCGTCCGGAAAGGCCTTATCGGGAATCGAGGCTTCGCCGCCGAACTCCTGGTCGATCATCCCGCGCAGGCGGGAATCGGTCACCAGCTCGAAGCTCAGCATCTGCGCGGTGAGGCGCGCCACTTCTTCGTGCCGGCAGCCCGGCTGGCCGGATATGGTGATCAACCCCATCGCGGATGGCTGCGAACCGTTGCTTCATGCTCATGATATCGTACCTACTGCCGAGGCGTTCTCTGCGTTATTCTTAGGGTTGTCTGGAATTCCTTGAAAGAGCGACGACCCGGTATGCTCTCCCACCCGTTCAGTCCCACGCAGGCGGTTGTGAGGTGTACCTGACGTGGGCTGGAAACGGCACGTGGTTCTGCGCTGTGGGAGCGTTCTGCCCACCGGGTTGCTCAATGCGGCCACGGCGGTTGCTTCGACCCTCGAGCTCGGCCGATGGCTGCGCGATAGCAAGTTGCAGTGCCGCTCCTACGCGCGCTCGCGGGAAGAGCTGTTTGACGGGATTGCGGCGCAGGTGGGCTCCCGGCCCGCACTCTATCTGGAATTCGGGGTGTGGGAGGGGGAGTCGATGCGGATCTGGTCGCGGTTGTTGACGAACCCCAATTCGGCCCTGCACGGCTTCGACAGCTTCGAGGGGCTCCCCGTGGATTGGGAACCGGGATTCCCGAGAGGCGCCTTCGATACGCAGGGCCGCGTACCCGTAATCGACGACCCGCGCGTGCGGTTCTCTAAGGGTTGGTTCCGGGAGACCCTGCGCACCTACACCCCACCCGAACGAGAAGTCATGATTGTCAACGTCGACGCGGATCTCTATTCCTCGGCTCATGAGATTCTGACTGCCCTCGAGCCCCATTTTCGCGCCGGCGATTTCCTGTACTTCGACGAGTTCTGCGTTCCGCAGGATGAGGCCCGCGCGTTCCGGGAGCTTCTGGCCCGTTCCGGCCTGCGTTTTGAACTGCTCGGCGCCACGAGGGGTTACCGGTGCGTTGCGTTCCGCTGCTGTGGTGGACCCAGGTAGTGGTGTTCGCACATTTGCACCCGCGCTGGCTTGTTGACTTGGCCGCGGCGCTCACGGTTCTTCTCTGGCTCTATCTGCTGCTCTGGCGCGGGTTTTTCTGGTGGATGCGGGAGGCGGACCTGGGCCGCGGACCTGCGCCGCCGCGCCGCGTTGCCATCGTGATTCCGGCCCGCGACGAGGCGCGGGTGGTTGGGCAGGCGGTCGCCTCTGTAGCCGCGCAGGACTATGCCGGCCCGTTCGAGATCTTCCTGGTGGATGACCACAGCGCGGACGACACGGCCGAGATCGCACATCAGGCGGGCGTGCGCGTGCTGAGCGCCGCGCCGCTTCCCGACGGCTGGACGGGGAAGCTCTGGGCGCTCTCCGAGGGCCTTCGCGAGGCCGGCCGGTTCAGTCCCGATTACTTCCTTCTCACCGATGCCGACGTCGTGCATGCCCCCGACAGCCTGGCCCGGCTTGTGGCTCTGGCCGAAGCCGGCCGATACGACCTGGCCTCGCTGATGGTGCAACTGCGATGCGAGACGCTGGCCGAGCGGGCGCTCATTCCGGCTTTCGTCTTCTTCTTTTTCAAGCTCTACCCGCCTCGGTGGATCGCCAGCGCGAAGCGTTCGACGGCGGGCGCGGCGGGGGGCTGCATTTTGGTGCGCCGGGAGGCGCTCGAGCGTATCGGCGGGATTGCCGCCATTCGCGGCGAACTGATCGACGACTGCGCCCTGGCCAAAGCCGTGAAACGGACGGGCGGGAGGATCTGGCTCGGATTGACCTCCGCGACGCGCAGCATCCGCGAGCATGGCACGTTCGCCGAGACCGGGCGCATGATCTCGCGGAGCGCCTTCACGCAGTTGCGCTACTCGACGCTGCTGCTCGCCGGGACGGTCGCCGGCATGTTTGCGATCTACCTGCTCGCGCCCGTGCTGCTGCTGGGGTTCGGGTCGTGGCTAGCAGCGCTGGCGTGGCTGATGATGATGGCCGCGTACGTGCCCGTGCTGCGTCTCTACCGGCGCTCGCTCTTGTGGGCGCCCGCCCTGCCCCTGGTGGCGTTGTTCTACACCGCCGCGACGGTCCACTCGGCCCTGCGCTACTGGCGGGGCCGCGGCGGCGTCTGGAAAGGCCGCGCCCAAGCGGCGCGCGGAACTGAGCGCTAACTCAACTCGCGGTGGAGAATGGGCACATTTCTCAGATCCACGGTCTTCTCGACGAGTTGGTTCTTAGAGTTGCGTGTTCAAGGGGATCTGTCCAGGCTTGCCGCTCCTACCGCTGCATGTTGGCGTGGCGGCCATCCGTCGATTGGCGTTGTTGCGGTCTCGGTTCGGGATTAGGGACGAGAAGTCGGCCTACGTCCAGAAACGGCCCGTCAGGCGGTAGCGTCCGGCGAGGTCCTCGGCGCCAGGCGGGGCGCCTACGCCGCGGTATCTGATCTGACCACCGAGACCCTCACGCGATAGCCCAGGGAGGCAAGGATGCGAATCAGAAGGTCAGTTGATACATGCTGGAGATCATCGTTCAGGATCGCAGTCACCCGGGTTCGTGAAGTGCCTGCTCTCTTCGCGATGTCCGCGTGAGTGATCTTCCGCTGTCGAGCGATTTCCTTCAGTCGCTTCAGCAGGGCATCCTGAACCTGCCATTCCCTAGCCGCGACGCCGGAGAGTCCCAGGGCGCCAGCCAGCTCTTCTGGCGTTCTTGCAACGATCGGTTTTAGTTTATGCATCGAGAAGCTCCTTCAGGCGTTTCCTGGCCACCTCGATTTCCAGAGGAGGCGTCCGCTGGGTCTTCTTGACGAAGGCGTGAAAAACGAGAACACCCTGCGATGAGGCGGTGTAGTAAAACGCACGAAAACTGCCGTCCTCCCCCTTCACCCGGAGTTCCGAGACTCCAGCAGCGACTCCCGGCATTGGCCGAGAGTTGGGCATTCCAAGCTGCCCCCCATCTGCAGGCGAAAGAGTCCCCTCCCCAGGCGAATTCGTACTTCTCTCGGAAACCGGCGTATTACCTCCCGCGCCTTCGGATGGAGGATGATCGGCCGCACAATCCTACTGTATCAAATTTGAGACATCGGGATTGCGTCGACTATTTGGAGACGCTGTCGCGATTGGTCCCGAGAAGTCGGCTTGTCTCCGGCCATGCCTCAACCAGAGCCCGATGCGGATCACTCCCGGGACACGCCGATCACGCGAAGAAGAACCCGGGCCGAGGATTTGCTGCGACGCCTGGCCTGAGCGGGACTACTGCGCGCAGGCCGCGACCAGGCGCTCGCGCAAGGTGGCCTGCTCGGGGGCGTCCAGCTTCTTGCCGCCCGCGGTGACGTAGAACACGTCCAGCGCTTTGTGCGCTTCGGTGTCGATGAGCACCAGGTCGATGTTGCCGCCCGTCGAGGAGATAGCGGAGGCCAGGTCGTAGAGCAGTCCGGGGCGGTCCTCGGCCACCACCTGGATCAGGGTGGCGGACTCGGAGGCCTGGTTGTCGAACGAGACGTTCGGCCGAATGCGCGCGCGGCGGCTGGGCGGGGCCGGCTTGGGCCGGTTCCGGAGCAGCGTCTTGACGTCCAGCTTGCCCAGCGTCACCCGTTGCAGCATCAAACGGAGGCGGTCCACCTCGCTGGGGTTCAGCTCGAGCGTGCGGTGCGGGTCCGAGAATACGAAGGTGTCGAGAATGGTTCCGTGCCGGTTCGCGAAGCCCTCGGCCTTGAGGATGTTCATTCCGAAACTGGCCAGGGCGCCGGCGATCGACGCCAGCAGGAACGGCCGGTCGCGCGCCACCAGGGTGAGGCGGTAAAAGCCGTTCTCCTTGTGAACGTCGACCGCCACGCCGCGCTCGCGGCTGTTCCGCTCCAGTTCCAGGTGCGCGGCGATCTCGGCCTCGGAATGGGTGCGCAGGTAGCGCACGGGAAAACCCTCGAGAAACGCGGCGCGGTCCGGGGCCTGCGCCAGGCGGTCCTCTTCCAGTTCCCGGGTCAGTTCGTTGTAGGCTGCCACGTACACGCGCCAGAGCTGCTCGCTGCGCCAGGGAGTCAGGGCGGTGGGGTTGACCGCGCCAATGTCCACGTAGGTCAGCACGGCCAGCTTCTTGGCGAGCTCGATGGTGCCGGCGCGATCGGCCAGGAGCCGGATCGTCGCCGGGTCGTCGAGATCCCGCGTGGTCATGATGAGAGAGAACTGCAAGTGGCGTTCGACCAGCAGCCGGACGGCGCGCTGCTGATCCTCCGGCACCCCGAGATGCTCCATCGCGATGCCGGCGAGCCGTACGGATTCGGGCACGTGCGGCCCGTCGGGTTTCGCTTTACCGAGGTCGTGGAACAGCAGCGCCAGCACCAGCAGCGCCGGGTCGTCGATTTCCGAGAGCAATTCGGCGAAGGAGCGCTTCAGGGGGTCCTGGGCGTCGCGCAGTTGCTCCAGGTTCTGGATGGCGACCAGCGTGTGCTCGTCCACCGTGTAGCGGTGATAGAAGTCCCGGATCACCAGGCAGTCGACGCTCTCCCAGCCCGGCAGCAGGGCCGCCAGCATGCCGGTCTCGTGCATGGTCCGGAGCGCCAGGGCGCAGTGTGGCGAGGAGAGCAGCTCCTTGAACTGCGGCCAGGCCCGCGTTTGAGGCGCGGACAAGTGGAGCCGCAGGCGCGCCAACTGATCCGCCAGGCGGCGCTCGGTTTCCGGAGCCGGGCGCAGGCCGTGACGCCCCACGAACTGGAACAACCGCAGGGCCAGCCCCGGTTCGTGCTCGAGGCGGTGCGGCGCGCGAAAGTAGACCCGCTCGCGCGACACGTAGAAGTCCGCGTTGGAGACCCGCGACCGCCACTCGCGGAACTGCACCAGAAGAGTACTCGTCTTCTCCTCGGCCGCGTCGATTTCCCGCACGGCGGCGCGGTGAATCTCCCGCGCGTGGCCGTAGAACTCGCGCATCCAGCGGGCTGGGTCGAGCGCCAACTGCTCGGCGATCTCCTCCTGCAGATCGAACGTGAGCAGGTTCGTGTCTCTTCCTGCGCGCTGGTGCAGTTCCGAGCGGAGCGCAAACAGGAAATCGCGCGCGGGGAGCAATTCGGGCGGCGGCGAGGGGCGCGGAATCCGATCGGGCCGTGCGCCGCGGAGCTGGCCGAGCCAGCCGACGAGCTGGTAATCCCGCAATCCGCCGGGGCTCTCCTTGATGTTGGGCTCGAGCTGAAAAATGGACCCGCCGGCTTTGACGTGGCGTTCGCGAGCCATGCGGCAGAGGCCGCGGATGATGGCCTGCCGCTGGGCGTGGATGAACGGCGGCAGGCCGGCGCTCAGTCGCGCGTACAGCCCGCGATCGCCGGCCAGGTAACGCTCGTCGAGCAGGCTGATGGTCAGCTCGAGGTTCTGGTCGTTGCGCTCGCAGCACTCCGCCGGCACGCGAACCGACTGGCTCACACGCAGGCCGCGGTCCCAGAGCTCCTGCAAGAACGCGGAGATGGCCCCCCGCTGCCGCTCGGCCAGCGCCTGGCGCTCCACCAGCAGTAACAGGTCCACGTCCGAGTGCGGAAACAGCTCGCGGCGGCCGAATCCGGCGACCGCTGCCAGCGCCAGCCCCTCCCGCACGGAAGGCGCGAGAATCCGCCCGTAGGCCTCGGCCACCAGGCCCTCGACCAGGCCGGTGCGCCGGTCGAGCGCGGCGCTATAAGGCCGATTCTCCGCGGTCATCGTTGCGAATTCGAATGGCCTCGGCCACCTCGTAAACAAACAGCTTGCCGTCGCCGATCTTGCCGGTGCGCGCCGCCTGCGCGATGGTCCGAATCACCTCTTGCAGCCGGGCATCGGCGATCACCAGCTCGAGCTTGACCTTGGGAAGCAGATCGACCTGGTATTCCTGGCCCCGGTAGACTTCTTTGTGACCTTTCTGGCGGCCGTGTCCGCGCACCTCGGAGACGGTCATGCCGTCGATTCCGACGGCTTTCAGGGCCTCCTTGACTTCCTCCAACTTGAATGGTTGAATGATCGCTTCAACTTTTTTCATGGCCTGCCCTACGATTCGAAGTTGTAGGCCTCCTCGCCGTGCATGCTCAGGTCCAGCCCCTCGGTTTCATGCTGCGGCTCCACTCGCACGCCGATCAGCAGGTCGCAGATCTTCAGGATGATCAGGGTGCCGACGGCGGCCAGCGCCCAGGCGATCGCGACGCCGATCAGTTGATTCACCACCTGGCCCGGGTTGCCGTCCACCAGCCCGAGGGCCAGCGGCCGGCCCGAGGCGTCCTTGAGGGAATCGTTCACCGCGTAGGTGGCGAACACGCCGGTCAGCAGCGCCCCCAGCGTTCCGCCGGCGCCGTGCACGCCGAACGCGTCGAGCGAATCGTCGTAGCCGAACAGGCGCTTGAACGCTGTGACCATGAAATAGCAGACGACGCCCGCCGCGAAGCCGATCGCCAGCGCCGCCAGCGGAGTGACGAATCCCGAGGCCGGCGTGATCGCTACCAGTCCGGCGACGGCCCCCGAGATCGCCCCCAGCACGCTCGGCTTGCCGCCCTTGATCCACTCCGCCAGCACCCAGCCCAGCGTCGCCGCCGCCGCGCCGAAATGCGTGGCCACGAAGGCGCTGGTGGCCAGCGCCGAGGACGCCAGGGCGCTGCCGGCGTTGAATCCGAACCAGCCGACCCATAACAAACAGGCGCCGATGACGCTCAGCACCAGGTTGTGCGGCTTCATCGGTTCGCTGGGATACCCCTGGCGCTTGCCCAGGTACAGCGCGCACACCAGCGCGGAAACACCCGAGGTGACGTGAACCACGGTGCCGCCGGCGAAATCGAAGCAGGGGAACCGGCCGCCCTGAAACGCGTTGAGCAGCCCGCCCTTGCCCCATACCATGTGCGCCATCGGGAAGTACACCAGCAGCGACCAGAGCGCCATGAACAGCAGCATGGCGCTGAATTTCATGCGCTCGGCAAATGCGCCGCTGATCAGCGCGGGCGTGATGATGGCGAACATGAGTTGATAGATCATGAACGTCTGCTGCGGAATCGTGCCCGCGTAATCCGCATTCGGCGCCGCTCCCACTCCGTTGAGAAACAGGTAACGGAAACCGCCGATAAACGAGTTTCCCTCTCCGAACGCCAGGCTGTAGCCCGCCACCGCCCAAATGACCGTGACCACGGCCATGAGAATGAAACTCTGCATCATGGTGCCCAGGACGTTTTTCTTGCGCACCAAGCCGCCGTAAAACAGCGCCAGCCCCGGCCCGGTCATCATCAGCACCAGTGCGGAGCTCACCAGCATCCAAGCGTTGTCGCCCGCCGACTGCGCCGCCTTCACCGCGGACTGCATCGCCGCCCACCGGGCGTCGCTATCCGTAACCGTTTGACCCAGCGCCGCTCCGGACAATAGCAGCGCCACAAGAACAACGGGGTTCCATCGATACACTTTAAGAGAGCCTCACCCTCATCATGCATCGGCGCGATACGCCCGCCAAGCAGAACATTTCTATGGATGCGATCAGAAATTCTTATGCTGACGGATAGCGCCGCCTCATGCGGCCGAAGAACGGTCTTCCAGCAGCTCGGCAATCCTGGTGATTAGCTTGTATTGCGTGAACGGCTTGCGCAGCAGAGGCTCATCGCCCAGAGACCGGCCCGTGTTGTGCAGCAGGATCTGATCGGTGTAGCCGGACATGAACAGCACCTTAGCCTCGGGCCTGACGGCTCTCAGTTGTTCCGCCAGCTCGAACCCGTTCATCTCCGGCATCAGGATATCGGTCAGCAGCAGCCGAATGGGTTCGGGGTGCTCGGCCGAGAGGCGCAGAGCCTCGCTGGGCGCGGACGCCTCCAGCACCCGATAGCCCGCCCTCAACAGCATCATTCCGACGAGCGCAAGAAGCGGCGGCTCATCGTCCACGACCAGAATCGTGACGGGTTGGCTGCTGGCGGCCGGACCGTTAGCACCGGGCATAAGGCGATTCTATCACCGCCTAGCCCTACTTTCGCAGTTCCCCGGATTTCGAGGCGAACATCGGGCAAAGACAAAACGTAAGTCTTTTGTTTGCGGAGCCACTGACGTCAACCGCGTTGTAGTGCAGACCTAACCCCTTTACCAAA